>Ga0137375_10003705_pt1 | contig 18163 bp, 19 predicted proteins | sample SagtaG_24_FD_104936 | JGI IMG/M metagenome (GOLD analysis project Ga0137375, IMG submission 104936) | Vadose zone soil microbial communities from Sagehorn Ranch, Mendocino, California, USA - Sage1_R_113_16 metaG | ecosystem: Environmental > Terrestrial > Soil > Vadose zone | place: USA...
CGACCGGCACGAACGTCTCGCGCTGGGGCGTGATGCAGAGCGCGCCCAGCCGCCGCGCGTCGATCTGCGCGGCGGCCTCGCGCAGCGCCTGTACCGCCGCCGTCCACCAGTCGGCGGCGTGCTGCTCATACCAGCCGGGGTGCGGCGTGAGCAGCGCAAAGCTGGCGCGGCCCTCGGCGACCACCCGCCCGGCGCGATCCCACACGATCGCTTTGCACGCCGTCGTGCTGCTGTCGACGGCGATCACAAGATCAGCCGACTGCGACATACTTCCTCCTTAAGGTTTGGGGGTGGGGGGGTGGGGGCGGGGGCAGGTACCCGCTCCCACACCCCCACCCCCGCCCAGATTGTCTAGTTGCCGATAGGCGCTAGATCGCGCTATAGCCGCCGTCGATCACGATCTCGCTGCCGGTGATCATGTTGGACGCATCCGAGGCCAGGAACACGATCGCGCCGCTGACGTCGTATGGCACTCCAAACCGCCCCAGCGGGATCTTGGCCAGCATCGGGTCGCGCTTTTCCGGTGGGCTCCAGACCCGCTCGCCCATCGGGGTCAGGATGACGGTCGGGCAGATCGCGTTGACCTGGATGTTGTGGCGGCCCAGCTCCAGCGCCATGACCTTGGTTGCCAGCAGCAGGCCGCCCTTAGAGGCGCAGTAGGCCCCGTGGTCGGCGATCGCCACCAGCCCCGACAGCGAGGAGATGTTGATGATCTTGCCGCCCCGGCCGGCCGCGACCATCGCCCGCGCGACGACCTGGGCCAGGAAGTACGGCGCCCGCAGGTTCACGTCGAGCGTGGCATCCCAGGCCTCGACGGTCGTCTCCAGGAACGGCTCGGGGCTGGAGATGCCGGCGTTGTTCACCAGGATGTCGATGCCGCCCCGGGCAGCCGCTGGCACCGCCGCGAGCGCTTGCTCCGCCAGGGCCGCGGCGCCGCCGGGGGCGGCCAGGTCAGCGCCGAGCGCGGTGCCGCCGGTCTCTGCCGCCACCTCGGCCAGCTCGCGCGTGTCGCGCCCGCTCAGAAAGAGATCGGCACCCGCGTGCGCCAGCGAGAGCGCGGCGTGGCGGCCGATGCCCTTGGTCGCCCCGGTCACGAGGGCGCGCCTGCCGCTCAGGTTGAAGGTGGGATATCGAACCGAAGCGTCAGCCGTCATAAGCAATCTCTCGCTCTCTAGAACGCTGGTAGAGAATCCGCGAATAACGCGAATGTGCGCGAATATATCGCTCTTATTTCGCGTAGATTCGCGCTATTCGCGGATCGGTCGAAGCATATTCTACCAGTGCTCTAAGTCTCTGCTCTTGTCCGGTCAGCTGCCGGACACCGCCGTCACCGGCTGGAGCTTCAGGAACGCTGGCTGGAAGAAGCGCTCGAAGATCGACTCGACCGGCCGGCCCTTGGCGGCCACCGCGTAGATCTGGCGCATGAGCGGCAGCGCGTCGGGCTCCAGCACGCCGCGCTCGATCAGCTTCTCGACGGCCGGCGCGATCGCGATCACGGCGTCGACGCCCTCGATCGTCTCGCCGGCGAGCTGCTCCGATGCCTCCTCGGGGTCGACGCCCATTCCCAGCAGCCGGCCCATGCGCGAGTTGCGCCCACCCTGGCAGGTCACGTACAGGTCGCCGGCGCCCGGCAGGCTGAACACGGTCTCGATCCCACCGCCGAGCAGCTGCACCAGCTGCGCCGTCTCGGTCAGCCCCTGGGCGAACAGCGCCGCGGCGTAGTTGTGCATGGCGGCGTTGCCGTCCATGCCGCCGGACACCTCGAGCACGCCGGCCACGAACCCCACGCCCAGCGCGTAGACGTTCTTGAGCGCGACGCACACCTCGACGCCGACGAGATCGGTGGAGGTCCAGATATGGTAGTAGCTGGTGGCGAACAGCGGCGCCAGGTAGGCCAGCAGCCCGGCGTCGCGCGAGGTGAAGACCACGGCGGTCTGGCGGCGCGCCGCCAGCTCGCCGGCGATCGACGGGCCGCCGATCGCGGCCAGCGGCACGGCGCCGCGCAGGCTGGCCGGAAGCTCGGCGTCGAACAGGTCCGGGAAGGTGCTCAGGTCGCCGTTCTCGCCGGGGGCCAGGCCCTTGGTGACCATGATCACCGGCAGGCCGGGGCGCAGATGCGGCGCGAGCGTGTGCGCGGCCCAGCGCACGCCGCGCGAGTTGACGCCCAGCGCGACCACATCGACTCCCGCCAGCGCCTCGGCCAGCTCGCCCAGCGGGAAGGGCCGCACGCCGGGCGCCAGCGCACGCTTGAGGCGTGGGTGGGTCCCGGTCGCGCGGCAGCTCGCGATGATCTCCTCGTCCAGGTGCGTGCCGATCAGATGAACCTCGTGCCCGTTGTCGGCCAGCGGATAGGTCAGGGCAGTGCCCATCACGCCGGCGCCGAGCATTGCGATGCGAGCCATACGATGATCTCCTCCGAGTCTGTTGGTGATGAAGAGCCACGTGGCTTGCTTTCACCACAGAGGCACGCAGGGCACGGAGATACGGAAAAGCTGTTTGCCCGTCAGTGTTCTCCGTGTCTCCGTGGTGCGCGAGCCTGCGAACTGACAAAGCGGCACTAGCGGGATGTTCACCCCGGCCACAGGTGGACCTTCAACGTCTTGCCGTCGGCGAAGCTGTGAAAGCCCGACGCGAAATCGGCCAGCGGCAGCGTATGGCTGACCAGCGGAGCGATGTCGACCACGCCGCCGGTCAGCCAGGCGATCGCCGGCTGGAAGGTGTAGCAGAGCGCGAAGCTGCCGATGATCGTCCAGTCGTGCCGGAAGATGCGGGAAGTCGGACATGTACTCGTTGCGATAGATGTGCAGGTCGGTGCCGCAGATGCCGGCAGCCGCCACCTGCACGACCACCTCGACGGGGCGGCAGGCCGGGTCGGCGACCTGGTCCACCACGATCGTTTCCGGCGCCGGAAAGATCACTGCTTGTATAGCAAACCTCACCAGAGACAATAGCCGCCGTCGATCACTAGATCGTGGCCGGTCATGAAGTCCGATACCTCCGCGGCAAGATAGACCACGGCGCCCTGCAGATCGGTCACCGCGCCCATGCGGCCGGCCGGCGTTCGGGCGATCCACTGTGGCGCCTTATCCTGCCCCTCGGGCGTGGCCAGCAGCACGTCGACCAGCTGCGTGCGCGTGTAGCCGGGGCTGATGCTGTTGACCCGCACCCCGCGCGGCGCCCACTCGGCCGCCAGCGAGCGGGTCAGGTGGATCACGCCGGCCTTGGAGATATTATAGACGCTCTGATTCTGCGGCATGTTGACGATGTGGCCGGACATCGAGGCGGTATTGATGATCTTGCCGTAGCCGGCGGCCAGCATCACGCGCGCCTCGGCCTGGGCGCACAGGAACACGCCCTTCAGATTCAGGTCCATCACCCGGTCCCAGTCCGCCTCGCTCATGGTCTCGGCGGCCTCCCACTTGCCGATGCCGGCGTTGTTGACGGCGATGTCCAGCCGGCCCCAGCGCGCCAGCGCGGCGTCCACCATCGCCTGCGCCTGGTCGGCGCGCGCCACATTGGCGGTGACGGCGAGCGCGTCGATCCGCTTGTCGGCCAGCTCGGCCGCGACGGCCTGGGCGTGCTCGGCCGACAGGTCGACCACGGCGACGGCCGCGCCGGCCTCGCCGAGCGCATGTGCGAAGGCGCGGCCAATGCCCTGCCCGCCGCCAGTCACCAGCGCTACCCGGCCGTCCAGCCGGAAGCGCTCCAGAATCGGTTTCGCTTCCAACACGTTGTCGGACATGGTCTGGCCTCTCTTTGGTGGCGGGTGAGGTATACATCCCCCGCCGCCGTGTACTAGAGCGCCGGTCACGTCTGCGCCGGCAGACCGAAACGCGCACGTTTTTGAACCACGCAGGGCACGAAGAGCACGAAAGAGTCGTATATAGCAGCCTTTTTCAGCCTTCGTGGCCTTCGTGGCCTTCGTGATCTTCGTGGTTCATACGACGTGACCGATGTTCTAGGGCGTCAGCGTCACCTTGATCGAGCGATCGCCGGCCCCGACCAGATCGATGCCTTCCTGGAACTTCGCGAGCGGCAGCCGGTGGGTGACGATCTGATCCATCGGCAGCAGCCCCTTGCGCAGCATCTCGATCGCGATCGGGTAGCAGTGCGGGCCCAGGTGCGAGCCGTGGACGTTCAGCTCCTTGGTGTCGCCGATGATCGTCCAGTCGGTCGTCACCGGCTCGCGCATCACGCTGAACTCGACGAACGTGCCCAGCTTGCGGATCATGTGCAGGCCCTGCTCGACCGCCACCGGGTGGCCAGTCGCCTCGATGTACACATCGCAGCCGTAGCCGCCGGTCAGCTTGCGCACCTCGTCCACGACGTCGACCTTGCGCGGGTTCAGGCCCATGTCGGCGCCGCAGGCCCTGGCCAGCTCCAGCCGCTCGTCGTTGAGGTCGACGGCGACGATCAGGCCGGGGCTCTTCATGCGCGCCGCCGCGAACATCCCCAGGCCGAGCGGGCCCGCGCCGGCGATCACCACCACGTCGCCGAACTCGATATTGCCGCGCTGCACGGCGTGGATCGAGCACGCCAGCGGCTCGATGAAGACGGCGTGCTGCGCCGGGATCTCCTTGGGGACCTTATAGTTGATCGCCTTGTGCGGGAACAGCATGTACTCGGCCATGGCGCCGAAGGTGTTCTGGCGGAAGCCGTAGACCTCGTTCGGCTGGCACATCCAGTACTGGCCGCGCTTGCAGTAGCGGCATTCCCAGCAGGGCACGATCTGCTCGGACACCGCGATATCGCCAAGCTCCAGCCCGTACTTCGCGCCCGCGCCCTCGCCCAGCGCCACCACCTCGCCGACGAACTCGTGGCCGGGGATGACCGGCGGCTGGCAGTAGCCCTGGCGGTGCTCGTCGCCCCAGAAGAGCGCCGCGCCGGAGTAGCACTTCAGGTCGCTGGCGCAGATGCCGACCGAGCTGATCCGAACCACGACCTCGCCGGGTCCCGGCCGCGGCACGGCCCACTCTTCGAGGCGATAGTCGCGCGGCCCACGGCAGACGACCGCCGGCATGGTCTTGGGTAATTCGACGCTGCTCTGGTAGCTCATGGATCATCCTCCGATCTGCGGCCGGGCGCGAGTGTGCGACGGGCCGCCGCACCCGAATCTCGGCCCAGATTATCATTTAGCACTATGGCAATCGGCGAAACCAGGTCATTCTCCAGCTGATCCGCGACCCAATGAAGCACGGGCTGCCGCGGTAGTCGATCGCGATCGGGTAGCCAAGCTCGGCGTCGTAGCGGACGTCGGGGAACGGCGGCGCGCACGAGTCGAGCCAGCGGGCCAGCAGCGGGTGATAGCGCGCGATCTGGTAGCGCGGCGTCGACGATGGCCTGGTCTGCGCCTCGATCATCTCGAACAGGTTGTCGATCGACGCAAACTGGCTGGCGACGGCCAGCTTTCTGTGCGCCAGCGGCTGGCCGGTATCCAGGTCGGTTCCCGCGATAATGCGGTTGTCGCGCACCTCGGCCCGCACGCGGCCGCGCGTCCAATCGCTGGCCCACGCGATTTCCAGCTCGTAGCGCTGCGGCCGGTTGCGCGCCCAGCGCTGCCGCGCCCGCTGCTGCTCAAACGGCAGCCCCGGCAGCAGCGCCAGCGCCCCCGGCACCACGCAGATCACGGTCAGCGCGACGAGGCCAACCAGCACAGATTGCAGGCGACGATCCGACATCGCGATCTCATGTTCCCTGGAGGTGTGGGGTGTGGGGCGGGGCGCAGCCCCGCCCCACACCCCACACCTCCACCCCACTCAATGGTCAGGGCTAGCCGCGGCGAATAATCAACACCGCCAGCGCGAGCGACAGGATCGTCGCGATCCAGAGCGGGAGATACGCTTCGAGGAAGCGCATCCACAGCAGGTGGATCGCGATGAAGCAGACCACGCTGATAAAGCCGCGGTCGAAGCCGTTGGTCTCGATCGGCAGGAAGCCCCGCCGGCCGGCGTGCTGCACCGGCGCCGCGACCGCGGACGCGACGCCGACACCATCCTGATCGACCCCCAGGGTCTCCTGCGCAGGCGCCTTCTCGATCTGTCGTGTCATGGCTGTTGTCCCTTCATAGCAGCAGACATTGCCGCTCACCCGCCCTTGACCGCGCCGAAGGTCAGGCCCATGACGATGTATCGCTGCACCAGCGTCAGGAAGAGCAAGGCCGGCAGGAGCGAGATCGTCGCCACCGCCGCCATCTCGCCCCAGTTGGTGCCGGTGACGGTGACAAACTCGGCCAGGCCGGTGGTGATCGTGCGCGCCTGCACGCTGGTCATCGTGGCCGCGAAAAGATACTCATTCCAGGCGAAGATCCAGCTCAGGATGCCGGTGATCGCGATGCCCGGCGCGATCAGCGGAACGATGATTGTCAGCAACACCGTCGGTATGTTCGCGCCGTCGACCAGCGCGGCCTCGTCGAGCTCGACCGGAATGCTATCCATGATCCCCTTCATGAGCCAGATCGCGAACGGCAGATTGAAGACACAGTAGAGCAGGATCAAGCCGGTTCGCGTGTCAAACAGCGACCAGTCGCCGATCTTGAACACGCGCGTAAACAGCAGAAAGATCGGCAGCAGAAAGGCGGCCGGCGGCGCCATGCGGTTGGTAATCGTCCAGAAAAAGATGCTATCCGACCCTGCCAGGCGCCAGCGCGAGAGCGCGTAGGTCGCCGTCACAGCCAGCACGACCACCAGCAGCGCATTGGACGTAGCGACGATGATCGAATTCATCATGTAGCGCTGAAAGACCGGGCTCGTCAGCGGCTTGGTGTAGTTTTCGGCGAAGAAGGTCGTCTGAATGAAGTTCGGCGTCCCGAAGAGCTCGACCCGGCTGCGAGCGGAGACGATAAACATCCAGTAGATCGGCAGCAGCGTGGCCACCGTCGCCACAATCCAGACCAGGTAGATGCCAAGCTGCCCCAGCGGTTTGCGCAAAGATCTTGTCGTCATAGCCTACGCCTCATGCGGTTCGCTTGCCGCTCTGTGTCATCGCTACAAAGAGCAGCCAGCACAGCACAATCGTGAAATACAGCAGGAGCAGCGACATGGCCGAGCCATAGCCATAGTCGGTCTTCGGGAAGACGACGCGCCAGATGTGCAGCCCGGCGTAGCGCGTGGCCGTCCCAGGGCCGCCGCCGGTCAGCATCCAGACCTCGTCGACGATCCGCAGCGCGTCCATCATGCGCAGAAACAGCGTGGTCAGGATGACCGGCATCATCATAGGGATGGTCAGGTAGCGGAAGAGCTGCCACTTGCTGGCGCCATCCACCAGGGCCGCCTCGAACGGCTCGGCTGGGAGCGTCGTCAGCCCGGCCAGCATCGTCAGGGTGACGAAGGGCGTCCAGTGCCAGATATCCATCACCACGGTCGTCCAGAACGCGTGGCTGGCGAAGCGGCCGATGTTGTAGGTGATGCCGAACCAGTGGTCCAGAAAGTATGGCGCCGGCCCGAAGCCGGGGATGGTCAGCAGCCGCCAGGTGGCGCCGACGGCGATCGGCGCGACGACCAGCGGCAGCGCGTGGATGGTGCGAAAGATCGTCTTGCCCGGGAAGTCCCTGGTCAGCAGCTGCGCCAGGGTGAAGCCGATCACCAGCTCGCTGGCAACCACCCAGATCGTGAACGCCAGGGTGCGCCCGAGCGCGCCCAGGAAATCGGCGTCGAAGACCAGCCGCCGGTAGTTGTTCGCGCCGGCGAAGACCAGCCCCACTTGCGCGGAGAAGACATTCCAGTCGAAGAAGCCGACGTAGACGACGTAGAGGAACGGCAGGATACCGGTGATTCCAAGGATCACGAGTGTAGGTGTCAGCAGCACCCACCCCGTGCGGGCAGATCTCATCATACGCGGTGCCTCGCGATACCACGGCAGGCTCAACCGGGTGGTCTGAAGTGGTTTGGGGCGGGCGCACCCCGCCCCAAACCACCCAACCACAGACGTGCTCAGCCGGATGCCGTACTACTTGCCGAAGCCCAGCTTGACCATCTCGTCGTCCGCCGCCTTGGCAGCCTGATCGAGCGCGTCGCCCGGCTGCAGCTCACCTGAGATCGCCTTGTAGATGAACGGCGCGACGACCTCACGCACCTGGGCGTGGAACGGGAAGGGCGGCGCTCCGGCGAAGAGCGGCCCCTGCTCGCGCATGAAGGTGTAGTAGCCATTGGTCTTCTTGTCGAGCTCCTTGATCAGCGGGTCGTCGAAGGTGGCGGTCTGGACGATGCGTGAGCCCTTGGCGGCCCACTCCGGCTGGACCGAGGGCTGGCCGATGAACTGGAGCCACAGCAGAGTGGCCTCCTTGTTCTTCGAGGAGTGCGGGATGCCGAAGGCGCCGCCGTCGTAGTAGCCGATATACCCCTTGCCGGCCTTGGCGGCGTCGATCACGCCCGGTTCGGTGGGCGGCAGCGCCACGCCGATGTTCCCGACCACCTTGGAGCGGGTCGCGTCGGTGGCGATCCAGGCCACGTTCTCGCCGTAGACCCAGCCCTGCGCGGCGCGGCCGGCGGCAAAGGTCGCCGCGACCTCGTCCCAGGTGCTGCTGGTGGACTCAGGCGGCGCGTTCTTCAGCTGGTCCAGCCAGAAGGTCAGCGCCTTCTTGGCCGTATCGCTGTTCATCTGGCCGCCGTTCGCGACCGTCGCCTTGTACTTCGTGGTGTCGATACCCCAGTTGTAGACGCCATAGCTGGGGGCGATCGTCTCGAAGAACTCGTAGAACGAGGCCGGGTGGCCCGAGGCAGCCTGGACGGTGCTGCCCCACAGCTCCATGTTGTGGTCCTTGCCCCACTTGGTGAAGAAGTCGGCGATCTGGGCGTATTCCTCGTGGGTCTTGGCCGGCTCCAGCGCGCGGTTGTACTGCTTCTGGAAGGCGTCCTTGATCTCCTGATTGTTGAACAGATCGGTGCGGTACACGTACGGCTTGACAAAGGCCTCCATCGGCACGCCGTACAGGTCGCCGGTCTTGGGGTCCTTGAAGTAGTTGATAAAGGAGGTGAAGTCGTCGACCTTGAAGTCCGGCGCGGCCAGCTCGGGCTTCTCCTTCATCAGCTGCGTCAGGTTGACCAGGAAGTCGCGCGAGAGATAGGAGTAGATGATGTCCTGCTCGATGTAGACAAAGTCATAGATGCCGGTGTTGGCCTCCATGTCCTTGATCGCCTTGTCGTACATCTGGTCCCAGGAGGTTGTCTCGAACTCGACCTTGATCCCGGTCGCCTTCTCGAACTGAGGACCGAGCACTTCGGCGACATACTTGGACGGCGGCGTGCTCTCGGAGACGCCCCGGATGGTCACGCCCTTGTACGGCTCAGCCGCTTTGGCCCAGAAGTCCGACGCCGCTGCGGGCGCCGTGGTCGCCGCCGCCGCGGGTGCTGCCGTTGCCTCCGCCGCGGGCGCCGTAGTCGCCGCCGCCGCGGGTGCTGCCGTTGCCTCCGCCGCGGGCGCTGCCGTCGCCGCCGCGGGCGGCTGTGGGGCGTTTGTCGCTGCGGGCGCGGACGTTGGCGTTGTTGCTGCCGGACCGCCGCAGGCCGCTAGCAACAGCAGCAACGCAATGAGGAGCGAGAAGCCATGAAAGAGACGGCGTGGGTGTCCAAACATAATTCCCTCCTTGGAATAGGTTGTCATGGACCACACGGGCCACGGATGGCATACCTTGCCGTTGGTGTCGAATGGACGGCGCCGATCGCCAACGTCATCGTAGTCTAGGCCATGCATTGCTCCTTTCCAAACACAAAGGATGCCAAAACAGTGCCAGACAGCGCTGGCCACGGCAGAGTATCAATGTGGGACGAATGCGAAACCCCCGGCTGGAGCACCATATGTATAGCGGCGAGGGTTTGAATAAAATTGCAGGTTTGTGAATGTATGTGTATACTACAGTAAGATTAAATATTTGTCAAGAGGGTAAAGAGAATCTTTCAGTATCTTGCAATTATATTCAGCACGCCCCGCAACATCCGTGTGGTGGACCGCTGGCATGAATAATTATTAACGCCGCTGCACTAATATGCTACAATAGAATCGGAGCACCAGATCAGGGGGAGGAACGAGCGATGGCCAGTGAGCACGACGGTGCATACAACGATATCGGCCTGCTGGTGCGAGCCGCCGAGAGCTACTACCTCGAAAACAAGACGCAGGCGCAGATCGCCAAGCTGCTTGGCGTCTCGCCGAGCACGGTCTCGCGGCTGCTCAGCCGCGCGCGCGAGGAAGGCGTCGTCCGCATCGCGATCGTCCGCCCACAGGGACGGAACGACTCGCTCGAGCAGACACTCCGCCAGCGCTTCGGGATCGACGAATCGATCGTCGCCAGCGTCGCGGCCGGCGCCTCCGACGACGACGCCGTGCGCCGCGTCATCAGCGCGGTGGCCGCGCCCTACGTCGACGCGCTGATCAAGCCGGGGATGATCGTCGGGATTGGGCGCAGCCGCACGCTGGCGGCGCTGGCTGACGCGCTCCAGCGGCTCGCCACCCCGCGCCACATCACGATCGTCCAGGTGATGGGCGAGTTCGACAGCCAGCAGTCGCCGACGCGCTCGGCCGAGCTGACTCGCCAGCTTGCCGAGATGTACGCCGGGACGAGCTACTTCCTCAACGCTCCCGCGCTGGTGGAAGACCCGGCCCTGGCCGATCTGCTGCTGCGCACGCCGGGCGTCCGGCAGGTGCTGCCGTTCTACGATCGCCTGGACATGATGCTGGTCGGGGTTGGCCCGCTGCACGGCTCGCCGCTGGATATGAACGGCCTGCTGACCCGCGAGCAGCTCGCGCGGCTAGAGGCGGCCGGCGCGGTCGGCGATATCTGCGGCCATTTCTTCGCCGCCGACGGACGGCTGGTCGACGACGTCTACCCTGGGCGCGCGATCGGCATCAGCTGGGAGCAGCTGCGGCGGTGCCCGTGCATCGTGGCGATCGCCGCCGGCGACGGCAAGGTCCCGGCGCTGCGAACGTTGCTGGAGGCTCGATTGGTCCGCTTTCTGGTGACGGACGAGCGCACGGCCTTGCAAATCGTGCATGCCTAGGACCTGAATTGGACAAGGTTCTCAGCGGCCCTTTTCTCCTTGACTGCTCGGCGCAGGTCACCGGTCACAGGTCGCACGATCTTGCGCCTTGCGCCTTGCGCCTTGCGCCTTGCGACGAACTGAGAAGCTGATTCAGCACCCTGGTCTCTACGAGGAACGCCCGTGCCGCTGACAGCGCTGCTCCTACTCATCGCGGCGGCGGCGCTGCACGCCAGCTGGAATCTGCTGGTCAAGCGCGCCGGCGAGAAGCAGATCTTCACCTGGTGGGCACTGGTGGTCGGATCGATCTGCTTCGCCCCGCTGCTCCTGTTCAGCCCGGTCCTGCCCGCCGCGGTCTGGCCCTACGTCGTCGCCAGCGCGGTCGTCGAGGCGATCTACTACGTCGCGCTGCTGCGCGCCTACGGCATCGGCGACTTCTCGCTGGTCTACCCGCTGGCGCGCGGGGCGGCCCCGGCGTTCCTGGCGCTCTGGGCAGCGCTATTCCTGGGCGAGCGGCCGCAGGCCGGCGGCATGGCCGGCCTGGCGCTGCTGCTACTCGGCCTGCTGCTTGTCGGTGGCGCGGCCCGCCGATTCCTATCGCTGCCGGGGCTGGTCGGCGGGCAGCCTGTGCCGCGCGGCGCAGGCGTCGGCGCGGCCGCGATCGGCGCGGCGCTCTCCGTGGCGCTGTGCATCTCGATCTACTCGGCGATCGACGGCGCGGCGGTGCGCGTGGCCTCGCCGATCACCTACACGGTGGCGGTGATCGCGCTCTCGGCGGTCTTGATCTCGCCGGCAGTGCTACTGCGCTATGGCCGCCGGGCCGCCGCCGCGGAGTGGCGGGCCAACTGGCCGCGGATCGTCGCGGTCGGGGTGCTGACGCTGCTGACCTACCTGCTGGTGATGCAGGCCTACGCGCTCGGCCGCGTGAGCTACGCCGGCGCAATCCGCGAGATCAGCGTCGTGTTCGCCGCCCTGATCGGCTGGCGCTGGCTCGGCGAAGGGTTCGGCGCCGCCCGCACGGTCGGGGCTGCGCTGATCTTCCTCGGCATCCTGATCATCGCCGTCGCGGGATGACTCTCAACGGACGGATCGGACTGCAAGCAGACCAAGCGGAAGAGCTATAGCAGTCCGCTGTGTTCGCTTGCGTTCCGTTCTGTCCGCTGATGGCCCCTTGCGGCGTGTGCTACAATCGCGTCATGCACACCGCACGATCTAGACACAGCGCTCAAGACTCTACGCCAGCGTAGGAGATCTCCCATGCCCAATTCGATCCGTATCGAACAGCGCGACATTCCCCACGCCGGATCTATCACACCTGCCGGCTTCCCCTCGCCAGTGGCGGAAGCGCTGCCGGCGGCAGTGCAGCGCATTGCCGAGTCGCTGCAGCCCGAGAAGATCATCCTGTTCGGCTCATATGCCTACGGCACGCCGACGGCCGATAGCGATGTGGATCTGCTGGTGATCATGGAGACAACCGGATCGCATGTAGAACGCTCTTTATCTGTGGCGCGGTTGCTGCGTCCGCGCGTCTTTGCCGTTGACATCCTGGTCAGAACACCCGAAGAAATCGAACGCGCACTAAGGTCGGGCAATTTCTTTATCCAGGAAATCCTGTCACGGGGGTACGTGCTTTATGAGCGAAACGACTGACGCACATGCGTGGATAGCAAAGGCAGAGGAAGATTACACAATTATGTGAGCAGGTTGGCATATTGATATCAATAGATGCAGACCAGCTGGATAAACTATCAGCCTCTGCTGTGCAAGTTCGCTATCCTGGAGATGACCTGACGCTCGATGAAGCAAAAGAGGCGCTCGATATAGCGAAGCGTGTGCGCCGCTTCGTGCGAAAATCGCTGAGTATCAAAGGAGCATAGCATCTGGAGAGCACACGATGGCACAACCGAAGAAAGCGCTGGTCCTCTCCGGCGGCGGCGGCCGCGGCGCCTACCACATCGGCGTGATCGAGCACCTGGTCGCGCGCGGCTGGATGGAGGACGGCAAAGGCCCGGACATCATCGCCGGCACGTCGATCGGCGCGATCAACGCGGCCGCGCTGGCCTCGGGCCTGACGGTCGCGCAGCTCAAGCAGCGCTGGCTCGCGATGCACACCGAGGAGGTCCACCGGCTGACGGACGATCTGCCGGCGGTGACACGGCCGCTGCTGCGCTTTCTGCTGCGCAGCGTGCTGACCTCCGACGCGCACGGCGGCGCGCGCGACACGCTGCCCGCCGAGGATCGCGACCTCAGCGCGCAGGGGCTGTTCGGCCGCCTGGCGACTCTGTTTCACGCGAAGCCGTTCCGCAGCCTGCTCGACACGTCGCCGTGGCGCCGCACGCTGGCCGGCTGGATGGACTTCGACCGGATCAACGGCCCGGCCGCGCCCGCGCTGCTGCTGGCCGCGACCGAGCTGCAGAGCGGCGCGCTGCGGATCTTCTGCAACCGCGAGCTGAACGGCCGCCCGGCCGACACGATCGTCCTCGACCATCTCATGGCCTCGTCGAGCATCCCGATCGTGTACCCCTGGACGTCGATCGGCGACGGGAAGTACTGGGATGGCGCGGTGCTGGCGAACACGCCGCTGGAGCCGGTGATCGACCTGGCCGACGACGCGGACGTCGACATCCTGGTGGTGATGATGACACCGTGGAACGCCGACGCGGACGCGATGCACGCGCAGACGCGCCAGATGCCGCAGGATCTCGTCCAGGCGCTCTCGCTGACGCTTGACTGGGCGCTGCTGGCGTCGTACCGGGTGGCGTTCGAGACGATCGCGCAGCGCAACCGGCTGGCGGCCGCGGCGGCGCAGCTGGAGCGCGCCGCCGCGCAGCTCGGCGACACGCCGGCCTGCGCCTTGACGGCCCGGCGCCGCGCCCGATCGGGCCGCCGACGGTGATCGCGCCCGCGCAGCTCATGCCGCTGGACTGGATCGTCGACTACGAAGCGACCAACCACTACACGCTGTTCGCGATGGGGCGCGCCGACGCCGCGCGCGCGCTGGCGCAGCGCACATCCACGTAACGCTGGCTATCTGCCTCCTTGGTTCGCCAGTGGCTTACAGGATGGGAAATTCTGATAGGCGCCGCGTGTGAGCTGTTCAACAACCTGCCGAATCGCGTCGCTGTGCGGCTTGATGCGTGGCCACGACGTTGAGCCAAGCACAAGAATGGCGAGGCGTCTGCCAGTGAGCGGTTGCTGATATTTGAGATTCTGATTGGACGTTTGCAGTGATACTGACCCCGATCACCATGCTACGTCACGGATGGTGCGAGGGCTGGTCGTTACATAAGAAGCGCAAGATGCGACCTGAGGTGCACTATGCCGCGACCAAAGCGAACGCCCAAACAACGCCACCTGGATGGCTTGCCCGCGATCCATCCCAATGCCGCCGGTATCGACATCGGTGCAGACGAAATCGTCGTCGCCGTGCCGCCCGATCGCGCCCCTCACCCGGTTCGTGCGTTTCGCACCTTTACCCCCGACCTCCAGGCACTGGTCGCCTGGTTGGTCGCCGGTCGGATTGATACCGTGGCCCTGGAGTCGACCGGCATGTACGGTGTCCCATCTATGAACTGCTCGAATAGCACGGCATCATCCCCTATCGCGTCAATGCCCGGCACCTCAAAACGGTTCCCGGCCGGAAAAGTGATAGGATGTCTACACCGCACAAATTGCGATCTGTGACACCCAGATTGCGCAGGCGCTCGCAGCGATGGAGTCGCGTGGCGCACCGGATGCGCCACGCCCCGATCTGCCGCCGGTCAAGGAAGGCTCGAAGACCAAGAACGCCCCGCCGCCCGAGACCCGCGCCCAGTACGCGCGCCTGCTCGGCGTCGATTTGGTCGCGGTCATGGGGCGCTCAGCCTCGAGCGTCCAGACGATTATCAGTGAGATTGGCACCGATATGACGCGCTTTCCGAGCGTCAAACACTTCTGTGCCTGGCTCGGACTAGCACCCCGCAACGACATCTCGGGTGGCACGGTGCTGCGCTCGCGCACGCAGAAGGTGGTCAACTGCGCGACCCAAGCCTTTCGGCAAGCCGCCCAAGCGGTGGCACGTTCGGATTCGGCGATCGGCGCCTTTTACCGGACGATGCGGGCGCGGGAAGGACCGCAACAGGCAACCGTTGCCACCGCGCATAAAATTGCCCGGATTGTCTACCATCTGCTGAAGTATGGTGAAGCCTATGAGCCGGAAAGCGCCGCGGCCGATGAGCGCAACCGCCAGGAGCGCGAGCTGCGCGCCTGACCCGCCGCGCGAACAAGCTGGGCTATACCCTGTCGCAGGTGGGCGAACCGACACCAGTACTGCCCACCTAATACCAACCCGCGTTCTCGCGTATAATATATGACATCGTTATTAGCCGCATTGATGAGAGGATATACCTATGGCACGTGTCACGCGTGTTGCGCCACACCTGACGCTGGACGAAGTGAAACAGAAGCTGCATGCCGCCACCAAGCCATGGCTTCAGCAGCGTTGGCAGGTGTCCGCTCTGAGTCGGATGTCCAACCTGGTTACGCTGCTATGATCAGTGGCAGAAAATTATGGATGATAGGCCGTTCTACCGTTGGGGTTGATGTCGAAGTTGGCGATTCGATCAGCCGCGGGGTTGGCGTCACCGTACTGGTGGGTGTTGGTGTCACTGTCTGTTGCGTCGCAACGACTTCATAGGCACCAATATCGCACCGTGGTATCCCGGTACCGGTACTGTTTTGCGGTCGGGTAATCCCGCGTTGATCAGTTGGTGGACATGCGCTGCTATCGGCGTTATCAATCGCGGGACTGCCAGTCAATAGGGCATGCGTCAAGGTATGTCCGCCATTGTCCTGCAAAGTATCAAGCCCAGCATGGTCGGTAATGTAATCACTTGGGGCAGTGAAGCCACAAGTCGTATCCGTGCCCAAGTTTGAGCCCTCTGACTGAACCGCACCTCGCATTGAGCCACGATTGACTCCCGCGTTATTGGCGATCAGAGTGTTGGAAATGATCGTGGTATCACCGCGCATCGAGAGACCTGCAGCGCCTGCTGCGGCATTATCGGCAATTGTGACATGCGTTAGTTGCAGGAATCCTTCCGCTTGCATACCGCCCCCTGAATGCACGGCGTGATTGCCGCTAACGGTAACGTTTGTCAGGCTAGCGGAGGAGGAACCGCCAGCGACTAGGACGCCTCCCCCATCGCTGAATGCGGCATCATTGAGCGCCTCATTATTGGCGATGGCAGCGTTACGGATAGTCAGCCGCGCTGGCTTGTTCACGGAGATCCCACCTCCACGGAAGGCGCGATTATCGCGAATGATGACATCAATGAGGTTGACATCGGTGTAAGCGGTGATGCCACCGCCGCTTTCTTGCCCAGCATCGCCGTGTTGGATAGTTATCTGTGAAAGGGTCACTGGTTGCGTGGCCTGGACGAAGAACACACGCCCTTGTTGGCCCCCATCAACGTGCGTCAGATCGGCACGTGCACCAATAAGTGTGAGCGTTTTCGTGATAGTCAAATTCTCGTAATATGTTCCTGCCGCGATGTGAATAGTGGCACTATCCGTTGCTTTGGTGATGGCAGTGCGTATGGATTGACACGCGGTTGACGGTGATAAACAATCGTTGTTATCCGCACCAGTCGGATCTACATACCAGTGTGTGCCAGCCGCAGTAACACGATAGGAGGGACTGGATGCGACAAGCGCGTACACTCCAACAATCAGCAGGCTGAGCGCGAGATAGACGGTAAGTGAGGTGGTGGTAAGCCGCCCGTGCTGGGGTTGCTGGTGCGTATTCATTGCGGCTCCTATGCTTATATGTCAGCGAAGATGGGGAGCACTGGTATGCCCAAGGTCTGGATACAAGTATAGTCGATCGTATGGAACAGTACAAGCGCTTTTTTCTGGAACGTTTACGGCCGTGAGTTGCCCGAGCTTGATGCGCCGCCGAACGAACTACGGATTCACGTGGCGCGCCGCCGCCACATAATCCGCGTTGAACTAAGCCGCGGATGCGTCCGGGCTTTGGAACTTGCACTGGGTCCTTGTCGATGCGGGTCGGGTGCAGGAAGCGCTACCATGCCATCAATCGGTGTCGATCGCCACAGTCGACGGCGGGAGCAGGGCCACATCTGGCGTGTGTGCGGGCCGCCGCACTGTGTTCGTCACCCTCACAGCAGGGCAGGTCCCGCTCCCATGCGCCTGCCAGGCATACGACGTGCCAGGTACGCGCTGCGCACCTGGACCAGAGTGACGTAAAGTGCCGCAGGTGGCTTATCCGCCCTGTATCGCTGCAGGTGGACTCCGGCTTGTGCGTGGGATGGTCTGTACCAGCACCATCGGTTGCCCACACCGAGGACAGCGCAGCACGTCCGGTGCAGGGGGCACCGACGTTGGAGCCACGGCCGCCTCACCCGCCGCGGCCGTCGGTGGCGCGAGCGCCGTCCGTGCCTGCGCGAGCAGGTGCCGGTTGCCCACACGACAGAGCCCGTAGTAGCGGACCGAAACTCTGCCCCTGGGCAAGACGTGCTGCAGAAAGCGCCGGATGAACTCCTCAGCGGACAACCTGCAGGTTTTCGTTCGCCCACTCTCCCGATCTGTATAGCGAAAGGTCACCTGGTCGTCCTGCACACTGACGATCCGGTTGTTGCTCAGCGCGGCGTGCCCGCTCCCCACCGGCCGACAGTCGACTACTCCCGCCTGTGTCCATGTGTCGCCACTCACTTCGGCAAACAGGGGCGTCTGGCGCAACGCCGCTCGGAATTTGGCACGAAACAGCTGCGCGAGTGGTCTCACATGCACCAGGAACGGCTTGCGACCGACGATCCAGGTCTGGCCGTCTGGCGCCAGCCCCAACGCCGGCACGCGGTAGTGGACATGTGGATGGTAGCGCAGGGCGCGCGTCCAGGTCTGGAGCACACCGATCATGCCGATCTGGCCACCGAGAAACCGCGGGTCGTGCGCAAGCTGTTGGAGCGCCGTGGCTGCGGTGCGGAACAGCAGGATGTAGATCGTGCGCTGGTGATGGCGCGCGACGGCCCGCAGGCCAGCTGGAAGTGTGAAGGTCACCAGAAAGTGGGGCACGGGCAACAGCAGCGCTTGTTGCGGTCGATCACCATGGTCGCGGCGGGCAGCACCTCCTCCACCCCCGCCGGAATGGTAATCAGGCCGTTCTCATCGCCGTGAAGCAGATCCCCAGGCGCCAC
>Ga0137375_10003706_pt1 | contig 18162 bp, 19 predicted proteins | sample SagtaG_24_FD_104936 | JGI IMG/M metagenome (GOLD analysis project Ga0137375, IMG submission 104936) | Vadose zone soil microbial communities from Sagehorn Ranch, Mendocino, California, USA - Sage1_R_113_16 metaG | ecosystem: Environmental > Terrestrial > Soil > Vadose zone | place: USA...
CCATGCGTCCTGTGGGCCGCTGCAAAGCGTGCGTGTCTGTCGTCCGGTTTACAGCACCCATAGTCACGGTAACTGCTTTCATATCAAACACAAAAAATGAAAATTCCTATGCTATGCACATAGGCATAGGCCACCCCGATATCGAAGGGATCGTAGCGCACCGGGACCGGGGTGCGTTCGACCTCGGGATGTCGCAACGCATCGTGCCAGTAAGAGATCCTGTTGCTCTTCACCCCCTTGCCAGGCTGCACGGTCGCCGTGCCTTGGCGCGTGCTCGGACGGGTGGCCATCAGAAACGCGTCATCATATGGGATATGGCGATGCTCCCGTTCCCCCCCAAGCACCAGCCCCATTTGGAAGACGTCACGTGGGCTCTGCCCCAGGGCGGGATGCACGGTCTGGTCATAGACCTGATACGCCCACTCACAGAGGAAGTCATACAGATCCCCAAGCGTCCAGACCGCGTGTCGCTGCGGGTCCACCGCTGTGGTGAGGAATCGCGGCTGTTTGCTGGCCTGGGTATTGCCCAAGAGGGTGTGGATGAACTGGGTGTGGGCGGTCCCAAACAGCCGCTCCACGACCGAGCCAAACCGCGGCTGCGCCCTAGGGCGCGTCTTCGGTGTGCCGTAGTCGCGAGCCAGGAGGCTCTCAAAAGAGACACGGTGACATTCTTTGCCCCCATCGACGACTAACGTCTGGGGGAGGCGACGATAGCGGCGGACCCAGATCCGCACGGCCCTCATGCAGGAGCGCTAGCTGGGGGCGTCAAAGGTGAAAGAGACGGCGGGAGTAGGCGTCCACCAGAAAGGTGGCCCAGGGGCGACCCAGGAGGCGGCCGCTGTCGGCAATGAGTTCAATATCCAGTTGGGTGTGATCCAGCTGGGCCATGGCACAAGGGCGATCGCCGTGGCGGGGTGTCGTTGGGGTCAATGCCCAGTACCAAGGTGTCTGGGGGTAGGCGGCCCGCGTGCCCCGGCGCTTCGCCGTCTGTGCCGGTCCGGCCCGTTGCTTGATCCGTCGATAGAACGTCCACGCACTGACGGGCACGAGTGTCTGCGCCTCACACGCCCGCTGCTAGGCCATAGAGACCTCCCAGGCATGGGGCTGTGTGGGCGCTTCAAAATGCTCGTGGATAGAGGTCTCCATCAGGGTCCGGGACGCTTCCGGGGCCTTGGGCCTGCGGTTGCCTCGGGCCTGCGTGTTGGGCAGCAGGCCCACAGAGCCACACCCCACGGTCGCCTGGGCATCGCGGAAGCGAGCCACCCAGCGATGCAGCGTCCGCATCGGCGTGCCCTGGGAGAGCTCACGCTGGCGGTGCAGAGAGGCTTGGACGCGGCGAAAGCGTCGATGCGCTTCCTCCAAGGCCGCGGGGCGTGCAGCGGCGAGGCGCCGCTGCACCTCTGAGGCTTCTGGAGGACCCGAGGCGCCATCCGGCGCCGGGGGCAGCGTGATCAGGCCGCTGTCGACCAACTGGAGAAAGAACGGCGTCGGGAGTTGCAGGGGTGGTCCCACGTCGGGGAGGAGCGTGGTCAGGGTGTCCCCCACGTTCATGAGCGTCCATCGTCTGCCGTCCCAGCGCAGGGGGCTGCTCGCGGCCAGCAGGACAGGGCGCACCCCGAGGGGCGCAGCGCTCGTCTCCACCACCGTACTCGCCACCACCAGGTGCTGCGCTGCCGCCGTGGCGGGATCGCGGTAGAGCCGCACATGGTGATGCGCCAGGAGTGGTGCAGCGTGCAGGTCCACAGACAGCCGCGCTTGCCCGATGAGCGCCTACACGTCATTGGGGCGCACCCCCGGGACCTGGTGTAAGAGCGTGGCCAGGGTCAGGCCTGGCTCGCGCCGAATCACCTCTGACACCTGTGCCTGGAGCTCAGCCGCCACGACGCAGTCGAACAGGTAATCTTCGAGAAAGACCAGGTTCTGCATATACGTTGGGTGCAGTTCGTGGGAGGAGCGCACCTGGTAGGTCAACGCCAGCGGCGCGGCATACGCCTCCCCGGGTGGGCACTGCCAGCCCCCGTGCTCCGTGGGCTGGTAGCGATGCGGCTGGGTGTGCGCCAGCACCCGTCAGTGCTCTGCAGTTTTCCATGCTTCCCACCCGGCCCGGTCCGCACGGAGCACAAAAAAGTCCGGCGTATGCCAGACAGTGACCTTGCGTCCCGAGGCTGATCGGTAGTGGAGTTTGAACGCGGGGGGCTGGTCGAAGTACTCGAGCACCTGGGGGTCGTGCTCCATCGTGTAGACGGCCCAGAGTTCGACCTTGTGACTTTCAAACTGGATGGTCGCGCCCATTTTGCGACTCGGATAGCGGCCGCTGACGTTGTGGGCACGGCTCTGCACACGCCGCGCTGGGGGGGCCGTACGCAGGCGCGCAATCAGGTCACAGGTTGCGGACGGCAACTGGAGACGCTGACACCACTGCTGAAACTGCGAGGGCTGCAACATGGCGTGCCCTCCTGACGGTGAAGGCCCCCGCGTACGCAGGCCGCAGGGCCAGACGCCCGGGGCAGATGACCCCCTCTCTGCGGAGACGACACCCGCTCGGTTACACGCCCCACGCCGCGCCGGGTCACCTATCGCCGCAGTCGAGAATGTCTACCCATGGCAGCATACCTGATCCTGGGGGACAAAAACAATCTTTTCAACCATAATATGGCCGGTTTTGTGGACAGAATGGCAGGGGAGTCCCTACCAAGAGAGGCACCAAAGGCCAGCGGTGTCCCATTCCGCCTCTTCCACACAACCCGAACTCGCTGCCAGGTTATGCCCTCTCTCGCGCACTCCCTGCCAGGTTATGGGTGAAAGCGCTCGCAGGCGGAGTGGCGGAGAGCCAGGTAGGACGTGAGGGCCCTGCCAGGATATGCCTCAAAGACTCAGCCAGGATATGGTTGAAATCACAGCTCAAAATGCTCCTCCAACCCAATCAACGCCGACGCCGACGCCGACGCTCCAAAGAACCCCAACCGTTCACCGGGCTCATCCACAAACCGCTGTGCGAGGCCTGTGAGCACGGGGCCGATACCCGCCTCAAGACGCCCGGCTCGCCACCGCCCCTCATCACCTTCACGCGAGGACGCCGGCGCACTGTCAACACCCGATCTCACTTCTGTCCCGATTCGGATTGTTCCTACTATGGCTGGCTCGGGCGCGGCAACATCCGCTCTCATGGGCATCCCGGCGGCCAGCCCTGGCGCCAGGTTCAGTGTGTTTCCTGTCACGGGTATTTCTACGAGACGGTCGTGTACCCGTATCTTGCGGATAATTCCGCTGGCCCCAAAATCCGCTAAAATGGCTCCGTTACACCACCGTGTAAGGGGGCTACGCCATGATTCCAGACCTCTTTTACTACCAGCTCGTCGTTTTGGGACTTCTGTGGGTGTTCGTCATGCTGTCTGTGACTTGGCCAAGCGCAAGCATGACTCAAGAGCCGAAGCAAGCCAAGCTCATCGAGCCACCACGTAGGAGACTGCTAAATACCGGGGGGACATCTTGAAGCGGAGTGCTCTTCTCGGTACGCTCTGCGCATGAATCAGCCCATTGAACCACCCAGCGTCTATCAACTGCGCATCGTCCTGCGCGAGATCAGTCCGCTCATCTGGCGCCGACTCCTCGTCTGCAGCGACACCACCCTGGCGCAGCTCCACACAATGCTACAAATCACTTTCGACTGGAGCGATGAACACCTGCACACCTTCCACGTGCATGGCAAGGACGACGGAAGCAACGGGGCTGATACCCAACCCGTTCAGTTGCACACGTTTCGTCTCCGGCGCGGTGAGCGCTTCCAGTATCTCTATGATTACGGCGCCCATTGGCAATGTGATATGCGCCTCGAAGCGATTGTACCGCATGATTCCAAGCGTTTTTCTCCGGTATGTATTGGCGCCAAACGGGCGGCACCGCCCGAGGAATGCGGGGGCGCCTGGGCGTATATGGCGCGGCTCGACCAGCATCGCTCTCATCCCCCTTTTGATGCCATACTCGTCGCCGCTGATGCCGTCCGAGCCTTGTTGGACGCGGACCCCCAGACCTCAGTCCGAGAAGCCGTGCGGGAAGCCGTCGGGGGACTTGACGCGCTGCAAGACGCCGTCGACTGCCTTGAGGCGTATCAACAGTTTCAGCCCGAGCACGTCGATCGTCGCGTCATCAATGCGCACCTGCGCGCTTGGCCCTGGCAGAGAGGAGAGGAGCTATGAAGGTCACCGTACAGGTCGTCACACGCAGCGATGACGGCCAGGAATCGCTACGGGAAGTGGCCTGTGTGGAACGCGTGGACCTTACCCCCGAGACGCTTGGCCTGTCGCTGGCTGAAGGCAAGACCATCCTCCAGGCCATCCAAGAGGTCGTGGTGGAGTGGCAGATGCAGGCGTATCTGGACCAACAACGCCACTGCCCGCAGTGTGGACACCTTCGCCACAGCACGGGGGCGCATCACACGGTCTTTCGGACGGTCTTTGGCGCCCTGCCGGTCGAAAATCCCCGTCTCACCCCTTGCGTGTGCCAAGCCCACGACACGCACAGCTTCAGCCCACTGGCCGCCCTGCTGCCGGAACACACCACCCCGGAGTTGCTCTCCTTGGAAACCAAGTGGACCGCCTTAACCTCCTATGGCATGAGCGTGAAGCTCTTACAAGATGTGCTCCCGTTCGACGAACCCCTGCAGGCTGTCACGATTCGCAACCACGTCTTCACACTGGCCGAACGTCTTGAGGACGCGCTGGGTGAGGAACATATGTCCTTTATCGAAGGGTGTCCACGGGACTGGGGCGCGTTGCCCATCCCTGATGGGCCGCTGACAGTCGGGATCGATGGGGGCTACGTGAAAGCGCAGGGTGGCGCACAAGGTTGGTTCGAGGTGATCGCCGGGCAAAGCATTCTCGCCTTCAGCCGTGACGAGGAGCAGTCTACCCCTTCCGCGAAATGCTTTGCCTTCGTGCAGACCTATGACCAGAAGCCCAAGCGTCGGCTCTTCGAGCTTCTGCAATCCCAGGGTCTCCAAATGCACCAGCAGATCGAGTTTCTCTCCGATGGGGGCGACACCGTACGGGATCTCCAGCTCTACCTGAGCCCGGAGGCCGATCATCTGCTCGACTGGTTCCATATTACGATGCGGTTGACCACCTTGACGCAGACCGCCAAAGGGTTGCCGGTCACGATGAGTCCAGAGGAGCGTACACTCCGCGACGATGTGGTACGGGAACTCGAACGGATCAAATGGTTTCTGTGGCATGGCAATGTGTTTCAAGCCTTGAAGGAACTGCGGTTCGTGGAAGGCGACCTCGAAGCCGCCGCCTACGAGAGCGCCGCCGCCATAGCCTGGAAGCTGTGCAAGGCGGTGCAGGAATTTACCACGTCTATCGAGCGCAATGGCGGTTTCATCCCGAACTACGGCGAGCGCTACCGCCACGGCGAGCGGATCAGTACGGGGTTTGTGGAATCGACGGTGCACTACGTGGTGAGCAAGCGCATGGTGAAAAAGCAACAGATGCGGTGGAGCCAGCGGGGCGCCCACTTACGGCTCCAGATCCGCACCCGGGTGTTAAACGGGGCATGGGAGGCCACGTTCCGCCAGTGGTCTCCGGGGTGCCGCGCGCACACGAGGTGTGCGGTAGCGTGAGCGCGTCAGCCTCGCACCTGCCCTCTGGCGTCGCGCATCGAGGCCCTGTTGCCCCAGCAATCCGACAGTACGATGCCCAACTGAGGTCGCACAACAGTCGGTTGGGCTCGTATTTTCACCGAGGCTGATAGCACGAATCCGATACAACATCTATACTGTCGGGCTCATGGAGCCACGTCCAGACGCCACGTCACCACCCGCGATCACCTTGCTCACCCAGGATGAGGTGCGCCGGCTCTTTGCGGTCATCACGGGCAAGCGCGACCGCGCCCTGTTTCAGCTGGCCTATCATCACGGGTTGCGGGCTTCCGAAGTGTCGCTGTTGCAACGTGCGGATGTCCACGAGAAGCAAGGTCGGATCTATATTCCGCGTGTCAAAGGCTCTATCGCCAAGACGTATCCTCTGCAACCCGCTGACGTGCGGCTCGTGCGAGCGTATCTGCGGACCCGCGAGGATGACTCCCCGTACCTCTTTATCTCCACGCGTGGCATCCCCTTGGAACGCCGGTCCTATTGGGACTTGATGCAGAAGTATGGGAAACAGGCCGCCTTGCCCAAAGCCAAGCGGCGTTTTCATGCGCTACGCCACGCGATCGCCGTGCATCTGCGTGACGCGGGTGCCGATGTGGCGTTCGTGCAAGACCGGTTGGGCCACGCCAATATCCAAAACACCATCATCTATATGCGCTACACGACGGTGACCCGCGATGCCCAAACACGGCAGCTGTTTGCCAGCCATTACGTAGTCTGAAGAGATCTTTATGCCTGACCTCCCCCCAAGTTTTAGCACTCTCCTTTTTGCCCATGCCCGCCGCGCTGGAGCCGAACATTGCCGCGATTTATACGCGCATGGGGCTCACGCCGACGGCGATCCGCACGATTGCGACGGCCCGGCCGCAGCGTGACGTGTATTATGCCTGTACGGAACTGGGGCAACGGCTCTTTGCGCTGCCGCTCGGGCCACGCACCCTGGCCTGTGTGGCACGCAACAACGCAGAGGACCATGCCCTGATGGACACCATACTTGCCTGCGAAGGCCAGGAAGGCTTTGCCGCCGCCTGGCTGCGGGCGCAAGGATTTCCAGAGGAGGCACGCTATGTGGAAGACCACCAACGGCGTCACGAGGCGAGGACCGTGCTCGCGACTGACGCGTAACGAGGGACTCATGTTCTGGCGGGCGCGGGACGTATATCGCGCCCGCCGCTGTGTGCACAGTGTCGTCGTGGCCTTCATGCTGGTGGAGGGGCTGGCCTTCGCTGGTCTCGGGCGCTGGGAGCTGGCGCTCACGGCCGTGGGCCTCCAGGGGCTCGGGCTCTGGGGGCTGGCCTGGCTGATGGGCCGCGCAAGGACGTGGGTGCGGGCGTCGTGGTGCGGGCTGGTACTGGTGCTCATGGTGGTGCTGGGCTGGTCCACGCCAGCCCAGGCGCAGCTCGCGGTCATTGACGCGGCCAATCTGGTACAAAACGTCGTGACAGCGGTGCAAACCGTCTTCATGGTGGCAAATCAGATTCTGGAACTCACCGGTTTGGATGAGATTGTCCTTGGCGACGACTTTCAGAGTGATCTGGAAGCCCTGGGGACGATTGTCCAGGAGGCCCGGGGGCTCTCCTATGACATGAGCAGTCTCCAGGCCCAGGTCACCATCCTCTTTAGCCTGGATAGTGCCCCCAACAGTGCTCATGAGCTGCGGGAGCGCCTGGCCGCCATCCGACGAGTGGTCTTTGATTCGTATCTCTCTGCCCTGCGCACCCAAACGCTGCTCAAAACGACGCTCAGCACCGTCCGGCATCTGACGCGGCTGGTGTCCGCCATTGGCGCGTTCGTGGGCAATATGCAAGGCAACCAGACCATGGCTCAGATGGAGAGCACGCTGAGCGAAACCCTGGCCCGGCTCCAGGTGCAAACGGCGGCCTATGAGCGGGCGCAATCGGTGGAGCGCCTGACCGAACCCCTGACCATGGAAAGTCTCCACCGGATTAATGACGCCATTATGGTCGACCATCCCCAGTAGAGGCCCTTTATGAATGCGACGGCCCTCGATACGATCACCGCGGCGTTTGCCGGCGCTATGCAAACGGGCACCGGCGCGTTGGCGCAGTATTCTCTCCCGTTGTTGGGGGTCTTTGCCCTCATCGCCTTTTATACCCAGGTCGGGCCCCTGGTGGCGAGCGGGGCGGCGTCGCCAGGCGATGCGGTCGCCAGCGTGCTCCTCACGGCGCTCAAAATCGGCGTGTTTTACTGGCTCCTGGTCAACCTCTCCCCGCTCGCCACGGCCGCCTTTCTCACGTTTTTGCAGTGGGGGATCGCCCCTGGGGAGTGGCCACCATTGACCTGAAGACACCAGAATGCGGTCATCATATACTGTTCCTATCACAGGATCTCCAAAATGGCTATTTGTGCCCAACCCCCGCCAGTGTAAAATCAGCTGCGAGTGGGGGCGCCGCACGGACCGAAACGCCTTGTACATGCAGGGCGGCACTGTCCGGGTGAGGTCTACCTCAGCTTGACGTCAGAGAGGGCGTCGAAAGAGTGTCAGAATAGAGTTGAATGAGCTATTTCTTGACATGGCTTCGCACAGGTTATAGAGTTCATCCTGACATGTGAGGAGTGCTCGGGATGATAGGACAACAAGTGGGATACATCCGCATCAGCAGTGTCGATCAACACTCAGAGCGGCAGCTGGACGGCATTGCACTCGATCAGACCTTTATTGACACCGCGTCTGGCAAGGATGTAGCCCGTCCCCAACTGGAAGCCTTACTGACCTTTGTGCGCCGTGGTGACACGGTCGTCGTCCACAGTATGGATCGCCTCGCTCGTAATCTCGACGATTTACGCCGGGTGGTACAGGGCCTGACCAAGCGCGGTGTACGTATTCACTTCCTCAAAGAACACTTGATCTTCACTGGCGATGACTCCCCCATGGCGCATCTCATGCTATCGGTGATGGGGGCCTTTGCGGAATTCGAGCGCGCGTTAATCCGCGAGCGGCAGCGCGAAGGGATTGCCCTGGCAAAGCGACGCGGCGTGTACCGTGGTCGCAAGAAGACACTCACGGCCGCGCAGATCGCTGAGGTGCAACGCCGCATCGGGGCGGGTGAACCGAAAGCCCACGTGGCGCGGGCGTTTGGCATCAGCCGCGAGACGGTGTACCAATACCTTCGGGCCGAATAAAAGGCTCCGCGTCATGCGCAGCACGTCCCATCGTCTGTCACTCCTGACGGCAAAAGAACTTGATGATCTCTATGGCTTGCCGCACTTCACCGAGGCCGACCGCCATCACTATTTTGCGTTGAGCGTTGCAGAACGCGCGGCGGTCGATGCGCATACCACCTCGGTCGCGGTCCATTTGATCCTACAACTCGGGTACTTCAAAGCCAAGTGGCAGGTGTTCCACTACGAGCCAGCCGCCGTGTCCGACGATGTGCGCTACATTCTGGAGCGCTATTTTCCAGGCACGACATCTACTGCTATCACGATGCCATCGCGGCCTACTCGCCTGGCCTTGCAGCAGATCGTCCTCCACCTTTTTGCCTATCGCCTGTGCGACAGCATGGCCAGAGATGCCTTGGAGCGCAAAAGCCAGCGCAACGCGATGCTGTCCGCCCAACCCCTCTACCTGTTACGTGAGGCACTCCACCACCTGACGACCCAACGCATTGTTGCCCCGCCTTACACCTTCTTGCAGGATATGATCGGTCGCGTGGTGACGCAGGAACGCACCCGGATCACCCATCTCCTTACCCAGGCCCTGACACCGCCCGTAACCGCCCAACTTGACGCCTTACTGGAAGCCGACGAACAGGTGTATCGGATCAGTGCCTTAAAACGCGAGGCAAAAGACTTCAGCTACAAGGAATTACGGCAGGAAGTGGCACGCCGACAATGCTTTCACCCGCTCTACGACTTTGCCCACACCTTCCTCGCGACGGCGGGGCTCTCCAATGAAAGCAGCAAATATTACGCTTCGCTTGTGAAGTTTTATACAGTGTATAAGCTGCAACGCATGGCGCGTCCGACAACGCGCTTGTATCTGTTATGTTTTGCCTACTACCGCTTTCGCCAGATCAACGATAATTTGATCGAGTCGTTCATCCACCTCGTTGATCACTATGAGCAGCAGGCGAAGCAGGCCGCAGAGGATGCGATGCAGCGCGCCGTCACCGAAGCAGGCGAACATCTGCATGCTGCCAGCCACGTCCTCAGCTTGTTCGTTGATGCCTCGATCCCCGGCGACACGCCATTCACCACCGTGCAGGAGCAAGCCTTCGCCCTCCTCGACCCCGCACGTTTTCCGCTGGTCACCGACTATCTGCGCAATGTGGCGTTTGACAAGATTGGCTGTGAGTGGGCCTTCTACAGCACGCTGTCCGCCACGTTCAAACGGAATCTGCGGCACGTCTTTATCGCACTGGATTTTGCTGGACGCGTGGAGGATGCCCCGTTACTGGAGGCGGTCACGTGCCTTCAGGAGCTGCTGCGCCGAGGCCAAGCGCCACGGCAGGTCAATCCCGCGCGCTTGCCGACCACGGTCATCCCGAAAAGCTTACAGCGCTATCTCTTCACCAAGACCGCTGGGAAAGAACGCTCTTTGGACGTGGATCGGTATGAATTCTTGGTGTATCGCCTCGTCCGCAATGCGTTGGAGGCGGGCGATGTCTTTGTCCAGGAGAGCACGGAGTTCCGCCGGTTCGAGGACGACTTGATCAGTGACGCCCGGTGGCAGAACAAAGAGGCGATACTCCATGACATTGGTGCCCCGCTCTTGCTCGCCCCCATTCACGACACGTTGCAGGCGTTCCACGCCCAACTGGCCACCCAGTTCACGGCCGTCAATCAGCGCATTGCTGCGGGCTTGAACACCCACATGAAAATCACCGGGACAGCGGACAAGCGTCGCTGGACTCTCAAGTATCCCAAGGCTGAGGAACCGGTGAACAGTCCGTTCTACAGCCAGTTGCCCGGGATCAGCATTGCCGAGCTGTTGTGGTTCGTCGCCGCGCACACCGGCTATCTTGGTACGTTCAGTCATGTACTCGACCGGTATGTCAAGGAGACGCCTGACGCTCGCGAGCTCCTCGCGTGTATCGTGGCCATGGGGACGAATATGGGCCTGGGCAAAATGGCGGAGGTCTCGGGTCTCGGGCATGCGTCGATGCTGACAACCGCGCGCAATTACCTGCGTCTGGAAACCCTGCGCGCCGCCAACGATGCCATCACGAATGCGATGGCGGCCCTCCCCGTGTTCCACCTGTACGATATCCAGGATACCCTGCATTCCAGTAGCGACGGCCAGCGGATCGAAACGCAGATTGACACGATCAATGCGCGGCATTCGCCCAAATATTTCGGGCTGCACCAAGGAGTCACGGCCTACACGCTCGTGGCGAACCATGTCCCGATCAACGCCAAGATTATCGGGACCCACGAGCATGAAAGCCACTACGTGTTCGATGTGCTCTACAACAATACCTCTGACATCAAGCCGGAACGGCATTCCACGGATACGCATGGGACGAATCAGGTGAATTTCTGGCTCTTACACGTCTTTGGCTACCAGTTTGCCCCACGGTACCGTGATCTCCACAAGAAAATCGACGGCTTGGTTGGGCCAAAGCAGCCCCAGCACTACCACGATGCCCTTATCAAGCCGTCGCGCAAAGCGTACGATGCCTTAATTGTGAAAGAATGGCCCAATATTCAGCGCATCATGGCCTCGCTAGCGCAGAAGGATGTGACGCAGGCGACCATTGTCCGCAAACTGGCGAGCTATGTCCGCCAAAATCAGACCAAGAAAGCCTTATGGGAACTAGAAAATATATGCCGCACGCTGTATATCCTGGACTTCATAGATGACGTGCACTTACGCCAGAGCGTGCAAAAGGCACTGAATCGTGGGGAAGCGTATCATCGGCTGCGCCGGGCTGTCGCGTTTGTCAACGGCGGGAAATTTCGTGTCAAAACCGAAGCCGAACAACAAATCTGGAACGAATGCGCGCGGCTCATCACCAACGCGATCATCTACTACAACATGGCGCTGCTGTCGAAGGTGTACGAACACAAGGCGGCCGTGAATGATCAGCAGGCGATGGCACTCATTCGCGGGATTTCTCCCGTCGCGTGGCAACACGTCAATCTGTTTGGAACATTTGAGTTCAGCCCTGCCGAGTCCACCGTGGATCTCGATGTGCTCGCGGCCCGTTACAGCGATCCCGGGTACTGGAGCCAAGTCCTCCAGGAAGAGCAAGAGGCGCAGGCGAGCTGATTTTACACTGGCGGGGGTTGGGCACAAATAGCCAGATATGAGACAAGGTTTCCTTGTCGATGTCTTCTCCCTGTGCCCGCAACTCTTCCACGATCTCGTTGATCTTGATGGTATTCCAGTACAAGATGGCATTGGAAACCAGACTCAAACAACTCGCTTTGTTCATGATCTCTTCGTAATCGCCCGTCGTAAATTCACCTTGGTCGGCAAAGAAAATCCGGCGGGGCAGTTTATGCCGATATTCGCCCTTGTTGAGTTGGAGCTGCACGGTCTGCCGGAGTTCGAGATCGGTGAGATAGCGTAAGATGTACTGAGTTTTGATGATGCGCCCGAGGTTGGTAAACGCTTTGGACAGCCGGTCTGAAGGGAAACTGTTGGTCAGTCTCTGAACGATCACATGCGCCGGGGCTGTGCGCTGCTTGAGGGAGAGCGCCACGCGGATCATTTCTTCCCACTGCTCCTCCACAATGTTGAGATCGGCGGTCTTGGTGAGCAGGGGTGTGAACACCCCGTAGTCGACAAACCGATCAACCCGATACAACTGCTGATCCTTGAGATCCCGGATACGCGGCATAAAGTAGAACCCCAACAGGTGACACAGGGCAAAGATATTCTCGGTGAAGCCGAGGGTATCCGTCGTATGCTCCCGAATTTTCAGAATCGTGTTGTTGTCAAGCAAACCATCAAGGACATAGAGAGCCTCGCGAGGGCTACAGGAAATGACCTTCGTGCTGAAGACGGCATACTGGTCGGAGATGTGGGTGTAGATGCCGATGGCCTTCTCGTAATAACCGTAGTATCGCGGGTAATAAGAAGCCAAGAGGCTGCTGGCCCGCATGCCAAAGCGCTGGGCATCAGATGAGGAGAGAGTTCCAGTTCCATGCACGGCACTCAAGGGTAATTCGTGATGCCGGTTGACGATCTCGGCATTGGCCGCGGTGAGTGTTTCCTCCCTCACGAAGTCATGTAACACATGCCGGAGCATGTCGACAGAGATGCCCTTGACGCTGGCGCTCATAGACACCACGCCGAGATTGGTCGCCTGGGAAATCAGAGCGGCCATCAGCGTTTTATAGAAATGCGGCGGCTTGGACTGATGGCCTTGGACCGGTGTGAAGTGGCGGCTAAAGCCAGTGAGCTGATCAACCTCCATCAACAGTTGCTCGATCCGGATGAAGGGCAAGCGGGCATTGATGACCTTCTGCAAGGTGGTCACCGAGGGCGGTAAGGCGATTTTATCGTAGCGTTTCAGCTTGAGCTTGCCGTCCTCGATCGCGGCGAAATCGTCGAATGCGAACCGCTTCTTAGCCAGGTCGCTCGCCTTGTGGAACTGTTGGGTCAGCACGGCTTTCGCCTCATGTTTTTGGGGTTGCTGGAGGTCGTCGAAAGAAGAGTTTCGCACCTCTTGCCAACGGGTTTCGCTGAGTGTCAAATCCCAGAAGGAGACATGCTGTTTGCTCTGGGGCAGATAGAGATCGCCTGAGCGCAAGGCATCCTTCATCGCTAGAGCCAGCCCCATCTCCCAAGCGTTACGGTTGATTTTGCCGTCCTGATCTTTCAGGGCGTGTCGCAGCTCTTGAGGCACAAAGTTCGTTGGGGCTGTGGGTGGCAGCCTTGTTAAGTCACCTGCGTCCAGCTTGCGGACCATGTTAATGGCTTGTATCAGATGCTCATTGCCCTGCTTGGCGGCAAACGGCAGGTGAATGAAGTCGGCAAAATATTTGCGTAGACTTGGGTATCGGTGCAGGAGTACATCGCCGTACCCTCGTTCTTCGAGCTGCTTAAATTCCTGCAAGTCTTTGCGTGCGCTCCGCAATTTGACTTCTTCGACCTGCCGCCAGATATCGTGCTTCGAGAGCGGCTGATCATCAGGCCAATCCAGGAGGAAATCGGTGGTGTCGAGCATGACATCAATCGCCCTTTTCTGGCGCTTGCGTAACTCACGATGCTTTTTTTCATGAGCGTTTTTGGTCTACCGAGAGATATCGATGACATACTGGTCGTGCATCGTCACCAGGTGATCCAACAAAGTTTTGCGAGTCTCCAGGAGAAAGCAAATCATGAGCGTATAGCGCTTATGATCGGCGAACCGCTTGAGGTCTTTGGTGCTGTATCGTTTGGCCTGCTTGAAGAGGTAGTCGAGAAACTCAGGGGTTAACACGTGTATTTCAAAATCATCGATGCCCGTCTCAGCGACGGTTTGATAGCGTTGCAGGTAGGATTGGATGGATGAGATCGAGGGGGCTGGCGGGTATTCTTTGAGGCGGTAAAAGTAGGACCGCTGCTCGCCATCAGGGACCATGAGCAATTGGTCGATAGCCTGGAGCAACTCAGGTGATAAGCGCGTGAAAACCGTTTCAAAAAGCTCGACATGCACGTCAGAACAGACGTGCATAATAAGCCGTTCCAGGACTGAAGGACCCGGCAGGAGTATCCGTTTGTCTAACAAATGGTTTTCGGCCTGATGAAAGAGTGCTTCTGGCAGCGTGCCAAGCCGTGCCTGCTGCTCAATCCAGGTTTCGAGTTGTTCTTGGGCATGCTGATCAAATCTCTGAAAGCCCAAGTGCTTCAGAACGTTTTGGCGGTGTTCCAGATAAGTAGCTTCTCGTTCCGGGACCTCAACCGTCAGAGATGGGGGCAGAGCGAGCTGTTTGCCCAGGTAACCCACAATGTGAGGCGATAAATCGTGGACTTGATTTAAGAAGCGGCCATACAATCGTACCGCACAGATTTGGATGGCAATAGATAAACGGAAACTCTTCCGATACCTCTCGATCTCTTGTTGGTCGCCTTCTAAAAGGGTCCAGTCTCTTGCCATCTCTTCGTCGGAAAAGTTTTGAGGCAGAGAAATGGGCTGATAACGTTGGCGCTTCGATAGAAATTGCTCTTTTGGGGTCACCGGTTTCTCCCGTCATTGTGGATGGGCCATGCGCTCAAAAAACGGTCGGTTTTCTTGCGCGGGTTGCAGACCACCTCTACCCTGCCCCCAGTGACACAAAAACCCAATGCAAAAAACAAGGCACGATTGCCCCCCCCCTGCCTCAGGTTTTTGGGCGCATGGAAAGGTCTGTATGCTCATCGGTTATATCCGTGTGTCAAAAAGTGACGGCTCCCAGGTCCTGGACCTCCAACGGGATGCCCTCTTGGAAGTCGGGGTAGCACCCGGCCGGGTGTATGAAGACCTGGCCTCGGGGCATAAAGATGATCGACCTGGCTTGGCCTCGTGTTTAAAAGCGCTTCAGCCTGGCAATACCTTAGTCGTCTGGAGCTTGGATCGACTTGGACGCGACCTGAAACATTTAGTGGGACTCATCGACACACTCAATCAACAGCAGGTCGGCTTGAAAGTCTTGGCAGGAGCTGGGGCGCAGCTTGATACCACGACGGCCAATGGCCGGTTGGTGTTTGGGATCTTTGCGGCGTTGGCCGAGTTTGAGGCCGCACTCATTCGGGAACGCACCCACGCGGGGTTGAGAGCCGCGCGGGCGCGCGGACGCCATGGTGGGAGACCGCGCAAAATGACGGCTACCACACTCAAGATGGCCATGATGGCCATGGCAGAGTCCGGGAGTCAGGCCAAGGAGGTCGCATTCCGGTTAGGCATCACCACCTCCACTTTATATTCCTATGTCAACGGAGACGGGTCGCTGAAAGAGATTGGACAACGCCTACTCGATAACAACAAGGCAGGATGATTGCAGGGTTTCGCAGCCAGAGACGACATCCCAACTCAAAACCGTAGGTTTCTGTTCAAATGCCCCCGCTGGTCCAGTTTGTTCCTCACCTGTACCAGTGGCACGACATTGAGGCGGTGCGGCATCTCTTTCGGGTTGCCTCCAGCCTGGACTCGCTGGTGCTTGGCGAGCCGCAGATCCTCGGACAGGTGAAGGCGGCGTATGGTGCGGCGCGGGCGGCACAGCGGACCGGGGTCGTCCTCACGCCGCTGTTTGAGCGGGCGTTGCACGTCGCGAAACTGGTGCGTAGCGCTACGGGTGTTAGCGGCTATGCGGTCTCGGTGAGTGCGGCCGCCGTCGAGCTGGCGAAGAAGATTTTTGAGCAGTTGTCCGAGCGTACGGCCATGGTCCTGGGCGCAGGCGAAACCTCGGAGCTGGCGGCGCGCCACCTGATCCGTCAGGGGATCACCCGCCTCTTTGTGGCCAATCGCTCGCCGCAGCGTGCCGCAAAGCTGGCGCAGGCACTCCAGGCCACAGCTATTCCCTGGGAGGAGTTCCCAGCGTATTTGGGGCAGGCGGATATTGTGCTCAGTGCAACCAGTGCACCCCAGCCGCTCATCCAGAAAGCGATGGTCCAGGACGTGATGCGGGCGCGTAAGCATCGCCCCATGTTCTTCATCGATATGGCCGTGCCACGCGATATTGATCCAGCCATCCAGACCCTGGAAAATGTGTTTCTCTATGATATGGACGCTCTGGAAAACGTCGTCGCAGCGAACTACCGCGCCCGCCAACAGGCGGCTCTCGTAGCGGAGGATCTGGTCTGGCGTGAGGTGCGGCATTTTCACCAGTGGCTGGCGGCCCGTGAGGCCGCCCCCACCATTGTGGCGTTGCGCCAATGGGCGGAGACGACGCGGCGCGAGGAACTCGACACAGCCCTGGCCAGGATGGGCCCACTCGAAGAGCGCCAGCGTCGCGCGATCGAGACGTTCAGCGTGAGCCTGGTGCATAAGCTCTGCCATATGCCGACGGTGAACCTGAAGTGCGCGTTCCGTGAGGGGCGAGGGCCTGAGTATGTCCAACTTGTGCGCCATCTCTTTGCGCTCGATCCATGATGACAATGACGCAGTCTTCCCGTGCGCTGGGCACTGATGAGCATGGTTCTTGCCCTGCTCTGCAACAGCAGACAATCAAGCAGGCCAGCGGAGGGCATGGACGAGAGAGCAGGGTTCCAGATATGGAAGTGAGTGGCTGCAAGTAACTGACTACACACCGTCCACCTCATCATACTCGGCGGACCACGCCGCTGGCCCCCATGCCGTGACTTTCCAGACATCCGTGGCCCCTGGCGGGGGCAGCCACGAGGGCAGCGGCATGAGTAGCCGGTCCGCCAACGCATTGACGAAGGGCTCGTACATCTGCCGCAGATGGGTCAGCATCGCGTCCGCCTCCGGGCCCTCCCGTAGCGGCACCCCCGCCTGGGCCATCACCGCCCGCAGGTGTGTGAGGTCGGCCGCTGACAGGCGCTCAGACGCAGCGGACTGCGGCCGCGTGCCCAGAATGCGGCTGAGGTCGGCGGCGGCATGGCGGGCCATGGCAAACGCCAACCGGGCCGGCCGCGTCGGCGCGCCGTCAATCCCCACCAGGAGCAGGGCCGCGACATCGAGCATAGTGGTGAGCCCGGCGAGCCAGGATTGCTCTTGGTGCTGGGAGCGATAATAGGCCAGAAACGGATACGAGAGGTGACTTTCCAGCAGCTCTGCCGACCAGCGCTCCCCCTCCCTCAACAACTGCGCCAGGGCCTCGGTGAAGTCCGCACCCGCATAGCGCTGGAGTAGTTCGGCCGCGCTCGGGGGCGAGCCGGCGCGTGCGTCGAGTAAGGACACGTTGACCTCGCGCTGCGAGAAGGCTTGGGAGAGCACCGGCATATACGAGATAATGAGCCCGAGGAAGGCGAACCCCATCCCTGCCTCGAGCACGACGAGCAGGCGCCCCAGCGCCGTGTGAGGCAGGACGTCACCGAGCCCGAGGGTGAAGAAGGTCGTGCCGCTGCCATACAGGGTAGTCCCAAAACCTGCGCCGCCCCCGGTCGCGACGAACGGGGCGCTCAGGCCCCACAGGAGCAGGGCGAAGCCGCCGATCAACCCGGTGGCCCACACCCCGATGAGCAGGAGGAGCGCCGAGGGGCCATAGAAACTCAAGTAGGTCTCGCGGCGCTCGCCGCGGCGCCAGGGACCGCGCGCGGGGCAGGACCACAGGTGCCAGGACGCCCAGATGACCAGGCGCGCGAGCCACGCCCCGTGGGCCACCCGCCGTGGCAGCACAACAGTCTCAAAGGCATCCAGCAGCACCACACCGATCAGCACGATACCGACGATCGCCCAGAGTAGCATCAGTGTTCTCCCTGTCCCACGGCATGTGCGGCCGTCCGCGCGGACGTGAGGGGTCCCTGAGAGTGCGGGAAGTCCATCTGCCTCTGCGCCTCAGAAAGGACAATGGGCAGCACAGCCATCCGCCTGTACCGCCGTTCGGCGAGCGCCCGATGGAGAGACCAGGCCCCCAGCCCACCGTGATGTCGCAGCGCGAACAGGGCGCCCTCGTCGGGG
>Ga0137375_10003712_pt1 | contig 18153 bp, 19 predicted proteins | sample SagtaG_24_FD_104936 | JGI IMG/M metagenome (GOLD analysis project Ga0137375, IMG submission 104936) | Vadose zone soil microbial communities from Sagehorn Ranch, Mendocino, California, USA - Sage1_R_113_16 metaG | ecosystem: Environmental > Terrestrial > Soil > Vadose zone | place: USA...
AATCCACGGGCTCCGCGTAATCGGCGCACCAATGCCGCGACGTGAGGGAAGGGGACGAGTATGACGGGGCTGAGGGCCGTGATTGTCGGTGCCGGAATCGGCGGGGTCGCTGCCGCCGTGGCGCTGGCCAGGAACGGCATCCGATGTGCGCGTATATGAGCAGGCCCCGCAGCTCGGAGAGGTCGGCGCGGGCGTCGTTCTCGCTCCCAACAGCCTGCGGCTGCTCCAGCGCCTCGGGCTGGGCGCTGAGATCTCCCGGTGCGGTGCCCGCCTGGCTGACACGCAGCTGTGCCGGGCGGACGGGCGGCCGGTGGCTCATGACCCCGAGCAATTCTCCCGCCCAGGAGAACGCTACGGCATGCACCGCGCGGACCTGCTGGCCATGCTCGTGCCCTCCGGCCAGCAGATGCGGGAATCATGGTCAGGTCCTGGCGATCCCGCCGCGCTGGCGGCACGATTCGCAGGATGGGACCCGGTTGTCGGGACCATCATCGACGCAATCGGCAGCACCGGATTCCGGTGGGGACTATACGACCGTGCGCCACTGCGCCACTGCGCCACTGCGCCGCTGGATCCGCGGCCGGCTGACGCTGCTCGGAGATGCCGCGCACCCGATGCTGCCCTACCTGGCGCAGGGAGTAAACCAGGCCATTGAGGACGGCGTCGCGCTGGCCACGATGCTCGCGGTCGCAGACCGGCCCAGCGTGCCCAGGGCCCTGCTGGCATACGAAACGCTCCGCCGCGACAGGACAGCCCGGATCCAGCAAGACGCGCGCCAGAACGGAGCGATCTACGACAACTCCGGGAATACCCCCGGCAGCCGGCACAGCGAACCCGGCGTCCGCCTCCCGAACCGCAGGTGGATATACGACTACGACATCCAAACCGAAGCCGCACCGGTGGCAGCCGCACTGGCAAACAGATAAACAGCCGGTGACACCCTTAGCCGCACCCCGGAGCACTGCATCTGCCGTCACACACCGCTCTCGTTCGGCGACTCCTGCGTCCAGATGGCGTAGACGTGGCCGTTGTGGACGCCTCGGCTGCGGTCCCACCCCAAGTTGGCCTCGGCATCGACCGAACGACCCGGCTGCGCCGGAATGAAGTCGAACCCGCCCACCCTGCTCCGGGCCGGGAGCCGCGGATCGGCGAACCCACCCGGGCGCAGCCCGTTGGCGCCGACCGCCGTGTAAATGTGCGAGCCACTCATCCTGCAGCAGGGCATACAACAGGTCATCGGTCCACTCGCCCCTGGCCCAGGTGCTCTCGCGGAGGTGACCCTCCCGCATGGCCAGCCGTTCCAGCACCACGACCGATGCCGAATTCCGCGCGTCGCAGCAGGCAGTGACCCGGTGTTTGCCCCGGGCGGTGAATAGGTAACCCACCAGCAGGCGCACAGCCTCGGTGGCGTAGCCGCGGCCTTGATGCTCACCGGCGATCGTAAACCCTATTTCGCACTGGCTGGGGTCATTAACATGCGGCATGGCCGCGCAGTCGCCGACCAACTGCCCGGTCTCACGCAACACCACTGCGAACTGAAACCATTCCCCCGCCGTATCGGGATGCCGTTCCATCATCTGCCGGACAAAGCGTTCACCCTGTTCCCGCGGGTAGGGCGCGTCCCAGCTTTGATAGCGGGCCACCTCCACAGACGAGCGGTACGCCACGAACTCCGCCGCGTCCCCCAGGCGAAACCGGCGCAGCGCAACGCGTTGCCCAGCCAGCTCGGTGAAGCTCTCATTGGGCATGACGCCCCCTCCGCTATCTGACAGCATCAGAGCCGCACAGCCGGGGCACGGCTGGTCAGCGCAGCGCGGCAGCCCGCCACAGCACCAATTCAACCCAACACACGCTCAATGGCATGGCCGGACGATGGCAGCATGCCAGAACGGCTCATCTGCGCGCCTCACCTGATGATCGCCAGGGAGCCACCACCCGTGCAGAACGGCGGCACTGCGCGCGTTACCCTCCCGACACTCTGGCTACTCTCTGTAACTATGGGCAGCGCCGAATGAGCCTGTCCGGAGAGAACTCCCAGACGACGGATGGATGTCCGCGGTCCGGGCGAAGGCGCCAGGGGATCGCTCGGTCCGCGGCAAATGAGTGAGTTCGCTACGCGAACCGCATTGCATGCTTATGCAAGGTCCTTGGACGCCATGCGATCTGCGCAAGTAGCTGACGGTGAGGCGCGCTCGCCGAGCCGCCTGATGGGCGGTTTATCGTTTGGCGGCTGGTTACCGCGCTGGCCGTCCAGATCAGTCGGATCTGGGCCCTCTCCAGTGGGGGGTCGGGGTGGTAGGGCGCGTCGGGGGCTCGTGCCGCGGCCGTGCTTGCGTCAGGCCCGGCGTCGTGCCTCCATCAGCCGCAGGATGAGCGGGGTGAAGATCAGCTGCATGGCCAGCTCCATCTTCCCGCCTGGGACGACGATGATGTTTGGCCGTGACATGAACGAGTCGTGCAGCATCGACAGCAGGTAGGGAAAGTCGATGCCCTTCGGGCTGGCGAACCGGATGACGACGAAGCTCTCGTCTGCGCTCGGGATGTGCCGGGCGATGAACGGATTCGACGTGTCCACCGTCGGGACGCGCTGGAAGTTCACGTGCGTGCGGGAGAACTGCGGGCAGATGTAATTCACGTAGTCCGGCATGCGCCGCAGCACTGTTCCGACCACGTCCTCGCTGGTGTAGCCGCGGGTGCCCTTGTCGCGGTGCAGCTTCTGGATCCACTCGAGGTTGATGATCGGGACAACCCCGACCAGCAGGTCCGCGTGCTGGGCGACGTCCGCCTTTTCGGTGACCGCGGCACCGTGCAATCCCTCGTAGTAGAGCAGGTCGCTGCCGGGGTCGGTATCTGCCCACGGCGTGAAGGTGCCGGGCTGCTGGCCGAAGGGCCTGGCCTCCCGTGCGTCGTGCAGGTACTTGCGGACCTGGCCGCGACCGTCCTGGCCGTACTCGCGAAACAGGGCCTCAAGATCTTCGAGCAGGTTCGCCTCGGGGGAGAAATGGCAGAAGTGGTGGTTGCCTTCCTTGGCGGCGTCCGCCGTGGCGGCCTTCATCTGTTCCCGGTCGTACCGGTGGAACGAGTCGCCCTCGACGATCGTCGCGTTGATCTGCTCACGCAGGAAAATGTGCTGGAAGGTCCTGGTCACCGAGGTTGTGCCCGCGCCGGACGACCCGGTAATGACCACGATCGGATGCTTGGCTGACACCAGTCCTCCTGCGCTCAGGGGATCCGGAATAGGGAACGGCTGTTGAAGAGCGAGTCATCGAAGGCCGGTCCCTGTTCGCTGGCCTGGTCGCGGTGATAGCGCTCGATCCGCTCGACCTCGTTCCTTGATCCAAGTATCAGCGGCACGCGCTGGTGCAGGCCCGCGGGCTGGATTTCCATCACGCGCTCGCGTCCCGTGCTCGCGCGGCCGCCGGCCTGCTCGACGATGAAGGAGATCGGATTGCACTCATACAGCAGCCGCAGCCGCCCTGGCCGGGCTGGTTCCTTGCTGTCCTTGGGGTACAGGAAGACGCCGCCGCCGATGAGGATGCGATAGGTCTCCGCCACCAGCGAGGCGATCCAGCGCATGTTGAAGTCCCGGCCGCGCGGTCCGGTGCTGCCCGCCAGGCACTCGTGGATGTAGCGGTGCACCGGCGGCTCCCAGAAGCGCTCGTTGGAGGCGTTGATCGCGAACTCCCCGCAGTCCTCGGGAATCCGCAGTTGCGGATGGGTGAGGATGAACGCCCCGATGTCGCGATCAAGCGTGAATCCGTCGACGCCGTCGCCGGTGGTCAGGATCAGCATCGTGGACGGGCCGTACAAGGCGAAGCCTGCACACACCTGAGCGGTGCCTGGCTGCAGGAAGTGCCCCGCCCGCGGCTCAGCTCCCGGGTCGGGACTGCGCAGGATCGAGAAGATCGTGCCCACCGAGATGTTCGCGTCAATGTTGCCCGAGCCGTCCAGCGGGTCGAACACCAGCAGGTACTTCCCGCGCCGCCCGGCTGGCACGACGGGGCAGATGTCTTCCATCTCCTCTGACGCCATCGCGGCCAGGTGCCCGGTCCATTCCGTCTCCCCAACCATTACCTCGTTGCTGATGAGGTCCAGCTTCTTCTGCACGTCGCCCTGGACGTTCTCCATCCCCGCGCTTCCCAGTGCGCCGGCCAGCGCGCCGCGGCTGACCTGGTTACTGATGATCTTCACGGCCGTCGCCACCGCATTAAGCAGTCCCGAGAAGTCGCCAGTCGAACCGGGATGACGGTGCTCGGACTCGATGGTGTAACGGGTCAGTGTCTTGCGTTCCTCACGCATGCCTGCTCAGGCCCCCGCCGCCGCATTGACCGGGCCCTTCGACGCCTCGCTGGCGCGCCGGCAGTTGGCTGCGAGCTTGTTCTGCGCATCCCTGGCGTTGGCCGGCATGCCGTGCCAGGTGCGCAGCGCGTCACTGACGAGGGCACGCCCGAACGAGAACGTCAGCCGCCACGGTGGCGCGCCGCCCGTCGCTGCCTGCGCGTTGAGAGCGGCAAGGTTGGCGCACGCCTGCTCGTTGGATTGACCACCGGACAGGAACGCGATGCCCGGAACAGCTGGCGGCACGGTCGCGGCCAGTACCTGCAGCGTGCCACGGGCGACCTCGGCCGGCCCGGCCTGGTCCTCGTGCCCCGTCCCCGAAACGACCATGTTCGGCTTGAGGACGATGCCGCGGAGATCGACGCCCATCGTGTCAAGTTCACCGAAGACGGCGCCGAGCACGTCGGTGGTGGCTGCCTGGCAGGCGGCGAGCCCGTGGCTGCCGTACATGAGGACCTCGGGCTCCACGATCGGCACGATGCCCGCCGTCTGGCACAGCACCGCGTAGCGGGCCAGGGCGTGTGCGTTCGCGTGCACGGTGCGCCAGTGCAGCATGGCCGGGTTGAGCACCGCGCGCCACTTGGCGAAGATGGCGCCGCGCTCGCGGTAGTCCCCCAGCCGGCCACGGAGGCCGTCCAGCCCCTCGGTGATGAGTCCGCCGTCAGAAAACGGCAGCGGGCTGACGCCCGTATCGACCTTAACGCCGACCATGATGCCGAGCGCTGTGGCGGCCTCACCGAACGGCGTGCCGTCCGGCAGGTTCTGGCCGAGCGTCTCGTCGGACAAGATGACGCCGGAGATCCAGTTGCCGAGCCCAGGCGTGGTGAGTAGCAGCTGCCGGTAGTCGCGGCGCATGTCCGCGCTCGGCGAGACTCCTACTGATTCGAGCCGCTTGGACATGGTCGCGATGCTTTCGTCCGCAGCGAGAATGCCCTTACCTGGCGCCACGAGCGCGGTGGCAACCTCGTGCAGTTCTAGCAAGGCTGGACCTCCTGTTCAGGCCACGATCGCGGCCTTAGCCGCCCTCTGGTGAGGCTATGAAGCCGACACCATGGTCGCCTCACCCGGGAGAGCGGTCGGCCGGGTGAAGTTACCCCACCCGGTGTCCCCCGTTCTGGACAGCGCATCACGCAGAGCATGCGCCGGGCCAGGACACGGGCTAGGTGGCTGGTGTCGAGCGGGGTCTTGTGGGGCGGGTGATGAGGAAGGCATCCGTGCTACTCGCGGATCAGCAGGGATACCTGACCGCCCTCCTGGATGAGTGGGAACGCCGCGATGCCCGTATCAGCAGGCCCGCGCAGGCGCTCGCCGGTGCAGATGTCGAACCTGCTTCCGTGCCTGGGGCAGGTGAGCACGGTGCCCTCGATCGTGCCGCCGGAGAGTCCGGATCCAGCGTGCGGGCAGCGGTCCGCCACCGCGTGCCACCGGCCGGCCACGTGATAGACAGCGAGCGGGCCGGCCGGCGTGTCCTCGGCACGGAAGACGAGCCCGAGGCGTCCGGCAGCATCGGCTGCTTCGAACAGGGGGAAGTGCCAGGTGCGCCGACCGCCGGGCCGGGCCAGCCGCTCCCGCAGCCGTGGCACCAGCGCGCCGCGGTTGGCGACCAGGTCGCAGCCGGCCCGCTGGGCGGAGACCCACAGCTCGCGGTCGGGCATACCGAGATGGCCTGCGATCAGAGCGTCCGGCCACTGGGCGCGCCACGCGCGCAGGCGCTCGAGGGCATCGGGGCGCAGCAGATCGATGACGGCCACAGCCGGCTGCGCGTCCGTGCTGCCGGGCTCCGTGCCGGCAGGCTCTGTCCAGCGACGCCCGGTTGCGCCTCGTTCCATCTCTTTGGGGTCTGCGATGGTCAGCGTGTTCTCCTCCGCCAGCTGGCGGAGCCGCCGTGCGATGATCGGGTCATTGGTGAGCACAACGAGAACGGGCACCGGTCCCGGTCCGACGGCGGCCACGGCCACCACCCCTTCCTGGCGCACCGCGGCGACGGCCCGGGCCGCGAGGCGCCCGGGCGGCGCCGTGGCGCCAGATGATGTCAGATGAACAGCGTGATGTCGGCCTTGGCCGCCATGTCGATGAAGCTGGCCGCGCCGAGCGTCGGCTGCAGCCCGTCGATGAAGTCGGCCTGTGTCAGGCCGTACAGGTCCATGGTCATCTGGCACGGGTGCATGCGCACGCCCACATCGAGGGCCATCTCCAGCAGTTCGGTGACGCTCGCTACCTTGTGCTGCCCCGCGAGCTTCTTGATCATCCTGGTGCCGAGGCCACCGAAGTGGACCTTGCCCAGCTTGAGATGGTCGGTGCCGCCCCTGTCGACGAGTGACTCGCCCTTCTGCATCCAGTTCTTGCCGGTAACCCGCTTCTCGTTGCGCTGGAGCACGCGCAGGCCCCAGAACGTGAAGAAAATATCGACCTCCAGCCCGGAGGCGGCGCCCGTGGTGGCAAGGATCATGGTCGGCCACACCCGGTCGAGGTCATTGCTCCAGCAGATCATGGCGAGCCGCTTGGGCTGGTCCCCGGCGGTGGACGCGGCGCTGTCAGCGTTGTCCATGGTGCATCTCTCCTCCGAGTCGGTGGCGTCCCGGCTGGCCCGGCGCCGCAGGGGGTTCGCCCATTCCGGTGATTCCTTCCATGGCGGGTCGCTTTCCTCGCTGATCAGTCCGCGCAGCGGTAGCAGTGGATACCGCTCTCCTCGATGAAGGCCTTGTACTGGCCGAACGCGGAGCGGGCGTCGGCCAGGTGGGCGCGCTCGTCGCCAAACTGCGTCGGACGCACCCGGGCCACCCATCCGGCACCGTAGGGGTCGCGATTCGCGATGGCGATGTCGGCGGCGAAGGCGGCCTCGTTGACCTCGACCAGCTCGCCGGTCAGCGGCGTGGGGAACGGGCCGACCCACTTCGCGCTCTCGATGATTGCCACCGGCCGGCCGCGGGCGAAGCTGCGCCCGGTCTTCCGCCAGGTGACCTGGACCACCCGCCCGCCCATGCTCTGCGCGACATCGGTCATGCCCAGGACGGCGATGCCGCCAGACAGCCGCACCCACACATGCAATTCCACGTCATACAGCCGGTCGTCCGGCATGACGCAGCCCTGCCAGAGAAGGTTCGCCACTCATGTCACCCGCCGCAGGCGATGCCTTCCGCGTCGAGGAACTGCCGGTACGCTTCGATCCCGTCCGGGCCGGAGGCGAGGTCAGCGGTGTCCGCGTCCCAGTCGGACGGGCGCAGCCTGGCCACCCACCCGGCACCGTAGGGGTCGGAGTTGATCAGGCCGGGGGACGCCGCGAGCGCATCGTTGACCTCAACGATCTCGCCGCTCACCGGCGCGGGGACCGGCCCGACCCACTTGCCGCTCTCCACGGTCGCGACGTTCCGCCCTTTCTTGACGGCCTTCCCGGCGGCCTTCGGGGTCACGGCGATGATGGTCTTCGCCAGGTTCTGCGCCACGTCAGTCATGCCGACCGTCACCAGGTCGCCGTCATACCGCGCCCACACGTGCTTCTCGACGACGTAGTACAAGTCATCGGGAAGGTTGCAGTTGTTGACCAGCGCCACCGCTCACTCTCCCGTCTCCTGCTGCTCGTGCTCGGCCATCAGGTGATGGAGGAGCATGTCCAGGGCGACCATCTGGATCTCCCGCTCGAACTCGGTGAGGAAGTCCGGATCACGGGCGCCCTTCCTGACCACGTGCTCGTAGCGCGCGCCGCACCGGGGGCAGGTGACCTCATAGAATGTCTTGCCGTGGCGCTCGGAGGTGCGCACCGCCTCACTGTGCCGTTCGCCAAGGTGGGCATGGAGCGCCCGCGGCCCCGCCTCGAAGCCGCACCACGGGCAGTTCATGGCCGCGCCATGGCCGCCGCGGCAGCGGCCAGCTCGTCGATGAAAGACAGCAGCCCGGCGCCGGCCGCGGTCAGGCCCACCCGGTCGGCGTCAGCGGCGCGTGCCACCAGCCCGGCCTGAACCAGGTCGTTGACCACCTCCCAGGCCGCCACCCTGGGACAGCCGAGCGCCCCGGCCAGCTCCACAGACGACCGCTGGGCATCCCTGAGCAGCTCCAGGACCCGCCAGCCGACCGGGTCGGTGGCCTCCCGGAGGGCGCGGAGCACGAAGAACTGCGCCGCCTCCTGTTCCCGCCCGTCCGGCAGGCCTGGCTCTGCCGGCCCTGCGCGCCCCGGATCGATGGCAAACCGGTCAAGCCGCTCAAGGGCCGCGACGACCCCGCGGAGCCGGTTCCCCAGCTCGCCGCCGACGGCTTCCACGTCAAGCCCCATATCCCTCACTCCGATCCGGTCCTCACACGGCCCTGAGGGCAGTAGCCGGGCGGCGGGCCTGGTCGACCAGCTGGATGAGATCGATGACCTGGATGTGTTCCTCGTTGCCCGTGGTCTTGGCCGCGTCGGTGTACATGACGAAGTCCTTGGGGCAGGCGACCACGAAGTAGTTCACGCCCAGCGCCACCGCCTCACGGATCCGGTTTTCACTAGGGCGCTCGCTGTCCTGCGGGCCATCGGTCATCCAGATCCTGCCGCCACCGGCCCCGCAGCAGTAAGTGTTCAGCCCGTGCCGGGGCATTTCTACCAACTCGCAGCCGAGGGAGCGCAGGACCTGGCGCGGCGGATCGGTCAGCCGGTTATGGCGGGCCAGATAGCAGGGATCGTGGTACGTCACTTTCAGGCCCAGCGGTTCGACCGGGATTGCGCCGTCGCCGAGCAGCCGCTCCAGCAGTTGGGAGTAATGCAGAACCGGCTTATCGAGGCCGTAGCTCGGGTACTCGTTGCGCAGCGTGTTGAATGAGTGCGGGTCGGTGGTGAAGATCTCCTGGAAGCTGGCCTTCCTGAATGCCTCCATGTTGTGCTCGGCGAGCATCTGGAACAGGCCCTCTTCTCCCACCCGGCGCACGTCGTTGCCGTCGTCATGCTCGCCTTCGAACAGCAGCCCGAAGTCGGCGTGTGCCTCGTGCAGGATGTAGGCCAGCTGGCGCGACAGCACCTGCAGGCGCTCGTCGAAGGAGGCAAAGTCACCGACGAACCACAGGTAGCGCACGGGCTCCCGGCGGGCGTCGGGGATCGCGAAGCCAAGCTCACGGGTCCACCGGGCCCTCATCCGGCCGGACTTGCCGAAGGAGTTGCCTTGCTGGGCATCGGCTTGCAGGACCTGCTGGACCCCCGGCTCGATGCGTCCTTCGTCGACCAGCCGCCGCCGGAGATGGACGATGGTGTCTACGTGCTCGATGTCCACCGGGCACTGCTCGACGCAGGCTCCGCACGTGGTGCAGGACCATAGGATCTCCGGGCTGATCACATCGGGGGCTTGCGCCGCCAGATCCGTCACCCCCGCCGGGCTTTCGCTGGGCGGGTCACCATGAGCTGCAGCCGGCTGGCCTGGCGATCCTGCCAGGCGGGCGCCAGGCGCCAGGAGGTGGTCCCGGAGATCCATGATGAGCAGCTTCGGCGATAGCGGCTTGCTGGAGTTCCAGGCGGGGCAGGCGGCCTGGCAGCGTCCGCACTCGGTGCAGGTCAGCGTGTCCAGCAGCTGCTTCCACGACAGCTGCTCGATCTGCCCCGCGCCGGGTGCCCCTGGTGTGGCCGGCAGGTCCGCCAGCGCTCCGAGCGCCCGTGGGCGGCGTGAGAAGGCGACGTTGAGCGGCGCCAGGAAGATGTGCAGGTGCTTGGAGTAGGCGACGAAGACGAGAAAGCCCATGACCGCGGCGATGTTGGCTAGCAGGAAAAACGTCTCCAGGCCCGTATTCACGCTGGCGCCCAGGGGATGCAGCAGGTGGCCGAGTCCGTGCGAGGCGAACGCGGCGGGGCCGTAGGGGAAATTGCCGGTATTTACTTGCGCCGCCCGGTAGCCGAGCAGTGTGATCATCACCGCTGCGATCATCGTCAGAGTGATCCAGGCGGCGCGGGTGTGCGAGCCGTAGAAGCGGGATTTCCTGCCCCGGCGGGCCGGCGACTCTGCCAGCCGGGTCACGCTGAAGACGATGACGCCGACGAGCACGACGACGGTGAACAGGTCCTCGATGAAACCGAGCGGCGCCGAGTGCCCGATCGCGGGGATCGCGAAGGTCTTGCTGGCGAAGGTGTCACCGAAGGCTTCCACGATCGTGAAGAGCAGGATGATGAAGCCCCAGAACACCAGGGCGTGCGGCAGTCCCGACCGCCAGCGCTTGAGGAGTTTGCGCTGTCCGAGTACCTCGACCAGTTCCGCCGCCAGGCGGCGGAACGCGCCGCTGCGCCGACCTGGCGCGGGCGCGCCGGATCGGACCAGGCGGGCCAGCCACAGCAGCCGCCAGCCAGCGAAAGCCAGCCCGGTGAGCGTGATGGCCGCGCCAAGCACGACTCGAATGAGCACCGTTCCTCCTTAGGCCCTGCGGCGGGGTCGGTAGGCGCGCGGGATGCCTGCGGGTCTCGTCATCGGCGCAACCTGCCGGTGAGCGCGGGAACCAGGTCGAACAGGTCCACGGTCGCGCCGTAGTGCGCGACGTCGAAGATCGGCGCGCCCGGGTCGGTGTTGCAGGCGATGATGAGGTCGGCGCCGCGCATGCCCTCCAGGTGCTCGGGCGCTCCCGAGATACCGAACGCGAGGTAGGCCTTCGGCTTCACCTTCAGGCCGGACTTGCCGACCTGGCGGGTCTTGGGCAGCCAGCCGCTGTCGGTGATCGGCCGGGACGAGGACAGCGGCGCGCCCAGCGCGTCGGCCAGTTCCTGGACCAGCTCGAGGTCGTCTTTCGAGCCGATGCCCCGGCCCACCGACACCAGCAGGTCGGCGGTCGTGATGTCCACATCACCGGCCTCAGGCTCGAAGACCTGCTGCACGCTCATCCGTGCGGTGTCCAGCTCCGGTGGCGGCGGGATGTGCACAACCTCCGGGGAGCCCGCGGCCTGGCCGGTGGCTGAGCTGAACGATCCGCCGATCACGGTGCAGATCGCGCGCTCGCCCTCCAGCGCCACCTCGGCGAGCACTTTGCCGCCCAGGACCTGGCAGGTCGCCACCGGCACGCCGTCGTCGAGGGACAGGCCGACGGCATAGGCCGCCAGCGGCGCGTCCCACAGCACTGACAGCGCGGCTCCCTGGTCCAGGCCGGCGGTCGCGTTCGACAGCAGCAGCAGCCGTGGCGAGCGTTCGCGGAGCACGTGCAGCAGGGCCTTCTCGTAGGCCTCCGGCATGTAATCCGACAGCGCCGGGTGGTCGATCGAAACCACCGTGTCCGCCGCGGTCAGCTGATCGGCCAGGTCCGCGGGCCCGAAGAGCGCCACATCCGCGTTGCCGCCCCAGGCCTGGGCCAGTTCCCTGGCCTTCGCCAGCAGTTCGTAGGTGGAGTCCTGAAGCTGCTTGCCGACCCGTTCGGCGAGCACGAGGACGTCGTTGCCCATTCGCTTACCCCTTCACCAGGCCGCGGGACCGCAGCAGTTCTATGACCTGGTCCGCCACCGCGTCGGCGCCGCCTTCCAGCATCTCCGCGTGCCCGGTCTTCTCCGGGGCATACATCCGCCGGATGGTGAGGCCGGGTTGCGGGCTGCCGGCCTGCACGGTCACCTCCTGGACCCCGCCGGCCTGCATGACCTGGCGGATCCGGGTGATCGGGGCGTACCTGGGCGCCTGCCGGGCCGCCTGCACACCGACCACCGCCGGCAGCGTGACGTCGAGCTGCTGCGAACGGCCGCCAGAGAATTCCTGGCGCACCCTGGCCGAGCCATCAGCCGCCTCGACGGCTATGACCACTGAGACGTGCGGCAGTCCCAGGCGTGCGGCCAGCATCGGCGGCAGCTGGCCATCGAGATCGTCGGGGGCCTGGACTCCGGTGAGGATCAGATCGGCGGGACTGCGCTTCAGGTAGGCGGCCAGCAGCGCAGCCCGTGTGTGCGTATCCTCCCCGCCCCCGCTGACCTTGACAGCGCTGTCCGCGCCCTTGGCCAGCGCTGTGTACAGCGCCTGGTCAATGTCGGGGTCATCGGCCAGTCCTACCGCGGCAACCTCGCCGCCGGAGGCCTCCTTGACGAGCAGGGCTTCTTCGAGGGCCTGGTCGTCCCACTCATTGAGGACGAACTTGAGGTACTCCCGGTCGATGCCCGTTCCCTCCGGGGTGAACTCGATTTCCTCGACCAGGTCGGGAACCGCCTTCAGCGGTACGACAATGCGCACGTGCCCATCACCTTCTTCAGCTCAGGAGCCCGTCGAGGGCCAGCTGCGCGCGGATATCGCGCAGGTCGTCAGCGGTTGGCATGAACGGGTAATCACGGAATGGCTCGGACGGCCGGTAGGAGCCGTAGGGCCGGGTGCAGCCGGGCTCACCGTTTTCGCCGGGGCAGCCGTTGGTCATGAACGCGACGCCCTGGCCGACCACCGCTTCCACGGCGGCCGCGTCGGCCCGCATGTGCACGAGCCCGCCGCCGGGGTCGAAGCTGAACTGCTCGAGCCCGTGACCCTCGGTCTCGATCAGGTGCTTCGCCAGCTGCATCCGCCGCCAGCGGACCAGCGGCGACTTCGGGTGGCCGGACATCCGGGAATCGGGCTCAGGGTTGAAGCAGAACAGGTAGGAGAAGATCTCTCGTTCCCGCAGCGCCACGAACAGCTTGATCAGGTCCTGGTCGGTCTCGCCGAGGCCGACCAGGGTGTGCACGTTGACCTTCCAGGGCCCGAAGATCTCCCGGGCGTCGGTGACGACCTCCCAGTACTTCTCCCACTTCAGCCCGCCCGCGGGCACGTTGGTGCGGATGTTGCGGAACAGTTCCTCGGTTACGGCGTCCAGCCCGATCCCGATCATGTCCACGCCGAGTGCCTTGAAGGTCTCCAGTCGCTCCCGGTTGAGGGTAGGGGGCGCTACCAGGATCGACAGCGGGGTGCGGACCCGCTGCGCGATCCGCCGGGTGATGTCGCACGTGTCGGCGTAGGCATGGCCGTGGGTAACCATCGAGATGCACAGCCGGGTCAGGGTGGCCTCGTGCTGGGCCATCTGCTCGACCAGGTCATCGGTGCGGACCAGCGGCCATTCCACCCGGATGAAGGACTTGTCCTGGTAGCTGCCGGGCCTGGTGCGGGCGAGGCCGCAGTACCCGCAGTCGGACAGGCATCCCTCGTCGTAGTTGAGCAGCAGGTTGATCCCGCCGAACTCGAAATCCCGGCTGAACCGCCCCGACCGCATCCGCAGCGCGATGGCGCTGGCCATGGAAATCCGGACATACTCGGGGCTGATCCTGGACTCCGCAGTCTGCGGGCCCGGTGCGGTGAAAACGGGCAGGTAGCGAACCGTCATCTCAGGCCTCCCTCCCGCGCTGGCCAGCATGCTGGGCCGGGGCGGAATCCCCGGCCAGGTCGGGGAAGTAGCAGGAGCCCCGGGCACGGACGGGTGCCACGGCAGGTGGCCGTTCGCCGGCCGCCCGGCTGGCCGCGATTACCGCCGCGCTGATCCGCTCGGCCGGGACGCCGAGCGCGGCGTCCGCCCCGGCGGCGGTGACCGCCTCCGTCACGACCTTCTCGTCCAGGCGCCGCCAGCGCAGCGCCGACTCCAGCGCCACCACGGCCGGCGGGAGCTCGTTGAAGTCGCCGGCGACCATAGCGCTCTTCACCAGGTCGCCATGAGTGGTGAGGTAGACCCTGGCCAGCCCGGCTGGCGTCTTGAGCAGCGCCGAGCCGCTGCCGTCGGCTGAGACACTGCGCTCGCCAAGCCAGGACTGCGCCGCGTAGCGGTCGGTGACCAGCAACGACGCCAGCCGCCGCTCGGCGGTGTCCGGTTCGGCGCGCTCCAGCGTTGCGCCGAAGGTGGCGGCGAACCCGGCGGCAGCGACGTGGCGCAGCGCGGCACCGTCCCAGCTGCGGCCGGTCTGCTCGGTGACGGTGGTCACCCGCTCGGCCACCGCGGCGGCGGCCTTACCGGCCAGCTTGGCCGCCGGGATCCGCAGCACCTGCAGCATGAATGGGATGTCGAGGTCGGCGAGGATGCTGGCGTGGAACAGCATCGCGCCGGCCTGGTCGACGTACAGGCCCAGTCCGGCGATCTTGCGGCCGCCCGCCTCCAGGTCGTTCTTGCCGCGGAAGGAGGCGGTGATGCCCAGTTCCGCGAGCCCGGCCACGAGGGCGGCGGATAGCTCCTCGATGATCGCGCGCGGGCGCTGGCCGGCCGGTGCCCGGCCGGCGAGCGCGACACCGAGCTGGCCCGCGCCCATGATGATCGCCCCGCCCCCGGTGGGCCTGCGGCTGACCTGCGTGCCGGTCCGACTGCAGGCCGCGAGGTCGACTTCGGCCTCAAGATTCTGGTAGCGGCCGACCAGCGCGCAGTGCGTGCGGTAGGTGTAGAGCCGCAGCGTGGGAGGGCGGTCCGGTTCCCCGCGCGCGTACCTGGCCATGAGCGCCTCGTCCAGGGCGACCCCTTCGGCGGCCCCGGTGCCGTCGTCTGCGAGCAGCCGCCATGGACCGGTCGCCGGCGGGACCGCATCCCCGGGCCTCCCGGCCTGCGCCGCGGCGAGTCCTGTCATGATGTCACCTCCACCTTCTGGTAGGCGGTCTCCTGCGCCCCGGTCCAGGTCAGCGAGCAGCAGTATTCATACAGGCGCGGCTGCAGTCCCCGGGAGCGGGCGTATTCGATGGCGCCGTCGGCCGGGTAGGCGATGCCGTTCAGCCCGAGGTCGATCGCGGCCTGGTCGAGATCCTTCTTCACCGTCCCGAGTGGGCGCGCGCAGCCGAGGTTGATGGTGGTCGCCGGGGCGGCCACCCGGGCGGTGGCGAAGAAGTCTGCGACCTGGCCGACGGGCGGCGGCGGGATGTGCTCCATCGGCGTGCCGACCAGGGGGACCAGCACGACCAGGATGAGCGTGGACACAGGGTGGCGGGTGAGCATCTCCAGCGCCGTGTGCTCGCCGAGAAAACGCCCGTAGTGCAGCCCGAGCACGATGTGCGGGATGATGCGCAGCCCCTCCCCGGCGAGCAGGCGCAGCGAGCGGTCCATGTCGGCCACGGTCAGGTCGAGGTGGTAGACGTCGCGGAGCGTTTCGTCGGCGCCGATGATGTCGAGCATCACGCCGTCCACGCCCGCGGCGGCGAGCCCGGCGGCGAGCCGCGGGCCGACCACCCCGGAGTGGACGATCACCTTCATCCCCAGTTCGTCGCGGATGCGGGGGATGTGCCGCAGGTGCGGCAGCAGGGGCACGCCGCCGGTGCGGGTGGACCCGCCGGAGACCAGCAGGCCCTCGCTGCCCTGCGCGTGCAGGCCCTGGGCCAGGGTGAACAGGTCCTGGCCGGCCCGCACCGACACCATGCCCTCCAGCACCTTGGCCTGGCAGTGGTCGCAGGACAGGGCACAGGCCGACCCCGTCACCGACACCGGCAGGAACCGGCGCGGGTTGCCGGGCGTCCACTCGGAGGTCTGCCATCGCTTGAGGCCAGGCGCGTAGAAGTCCATGACGTCAGGGAAATTCGCCCGCCGCACGTCCGCGGGACCGGGAACCGGCGGCGGAACGGCGGCCGGGGCGGCCTGGTGAGCCGTCACTGCGCGATCCACCCCTTGAGCTGGTAGTCCTCCACCTTGCCGACGAACCAGTCGATGATCTCGTCCGGCGCGCTCAGCAGCGCGGGCAGCTCGCCAGCCGCATCGCTGAGGCTGACCTCGATCAGCCAGCCATCGCCGTACGGGTCACGCTCGGCGAGCCCGGGGTCCGCCACGACCGCCTGGTTGGCGGCCAGCATGGTCCCCGACACAGGGCTGACCAGCGGGCCCACGAACTTCGCCGCCTCAAGCTGGCCGAAGGGCCGCCCAGCGGCCAGTTCCGCGCCCACCGCCAGGAAGGACAGCTGGGCGAGGGTGCCGCTGGTCTCGGTGCCGAGCCGGTCCATCCCGATTCGCGCTACGTCAGGCCCGGCAGGCAGCACCCACATGTGGGTGCGGGAGTGATACAGCCGGTCGAGCACGAGCGGGAAACCAAGAACCTGAACCAGCCCGGCTGGGGGGGTGGCAGTCCAGGAAGCGCGGTCGTCGCCGCCGGTGTGAGCCATCAGATCCTCTTCCCGTCGGCCGCGGCGAAGGCCGCGGCAAGCTGGCGCCCGGGTCCGCCGAACCGGGCGAGCACGTCCGGCACAGACGCGAGCGGGACCCCGGCGAGCGCCCGTTGCGCCGCCTCGGTGCTGTCGTTCAGCCCGGGAGCGGTCAGATGCGCTCGGTTCACTGTGCCCCGCACCACGCTCGCCACCACCCGGGCGTCCCCGCTTTCCGCGGCGAACGTCCACACACCGGATCGCACCTTGACCTGCCGGGCGCGCCGGGCCTGCGCGCGGCCGGCCATGGCGGGCCCGGCCAGCCATTCGCGGCTGGTGAACCGGCCATCGAGCTCGGCGAGGCGGTCGAGTTCGGTGGCGGTGAGCTCGCCAGCTGCCGCTGCCAGCCCGAGCGCGCCAGCGTAGGCGCTGGTCATCGCGGCCCGGAAGGCAGCCGTATCGACCGGGGTGGCGGCCACGTACCGGCGCATCAGCCGCAGGGTCTCTGCTCGCTGTGCCTGGTCGGCCAGGGCGAGCACCCGGGTCGCCCGCTCGTGGTCGAACCGCTCGATGAGGTTGCCGCAGACGACCACCGCGTCGCCGATCTGCCCGGCGCCGTGCCCGCAGATCTTCCGGTCACCGGCGCAGATCTCGGTGTCGTCGTCCAGCCACGCCGCCACCCCGGCCGCGCGGAACGCCGTGACCGCCGGTGCCAGCAGCGTGCGCAGCGCGTCCAGGCGGGAGGCCGGCACCGCCCGGGCCGGCAGGCAGATCTGGAAGAACAGCTGGCCGACGTCGAGGTAGACCGGCCCGCCGCCGACCATGCGCCGGTAGACGGGCAGCCCCTCGGCCCGGCAGTACTGCTCGTCCACCTCATCCAGGCCCCGGTGGTAGCCGACGCAGACGTACGGGTCGCTCGGGCGGGCGAAGGACAACGCGGGCGGGGCGCCAGCGGACACCCCGTAGGCGACCGCGTGCCACAGGGTCTGCGAGCGCAGCGGCGTGACCCGACCGAAGTCGATGACCCGCAGCACGTCAGTCACCGGCCGGCCTCAGACCCATGGCCTCGTCGATGAGCTCGATGATGTCGCAGACCCTCAGCTGGTCGTTGCCGGTCGACTTAGCGGCGTCCTCGAACCGGGACACCTCGTACGGGCAGCAGACGACGAGCACGTCGGCGCCGGTCTGCGCCGCCTCGCGCACCCGGCGCTCGGACAGCCGCTCGGCGGCGTGCCCGCGGGTGAACCCGTCAAGCCACATGCCGCCGCCGCCCCCGCCACAGCAGTAGCCGTTCTCCCGGCACCGGCCCATCTCGACTAGTTCCACGCCGGGGATCGCGTCGATGAGGGTGCGGGGGGCGTCGTACTCGCCGTTGTGCCGTCCTAGGTAGCACGGATCGTGGAAGGTGGCCTTGAGGTTCAGCTCCTTCGTCCAGGTCAGCTGGCCTGCCAGCGGGGCCAGGAGCTGGGTGTAGTGCAGCGCCTCGAAGATGTGGCCGCGCTTGGGGTACTCCTTGACGAGGGCGTTGAACGCGTGCGGGTCAGGGGTGACGATCCGGGCGAACTCGTACTTGGCCAGCGTCGCCGTGACGTCCTCGACCAGCGCGTCGAACAGCCCCTTCTCCCCGGCCAGGCGCTGGGAATCGCCGAGCGTCTTCTCCTCGGGGCCGAGGATGGCCCAGTCGACGCCGAGGGCGGTGGCCACCCGGGCGAACGCGCGCGCGGCGTCCTGGCCGCGCGGGTGATAGCTCCAGTAGTCCTCGACATAGAAGAGCACGTCGACCGGGGCCGGGTCGTTCGGCAGGATCCTCACGGGCACCCCCGCCGCCCGGGTCCACTGCGCCCGCCGCCGC
>Ga0137375_10003715_pt1 | contig 18149 bp, 19 predicted proteins | sample SagtaG_24_FD_104936 | JGI IMG/M metagenome (GOLD analysis project Ga0137375, IMG submission 104936) | Vadose zone soil microbial communities from Sagehorn Ranch, Mendocino, California, USA - Sage1_R_113_16 metaG | ecosystem: Environmental > Terrestrial > Soil > Vadose zone | place: USA...
ACGTGCGACCTCCTTTGGATGTGCTCGAGGGTCGCACGGGCGCACCCGCGTGCCCAGCCGGGCAACAGGAGACTTGCGGGGTACGGCTGGCCGGTACTCAGGTCGCGTTGAGGAAGGTTACGACCGCTAGCACGCGCCGGTGATCGTCCTCCGATTGCGGCAGACGCAGCGTGGCGAAGATGTTCTTCACGTGCTTCTCGACCGTGTGCTCGGTGATGAACAAGCGCTCTCCGATCGCCTTGTTCGAGCGCCCTTCCGCCATCAGGGCGAGCACCTCGAGCTCGCGGTCGGTCAGGTCCTCGAGCGGCGTGTCACCCTTGCGGCGCTGGCCGACCAGCTGCGCCACGACCGCCGGGTCGAGCACGGAGCCACCCTCGCCAATCCGGCGGACGCTGGCCGCTAACTCATCCAGGTCGGAGACGCGGTCCTTCAGCATGTAGCCGACCCGCTCCGTCCCTCCCGCGAGCAGCTCGACCGCGTAGCGTGCCTGCACGTACTGGGAGAGCACCAGGATCCCGACCTGCGGCCAGCGCGCGCGGATCAACTTCGCCGCCCGCAGCCCTTCGTCGGTGTGCGTGGGCGGCATGCGGATGTCGACGATCGCCACGTCCGGCCGCTCGTGCTCGACGAGCGCGAACAGCTCGTCGGCGTCCGCGGCGAGCCCGATCACCTCGAAGCCCGCCTCCTCGAGAAGACGCGCGAGGCCCTCGCGCAGAATGACGGCGTCGTCGGCGACGACTACGCGCACGGGATCTCCGCCCGCAGCGTCGTGCCGCGGCCGGGCGGGCTCGACACCGTCAGCCGTCCCCCAAGTGCTTCGACACGATCGGCGAGGCCGCGCAGCCCGGAGCCGCTGCCGGCAGCAGCGCCACCGATCCCGTCGTCACGCACCTCGACAACGAGAACACCATTGGTCCACGAGGCCACGAGCCGCACCTCGCTGGCGTGCGAGTGCTTGGCTGCATTCGTCAGCGCCTCGCTGGCGACGAAGTAGGTCGCGCCTTCGATCTGCTCGGGTAGCCGGCCGCTGAGGGCGACGTCGAGTCGCACCGGCAGCGCTGCGCGACGCGCAAGGTCGTCGAGCGCGGCCGCGAGCCCGCGCTCGACCAGGATCGCCGGCCGGATCCCCTGGGTCAGCTCGCGCAGCTCCGCCAGCGCCACCGTGAGCGCATCGCGTGCCTCGCGCAGAACCGGCTGCACCGCGGGCCGGTCGGCCGCGAGCTTCGACTCGGCAAGGCCGAGGGCCATCGCGATCGCGACCAGCCGCTGCTGCGTCCCGTCGTGCAGGTCGCGCTCGATTCGATGCCGCTCCGTCTCGGTCGCATGGACCAAGCGCGCGCGCGAGGCCTGCAGCTCCGCCAGCTTTGCCCGCAGCTCGGCCTGCAGGCGCGCGTTTTCGAGCGTCAGCGCCGCCGCTGCGCAGACCGACTGCACCAACTCGTTGTTCTCCGCGAGCGCCGGATCGTGGATCAGCGCCGCGATCGGCTCTCCCTCCCGCTCGACGACCGTCGCCGCCCTTTCGTCTCCGGACGCTGGCAGCCGGACGGGCGATCCGCCGGCGTCGACGTAGCGAGCGCTCGCCGGAACCCAGTACGCGAGTTCCAGTGAGGGATCACCGAGGGCGCGACCGAGCGCCTCGCGCAGGTCGACCGACGCCGACGCCGCGCCGAGCTCGACCACGAGCCCGGCGACGGCACCGCGCGCGAGTCGACGCTGCAGCAGCACCGCCAGCACGGCAATCGGAATCGACGCAAACACGATCTCCCGCGTCCACGCGGGACCTTCGCCGAGCGGGTGATCGAGGATGTCGTTTGCGACCGAAAACGCGAGCGCGGCGAACATCGCGCTTCCGGCCCACAGCACCGGTGCGCCGGCTCGACGCTCCGGCGCGCTCGCGCGCAGCCAACGGCGCACGAGCAGTGCAATAGTGAACACCGAGAGGACCACCCCGACCGTGCGCTGGCCCTGGAGCAGCGCGTTGGCGACGCCGTCGTTGCGCGCGATCTCGAACGCGTTGTTTGGGCACTCGGAGCAGATCTGCGAGCGCGAGTCGGCGAACAGAAGCCACGCGACCTCGACGACAGTCACAAGTGCGACCGCGGCCACAATCAGGGCGCGATCGAGCCTGCGCCGCAGGCGCCCGGTCGGAAACGAGAGCACCAGGTAGACGAAGCCGAGCAGGTAAACGGACTCGAGCGCCTTCCCCAGCGTGAACACAAGTGATGAACCCGCGTCCGCGAGGAAGGTCGCGAACCAGGCAAAGCCGATGAAGACCATCACCGTGCCCAGCCGGTTCTCCGGCCGCTGCCGCCGCGCGACCAGACCGCTGCCGATGTAGACCCAGCCGACCAGCAGCGCGACGGCCGCCGAAACGGCAACCGGAGCTCGCTCCCGCTCGCTTCCGAGCACGAGCAGCGCCGCCCCAACCCCCGCGAGGAGAGCGAGCAGCGCGATCACGAGGTCACGCCTCATCAGCCGACCGAAGAAATCGTGCATCCCCACCCGCACGGTGTACAGCGGCAGCACGCCTCGCTCGCGCACGGTTCAAGCCTCGCAGCCGCGCAGCGCCCTCGCTACCCGGCCGACCGCCATCGCGCGGAGTACGGCTACCCGGTAGCAAGAGTCCCGCCAGCGGGCTGTTGGCGCCGGCTCCAACCGAACAGACTCGCGGCATGACGCTCATCCACAACAACCGGCCCCACACCGGGAACCGCATCGCCGCCGCTGCACTCGCAGCGCTCGGCTCCGTCAGCGCGATCCCGATCCCGCTCGCCCAACTCGATTTCGCAGGCCTCTTCAACGCGTTCAACATCGACAGCGGCGACTCACCCCGGGCACTGCTGGTGATCGCCGGCGCCGGAGGCATCCTCACCATCGCCGTCCTCGCGCTTGCGTTCGCCGGCGCAATCCTCGCATTCACCGGTGCGCCCAGCGCGCGCAACATCCTGATCGCCGCAGCGCTCGCCGGTTTGGTCACCGCAATGCCGCTGTGGATTCCCGCCGGGGTGGTGATCGGCGCGGCCGCGCTCATCCTTCGACAGTCGACCGACCGCCACGCAGCCGTCGAGGACTCGCATCGCAACCTGCTGCGCACGACGGGCGTAACTACCCGCACCTCCACGGGACGAGAGGCCTGATTCGCGTGCTCGGCAACGGTTGGCTCCCCGCAGCGTGCACGGTGCGCTCTCACGTTCGGCAAGATGCACATGGCCGTGTAAGCAAGGCGATTCTCGTCTCGCTGTTGTCGGAATCCAGCTGCCCTCGCCGCTATAGGCTCCAGAGGTGAAGCCGAACACCCGCATACCGCTCGCCGCGGCTGGGCTCGTCTATGCGCTCTTCGCTGCCGGATGCTTCCGGCTCGCGGTAGAGCACGGCTACGAGCGGGGCGTCTCGATAGGCGAGGGATCGTTCGTACTACTCGGAGCCGCTGCGTTTTTCGTCGCCGCGTCTCGATCGAAATGGCAAGCCGCCGCTGTCGCCCTCGGCACGCTGCCCCTTGTCGGCTGGTTCGTAGCGACTCCTTGGAACTCGGGGCCACCGTTTCTTGTCGCTTCGCTAATAGCCCCATGCATCGCAGTCGGCGTCCTCACACGTAACAGCGTCATACGCACGAGGCGCGCATAGCGCGGCGATCTCGTCAGGTCACTGGGTCAACGGCGCCCGCGCGCGAATGCGGAACCGGGGACAGGTTCTGGGGACAGCTCTATCAGCCGCCGTCCAGGCGCTCCTGGTGTCAATCCTGACAACCGGCCGCAGCCGGCTCACGAGTTGTAGCCCTTCAGCCACATGTTCCGCCTCGTCCGATCGGTTCCACCGTCACGGGCCCTCGCTCAGCGACCTCTCCTAGCCAGGAGCCGATGACGACCTCGAGAAGGGCGGCCGAACCCGGTTCGCCCCTCTCTTATGCGTCGCCGCCGTCCTCGTGCTTTGCGCGCCTTCCGGCAGCTCGACCTGGTCGGCGCCTAGTGTGAGCCGGGGTTGATGAGGTCGCAGCAGTGGTTCCAGCGTCGACGGGTCGGTTTCGGCTGGCGGCCGGCCGACTGGCACGGCTGGGTGGTAACGCTGCTCGCAGTCGCCGCGACGATCGCGGTGCTTGTTCTCCTCCGCGGGTCGTCTGCGCGTATCCCGGTCATGATCCTGATCGTTGCCGCCTATGTCGTCGTCGCGCTTGCGACCGGCGGCACCAGGCCCGCCGAGGAGGCCCGTGCGGCAGATGAGCCAACCGACAGCGAGGCCGATAGCGGCGTGGGCGTCGTCCAGCAGCGGCTGGCGCTCCGCGCGCTCACCTACGGGAGGGTATCGACGAGTTCGCCGGACGAGCCGGCGCTGGTCGTCGAGCATCTGACGAAGCGGTTCGGTGAGCGGGTCGCGGTCGATGATGTCTCCTTCAGCGTCGCCGCCGGTGAGGTGTTCGGCTTTCTCGGCCCGAACGGCGCCGGCAAGACGACCACCGTGCGCATCCTCGCCACCCTGATTGCCCCCACCTCGGGCACAGCCCGGGTGGCGGGTGTGCTGCTCGACCCGGCAAACGGCGTCGACATCCGCAGGCGGATCGCGGTGATGACCGAGAATCCCGGCCTCTACCTGCGTCTCACCGTCGCCGAGAACCTCGAGTTCTTCGCCGGACTGTACGAACTCGCACAGCCACAGGCGCGAATCGGGCAAGCGCTGGCGGCCGTCAGCCTCGCCGGCCGGGCCAACGATCCCTGCGGCAGCCTCTCCAAAGGACTCCGCCAACGCGTCGCGCTCGCACGCGCTCTGCTCAGCGATCCGGCGATCCTCTTCCTCGACGAACCCACCTCCGGCCTCGATCCGGTCGCATCCCGCGAGGTGCACGAACTCATCGACGGCCTTCGCGACCACGGCGTCACCGTCTTTCTCACCACCCACAGGCTCGAGGAAGCCGAGCGTCTCTGCGACAACGTCGCCATCCTCAACACCAGTCTGCGCACGATCGGGCGCCCGGACGAGCTCCGCGACCGGCTCTTCACAAAGACCCTCGTCGTGCGCACCCTGACGCCGCTCGCCTCGCCGGACGCCGTGTTCGCGGTCGCCGGCGTCGACGGCTGGCGCGCCGACGACACAACCGGCTACGTGCTGACCGTCAGCGACGCCCGCATCGCGGCGCCAGCGGTGACTCGAGCGCTCGTCGCCGCCGGCGCGGACCTGCTCTCGCTCGCCGAGGTGCAGCACTCGCTCGAGGACGTTTACCTCGAGCTCATGGACGACGACGTCGAGGCGGGATCGTAAGCCTCAAGCGCGTCGTCTCGGTCGTGCGCAAAGAGGTGCGCGAGTTCCGGCGCAACCGATTCGTGATCGGGACGATGGCAGTGTTGCCGTTCATCTTCCTGATCACACCGATGATCACCATTTTCAAGATCCCTGATTCCGCTTCCGGCCCCCAAGTCAAATCCGCTGTAGGCGTGATTTCCCTCCTAATGCTGATCATCCCGATCGTCATCCCACCCGTGATCGCTGCCTACTCCGTCGTCGGCGAACGGGATCAGGGAACACTCGAGCCGGTCCTCACCACGCCCGTCCGCGCATCTGAGCTGCTGCTGGGGAAAGCCGTGGCCGCATTCGTGCCGTCAGTCGCGATCGCCTACGCCATCTACCTCGTCGTCTTGATCAGCGTCCGGTTCGGCGCCGCCCACGTCGTCGGCACCGTCGTCTTCCACCCGCCGCAACTGCTCGCCCAGCTCCTCTTCACCCCCCTCCTCGCACTCTGGTCGATCTGGGTCGGTATCGGCATCTCCACCCGCGCCAGCGACGTCCGCGTCGCACAACAGCTCGCGACCGTAGCCAGCCTGCCGCTGCTCGGCTTCACCTCCCTCCTCTCCTTCCAGCTCATCAAGCCCTCTGTCCCGCTCGCGATCGGACTCGCCCTTGCTCTGCTCGTCGCCGATGTCATCGCATGGCGCCTCGTCTCCGGCCTCTTCGACCGCGAACGTCTGGTCACCGGCAAGGAGGCCGGCACGCCCCGCCAAGATGGCGGCCTCGCCGGGTGACGGTGACTCCGCCGACCGCACGCTCAACGACACACGCGTCCTCGTCCTCACCCACGTTCGAGCTCTCGCCTACCAAGCCGGCCTCGTCTCCCACTAAACCCGATCCCTCGTTGCTAGGTGGCTTTGAGCTTGCGCCAGCCGCCGGCTCGGTTGTTGGCGATGATCTGGTTGAGCATCGCACTCAGGGCGCGGCGGTTGATCCTGTCGCCTTGGTGAAAGGAGATCGTCCTGGCGGTCTTGTTGCTGTGACCGCTCGTGATGATGCCTTCAGGGTCCGGAACGATCCCTCCGTCGTAGAGGAAGAGGTTGACGTGATCTTTCGCAGCGAGCAGCGCACAGACGTTTCCCTGAAGCACGAAGTACGGCTGCACGGTTCGCTTGATCGTCTCGACAACCTCGGGATCGGAAGCGTGAATCAGATCGCGCAGCTGCTGACAGAGCCGCCGCTGCCAATCCGGTAACGCGCCGATATACCCATCGATCCGCGGGTCACGCCTGTATGCCGGCCTTCGGTTCATCGCCATTAGGGACGGAAGCGACTGGACAAACTCATCGGCGCGAACCCAAAGCCGTTGCGCCGCATCGCTAGCGCGAGCCGCCACCGGCTTCCGCAAGGCGCACCGTCGTCAACCTGCTCAGCGGACACCGGTCCTCAGCTCACCGCTTTCTTCACGAGCGCGCGGATCCTTGCCTCTTCGGCGGAGGTCAACTTCTTCAGCGCGAAGGCGGTCGGCCACATGGCGTCTTCGTCGAGGTTCGCCTTGTCGCTGAAGCCGAGCGTCGCGTACCTCGTTTTGAACTTCTGCGCGCTTTGGAAGAAGCAGACGACCTTGCCGTCCTTGGCATACGCCGGCATCCCGTACCAGGTTCTCGGCGAGAGGGCCGGCGCACTGGCTTTGATGATCGCATGGAGCCGCTCGGCCACGGCGCGATCCGGTTCCGGCATCTCGGCGATCTTCGCGAGCACCTCGCTTTCCCCGTCCGCCTTGCCTGCGCGCGGGCCGCGGCGCGCTGCCGCCTTCAGCTCTTGGGCGCGCTCCCTCATCGCCGCTTGTTCCTCGTCCGTGAATCGCTTGGACGCCTCGCCGGTGGTTCTCTTGGCGGACTTCTGCGTGTCCTTCGTGGGGCTCATAGAAACCTCCTCACACTGGCTTCGGTTGGTAACCGCGCCGCGGGATTGTGTTCCATCTGTTGCTCACGCGGCCTCCCACGCGAACCCGTCCGGGTCGGTGAAGGGACCGGCATCGCTGCCGATGACGATCCGGTGCGATCCGGTGCCGTCCGGGGAGACGCCGGCGTCCTTGGCCAGGGCATTGCGTCCGTAGAGTGCGAGCTTCACGGCACTCGATGGAGTGGCGAACTCGACGTACTTGCGGCCGAAGCTCTTCGCCACCGCCAGGCCGCGGTCGACGGAGAACCGCTTGCTCGCGGCGACGTCCGCGGCTCCCAACAGGAGCACGATCTCGTCGATCTGCCGTGTGGCCGGGCCGGTGTCCTTCTTCGACGACGTCGCGACCTTCCAGATCGTCCCGTCCGGGGCATGCAGGACGCCGCCGTAGCCCCACAACGACTTCTTGGCCGGCTTCAGCGGCGTCGCGCCAGCGTCGAGGGCGGCACCCATCACCGCGTCAACCGTCGCCGGCTGGGACACGACCAGCGACAGCGTGAACCCACGAAAGCCGGTCGTCCGCGCCTCCGGGGTGCGTAGGCGCACCCGATCGCCCAAACCGAAGGCGGCGGTGTAGAAGGCGTCGGCGACCACGGGGTCGGGCACTTCGAGGGTGACGGATTCGATCGAGGTCATGGCAGGTCCGACGGTGTTGATTGCCTGGGTGGAAGAGCCGGTCATGGTCACCTCTTGTAGTCGTAGTCACATCGACCCGGCGTGTACGTTGTTCCGTCACATCTGCCGGAGTACGCGGGTCTAGGTCTATGACACGTGGCGCGGGAGGAACGTGACATGGATCAGCAGGAATGGCTCGCCCAGCGATTCGAGGAGCACCGACCGCATCTCCGCGCGGTCGCCTACCGGATGCTCGGCTCGCTCAGCGAGACCGACGACGCCGTCCAGGATGCCTGGCTGCGCGTAAGCCGCGCTGACGCAAGCGAGGTCGAGAACCTCCGCGCCTGGCTGACCACGATCGTCGGACGAGTCGCGCTGAACATGCTCCGCTCCCGCACGACGCGGCGCGAGCAACCGCTCGAGGTGCGCGTCCCCGACCCGGTCATCGACCCGGCCGACGGCACCGATCCGGAGCACGAGGCGCTGCTCGCCGACTCGGTCGGCCTGGCGCTCCTGGTCGTGCTCGAGACGCTCACCCCGGCCGAACGCCTAGCGTTCGTCCTGCATGACATGTTCGCCGTCCCGTTCGAGGAGATCGCACCCATGGTGGAGCGCTCACCCGAGGCGACGCGCCAGCTGGCCAGCCGCGCCCGGCGCCGCGTTCGCGGCGCCGCCCCCGTGCCAGATCCCGACCTGACCGCCCAGTGGGAGGTCGTCGAAGCGTTCCTTGCAGCTGCCCGCGACGGTGACTTCGACGCGCTCGTCGCCGTCCTCGACCCCGACGTCGTGCTCCGAGCCGACGGCGGCGGCCTGACCGAACTCTCGCGGCACGTCCAGGGCGCAGCGGCCGTCGCCGGCCAGGCGCTCTTCTGGTCGCAGCAGGTCGACCTGACCATACGACACGCCCTCGTGAACGGCGCTCCCGGAATCGTCTCGCTTCGCGACGGCAGGGCCTTCTCCGTCGGCGCCTTCACGGTCAAGAACGGGAAGATCGTCGAAGTCGACTTCCTCGCCGACCCCGAACGGATCGCGCGGCTCGACCTGAACGTGCTCGACGACTGACGTACAAAGCCGCCATCAGTTATCGCTGTTCGTCCATCGGTCACATCTGATCGTCGAGTGGGGTCATAGCAATAGGCCCACAAACACCATCGATGTGACAGGGAGGATGACTCATGGAGAACGAGACCACGACCGTGCAAGCGCGGATGAACCATCCCGCGTTCGCCGTGCCGGGTGCGTTCGAGGCGCTGCAGGCGCTGTCGAAGGCGATCAACAACACCGGCATCTCGCCGAAGACGCTCGAGCTGATCGCCCTGCGCGCAAGCCAGATCAACGGCTGCGGCGTCTGCGCCGTCCAGCACCCGCGCATCGCGCGCAAGCTCGGCGAAACCGACGACCGCCTCTTCGCGGCCGCAGCATGGCGCGACGCACCGTACTTCACTGACGCCGAGCGCGCGGCGCTCGCACTGAGCGAGGCGGCGACGAGGATCAGCGACCGCACTGACCCGGTGCCCGACGAGATCTGGCACGAGGCCACCCGCCACTACGACGAAACCGAACTCGCCGCGCTCGTCCTCGCGATCGCCAACATCAACGTCTGGAACCGCCTCAACGTCACCACGCGGCAGGTGGCCGGCCAGGAATGGTGAGCGGCGGCCGGCGGCTCACTTGCCATCTCATCGAGGTCTTCTGGGCCGTGAGCGACGAGGTCGGCCGTCTCTTCGGCACCGAGCTGGCGGCCGTCGGCAGGTTCGATGCTGGGCGGCGGCCGAAGGCGAACTTGGTTCCCGTCGCTCCCGCCTCGGGCCGTCTAGCGGGGAGCCGGTCCGGCGAGCGCGTCGGAGGCGCGGAAGCGCTCGCCGAGGATGCGACCGAGGTCGAGCACGAAGCGCAGGGCGAGCCGCGGATGGGTCAGTCGCAGTCGCTGGAAGGCCGCCTGCGTCAGCACGAGCGCCTCAGACGCCTCGAGCGCGACGACGTCCGCCGAGCGCGGGAGGCCGTCGAAGAACCCGACCTCGCCGAAGAGGTCTCCGGGCTCGAGCACGCGGACACGCTCTGGGCGTCCGCCAGTCGGCACGAGCACCTCGAAGGAGCCGCGCGCGATGATGAAGAAGCTGCGGTCGACCTCGCCGCGACGGACGGCGAACTCTCCGGGCGCGTACAGCCGTGCCTGCGTGTACTGGAGGACGAGGGCTTGGTCGGTCTCGTGCAGGTCAGCGAGGAATCCGCGCTGGCGCTCGCCGCCCCGCGTAGTCATTCAACTCGAGCGGCGGCGCCTGAAAGCATCACATCCTGGACGACTTGGTACGCCTCCTGCCACGCGGACGTGTATTCGGGCTTCCAAGCATCGCCGGCGACCTGCGCCATCGCGCCGATCAGCACCTCCCCGACTACGGGATAGTGCTCGGGCTTCGCGCCGTACTCGACGTGGTGGGCGCCGAGCTCCTCCAGGTCCGGGACGATGTCGTCGAGATCCCGGAGCGATTCGCGCAGGACGAGCAGCATGTTCAGCAGCGCCTGCTGCTGCCGCTCCATGTCGACCTCTGCGAACAGTGGCCGCACGGACGGCGCTGCCTCGAACAGGTTGTCGTAGAACGTCCGCATCAGCTCGTCACCCTGCGGAGCGACGAGATCGAAACTCTTCTCGAGCGTTTCGACGTCGATTGCCATCGCGACGGCCCCTTCCTTCGCGGCTACCCCTAGCGTCTCAGTGTGTCATCCTCGGCGAGGCGAGACAAGGCCGCGTCCCACTTGCCCTGCTCGAGCGCTTCGAGCTCGGAGCCGAGGTCGACGCGGCTCTCGACCGCCCTGGTGACGTCGTCGAAGAGCCCCGGGCTGCCGAGGATGATCGCTCCCGTCAACCGGCCCTCCTCCAGGATCAGCTTCCGGTAGCGACGCGTGCCGTACGCGCTGACGACGACGGTTCTCGCCTCGCCCGCTGAAGGGTCGACGACGCCGATCGAGAGCAGATCGATTCCCGGCACCTTCAGCCTCGCCGGCTGCGACGTGACGCGGTAGGCCGCCTCGCCACCCACCATGTTCGCCGCCGCGACCTGGGCTTGCTCGACGCAGGCCGGCCAGAGCCCGTAGCGGCGACCGTTGTGATCGACGACGTCGCCGACAGCGAAGATGTGCGGATCCGACGTGTGCATGCCGTCGTCGACACTGATCCCGCCGGCGACGTCGAGGCCCGCCGCCTCTGCGAGCTCGGAGTTGGGCACGATCCCCGTCGCGATGAGACACAGCTCGGCATCGATCGAGCCTCCCTCGACCAGCTCGACTCCCGTCACCCGCCCGTCGGCGAGAACGCTATGCGCCTCCGTCCGCGACAACACCTCGATTCCCAGGTCCTGCAGCATCTCCCACAGCAGCGCTCCCGCCTGCTCGTCCAGCTGCCGGCTCAGGGGCCACGGGCCGCGGTCGAGCACGAGGACGCGAACCTCGAGCTGCGCCAGATAGTACGCAGCCTCGAGGCCGAGCAGACCCCCGCCGACGATCACGGCGGTCCGGCCGCGGGCGCGCCGTATGTGCTGCTGGATCTGAACGGCGTCGTCGATCGTTCGCAGCACGAAACAGCCCTCCACGCCGACACCGCCGATCGGCGGAACGAGCGGGCGGGCGCCTGTGGCTATCACCATGCGGTCGTACGGAATCCGTTGTCCGTCCGCGAGGCTCACCTCGCAGTTGGCGCGGTCGATCGCGGTGACTGCGACTCCGCGCCGATAGTCCACGTGGCGTGACTCGGCCCAGTCGCGCGGGTTCAGGTACAGGCTCTCGATCGACGCGGACTCGGAGACGAGGCGGGTGATCGCCATCCGGTTGTAGAAGGGGTACGGCTCGTCGCCGATGAGCGTCAGCTCGGCGTCGGCCAGCACTCGGCGGACCTCCTCGGTCGCGGTGACTCCTGCGACGCCCGCGCCGACGACCACGACCCGGCGGATCGCCCGCTCCAAAGCTCCATCGACGCGGCCGACAGGCGGTCGTGGCTCCTCGTGCTCGAGTTCCGGCCGCTTCTCGGGCCCCGGGTGGGGGTCGACGACAACGGGCCCCTGGACGCGCGTGACGCAGGCCATGCGGCAACCGGCGCCGAGGCCGAGCCGCTCAAGGGTTCGCCGCTCGGCCGAACGCATCGCCGAGAGGTTCTCCTCGCCCTCCCTGATGCGGACGGGATCCGAGCCGCACATACCCATGCGGCAGCCGGACTCGATCGGTACCAGGCTGGCCTCGGCGATGTCGAGCAGCTTGTCGCCCACCTTCGCCATCACGGTCGGGCCCGGCGTGAAGGAAACCGAGACCTCGCCGGCGTGAACGGCCTCCGCAACGCGGAGCAGGTTGTCGCCGGGATGCGTGGTCGCCGGCGCGTCCTCGGTCACGTGCCGACCCTAACCGGCTGTACGTCTCTTCGCGACCCTGCTCCACGGGATCATCCCGAGCTACCTCCTCCTGCTCGAGCTCGCGAAGCTGCGTTTCTACCGGCTCGAGGCGGCGAATCGCCCGCAGCGCCCCGCGCTGGAGCGTGCCCAGCCTCCCGCGCAGCGTCGCTCCGCCGGCCCGCGGGCTCCGGCGCTTGACCGCTCGGCACGTGCCAGAGCCGCGTTTTGGACATGCGCGCGGTGGAGGCGTACGATTCCCGTCAGTGCCTGGCTGACGGTAGAGAGCCGCTCGTCGATCGAGGCCCGCCGCCTCGAAGGTCTTCTTCTTTGCGAGCGGGTCGCCATTCTGGCTGCGCCCGAGCGCGGAGCGGCTCGGCGGTGGTGCGCGTGCGCCGCCCCGCCGCGCTGAACGCTACGCGGTCCCGTTCCGTTCCTACAGCCAGAAGGAGGAGACGATGAACCACGAGCAGGCACAAACCAACCTGCAGCTCCTGCTCGACTGGATCGACGCGCTGCGCCGCAGCGACATCGACTCAATCGCCGAGCGCTTCCACCCCGACGTAGCCTGGGAGGACGTTGCCGGCGGCCTCGCCTGCGAAGGGCGCGAGCAAGTGCTCGGTTGGCTCCGTCGCGCGCGCGAGCAGCCGACGCAAGTGGACGCGCTCGAGCTGCTCGCCGACGCCGACCACGCCATGCTCGGCGTCCGCAACCACGCCCGCCGGGAACTCGCCGGCGTACAACTCGACGGCCAGCTGTTCACGGTCTTCACGCTCCGAGACGGCCAGATCGTGCACCTGCACGACCACGCCCACCGCAGCGACGCCCTCGCCGAGGCCGAGCTCGACGACTACCAATGGCGGTAGCCATGAGCGGCCGGGGGTCAGCGGATGATTCCGAGGATCGCGTCGCTGACCTCTGACGGGCACCAACCAGGGCTGCCGCCGGTCCGCCGCGAACTGCGCGCGGTCAACTTCGATTCGTTGTGCGAAGGCCAAGGCGACGCTGCCGGTGAACTTCCATGTCCGAGGCCGCCGCATGCGGAAGGAGGATCGCGAGGAGGAGACGGGCATCCTCCCTCGAGACGATCGCATTGCCCGAGAGATCACCTCGCCAGCGGATAGCCGGGAGACCTGGCCGGACGTAGACCTGAGCTATGACGCTTCGGCCTCGTAAGCGCACTCGGACAACCGTTCTCGACCGCGGTCATGACGCGGCCACCTGGATCCTGTCGCACGGGCTCGGGGCGTGGCGTTCCCCGGGAGCGACCCTCCCTTTCCGCGCTCCCGTACTCGTGAACGCACGGGGGGTTGCGGCCGCCGCACGCGGTTCGTCCACACGGCGGCGGCCGCTCCCCGTACCCCGCATTCACAACGAAGGAGGAGCAAGTGAAACCGTCGTTCCCTAGTGGTGGCATCTGGGTCCTCGCCCTGGCCGCGATCGGTCTCGTCGCGGCAGTCGGCGCGTCCGGAGCTGCCGCCAGCACGAAGAAGATCCAGGTCTGCGCCCTCCTGCCGGACACGACCACGTCCGTGCGCTATGTGCTCTTCGACGCTCCGGACTTGTCGAAGGCGTTCAAGGCCGCAGGCCTGAAGTACAGGGTGCTCAACGCACAGGGCAGCACGAGCACCCAGATCTCGCAGGCCGAGCAGTGCATCACGAACGGCGCGAAGGTGATCCTGGTCGACGCGCTCGACTCGGGCACCGGTGCGACGATCGAGGCGAACGCGGCCGCGGCGGGCGTGAAGACGATCGACTATGACCGCCTCGTCCTAAAGGGAAAGGCGTCGTACTACGTCTCGTTCAACAACGTCAAGGTCGGCGAGCTGATGGGTAAGGGCCTCGTCGACGCGCTGAAGGCGAACGGGATGTACTCGAAGCATCCGGTCGTGGCAGAGCTGAACGGCGCGCCGACGGACAACAACGCGACGCTGTTCGCGAAGGGTTACAACTCGGTGCTCAACCCGCTGTACAACGACGGAACGTTCGTCAAGGGGCCGAACCAGTCGGTCACGGCCTGGAACAACCAGGTCGCGCTCACCGACTTCCAGGCCATGCTGGCCAAGACGAACAACAAGATCGATGCCGTACTCGCGGCGAATGACGGACTCGCGAGCTCGGTTGTGTCGGCGCTGAAGAGCGCGAAGCTCAACCCCGTTCCTGTCACCGGCCAGGACGCGACGCCGGGCGGCGTCCAGTACATCCTCGCGGGCTGGCAGAGCGGGACCGTGTACAAGCCCGTTCCGGTGGAGGCAGCCGCGGCTTCGCGCGTCGCGATCGACATGATCAAGGGCAAGCCGGTCAAGACGAACGGCACGACGTCCAATGGCGTTCGCAAGGTGCCGTCGGTGCTCGAGACGCCGATCTGGGTTACGAAGAAGAACTACACGCTCCTCTTCAAGCAAGGGTTCCTGAAGAAGAGCCAGGTCTGTGTCGGCGACTACGCGCAGTTCTGCGCAGGGACATAGCCGACCCGCGCGGGGGGCGCCCGGGCAGCCGGCGCGCCCCCGCTGACACCGCCGTGGCGAAGACACCGGCACTGGAGCTCCGCGGTATCTACAAGTCGTTTGGGTCCGTGCGGGCGCTCGCCGACTGCGACTTCGAGGTGCGGGAGGGCGAGGTCATGGCATTGGTCGGCGACAACGGCGCGGGCAAGTCGACGCTGGTCAAGTGTGCAGCAGGCATCTACACACCGGACGCCGGGGAGATTCGTTTCGACGGCTCGCCCGTCCACATGCAGAGCCCGAAGGAGGCCGCCAGGCTCGGCATCGAGGTCGTCTATCAGGACCTGGCGCTGTGCGACAACCTCGACGTCGTCCAGAACATGTACCTCGGCCGCGAGTTGCACGATCGGCTGCAGCTGCTCGACGAGCCGCAGATGCGACGGGCGACCGAGGAGACGCTCGCGGATCTCGGTGTCACGACCATCGACTCCGTCCGCCAGCGTGTCGCGACGCTCTCGGGCGGCCAGCGGCAGTCGGTCGCGGTTGCGCGGGCCGTGATGTGGAACTCGCGTGTCGTCATCCTCGACGAGCCGACCGCCGCGCTCGGGGTGGTGCAGACCGAGCTGGTGCTCACGCTCGTGAATCGTCTCGCGGAGCAAGGCCTCGCCGTCGTCCTCATCTCGCACAACCTGAACGACGTCTTCGAGGTGGCGACCCGCATCACCGTGCTCCGCCTAGGAGGAACTGTCGGCGTCTACGAGCGAGCGGCCACGTCGCAGGAGGAGATCGTGCGAGCGATCACCTCGGGCGCGCAGTCGAGGGAGATTCAGCACGCATGACCACCGCCGCAGAAACACCCCCGCCGCAGCCCGCGACCCCGCCGCCGCTGTGGAGCCCCGCCGCGCTCGGCAGACGCTGGTGGGGGAACGTCCGGTCGGGCGAGATCGGCAGCACGCCGATCGTCGTCGCAATCGCGCTCATCACCATCTTCTTCTATTCCAAGAACTCGAACTTCGTCGGAGCGACGAACTTCAACAACCTGATCGTCCAGATGGCGGGGGTGACGGCAATCGCGTTCGGCGTCGTCTTCGTGCTCCTGCTCGGCGAGATCGACCTCTCTGTCGGCTACGTCAGCGGCGTCGCCGGGGTCACGGTCGCGGAGCTCCAGCTTCCGGGCAGCTCGCATCAACTGCCCGGCCTCGCCGCGATCCTGCTCGCCGTGCTCGTCGGCGTTGCGATCGGCGCGTTCCAGGGGTCGTTCGTCTCGTTCCTCGGGGTTCCGTCGTTCGTCGTCACGCTCGCGGGCAACCTGGCCTGGCAAGGCGTGATCCTGAAGACGCTGCCTCAGGGCGTGATCGTGATCCAGAACAACACGATCAACAATGTCGCCAACTATTTCTTCACGCCGACTGCCGGCTGGATCATCGCGGCCGTGATCAGCGCCGGCTATGCCGCGATCGTCCTGAACGGCATCCGCGTGCTCCGTCGTCACCGTCTGCCCGTCGACAATCTGCCTGGCGAGCTCGGCCGGATAGTCGGAGTGACTGCGGTCGCGTTCCTGATCGCCTACTGGTCTGGAACCGACCCACGGAGAGGGTTGCCCTTCGCGGGACTCTTGATCGTCGCGCTGCTCGCCTTCTGGTCGTTCATCGCGGCGCGCACGACATTCGGCCGCCACGTCTATGCCGTCGGCGGCAACGCCGAGGCCGCCCGCCGCGCCGGCATCAACGTGACGCGGATCCGCATGTTCGTCTTCATGATCGCCGGCGGGATGGCCGCCCTCGGCGGCGTCATCCTCGCATCCCGTCTCCGCTCGGTCGACCTCAGCGCCGGGGGCGGCACGATCCTGCTCGACGCCATTGCCGCAGCGGTGATCGGCGGTGTCAGCCTGTTCGGCGGCCGGGGTCATGTCAAGGCTGCGGTGCTCGGCTCGCTCGTGATCGCGATGATCGCGAACGGCATCGACCTCGTCGGCTACGGCTCCGCGACCCAGTTCATCGTCACGGGTGCAATCCTGCTCGCCGCCGTGACGCTCGACACCGTCTCGCGTCACAGGCTGGCCGCATCAGGGCGCTGACATGATCCGGCGTGCGTCCGTCCTCCTCGTGCTCGCGCTCGGCGCGGCATTCGCCGGGACTGCTCGACGAGCGCGTCGAGCCCGCCGACAGAGCTCTCGTTTCTCTCCTGCCTTGTGCGTTCTCGCCCCCCAGCGCTCGTCTCGCTCCGCCGACCGGGCGGGCAAGACGAGCGCTACGAGCCGGGCGAGCCGGTCTACGCCTTGATCGTCAGCTTGTGGACGCTCGTGGCGGTCCCGGCCGCTGTCGTGACGGCGATCCTTCCGCTCTTGGCGGTGCTCGGAAGTGTGAACGTGATCTTCTTCGCCGAGGCGACCTTGAAGGCCACGGACTTCCCGTCGACCTTCACCGTCTTGACGCTGCTGAAGTACTTCCCGCGGATGGTGACCGTGGCCGTCGCCTTCGCGGTGCTCGGGCTGAAGCCGGTGATCATCGGCTTGACAGCGTGACTCGCCGCGAGCGCCGAGCCGGCGAGGACGGCGACCAGGACGAGCGCGGCAAGCGCCGCAACGGCAGGCCGGAACGTGGTCGAACGAGACATGCTTCTTCTCCTTTTCTTAGTCTCACGAATGGACGCTGCATGCACGGCGACGAGATACCCGAGGCGGAGAGCGCGGCCGGCGACCCACGGCGACAAACCACATGCCTGAGGTCTATGGTCGCGCGCTCCTCGCCGCCATCCTCAGCCGGAACGATCCCGTGGTCCGGCCGTCCGGGCCGGACGGAGGAGCGGGACGTCGTCCGCGCGTCGCTTGAGCTACTGAGGCGGTCCGGGCGACCTCGACCCCGAGGAACGCTGTCCGGCGCGACGCGGACGGTCGCCGACCTTGTTGAGAGGATCGGGAAGCCGGTCAGCCGGCGGACCGACGAACGTGCCGACGATCGTACGAGCGGACGATGTCGCGAGACCACCCGGCGATGCACTCTCGAGCCAAAGGGTCGAAACGGCGACACAGGGAGCTGATCTCGATGTTCTCGAGAAGATGCAGGCCGCGATCCGGCGCGGCAGCGTTCGCTGTAGCGACGGCACTTCTAGCCACGATCGCAGCGGCGGGCGCCGCACCTGGGCGCGCGGCAGCGGCTTCACCGGCCCGAGACGGATCGTGCGCGACGCCGGGGCTCGCCGTCTGGCTCGATACGCACGGCAGCGGCGCGGCGGGCAGCACCTACTACGACCTCGAGTTCACGAACCTGTCAGGACATCCGTGCACGCCGCTCGGCTATCCGGGCGTGTCGGCAGTCGGCCTCGGCGGGCGGCAGCTCGGCACGGCGGCGCTCCGAAACGCGCACACCCCGTCGCGCACCGTCAGCCTCGCGGCCGGAGGAACGGCGAGCGCGGTGCTGCAGATCACCGACCCGGGAGTGTTCCCGAAGCACTCCTGCCGCCCCGTGACGGCTGCCGGGCTGCGCGTCTATCCGCCGAACCAGACGGAGTCGAAAGTCGTTCCGTTCCCGTTCGGGGCGTG
>Ga0137375_10003716_pt1 | contig 18149 bp, 19 predicted proteins | sample SagtaG_24_FD_104936 | JGI IMG/M metagenome (GOLD analysis project Ga0137375, IMG submission 104936) | Vadose zone soil microbial communities from Sagehorn Ranch, Mendocino, California, USA - Sage1_R_113_16 metaG | ecosystem: Environmental > Terrestrial > Soil > Vadose zone | place: USA...
CTGATTGCATCGGTCATTTCCGTTCTCCGCCTGAAGATGTCCGTCCAGTCCCCTGGCGATGAACTTCGCGATTCGCGTGCGATAGGCGGATTCGGCCTCGGCGTGGTACAGCAATGGTGGAATTCACGCTCGGGTCCGCAACCCGTCGTGTATCTGTCGCCACCGAGATGAGGATCCCAGAGAGAATCTGGGTTGATTCTCCTCGCCATTGCCATGCCGTCAGTACCAACAGCATCGCGAGAGTGCACGCGACAATCACGGCCAGCCGATCTCCTCCAAGAAGACGACCGGCGGACGGAAGGATCTCATGTAGCGGTACAACCGCCACAGCCGCTACCAGGATGCCGATCATCCAAAGGACGACGAGCACAAAGACCATGGTTGGGACACTCGGAGATAGATATCCTGTAATTCGAGTGCCTCGCTCCAAATGCTCAAGCAGGCCATTGAAGCGCGGGCGACCGGACATCGCGGTGGGGTATCGTGCCTTCGCCACAAATGTCCGGCCGCTGAAGGTGACCTCTATCTCAGAGGACTCTTCCAAAGCCCGTCGACAATCATCGAGAGTGCGCCCGCTGCACCAGAGCACACGCCTCCAGGGGGGCACGAAAATTGGGCGTTTGGTGGCCTCGGTCACAGCCGTTCAGTTTACCCTGGAGCCTACGTGCAACTCGCTCCACTGACGACACCTGCGATGGCCCCCATCCCGGCAGCGAGCAGGCCGAGGCCTGCCGAACCGACCGCCAAGGGGATGGTCGCGGGCGGGAACAGACCGACGGCCGCTATCGAGGCAAGACCTCCTGCCGCTGCCACGCCGCCCATCCACAGGCCCGCCTTAGTGGCCTTGTTAACAATGTCAGATTTCTGCCCGCAGGTCAGCGAGGGTGATGGGTTCTCGTACTCCTCGAAAACGTCGGTAAGATCTTCGCTTCCCCCGTCGCCGACCAAGCCATACGCACCCATCAAGTCGTAGGCGGCTTGTATGTCCTCGTTCGATGTTCCCGTGATCGAGCTCATGTCGTTGACGAGCGCCACAATGGTCCAGAAGTCAGCCTCGCTTATGAGGCTACACTGGTCTGGGCCGGCATCATTGATCTCCCAATAGCAGCCCGCCTCCCCACCGACCTTAAACCGGCCACACTGGTTCGGTCCAGAGTCGTATTGGTCCCAGTAGCAGCCCTCGCCGCTTGTCTTCCACCGACCTTCCGCCGCAGCATCACACGGAAGGCATAATGCGAGAAGCATGGCGGCACAGACCGAGAAGAGAATGCGTCGCATTTGGTCCCCTTTGTTGCAATCTGCTGGTGCAGCGAAGCGCTGCGCCGCGGTCGCGAATGGGGCGAGCATAGACGGAATCTCTGATGGGTAGCGCGTGAAAGAACATCCTGCGCACCCTATTCCTGTCCAGTTGATGCACTTCGCGAAAGGAGTCGTGCTCGCTGGTCTGATGTGCAATACGTACCCGATTGGCGTGCTTGAGTTATCGGTACGAGCGGTGGCGCCGGTATAATCTATTGGGGGCTTGCCATGTCCGCGAGGTTGGATGGGCACGACTCATTGACGGCTGTCGTGGACGCGTGTCAGGTGTGTGCGTTGTCCGAGAGCGACCGCGCACCGCTCTCGCGTCTGTGCCGTGTTGTTCGAGTTGCCATTCCGAATCTGGCGCTTCCCTCGTTTCTCATCGCTCGCAGTGTGCTCAGCGCGACATTTGCCCGCTTGATACCCGCTATCCAACCACACCGGTCCGCGTCCTGCTGGGCTGCCGCTGCGCAACTGGCGCGTGCGCCGGACGCTGGCGCGGTTGGACCGCCGATCCTCGCATTGTGTGCGATGCTTTCCGAATCGAACGCCGCTGATTCCCATCGTGCCGCCTTGGATTGTGGCGATGCGCGCGTTCGACGGGCGGGCCAGTTTATTGAGGAGGAGTATCGGAATACGCTGTGCATCTACCGCATGTCGCCGCGCATGTCGGACTGTCTTCGGCATATTTTGATCGAATGTTCTCTACCGCCGTTGGATGTGGACTTCGAGAGTATATTCGGAATGTCCGGCTCGGTGCGGGCCTCGCCGCGTTAGCAGATACGGAGGATTCTGTGAAGCAAATTGCCTTCACCGTCGGCTACGGTTCTGTTTCCGCTTTCGGCAGAGATTTCAAGAACCGATACGGTCTGACCCCCGGCGGCTATCGTCGTCGGGTTGGGCGTCGTCCAGAAGCAAACCGAAAGTGAAGGATCAAGCGCGTGAGTGTTCCAGGCAGCGCTGGCGGACCTTCAATGCCGTTAAATCGTATTGCGGCGAAGGCTATTCAGTGCTTTCTGCTAGTGGCCGCCTTTGTGTTTGCTGCCTGCGCTAGAATCCTGCCGGATGCGCTTGGGTCTTGGTTCTGGACGCTGGTGTGGATCGGCTTGGCGTTGGTCACAGAGCCTGTTGCGATCATTCTCTGGTTCTCGCGCAAGTCAGGGGAGGTCGACAAACCGTTGGCTGAATGGCTTCGAGCCGGCTCACTCGCTGCAATCCCAAGTGCGGTATTGGTAGCCTTTTGGTTCGCGATGTGGATTACGTTTCGTGCGCCGTGATCCGTCGGGGCGGGTGGCGATCCGTTTGGGCTTTCGAAACATCGGGGCACGGCTCCTGTTGTAGCATCCGCGGGCGCTCCCGCATCAAGCCTCCGGGCAAACAGCTCGATGGCCTCGTTTGCGATGGTTTGCCAACGGTGCGGACCAAACCGCGAAAAGTCCATTAACCGTTGGTCGAAATTGATGGCTGCAAACGATGGGTTTGTGGCGCATAATATCGGTTCGGTTCATACGACTCGGCTCCGCTAGCTCGCGCCCACCGCGAGCGCACCACGCGGGATGAACAGCCGGGGCACGTCGTCGTCTCATACCTGGCGACCTGACAGTCCGCTATAAGACGCGGGCTTCCCCTACAGAAAAGGCATCGGGACTTCGGTCCCCTTGGCAGACGTCGCTGCGTGAGACGCAGCGGTCTGCGGGAGCACGCGTATGGCATGGCCAAAAGGACGACCCCTTTCGCGACTGCATCCTCGGCGCATCAGTGACGCCAAGCGTGGAAATGACCTGCCTGGCGAATTTCGGACCACCTGAAACTTGAGAGAATGGCGCCCTCGGGCCACTGAGGGAGCCATGAAGAAGACGCGATTCACCGACGAGCAGATGGTCACGATTCTTCGGGAGGCCGACGAGAAGTCGGTCCCGGAGGTCGCGAAGAAGCACGGCGTGAGCGCCCAGACGATCTACGCCTGGCGCAAGCACTTTGGCAGCCTGGAGCCGAGCGACGTGAAACGGTTACGGCAGCTCGAGCAGGAAAACGGGCGGTTGAAGAAGATGGTCGCGGACCGCGATCTTGAGATCGACGTCCTCAAGGAGATCACGCGAAAAAAATGGTAGGCGCACGCGTGCGCCGGCATCAGGTCGCCTACGCCCAGGGGCGCGGCCTGTCAGGCCGCCGCGCGTGCGCCTTGCTCTCCGTGGCGCGATCGACGCTCGGGTACGTCTCGCGGCTGATCGCGCGGGATGCCCCCGTCCTGCCGGCGATGCGGACGTTGGCCGGGCAATATCCCCGCTACGGGTACCGGACCATCCAGATCTTCCTCGACCGTCAGGGCCACGTGATGAGCGCGGACCGGATGTATCGGCTGTGGCGTCAGGAAGCGCTGCAGGTGCCCAAGAAGCGGCCGCGCCGACGCGTGGCCAGCAGCCGTCCGCGGCCGCTGCCGCCGACGGCCGTGAACCACGTCTGGGCGTATGACTTCGTCTTCGATACCTGCGCGGACGGACGCACATTGAAGTGTCTGACGGTCATCGACGAGTTTACGCGTGAATGTCTGGCGATCGACGTGGCGGGCGGCATTCGATCGGGCCGCGTGATCGAGGTCCTGGCACAGCTCGTGAGCGTCCATGGGGCGCCGCAGTTTTTGCGCTCCGACAATGGGCCGGAATTTGTGGCGACGGCGATCCTGCGCTGGCTGCACACGGCGCAGATTGAAACCGCCTTCATCGATCCTGGCAAGCCGTGGCAGAACGGCGCGGACGAATCGTTCAACGGCAAGTTTCGCGACCAGCATCTGTCGCTGCAATGGTTTCGGAATCGTGCGGACGCGAAGGTGAGCATCGAGGCGTGGCGACGACACTACAACGAGGTCCGACCGCCTTCGAGCCTCGCCTACTTGACGCCGGCGGCCTTCAAGGTGAAACATCTGGCCGACGTTGTGTCGGGGGGCGCTCGCCTGCGATGCCGGCTCGCGCTGACGTGACGAAGAACGGAGAACTACGAACCGGTCCGATCAGCGCCATTCTCCAGTAACGACTGGTCCGAAGAAAGCCGGCAGGTCATCAGGGCTGACCGCCGACTGCGGCGATGATGTAGTCGCGCGTCCACACCACATGGTCTGTCCACAGTTTCCGCATGTCCTGCTTCAGTGCGAAAGCGGATGCGCTCTGACTGGAAGCACCGGTATTGGCCTGAGCCGACAACACCCTTGGCGACGCCGTATGTAGGGCCGTGCAAAAAGCAACGGCGGCCACGATCGTGAATTTGTTCATGCGATCCTCCCCTTTCATTCGAGCAATCCAGACAACCAACATGCATCAGAGGGACTTGAGGAATTCGACGAGATCGGCCTTCTGTTGCGCCGACAGATTCAACCCAAACAGCGCGTCGTAGTGATTAACGACCGCGAGCAAATCTGTCGCGCTGCCGTCATGGAAGTACGGAGGATGCTGCCAGATGCCGCGCAGCGGCGAAGTGCGATATTTCCCGGTGGCGCTTCGCGCCGCTCCAAAGTCGCACGACCCATCGAAGCGGCCTTTTAGGCTTTAGCAACAATCACCCTTCGTAGCGCCGATCGCGACGTCCCCCCTGCACGATGGTTCATGCGGCTTGTGCCGGTCTGAAGTGACGCGAGCTTTCGTCGTCGGCGTTGACGCAGCGACCGTCGTCGCCCGCCGTCGTGCCGCCCTTGACCATGTCGCGGTCTCACCGGCTGCTTCGCGCCGCGCCAGCATAAGACCTGCTGGCACGTCCGGCGGAAATCACCGCGACATTCGGCGCGCCGACCTGATCGATGTTGGCGAGAAGGGCATCGCGATCCTCGCGCCGATTGTTGGACGCAAGGAAGCCGACGTAGCGGACGGCGACACGAAGACCGTCGTGGGTTTCCGCGCGGCGTACCTGTTCGATGGATTATCTCGGGATTCGCGCCGCGAGTAATGGTCGCACTCTCGTTGAGATGCGTTTTGTTGCAACCACTCCGCGCAGGCCGTGCCGTCCTGCGATCATTGGGACCATCACGTCGCATGCTCGTCAGCCATGAGCGCGCGCTCGGAACCGCTCGCCAACACGGAGAACCCGCTGGTCAGATTGCCGCGCGGCAGCTTGAAGTTTCGCGGATCAGCCACGCGCTGCAACGGGCGGAAGAACTGCCGTCAGATGTCGCCGCGGCCATCGAAGCCGAGGCCGGCGGCTGATAGCTATAATGAACCCGGCGCCAACGATTCGCCCCGATTGATCGTCTAACGGGACGATCTGCCAGCCACGGGAGGGGTGGCCCACCAGGCCTCGGAGGACTCTGCCGTGCACGAAATCCGCATCGCCCTTCGCTCCCTCCGCGCCACGCCGGTCGTCACGCTCGTCGCCGTCCTTTCGCTCGCGCTGGGGATCGGCGGTGTGACCGCGATCTTTTCCCTCGTCAACAGCATCCTGATTCGTCCGCTCCCGGTCAACGAGCCGCAGCGCCTCGCGCTGGTGATGCAGGCCAACTCGCCGGCGTACGCGACGTCGTGGACCTACGCGATCTGGGACGCCATCCGCGAGCGCGAGGCACTCTTCGACGGCGCCGCAGTCTGGTCGTTGCAGCGTTTCAACCTGGCCGAACGCGGGGAGCGCCAGCCGGTCGAGGGCGCGTATGTTAATGGACACTACTTCACCACGCTCGGCGTGCCCGCGATCATCGGACGGACCTTCACGGCGGCCGACGACGAGCGCGGTGGAGGCGCGGACGGTCCAGTCGCCGTCATCAGCTACGGCTTCTGGCAGCGCCAGTACGGTGGCGCGGCTTCCGCCATCGGCTCGCGTCTGACCGTCGATCGCGTGCCGTTCACCGTCGTCGGCATCATGCCGCCTGAGTTTTTCGGCACTGAGGTCGGCTTCACCATCGACGTCGCCGTCCCGATTGGATGCGAGCCGCTGATACATGGCGCCGCGACCGCGCTGGATCGCCGGTCGAACTGGTGGCTGGCCATGATGGTTCGCTTGAAGCCAGACCAGTCGCTCGAGTCCGGGACTGCGGCGCTCCGTGCCATTCAGCCACAAGTGCGCGCGGCGGCGATGCCTGCCGATCTGAACAAAGAGCTACAGGACGACTTCTTGAAGCAACCGTTCGCGCTGGTGCCGGCCGGCACCGGGACGCCCGGCCTGCGCTTCCGATACCAGCGCCCGCTGCTCACGATTCTGGCGACCGTCGGTCTCGTGCTGCTCATCGCGTGCGCCAACATCGCGAACCTGCAGCTCGGGCGAGCCATTGCGCGACGCCACGAGTTGGGCATTCGCGTGGCGCTCGGCGCCCCGGCGTGGCGCCTGGGGCGACAACTGCTGGTCGAAAGCCTGATGTTGTCAGCTGGCGGCGCTGCACTCGGACTTCTCACTGCGCGCTGGGCGGCGCAGGCGCTCGTGGCGCAGCTGTCAACATCGACAAACCACCTATTTCTCGATCTCGCACCCGACTGGCGCGTGCTTGCGTTCACCGCGACGGTAACGGTCGTGACGGCGATCCTTTTCGGCACGGCGCCGGCGATACTCGCCGCGCGCGTCGCGCCGATCGACGCGTTGAAGGAGCAGAGCCGGACGACAGTCGCAGACCGACGCTTCAGTATCTCGAACGCGCTCGTCGTAGGGCAGGTTGCGATGTCGCTCGTGCTCGTCGTCGCCGCCGGACTCTTCGTTCGCACGTTCGTGGGCCTGAGCCACGTACCGCTCGGCTTCGATCGCGACCGGCTCATGGTGGTGAACGTCTCGCCGCGAGCGGCGGCGACTTCCGGCGGATTTCAGTTCGACGCGGCGGCGCGCGAGCAGGCGGTGACGGCGCGGATCGACCTGTACCAGCGCCTCGCCGAAACCGTGTCCGCGGTACCTGGTGTCGCACAAGCCGCCGCGTCAGTCGTGACGCCGGTGAGCGGCCGGAGCTGGATGATGAACATCGAAGTTCCGGGCGCGCCGCCACTGCCGGAAGGCGAGCCGAGTCCGGTAATGAACCTCGTGACGCCGGGATGGTTTGGAGCCTACGGCATCCGAATTCTCGAGGGGCGCGATATCGACCAGCACGACACGGCCGGCGCGCCGCACGTGGCGATCGTCAACCAGACATTTGTGCGCAAGTTCCTTCCGGGACGCGATCCCATTGGCGCGATCATCACGTATCCGAATTGGACCACGGGTTCATCGATTCAGCCGAGGCGGATCGTCGGGGTCGTCGCCGACAGCGTCTATCGCGCGGTCCGCGAGGCGCCGCGACCGACGATCTTTTCGCCACTGGCGCAGTACGACAATTTCGGCAACCCGTTGTCCGAGATCAGCCTGACCGTGAGATCCTCGAGCGGATCGCCGATGGCGCTCACGCGCCGTGTTGCCGCGGCGCTGACCGGCGCGCAGCACGATCTCGAATTCAGTTTTCGGCCGCTGAAAGAGCAGGTGGACAGTTCGCTCACTCAGGAGCGTCTCGTCGCGACTCTGTCGGGATGCTTCGGCGCGCTTGCCCTACTGCTCGCCGGTCTCGGGTTGTACGGCGTAACGGCTTACGCCGTGAGCCGACGCCGGAAGGAGATCGGCATCCGAATCGCGCTTGGGTCGCAGCGTTCGTCCGTGGTCCGGCTCGTCCTGCAGCGCATCGCCGTGCTCGTCGGAGCCGGCGCAGCCATCGGGGTCGTCGGTAGTTTATGGGCCGTGCGGTTTGTCGATTCGCTGCTCTTCGGCGTCGATCCGCGCGATGCGGTAACCATTGCCGGCGCCGTGTCAGTGCTCGGTGTGGTCGGACTATTGGCGGGGTGGCTGCCTGCGTGGCACGCGGTACAGATCGATCCGACGCTGTCGCTCAGAGCCGAATGAGATTCGGCTAGGATGTGTCTGTACGAGTCGAGAGGGTAGAAGGTTAACAGCCGTCACGGCTCAACTTTCAGCGTCCAACCAGCGGAATCTCGAGATAAGACGTGGCGCAGACCGAGGGTGAGCCGTTGCCCGAGCCGGCCGAGGCGGATGGTGATCCAGGCGCGACAACGGACCGCCTGAAGGCGGCGATAGCGTCGCACGGGATCGCGGTGGACTACGTCCAAGAACTCGACGGCGCGCTGGGACTTCCAGTGGCGGACGCATTCAACTCCTAACGGCCCTTCAGCCGGCGTCAGAGTTCATGGTCCTCACTCATGAGTTCGCGCATGAACTTCTTCACCACGGCAACGACCGTCCCGGCTCGCGTGACACGCGCGAGCTCGAGGCCGAAGCAGTCGCGTTCGTGGTTGGACACGCGATCGACCTTAACGTCACTGACGCAGCACGCGACTGCATCCACCTGTATCGCGGCGATGGCGCTGCGCTGGCCGAGTCGCTCGGACGGATTCAGCGAACCGCCGCTTCGATTTTGAGCGTGATCGGTACCGATGACACAGGTGCGAGCCGCGACGTGTCGCGCACCGCTGCGTGATCTCAGCAAAAACCAAATGGCCGGCAGCGGCCGGCCATTTGCGTCATTGGTTGGGCCGCTACCGGCCGCTGCATTCGCTATTCGACGAGGCGCGCGCGCTCGAACGCTCCCTTGAAGTACGTCGGCTCCAAACCCAACGCCCATGATTCGAGCGCCTCACGGCTTGCCTGCGAGGTCTCGCGGTCGGTGCGGAGTAATGGGCCAGACGTATCAACCGGCGAAAACTCTAGCCACCCGACCCACGTTCCATCCGGTTCCGTTTTGCCATAGGTGCGCGCAAGATACCGCTGGCCATTTGGCGTTCGAATGTGAATCGGATGCTCATGAATGAGTTCGGTCACTTGTCACCCTCACCAAAACGTCTGCGCGGCTCCGCGTCAGAATCGCCCTGACGATATATGGGCCGCGTTTGTTCGGATCCGGCGGCGGTTCCTCGATCGGCACAGGTTCCGGTTCAGTGGGCGGGGTGTCCGGTGTCTCGTCGTCAGGAGTCCGTTCGAGATTAGGAGCCGGATCGCGGCATCGCCCTAGAGGATGCCGATCCACGCAAGAGAACAAGTATGTACCTCTCCCCCGCAACTTTCTCATCCCCGCTTCTGGCTGAGCATTTTCAGCGCCGATCTGTGGTAATTTGGCCGGCCGCGCCTCTTACTGTCCGGCGGCTCGCCATCGCAGCGTTTCATCGTCAGCGTCGGCGAGTGCGCTGAAGTCAGAGTGGCGACCGTTGGAGGCGTTCTGGGGGTCGTGCCGAACGAGCTGTGGGCGTACAAAACAAATGGCCGGCATCCGACCGGCCACCTCAGTGCATTGCCCCCGCGCTAACCCTCACTGCATCAGCATAAGGTCAGCATAAGGGTTTGAGCCGGAAAACGACGGATCATGGCCGACCATCGCCGACCATGACCGATCGAGTTTCGGAGTGTTTTGCGGGAAAGTTGGTCGGGGCGAAAGGATTTGAACCTTCGACCCCTCGGTCCCGAACCGATGCGAAAAATCCTGAATTCGCAGGAATTCTCCGCTTTAACAATACGCGGCCTAACGACGCGCTAACGACCGCCGCCGCCGAGATCGACCATGTGCATGCGTCGCGGCCCACCTCGGAGTCGCATAATTTGAGGGCGGTGGGTGTGAATCCCGCCGGATTTCGTTCAGAGCGCCTTCAGAAACGCAATCAGATCCGCCTTCTCGCGCGCGCTCAGGCCGATGTTGAAGCGCTGATTGTAGAACTCGACCACGTCAGCCAGCGTCGCGGCGAAGCCGTTGTGGAAGTACGGCGCGCGTGCGGCGAGACCCCGCAGAATCGGTCCCTTGAACAGCGACATGTGCTCCCACTTGCCGGTGATCAGTGCGCGTCCGGGGTCCGTCGTCTGCACAACTTCGCCGGTCGTCTTGTTCCTGAACGTGTACAGCGGCATGTCAGGCGTCCGCATGGCGGGTGTGGTCAGACCGAGATCGAGCGGTAGCGAGACCGAGTGAGTGCCGACGTTCGGTGTGTCATGACACGTCGTGCACGTACCCCGCCAGCGCCGGCACACCGAGCGCGTCGTTCACACCGCGGACGTTGGAGATCGTGAAGCGCCGCAGGTTGAAGATTTCCTGCCCTCGCGCGACGGCTGCCGGGCCCGCGTGTATGGATCCGACTCGGAGCTGGGCGGGTTCTGCCACGCATCGAACAGCGTGAATGCACGCGGATTGAACGCGGGGCTCAACACGTCGTTGATGCCGATGTAGAACGGCTGCTGGGACAGCGCCACCGGACCACCGGCCCCGAGCTGCGCATTGAGTACGCCGGCGGCGTTGTCGGCGGACTGCGCGGTGAAGAGACCGGTCTCGAACTTCACAATCGCTTCCCGCTGGGACTCGGTCAGCGGATGGATCGCGGCCGTATGGCCCAGCGTGGCGCCGTTGGCCTGGTCGCTTAGGTCGAAATGAATCGACTCGCCGGGGAACGTCTCGCGGCCATCCCACATGACCGTAGCCAGAAATCGCAGGTTCGTGGCCGGCAGCGGACGGCGGAACAACGACAGCTCGCTGGCCGAGGCGTAGCCGTAAGGATCGTTCACGTCGATCAGCTCGAATTCCGCATCGGGGCGCACGCCGATGCCGACGCGGATGAGCCCTTTGGTCAGCAGCATGCTGTACGCCGATCGTTTCGCCTCGACCGACGACACATCCGCCATCGGCGAGTTCGATCCATCGTTGGTCCGAAAAACCGGATCCTCGCCATCGGTCGTTTCGACGCGAGCCTGGACGTGCGACGGCACGATCGTCCAGCCGTCGGCGGGCTGATGGCACGAGCCGCACGAGCGGCCATGGGTGCCGAGCCCCTGGAAGAACGGATTGTCGAAATCGGTCGCGCCGTTGACGTTGTACGTGCGAACGATGCCGGTAGGATCGACAAACCCGAACAGGTTTGGGCCGTTGCCGTCGGCCGGCGCGCTCGGCGCAATGCCGACCGCCACGACAAGGACGCAGACGATAGCGAACCCACCAACGAATCGTGATGGCTGCACGGCAGACCTCCTACTCGTTCGGGTCGATTTCTGCGGGTTTGGGTTGGAAGAAGAAGTACGCCACCCAGTCTGCGACCTGTTGGCCAATCCTTGCGCCAACTTCGACGGAATTCCGGAAGTGCATGCCGCCGTACACCCGCGCGTTGATGATTTCGCTCCGCAGATCGTTCGTGTTCTCGAACACGTGTGTCGTGCCGGTCACCGCGCTGTCGAGGACGAAGTGAACGGCGTTCGTGGCATTGAAGTGTTCGAGAATCGTGGCGGTCGCGCTCGTCCAGCAGCCGTGGGCTGCCGGATATTCCGGGTGCGCAGGCGTCGCCGCCAGTGCCATCCAGGCTGGATCCGGATCCGTGGCTGGATTGTCATCCGTATCTCCGGCTTGGATCGCGGTTACCGGCCGCCAGAAGTTGTAGTGGAACTTCGCGTCCCAGCACGCAATTTGAGAATCGAGGATCGCGGTATTCACCATCGCGAAGAACCGGGCACTCTGCTGAAGATCGAGACTGTTCTCCGTTGCATACCCGCGGAACGCGCGGCTGTACTGGGCGACGGCGTGCTCGGTGTAGAAACGCCCAATCTCCGTCTGCTCGTCAGTCCGAAGCGATCCGTCCTTCACCCCGAACACTTTCACTTCGTTGTAGTCCCTCGCCCACAGACTGCTCGTGAGAGACGGCGGCGGACCGGGGCGAAACTGCGAGGCGCTGACAAGCGCGAACGGCGTGACCTGCGCGAAGCCGGGGAGGAGCGCAGGCACGAGATTGGGCGGGGTTGGTTGCCAGACGCCCGGTCCGGTGCCGACTGTATAGGTCACGGTCGGGATCACACCGTCGTGGATCTCGAGCAGCCGTGAAGCAACTTCCTCGCCGATCGCGATTCCGTTGTCCTTTTTGACGCCGTCGCGTATCGCCGCGAGTGAACGCGCGCGCGCCGCATCGAACGTCGCCTGCTGATCGGGGAGGAGCCTGACGAGAACCCCGTGGGCTGCGGCAATCGCCGCTGCGTCGCGAGATGCCGGTCGGAGCTGCGCCGGTGTCACCTTGAACTGTTCGTACTCGCCCGTGATCGAGCTGACGGCGTCGTAGATCGCCACATGGACGAGCGTCATCCAGAGTTGCGATCGCTGAATCGGCTGCTTGGCGACGGTGATGATCGCGTACTGCGCGATCGCGTTCCACTCGGTGATGACATTTCCGTCGCTCGTGTCCAGTGCCGCGTCGCGAGGCGCGGCGCGCAACAACACAGGGGCGCACACGCAGCACACGAGAATGCCCATTCGAATCCACGCGCGGTGTCTATCGGTCATGAAGACCTCCCGCTTGTAAAGGCGGAAAGGCCGACCGAAAACTCGCACCGCCGCGCAATTCGCTAAAATGCGTCCATTGGCGCGACTCCAGGCAGCGTGACCCGGCTCCTGCTGGCGTGGAAAGCGGGCGACGAGACCGCGCTCGCCCAGCTCACGCCACTTGTGTATGCCGAGCTTCAGCAGATCGCCCGGCGCTGTATGCAGGGCGAGCGCATGAACCGCAGAGTTGACGCGACCGAGCTCGTCAACGAGGCGTACATGCGGCTCGTCGACGCCCGGCACATGAATTGGCAGAACCGCGCGCACTTTCTCGCGATGTCTGCGCGCGTGATGCGCCGAGTCCTGGTCGACCTCGCGCGGACGCGCCGCGCGCAAAAGCGAGGCGGCGGCGCACAGCAAATCTCGCTTGACGATGCGCTCGTGACATCCGAGAAGGGTCAGGATCTGGTGGCACTCGATGATGCGCTGGACGCGCTGGCGAAGCTCGACCATCGCAAAAGCCGCGTCATCGAGCTGCGGTTCTTCGGCGGACTGAGCATAGACGAAACGGCAATGGTCCTGAAGGTATCGCCCGACACGGTGATGCGCGACTGGAAGCTCGGACGCGCATGGCTGCGCCGGGCGCTTCGACGTTAGGTACCGATGATTCCTGACCGATGGCAGCAGGTCTCACGCATCTACCACGAGGCGCTCGCGCAGGATCCGCAGGCGCGGGAAACGTTCGTGCGCGATGCCTGCAGCGGCGACGAGGCGATGCAGAAGGAGGTGGAGTCGCTTCTCGCGCAGCCGATCTCGGCCGAGAACTTCCTCGGCCAACCCGCCGCGGCGACGGCCGTATCGCCGCCTGCCGATCCGGGCGCGTCGTTGCTGAACCAGCGGCTTGGCACGTGCCAAATCCTGGAAGTCGTGGGGGTTGGCGGCATGGGCACCGTCTACCGAGCTCACGACACGAAGCTGGGGCGCGACGTGGCGATCAAGGTGCTGCCACGTTCGTTATCGTCGGATCCCAAACGGCTCGCGCGCTTCGAACGCGAAGCGCGGCTGCTCGCCGCGCTCAATCACCCGCACATCGCCGCGATTTACGGCATCGAAGATGCCGCGGGCGTCCCCGCCCTCGTACTCGAGTTCGTTGACGGTCCGACAGTCGCCGAGACGTTGGAGCGCGGCCCCGTCCCGAACGTGGAGGCGTTGAGCATCGCCCGGCAGATCGCCGACGCGCTGGAGGCCGCGCACGACCGTGGAATCATCCATCGAGATTTGAAGCCTGCCAACATCAAGATCAAGCCTGACGGCACGGTCAAGGTGCTCGACTTCGGCTTGGCGAAGGCCACCGCGGCCGAGACGGCGGACCAGGATCGTCGCAAAACGCCGCTCACGGCTGAAACCCAGGAAGGGCTCATCCTCGGTACCGCAAGCTACATGAGCCCAGAGCAGGCGCGCGGCCAGGCCGTCGACAAGCGGACCGACATTTGGGCGTTCGGCTGTGTGCTGTACGAGATGCTGACCGGGCGCGCTGCGTTCCCGGGCGAAACGATCTCGGACACGATCGCGGCGATTCTCGAACGGGAACCCGACTTCTCGAAATTGCCGGCAGCGACCCCGCCCGGAGTCCGCCGCCTGCTGCAACATTGCTTTGCTAAGGATCCGAAGCGACGGCTGCGCGATATCGGCGACATTCACCTCGATCTTGACGAGAGTCGCGCGATCACACCCGCGGCGACAGACAGCGCCAGCACTAGGCGGCGCGCGCTGGATTGGAGCCTCGCCCTTACACTCGGGATTTCTGCCGGTGTCGTCGGCATGTCGTACGTTCGGCCGTCGCGAGACGAGGACGGCGCGCCGATCTTTTCCCGTGCTGTTCGCTTCACCACCACACCGGCGCACGAATTCGGGCCCGCGATCTCGCCGGATGGGAAATGGATCGCGTATCTGTCCGATGCACGCGGTTCGGTGGATGTCTGGGTCAAGTTCGTCGCCGGAGGCGAACCGGCGAACCTCACCGCATCGACCGATCTGCAAGTCCAGACGCTGTCGGCCATCGGTGGGCTGGAAATCTCGCCGGATGGGAGCGGCATCGCCGTTCAGGCGAGGACGAAAGGCAGCAAGCAGCTGACCTTCGACACATGGGTGATCCCGGCGCCACTCGGCGGAACGCCGCGCCGGTTCGTGGAAACCTCCGGCGCGCTGCGATGGTCGCCTGACGGAACGCGTATCGTCTACGTTCGACCCGGCGAATCGCGCGGCGATGCGATCATCGTTGCCGACGCGAACGGCGCGAATGCCCGCGAGCTGGTTCCTGCGCGAGGCGGCTGGCACACGCACTGGCCGGCATGGTCGGCCGACGGTCAATTCATCTACTTCTTTCAGACGATCGCGACGTGGAACGGGGAGCCGTCGGAAATCGTTCGTGTATCCGCCAGCGGAGGCGAACCGCAGATCGTCGTCCGAACGACGCGTCGCGCATTGTTCCCGCTGCCCCACGCCGGCGGAGGCTTGCTCTACGCCGCCAATCCGGACGGAGTCGATCTCGGTCTGTGGTGGCGTTCTTCAGGTCGGAAAGAGCCGCAGCGCCTCACGACGGGCGTAGGCGAGTACGCCGAGCCGCGCATGTCCTCGGACGGCCGAAGGCTTGTCGCCACGTTAATCGAGTACCGCCGCGCGCTCGTATCCACCCCGGTCGCCTTTGATGCGCGCACCGCGCTGCGCCATGTCACCAACGATTTCGATGGCGACCTCGAGCCCTGTGTGTCGCCTCGCAGCGGACGCATGGTGTTCAGCTCATCGCGATCGGGCAGCCGCAATCTCTGGACTGCGGATCCAGACGGGTCAAGCGTGCGCCCCTTGACCTCCGACGTAGCGATCGAGGAGCGCCCGTCGTTTTCGCCGGATGGACGGCAGGTTGCGTTCGTCTCCGATCGCGGCGGCGAGCATGGCATCTGGCTTGTGAACAGCGAAGGTGGGACACCGCGACGCCTTGCAAGGACGCCCGTTCTCGATACGCTGACCTGGTCGCCCGATGGCCAGGAGATCGCGTTCGCGGTACCCGCCGCCCGCGCGCCCGAACTATCGATCATCAACGTCAATGACGGAACGGTGCAGAAACTGACAACGCCGAATGGCGGCCACGCACCAGCCTGGTCGCCGCGCGGCGACGTAGTCGCCTACCTCGAGCCGCGTGGCCCGGGCCGCACGTATTTGAAATTCGTCAATCGCCGTGGAGAAAGGCTGTACTCGACGCTGCCCGAGGGTCCCGCGCTGACCAATGGCTTTCTCGGATGGGCGCCCGACGGCAAACGGCTAGCGGCCGTCGGCGTCCCAGGCAGTGCGAATGCGGCGATTTGGATCGTCGAACCAGACAGAGCCGAGCCCTTTCGAAAGTTGATCGAACTTCCCGCCGAAGTGAGGCCGCGAGGTATCACCTGGACCAGCGACGGCTCGTCGCTCATTTTCGGACGGCAAGAGGCGCTGAGCGACCTCGTGTTGTTTCAACGTCCAGAGTGAAAATCGCCCCGGTGGACCGCCGCGCGAACATGCCCCAGCTTCCAACGGCGGCGACCTCTCAGACGCCGACGTAGTCTCGCCGATACGTGCAGAACCTAACTACGACCTCACGATTTGGGGGCGATTAATCAGGACGAGTGCCCACTCTCGCATACAGCTGCCATCGAGGCTGCTGTTTGCGGCGCTACACTCGGATAGCGCAGCGTTCGCACTGCCGCGCACTCGGGCGGAACCGAGCAGCCCACGGGACTGAATTCTGCAGATTTTCTTAGGAAAAGTGGTCGGGGCGATAGGATTTGAACCTACGACCCCTCGGTCCCGAACCGAGGCGCGAAGCCCTGAATTCTTGAATGAATTCGGGCCTCTCAGCCTTCAGCATACAAGCAGCATACAGAATTTTGCAGGGCTTTGGCCGACCACTGAGGCATCTTCTCCGGCCATGGCTCAAAGCCAGGGAACGTCGGGAGATGCCGAACGTGCAAGCATTCATCAGATTCATCTTCGGCAAAGCGTTGCTCGATACCCCCTGGGTTCACTTGTTTACGCGTGAACCTCTTCGACGCGTTTCAGCGACGGCAGCTTCTTGATGGCCTTTCCGCTCTTCTCTTCGGCCAAGCGAATTTCGTAGAGGCTCTGAAGATTCAGCCAGAACTGTGGGGTCGTTCCGAAAAAATGAGCCAGGCGCAGCGCCGTGTCTCCGGAGATCGCGCGCTGGCCGTTCACGATCGCCGTGACGCGATTCGTCGGAACCTTGAGGCGACGCGCGAGCTCCGCGGCGCTCATGTCGAGCGCGTCAAGCTCCTCAGCTAGGTGTTCTCCGGGGTGAATAGCCCTCGATGCCATGATGTGTTCCTCAGTGATAATCCACAATCTCGACGTTCATCGCGCCAAGCGATCCATCCGGCCACTCAAAACAGACGCGCCACTGATCGTTGATGCGGATGCTGTACTGGCCCTTGCGATCACCCTTCAGCGCTTCGAACCGGTTGCCGGGCAACGCCGCGAGGTCATGAAGGACATGCGCGGCTTCAAGGCGATCGAGCTTTAGCCGAGCGGAGCGTTCGATCCCCGAGAACGCTTTCACGCGCTTGCCGGCCGCGAAGTCAGCCGTTCGCTTGTCGCGGTAGCCGACGATCATCCAAATAGATTATGACACACAATTACGCGTTACGTCCTGCGTAACAAATACGCGCGTTAACCAACTCAACCGCGCCGTGCCTCACCTCAATCAACGTGCGTCGGTTGCGTAGACGATTTCGTCGCCGGAGCTTGGGCCGCGCAGATGTGACGAGCCGGGTGCGAATCGAACCCACAACGCGTAGATTAAGAGTCGCCTCGCGACGCTCGAAATCTCCAAAGATTTGAACTCCACGTTCGATCGCGGAAGTCTTTCTCCCAGCTCATGAGGCCATCAGTGCCAGTTGACGATGGCTTGACCCAGATGCCCGCCGACCTCCGACGTAAGCGGCCCTGCAAGGTCTTTCGACTTCATCCCAGCCGACCATCCGTCCAAGTTGCCGTGCTCCTGGTAGTACTCTTCAGGGCGCTGGACCCGGGCAGCTTCTTTGAGTCCGAACGCCCAGAGGCGCTCGAGCGCGCGCGCGCCATCCGCGTGAAAGAGGTCGCGGGCCACGAGTATGAAGCGCAATTGATACCACCCGTAGTTCTCGTCGCCCATTGGCGCCTTCGGATTTCCAGCCGGGTAGTGCCGATCGAAGTCGTCGAGGGTTGTGTACCCGCGCAGGCGGATCATGAGGTTGAACGCGGCGATCCGCGTTTGCGCCTCGGGGAACGTCGTCAGGTTGGCAAGCTCGGACGGTTGTTTTGTCGCGACGAACGTGTACAGCGCCAGGTTCGCGAAGATCTCTTTGAGCCAAAGCGTCGGCAGGACGGCGCCGCCCTGATGCTCGAACGCGTGCGCGAGTTCGTGAACCGCGATCAGATCGAAGAAGCGTCTCATTTGAAGGATGCCGTTCTCGTCGGCATACGTCTTCTTCAGCTTGGGATATGCACCGAACGGCGATGCCACCCGCGCGATCCGGCCAAACGACTGCCAGAAGGGGTTATCGTCGGTTGCTATCCGTAGGCGCTTGTCGGGCGGATAGTACGACGGCACGCC
>Ga0137375_10003724_pt1 | contig 18136 bp, 13 predicted proteins | sample SagtaG_24_FD_104936 | JGI IMG/M metagenome (GOLD analysis project Ga0137375, IMG submission 104936) | Vadose zone soil microbial communities from Sagehorn Ranch, Mendocino, California, USA - Sage1_R_113_16 metaG | ecosystem: Environmental > Terrestrial > Soil > Vadose zone | place: USA...
CCGGTGACGATGGCTTGAACACCCCGTCATTGCAGCTGCTCTCCCCATCTTCGTCTACCCCCCACGACGCAACTCGTTGCTGCGTAAGAACCGAAAGCTGGACGATCTCTCAAGGCGGTACTCCGAACAACACCTCGCTTGCATGCGTGCTCAGTTGCTGGCGAACTCTTGCCCGTGCGGCTCAACCGCGTTTGCGCAGCAGTCAATGATCGCATCGATGGCCCGCCACACATTAATCGGTTTTAACCCGGCGTTCACTTTGCGCCGCCTCCGCCCTCTGCGAGAATCGACAACGGAGGTGGATCATGCCCCGCGTCCTGGTCGTCGAAGACGAGTGCAAGATCCTCCGCAGCCTCGAACAGGGTCTGCAAGCGGAGGACTACGAGGTCGTCACCGCCGCCACGGGAGACGAGGGCTACCGCCTGGCGGCCACCCAGCCATTCGACTGTCTCGTCCTGGATCTGATGCTCCCTGGCAGGGGTGGCCTGGAAATTCTCGCCGACCTGCGCCGAACGGGCAAGGCCACTCCTGTCCTGATCCTGACCGCTCGCGACACGGTCCTCGACCGTGTCACCGGCCTGGATGCCGGGGCCGATGACTATCTCGTCAAGCCGTTCGCCTTCGCCGAACTCCTCGCGCGCTTGCGCGCCCTGCTGCGGCGGGGACAGCCCGAGCGCGAGACGGTGCTCCGGGCCGGCGCTCTGGAGATGGACCTGCTGACGCGCCGCGTGGTCCGGGGCGGTGCGGAAGTCCCGCTCACGCAACGGGAGTTCGAGGTACTGGAATACCTCTTGCGCCATCAGGGGCAGGCAGTCACGCGGGAGATGCTTGGCCGCGACGTTTGGAAGGAGCCAAACCACGCCCTCACGAACGTGATTGAGGTCTACATCACCCTGCTCCGCCGCAAACTGGAGAAACCCGGCCACGGACCGCTCATCCACACCGTTCGGGGCGTCGGCTACCAACTGGGAGAGGGACCATGACCCTCAGCATCCGCTGGCGGTTGGCCCTCTGGTTCGGTGCGGTACTGGCGGTTGTCCTGATCGCCTTCGGCACCGCGGTCTATCTCACCATGCGCCATCACGCGCTCGGCCGCATCGATCAGGGGCTCTCCGAGGAACTGGCCGACGTGCTAGCCGAGGTGGGGCGGGCACAAACCGAGGTCGATCTATCCGAGTGGCTGGAGCGCCGCTTCGCCCACCACGAGGGCTTTGATTTCCAGATCACCCGGCCCAGCGGTGATCGCTTCTTCGCTAACAGGCGCCTCGCCGGCGCCGCCCTGCCGCTGCCCGACGCAGTGTACCTATCGGACTCCCCCTTCTATCGGGACGTCTCGACGGAGGGGGGTAAGAGGTGGCGCGTTGTCAGCGTACAGGTGCGAGGGCCGCGGAACCTGCTGACGGTCCAGGTCGCTCGCTCGCTCGCAGGCTTCGACCACGAGTCTAAAGAACTACTCCTCACCATGTTGCTGATCGGCCCGCTGATGCTGCTCGTGGCTGTCGGCGGCGGCTACTTCCTGGCGCGCCGCGCCCTGGCCCCTGTCGATCAGCTGCGGCGCCGGACGCAGGAGATCACCGCCGACCGCCTGGACCGCCGCCTGCCCGTGGCGAACCCGGGTGACGAGTTGGGGCTCCTCGGCCAGACGATCAACGAGATGATCGGGCGGCTGGAGCGCTCGTTCGCCGAGATCCGCCGCTTCACGGCCGACGCCTCGCACGAACTGCGCACGCCCCTGACCGCCATCCGCACCGAAGCCGAGGTGGCGCTGCGCAGCAACGGCGTCCCGGCGGAACAACAACAGTTGCTGGGCAGCATCCTGGAGGAGTGCGGGCGTCTCACCCGGCTGACCGAGCAGCTGCTCACGCTGTCCCGCGAGGACGCCGGTATAGGTCGGCCGGGTCCAGCGCCGGTGGACCTGGCTGCCCTGCTGCACGGCGTCACCGAGACCATGCGGCCAGTGGCGGAAGCGAAGGGGGTGCGGTTGCAGGTCGATATCGCCGGCCCGCTCTGGGTTCAGGGCGACGGGATCCGTCTTCCGCAGGTCTTTTTCAACCTTCTGGACAATGCCCTCAAGTACACCCTGGAGGGCGGGAGCGTCCAGGTGCGAGGCGAGGCGCGGGGCGCGGCCGTCGTGGCTACCGTCCGCGATACCGGCGAGGGCATCGCGCCCGAGCATCTGCCGCACGTCTTTGACAGGTTCTACCGCGTGGACAAGGCCCGCAGCCGCGAGCAGGGCGGCACCGGCCTGGGCCTGAGCATTGCGAAGAGTATCGTCGCCGCGCACGGCGGGCAGATCGAACTGGACAGCGCCAGGGGCCGCGGCACGACCTGCACTGTCACGCTGCCGGCTGACCAGACTGCGCAAGGAAATCTCCGATGAATCCGGTGTCTCTCATTCTCGAAAAGGAGACCGTCATGAAAGTGCTGCACGGAGCCGCTGCAGGCATGGCCCTGGCCGTGGTCCTGTTCCTGGGGACCACCACGGCCAACAGCGCAGGCAAACCCGCCACGGCTTCCCCGAAGCAGGTTCTCGTGGTCAACACGGGGGATGGTACGGTGTCCCAGGTGGACCTGGCGAGCCTGAAGGAGATCGGGCGGTACAAGGTCGGACCGCGGCCTTATGGCATCGCCGTCAGCCAGGACAACAAGACCGTCGCGGTGGGCATCGAGGATGAGGAGAAGGTCAAGTTCTTCTCCCTGCCCGGCTTCACGCCCAAAAGCGAGGTCAAAATTGGCAAAATGTTCAACGATCACATCGCCCTGACGAAAGACGGCAAGCACATCCTGGTCGCCAACTTTTACAGCGACGACGTGGTCGGCATCGACATCGAGACGATGAAGGAGTCGTTCCGCATCAAGGATTGCAGTGCTCCGCACGTTGTCCGCTACGGGCCGCAGAATCGATACATCTACGTCACCTGCAAGAAGATCACCGGCGTCGCCATCATCGACCCGGTCGAACGAAAGCTGGTGAAGTTCCATCAGCTGACCGTGAACCCGCGCAGCCTGACCTTCTCGCCCGATGAGTCGAAGGTCTATTTCGGCTCGTTCTGGGTGAATGGTTTCTTCGAGGCTGACCTGAAAGAAGGCAAGGTAACCCGGCTGTTCGAGCAGGCACCGCCCAAGGGAATGACTGTCCCGCAGGAGGTCACCTATCACGGCGTGCAGGCAGTTCACGACGGCATCGTCTTGGGGGCGAACGAGGGCCGCTCCTATCTCGATGCCGTGGATGTCAAGAGCGGCAAGTTGCTCGACCGGCAGATGGACGTGGCCAGGCCATGCTGTATCGAGCCAATCCCGGGAGGCGGGAAGGGCAGCGACGCAAGGGTGCTGCTCAGCAACCTCGGCGACGGCTCGCTCCAGGTCGTGGACGTTTCACCCGAGGGCAAGTTGCGTTCTCTGGGTAAGGCCCAGGTCGGCAAGGCCCCCAAACGTGTTGCTTTTCTGAACGCCCCGTAAGAAGGAATCAGAACCCCTCCCCCCAACCCCCTCCCCTGAAAGGAGAGGGGGAGCAAGGCAACACCAGCGCTTCTTCTTCTCCCCCTCTCCTTTCAGGGGAGGGGGTTGGGGGAGGGGTTTGGATCTCAACACCGAGGAGGATCCCATGAGCAGACGAAGACTCGTGTATGGCGCGGTGCTGTCCCTCTTCCTCGCCTGTGGGGGACTGTTGCTCGCAGGCATGTCCAGCGCGCTCCAAGGCGACAAACTGGACAGCGGCCGGATCGGCACGGCCGCCGGCGCCAAGGCGACCACGGCTCCCGACGGCGTGGTCCGCATCGCCTGGCCGCGCACCGACGTGAAGGTGACAGTGGACGGCATGCATCTGAAGCCGTTCGCCGGGCTGGGTTCGTGGGCGGCTTTCACCCCGGCGAAGCACGGCGCGATGGTGATGGGCGACACCGTCGTCTTCCAGGACGAGGTCGGCCCGGCGATGGATGCGGCCTTTCAGCACGGCCTGGAAGTGACCGCCCTGCACAACCACTTCTTTTTCGATGAGCCGAAGGTCTACTTCATGCACATCGGCGGCAGTGGCGATCCCGAGAAATTGGCGGCGGGGGTGAAGGCGGTCTGGGATGCGATCAAGAAGGTCCGGACGGACCGGCCCCAACCGGCGACGCGCTTCGAGGGCAAGGTGCCGGCGGCAGGCAAAGTGGCCGCCGGGCCGCTGGAGAAGATTCTTGGGCACATGAGTGAGAGTCAGGACGGCATGGTGAAATTCGTGGTCGGCCGCTTGGGAACCATGCACGGGGTCAAGGTGAGTGGGTCGATGGGGCTGACGACCTGGGCAGTGTTCTCGGGTGCTGACGACCTCGCGGCAGTGGATGGCGACTTCATCATGACGGCGAACGAGGTGCAGCCGGTGTTGCGCGCGCTGCGCAAGGCGGGTATCCACGTCGTCGCGCTGCACAATCACATGGCGGGGGAGCAGCCTGCCTTTTACTTCACGCACTTCTGGGGTAAGGGGCCGGCCGAGCAGTTGGCCCGGGGACTCAAGGCCGCTCTGGAGGCGCAAGCGGGTCAGGGGAAGGTGGGGCACTGACATCCCTCGACCGCAGCAGTAAGCCCCATCGCGGAAATGTGCGTAGATCCCGGTGTTGCGGACGCTTGACATGCCCTGGTCGGCCCTGTTAGAGTGTCGGAACTCGACATCGAGGAACGATATCATGGCGGACGACCTGATCACGCGGCATTTCTTCAACGGCTTCATCCGCCTGCACATCCTCTACCACGCGGCCAAGGAACCGGTCTACGGCGCGGAGATTACCGAGGAGCTGGTCCGCCACGGCTATCGGCTCAGCCAGGGTACCCTCTATCCGACGCTCCATCAACTGGAGGGACTGGGCTATCTCCGCAGCAGCTTGCAGGTCGTACAGGGACGCAGACGAAAATACTACCGGGCCACTCCCGCTGGCCGCACCGTCCTGAAGCAGGCCCGCGAGCGGCTCCTCGAACTCGTCGCCGAGGTGGTCGAGGATCAGGATCAGCCCTTCAAGACGATTCGTGAGAAACGCGAGCAGAGCCAGCAGGGAACGGCCAAAGGGAAGAGGCACGGACGGCGACAGTAAACGGCAGCGGGCAACGACTCCAAGTTGAGGAACGCGGCGATGAACTTGAACCCGATCGTCTTCGCCCTTCGCCATCCCATTACCGTCATGGTGGGCATCGCCGCCCTTGTCGTTGGCAGCGGCCTCGCGGCGCTGCGTATGAAGGTGGACATTTTCCCGCAGCTCAACCTGCCCGTCATCTACGTCGCCCAGCCCTACGGCGGCATGGACCCCGGCCAGATGGAAGGACTCATCACCAACTACTACGAGTATCACTTCCTCTACATCTCCGGCATTCACCACGTCGAGTCGAAGAACATCCAGGGTGTCGCCCTGATGAAGCTATTCTTCCACCCCGGCACCGACATGGCCCAGGCGATGGCCGAAACCATTGCTTACGTCAACCGCGCGCGTGCCTTCATGCCACCTGGGACTGTCGGGCCCTTCGTCATGCGCTTCGACGTCGGCAGCGTCCCCGTCGGCTACCTGGTGCTGCGTAGTGAGACAAAAACCATCGCCGAAATCCAGGACAAGGCACTGTTCAAGGTCCGTCCCATGTTCGCCAGCCTGCCGGGCGTGTCCGCACCGCCGCCCTTCGGGGGCAGCCAGCGCACCATCGTCATCCGTGTGAACCCCGACCGGCTGCGAGCCTACAACCTCTCCCCCGACGAGGTGATCCGGGCGCTCACGTCAGGCAACGTCCTCAGTCCCTCGGGCAACATCCGCGTCAAGGATCAAATGCCCATCGTGTCGATGGACGCGATGGTTGTCGATCCAAAGGATCTGGGCAACATCCCTGTCCGCCCGGGAGGCGATCTCTACCTGCGTGACCTGGGGGTCATTGAAGACAGCTCGGACATCACCACCGGCTACGCTCTCGTCAATGGCAGCCGCGCGGTCTACATCCTCGTCACGAAGCGGGCCGACGCCTCGACCCTGGCAGTGGTCAACGCGGTGAAAGCCAACCTCGGGAAGATGCAGGCATCCATCCCCGACGACATCAAGGTCAGCTTCGAGTTCGATCAGTCTCCCTACGTCACTCGGGCCATGTGGGGCGTCGGTTTGGAGGGGTTGCTCGGTGCCGCCCTGACGGGCCTCATGGTGCTGCTGTTCCTGCGCGACTGGCGCAGCGTGATCGTCGTCGTCCTCAATATCCCCTTCGCCCTGCTCGGTGCTGTGGTCGCCCTGTGGCTGACCGGACAGACGATCAACATCATGACGCTGGGCGGGCTGGCCCTGGCGGTCGGCATCCTGGTGGATGAGGCGACCGTCGAGGTGGAGAACATTCACACGCAGTTCGAGCACACGCCGTCCATCGCCCGTGCCGTCCGTCTCGGCAATGCCGAGACGGCGGTGCCACGCCTTCTCGCCATGCTCTGTATCCTGGCGGTGTTCTTGCCATCGTTCTTCATGCAGGGGGCGGCCCAGGCCCTGTTCGTGCCGCTGTCGCTGGCCGTCGGTTTCGCGATGGTGACCTCGTATATCCTCTCCAGCACGTTCGTGCCGGTACTCTCGGTCTGGCTGCTTCGCCACTGGCACCAACCTCATGACGCGGCCAAGAGGTGGTTCTCCTTCGCACACTTGCGGGATGTTTACGCGCGCGGCCTGCAGGTGGTGATGCCGGTCCGCTGGGCGGTAGTTCCCTTGTATCTCGCCGGCGCGGGCGTGTTGATCTGGCTCGTCGGTCGGGAGTTGGGTCGGGAGATCTTCCCGACAGTGGATGCCGGACAGTTCCAGCTGCGCCTACGAGCGCCGACGGGTACACGCATCGAGGTGACCGAGCAACTTACTGTCCAGGCGCTGGAGGCCATCAAGAAGAAGGTGGGACCGGAGAACGTCGCCATCTCGGTCGGGTATGTGGGCCTGATCCCGTCGAGCTATCCCATCAACACCATCTACCAGTGGATGAGTGGACCGGAGGAGGCCGTGCTCCGAGTGGCCCTCAAACCCGAGAGTGGCGTGCGCGTCGAGGAACTGAAGCAGGAGCTGCGCCGGGAATTGCCGGCCACCCTGGAGAACTGGCTGAGCGCGCGTCTGCTGTCGGAACAGCTCCTGCCGGACCGTGTGGCCGAGCGCGTGCGCGGTCTCAAATTATCCTTCGAGCCGGCCGACATCGTCAATGAGGTGATGAGCTTCGGCTCACCCACGCCCATCGAGGTCGCGGTTAGCGGCCTGGCCTTTAGTGGCGAGAAGAAGGCCGAACACTGGGCCTATGTGGAGAAGGTGCGCACCGAAATCGCCCGGCTTCCCTCGCTGCGCGACCTGCAATTCATGCAGCCTCTGGACTACCCGGCGGTACTGGTCAAAGTGGACCGGCAGCTCGTCGGGGCCAGCGGCGTCACGACCGAGGACGTGGCGAACTCGATGGTGGCAGCCACCTCCTCCAGCCGCTTCGTCGTGCCGAACTACTGGCGCGATCCAGCGAGCGGCATTGGCTACCAGGTGCAGGTGGAGATCCCCATCGCCCGGATGAACTCACCCCACGAGGTGGGACTCATCCCGATCAAACGTCCCACCTCCCATGGCCAGTTGTTCCTCCAGGATCTGGCCCGAGTCGGGGAGGGCAGCGTGCCCGGCGAGTACGACCGCTACAACATGAAGCGGTTGGTGAGCATGACTGCCAACATTGAGGGGGAGGATCTCGGGCGGGTGGCCGACCAACTTGCCCGGGCCCTGAAGGCGGCCGGGGAGGCGCCGCGCGATGTAAGTGTGGACGTGCGCGGCCAGATTGTGCCGATGCGAGAGATGTTTACGGGGCTGCTGATCGGTCTGGCGCTGGCGGTGGTGGTGATTTTCCTGTTGCTGACCGCTTACTTCCAGTCGGTGCTGCTGGCCCTCGTGGTCATCCTGACCGCGCCGGCGGTGGTCGCTGGTGTGGCTCTCTCCCTGCTCGTGACCGGGACGACGCTCAATATCCAGTCGTTCATGGGGGCGATCATGGCCGTCGGGGTGGCCGTGGCCAACGCGATCCTGCTGGTCACCTTCGCGGAGCGCACCCGGCGTGAGGGTGCCAGCGCCGTCGCCGCCGCGGTCGATGGTGCTCGGCATCGTCTCCGTCCGATCCTGATGACCAGCTGTGCGATGATCGCCGGGATGGTGCCGATGGCGTTGGCTTTGGGAGAGGGTGGCGAGCAGGTGGCACCACTCGGGCGCGCGGTGATCGGAGGACTGTTGGCCGCCACGTTGACGACCCTCCTGGTGCTGCCGTCGCTCTTTGCCGTTGTTCAGACCTGGGCCGGCACCAGGTCGGTGTCGCTCGACCCCGATGACCCGGAAAGCCCATACTTCGACCACAAGGGTCAGGAAACACGGATCCAGAGGCACGAGGCAACAACTTGAGTTCTGACCCCTGATCCGTGACCGCTAATGCACGCTCGGGCTGAGGGTGTCCGGTATTGGAGGGCGAGGCTCCTGCCGAGCCGCCTGGAGGGCGAGGCTCCTTGAGAGCCGCCTGGAGGGCGAGGCTCCTGCCGAGCCAGGCTACCAAGCAGCTCGGCAGGAGCCTCGCCCTCCAATACCGGACACTCCCAACCGCATGGCAAATGAGAGATGACCTATGCGCAAGATAGGAAGACATTCCTGGGTGTTGGTGGCAATGACCAGCGCGCTGATGCTTGGCGTGACAGCCGGCTGTCAGCGTCCGGCGCCTCCCACGTCTCAACCCGAAAAGCCAAGGGCTGAGAGTGGCGCCCCTTCGATCCGGATCGTGAGTCCGGAGCGGAAGACGGTGCGTCGCCCCATCGAGCAGCCAGGCTTCAACATCGAAGCGTTCGAGGAAACTCCACTGTATGCCCGGATCAGTGGCTACGTCGGCAAGTGGACTGTGGACATCGGCGACCCCGTCAAGAAGGACCAGGTGCTGGCGGAACTCGACGTTCCGGAGATGGAAGTGGACCTCAAGCAAAAGGAGGCCGCCGTCCAGCAGGCAGCAGCCCAGATCGAGCAAGCCCAGGCCGCTGTCCCAGGGGCCGAGGCTCAGCTGGCGCGGTCGAAATCGCAGTACGAACGCCTCGCGCGGATCGGCGGGGCCACACTGGACCGGGACACCATCGAGGAGACACGCCTGGGGTACGAGTCATCGAAGGCCGGTGTGGAAAAAGCCAAGGCTGACGTCGCCGTGGCAAAGGCCCGACTGGAGGTGGCCAAGGCCAACCGTGACTACTCCCAAACCATGCTGCGGTACACGCGCATCACCGCCCCCTATGCCGGGGTGGTGACCCAGCGGAATGTCAATACGGGCGATTTCGTCCAGCCAGCTGGGATGGGGGCCAAAGGGCACCCGCTCTATGTGATAAGCCAGATCGACCGGGTACGGATTGTCATCAACGTGCCGGGCGCGGACGCAGGCTGGATCAAGAACGGCGACAAGGACGGCACCCCAGTCACGCTGCGTTTGCAAGGCGCCGGCGGGGAAGTGTTCCAGGGCAAAGTCAAGCGAGACGCTCGTTCGTTGAACCCTCAGGCGCGTACACTCCGCACCGAGATCGAATTGCCCAATCCTGAGAAGAAGTTCCTGCCGGGCATGTATGTGCAGGCCAGCATCACCGTGGAACATCGGAACGTCTGGACTCTGCCGGCGGCGGCCATCGTGACCGAGGGGAATCAGACCTTTTGTTACCGGGTCGAGAATGGAAAGGCCGTTCGGACCCCCCTGCAGGTTGGTCTGATAGGTGGCGGTCTGGTGGAGGTGCTCAAAAAACAGGTGCCGGCCTCCCCGGGTGCCGAGGTGCGGTGGGAACCGATGAGCGGTTCGGAGCGAATCGTTGCGAGCGACGCGGCGACGCTCACGGACGGACAGCCGGTTCCGCAGGCGGCAGCTGGCAAGTAGCCTCCGCGGTTTGGGAGCCCGAAGCGCCAGCGAGGGCGTAGCAGATGCCCTCGCTGGCGCTTCGGGCTCCCAAACCGCGGACACAACCCGCCGCGTGCGTCAAACCGCAAGCAGCATTTCCCGCACAATCCACAATGTCCCACGGAACCTGCCCGTCTTGCCGTGCTTGCCTGCCTTTTCGATTGACAGCCCCCTGTCAGTAGGTATCATAAACATATCTTGATCCAGCGTAGGGAACCAGCGGCCGCGTCTACCCCGCCGGACCGCATGTTTTCCACGACTTCGGACCCACCCAGCGCGACCGACCGACAGGGGACACACAAGGGAAGAGTTTCCATGGCCACCGGCACCGGGCACCGGGTCGAGGAGATCGCCCAGGATCTGTTCGAGGTCGTCACCCAGATTTGTCTCTCGACGCTGCGCGGCCGTCGGCGTGGCGGCAGTCTGAAAGAGGTCGAGTTCCTGACGCTCTCGATCCTGCAGGCACGCGGCACCATGATCGTCGGCGATATTCAGCGTTTGCTGGAGGTGCTGCCGGCGCAGATGTCGCGCATCATCCGCTCGCTGGAAAATCGCGAACGCCCGCTCATCAGTTGCCGCATCAACAGCCGCGACAAACGCAAGATCGACGTGTGCCTGACGCCCCCGGGCGAGAAAGCCCTGCTGGAGTATCAGGGGACACGGATCGGCCGGATCGTCGAGCTGCTGAGCAACCTTCCCGATGAGGAGCACGACGAGCTGGTGCGCCTGCTCGACAAGCTGAATGGGCTGCTTGAACGTGCGCCCGCGCCGTGAACTCCTCGACGCCGACAGAGAGACACATCAACTTGACAATGGCGGACTCGCAAACGCCGTCCGCAAAGCATCCGCGAATGGCTTGAAACCGTCCTGGCAGTTTTTCTCCAGTTCGCTGATGTCGGTGCGCTCGGCGACAGCTTGGCGGAAGTCCGTGCCATCTGACCGATGGACGAGTTGAGCGAGACGTTCCAACAGCCCCTTGGGCCGGTGTTCCTCCTTGCCGCTGCTCTCGCAGAATTGCTCGACCTCCTTGAGTCGATACTCGCGCTGGATCGTCTTGACCTCTTCTTCCAGTTCAGCGGCCAGAGCGGAGGGAGCCCCGAGTGCCCACGCTTCGATGGACTCGATCGCGACACCACACACTGCGGCATGCTCGCTTCCTACTTGCCCAAGCCCGCGCTGGAGTCCCGCGTCCATTTCGGACAGTCGCTCCTTCTGCCGATCGCGATCCGCAATGCAGATGGTGCCGTCGCAGTCAAACTTGCGTGCGCTGAGGAGGATGGCCGCCGCGACCTTGGCTTCCCAGCCCTTCTTTTTTCCTCGGGGATCGAACCGTGCGATTTCGACCCATCGCAGGGCCAACGAATCCGCATCGATCTGCGGACAAACCTTGCGAGCCAGAATGGCCAGAGGACCGGTCGCCGGGCGAGGGCGGTCTGGATCCATCCCCGAATGCCCGATATCTGTGGGGCCTTCGCCGATGAAAAGCACCTTCACGCGGGCTGCTCCTTGAGTAACGCTTCCTCGCCGAGAAGATACCACAATTCACCAGGTGCAAACTCTTCGAGCAGGGTCTTGATGTTGCTCACCTCGGTCATTGGTTTGACCTGCGTGCCGCGTTCGGGATCCCGTGTCAAGATGCGGACCTCCTCCGGCTGAGCAAAGTTCAACAGGATGGGGCTGTGGGTCGTCAAGAGAACCTGGCGCGGGCGGTTGCCCACCTCGCCCTTGCTGATTTTCCGCAGCAGCTCAACGACCAACTTCAACCGCGAAGGGTGAAGTCCGTTCTCCGGTTCCTCGATCAAGAGAATGGACGGAGTGTTGCCATAGGCAAGGGCGAGGAAAGCCGTGAGCAGCATCGCTCCATCGGAAGCGAGCGTCGCGGGAATGGTTACTGCTGGACGTTCTTTTCCGTTCAGCACGAAGTGCAGTGACTTCGCGTTCTTGTTGGACGGCGCCACTGGGACTGCGACACCACGAATTGACTGAATGGCTTCATGAAGGGCTTGCTCCAGCCCGAGAACCGCCTGGCGATCCGGGCCACTGAGGATCGCATCGAGCACAGCGGCGAGGTTGGCGCCGGAACTGGACAGGACAGGATCAGATTCCAAGGGAACCTCTGCCCGCATCGCATCGGGATCGAGGCAATATTTCGTCGTCGAAGATATCGCTTCGACGGTACTAAACAGCCCCGGCAGCGGAATTAGGCCCTTGGGCGACGATCGACGAGTCGCAGCGACAACTGCCCGCAGCCCAGTCCCACCTGCTGTCGCAGTTTCATTCAACTCCTGTCCCTGAAGTAGCATTCGCCAGACAACTTGCTCGTGCATGAATTCTTTGCGGAAGACTGCCTGACCGTTAACGTTCAATGCTTCCGTCTGCGGGTATGGATGGATGGGCGACAATTCGAGCGTGTAGGCGAAGAGTCCTTCAGAAGTAGTTCCACTCACACGCCAGCCAATACACCTCGTCAGATCCTTCCGCCAGACGCAATTGCTCAACGCTGTGCCGCCGGAAAACACCTTGTCCCAGGGTTCCTTCGTGGTCCTGCCGAGAAGCTGAATCGCATCCAACAAGCTAGTCTTGCCACTATCATTTGGCCCAATGAGGATAGTGAAAGGGCCTAACGCGATCTCGACATCAAGTAGGCACTTGAAGTTCTTGATGTGCAGGTGTTCGATCATCGGAGGAGGTCCACCGCAGCGAGAACCAGGACGACGCGCTTTCATTATCGCGAAATCCCCTGCCCCCGCAACGCCGATCACGTCAGCCCCTTCGCCATCTCCTCCTGGATCTTCCCGAGTTCCTCCACACCCACCGAAAGCCGGATCAGGCCGTCACCGATGCCCTGTCGCCGTCGCTCCGCCGGACTGACGTAGCGGTGCGATGTCGTCCCTGGGTGGCTCAGTGTCGTCATCGTGGCGCCCAGCGACGGACTGAACGGAATGCCCGTCGCCAGCCGCATGAACCGATTCACGCCATCGCGTCCGTCCTTTAGCTCGAAGCAGAGCATGTTCCCGAAGCCGCCGCGCAAGAGCCGTTTCGCCAGCTCGTGATCGGGATGATCGGGCCGACCAGGATAGACGACGCGCGCCACCGCGGGTTGTCGCCCCAGCCAATCCGCCAGAGCCGCCGCGTTCGCCGACGCCGCCCGCATCCGCAGCGGCAGCGTCGCCAGGCCGCGCTCCGCCAACCAGCAGTCGAAAGGGTTCGACGCCAAACCCCAGATGCTCACCGCGGCGGTCACCTGCAGCGGCAGTTCGCCGCGACCGCCGATGAGGCCGAGCGTCACGTCGCCGTGGCCGCCGATCATCTTCGTCAGGCTTTCCATCACCACGCCGGCGCCCAGTTCGAGCGGCCGCGTCAGCACCGGCGTCGCGAAGGTGTTATCGACGATGAGCAGGCAATCGCGAGCCCGTGCCAGCTCCGCCAAAGCCGGCACGTCCACCAGGCGCAGCAGCGGGTTCGACATCGTCTCGACGAACAGCACCTTCGCGGGCTGCTCCAGGGCCGTCCGCACACTTTGCAGATCGCTGCAATCGACAAAGGTCGTCTGGACGCCGAAGCGGGTCAGTTCGGCGCCGAACAGCTGCGTGGTGCGGCCGTAGAGCCGATTGCTGGCGACGATGCGATCGCCCTGCTGCACGGTGGCGAGGACAATGGCGCTGATGGCCGCCATGCCGGAACCGCAGATCACCGCCCAGTCGGCTCCTTCAAGAGTGGCGAGTTGGGCGGCGAGTTGGCGAGCGTTGGGGTGGCCGTCGCGGGCGTAGATGAAGCCCGGCGCCTCGGCGTTCATGATGCGGTCGAGAGCGTCGAGGTCCGGCAGGGTGTAGACCGACGACTGGTACAGCGGCGGCACCAGCGGGGTGCTCTCGCCCAGCGATGATTTCGGGTCGTTCACGTGGTCTCGCCTCCGCTCCAAGCCACCCTCGGTCAGCTGTCACCATTGGTTTAGCGCGTTTCTTCCTCGACTTCACCACCAGATGGTAATCCCGAGAACGCCAAGCGCCATCAAGGCCACCGCAACACCCCATACCCAGCGTTTTCCAGTCCGCAGGTAGTAGATGAAGGCTGTAAACCCGACAATCAGCGACAGGATGGAGAGCTGAATTATCGCAACAAACGTTTCCACCTGCCATCCTCGTCCGGGACCGGATCGGTTCGTGCAACTGCCGGCTGCCGACTTACTTGAGCCACTTCTCAAACCACGCCAGCGCCGCCTGCCGCTGCTCCGGTGTGACGGTGTGCCCGACGTTCGCCACCATGATGCGCAAGTGATCCGATGCCCCGGCGTCCTTGTACGCCTTCTCGGCAGACGCGAACGCCAGGCGGGCGCCCTCGATCGGACAGTTGGCGTCCTTCTCGCCGTTGGGAATCAACAGCGCCCGCGGCGCCATCAGCCGCAGCATGCTCGGGCAATCGAACTGATCGAGGATACCGGGGATGATCTTACTCCACAAAACGCGGCACACCTTCTGATTGACTTCGGGCTCGCCGAGATCCTTGGCCGCGGCCTGGTGGGCGGCGTTGATCGACCGCGCCCGGCCCTGCCACTTGTCGTTCTCCAGGCTCCAGCGGAAGCTCTGCACGCCGATCGCCGGCACCACGACCTTGACGCGCTCATCCGCCGCCGATGCCAGCCACGTCTGAATGCCGCCCATGCTGAAGCCGATCATGCCGATCCGCTGCAGATCGATGTCGTCGCGCTTCAGCAGGTAATCGACCGTCCGCCACAGATCCCAGCAGGTGTCGTAGTAGAACGGGTACTCGTGCTTCTCACCGGGCTTCGTCTTCCACGCCCGCACGATGGCCGCGTTGTACGCCTCCGCTTTCTTGGCCCCGCCGCTGCGCGCGCCGTGATAGCGGGCGTCGATCGCCACGCCGATGATGCCGCGATTGACCAGCTCCTTCATGAAGGCGAGTTGGCTTTCCTTGTTGCCGCCGGTGCCGTGCAGCACGATCACCGCCGGCAACCGCGTCTTCACGCCGACCGGCCGCACCAGCAGCACCGGCACGCGCTCCACCGTGCCATTGGCCTTTTTCTCACTCGCAAAACTCTCCTGAATCATCTCCATGCCGTCCTTGACGGTCGTGCTGTGATTCTTGACGTCCATCTCGACGCGCGGCCGGTCGAGCAGCTTGAGGAACGCGGCCCTCACCTCGGCAGGCGGCGGGTACGTCTGCTTCACATCGCCGGCGCGCAGGGCGGGAACGAAAAGTAGACAAAGGAGAAACGCCAGCGGTCGGGTGTGTTTCATGCTCGCTCCTCGTGGGTCGGGGGGGAAGATCCTCAACGCGGCTTGTGGGCAGCGCCGCGGCGCGGGACAATAGCAGTAAAGGTGAGGATGGTGTTTCGTTCCATTCCATTCCACGCTGACACCCTTCCTCACCCCAACTCGCGTTCGTGGTGCGCGCTTTTCTCTGTCCCAGAGCGCCGGACCTGTCTCAATCGCCGTGGATTTGCCGCAGGCGCGGCGACAGGCGCAGCAGCCACTGTACCCGCTCGAACTCGTTGAGCCAGTCCTGCGTCACCTGCGCCAGCAGCGGGTCGCCGCGCAGCACGATCCCGGTCGGACAGGAATCGCCCGCCTGATCGCGCATCATCTGCCGATACTTGCTTAATGTCCGCTCACCGTAGCGGCCGATCTCCAGGCCGTCCTCGCTGAAGAAGACCACAACCGGCACGCGATTGCCGCCGTTGATCTGTAGCTCGCGCTGGGCGTCGGCGTGCTCGTCGCGGTCGAGGTAGCGCACCTGAAGGACCGGCGCCGCGGCGGCGAAGTGCTCGAAGATCGGGCACTGATTGATGCAGTCGCCGCACCAGGCGCCGGCGAGGCAAAGCACGTTCATGTTGCGGCGGAAGGCGCCGAGCAATTCGCGCTGGGCCGCCGTCAGGGCGACCTGCTCATGAACCTGCCGCCAGCGCTGTTTCTGGCCGTCGTTGGCGTAGCGGGCGATGAAATCGGCGCAGGGCAGGCCGAGGCGAAATTTCTCGAAGAGGTTCATGACATCTCCTGATGGCAACTCCCGATGACTGTCTGGCGCCGGCCCAACTGCGGGGCCGTACTCCCGTTATACGCAACGCTGGCCACTCTGACACAAGCCTGGAGTGCCCCGCTGTCGCCCCGTTGCAAAAAATTCCGCCGTCTCCCATTCGCGGGGCGCCTCTATTACACTGGAGAGGACAACAACCGCGGTTTGGGCCCAACCATGACGACTGCCTCCCTCCATGCGGTGGCGCGCTACGTTCGCCATCTCTCCGAGCAGGATACGCGCGCCCTCAGTGATTTCCAGTTGCTCGACCGCTTCACCACGCATCAGGATGAAGCGGCGTTCACGGAATTGGTGCGCCGTCACGGCCCGATGGTCCTGGGCGTCTGTCGCCGCGTCCTGAACAACGGCCACGACGCCGAGGATGCGTTCCAGGCCGCCTTCCTCGTCCTGGTCCGCAAGGCCGCCTCGATCCGGCAGCATGATGCCATCAGCGGCTGGCTCTACCGTGTGGCGTATCGCCTGGCCCTGCGGGCGCGCGCTCGCAGATCGAGGACCGAGAAGCGCGAAGGGCGGATTGACGAAGCAATCCTTGATCCGCGGCCTTCGATCCTCGATCCTCATTCCGAACTGGAGGAGGAAGTGCAGCGTCTCCCCGAGCAGTATCGCTCGGCGGTGGTGCTCTGCTATCTCGAAGGCAGGACACAGACCGAAGCGGCCCGACTGCTGGCGACCACCACCACCGCCGTCAACAGCCGGTTGAAGCGGGCGCGCGATCTCCTGCGGCAACGGCTCGCCCGGCGCGGGTTGGCCCTCTCCAGCACGGCGGTGGCGACGGCACTGTCAGCCAGCGCGGCACGGGCCGCACTGCCGGCAGCGCTACTACGGTCCACCGCCCGGACGGCGCTCGATTTCGCAGCAAACCCGGCGACGGCCTGCGGCGTTTCCGCCCTCGCCGCCGCCCTTGCCAAAGGAGCACTGCACAGCACCATGACTCCGAAACTCAAGATCCTCTCGATCCTTGCGCTTCTCGTGGCGCTCGTCACCACCGGCGCCTTCCTGGTGCCGTCCTCGGCCCTGGGCGATCCTGCCGGCGCGCCAGCGCAGGCTGAACAACCGCCGCCGCCGAAGCCCGGCGACGCTCCCCAACCCAAGGGCGGCAAACAAAAGCCGCAGCGCAGCGTCATCCTGCTGTGGATGAGCGGCGGACCGAGCCAACTCGACACGTTCGATCTCAAGCCGGGAACCATCAACGGCGGCCCGTTCCGGGCGATCAACACCGCCGCCAAGGGCATGCAGATCAGCGAGCACCTGCCGCGGTTGGCCAAGTTGACCAATCATCTGGCGATCCTCCGCACTGTGAAGCATCGCGAGGGCGACCACATGCGCGGCGCCTATCTCATGCGGACCGGCTACCGCATCGACAATCAGACCGAGTATCCCACGCTGCCATGTCTGCTGGGGAAGGAGTTGGGCGAGGGGCGGCCGGACTTGCCGCGCTACGTCAACATCGCCGGGCTGACGCCGCGGTTGGGCGGACTGCCAAACAGCGCCGGTTTCCTTGGCCCGACGTATGCCCCGCTGGCCGTCGGCGAGCGCGTGAATTTTCGCGAGCAGCCGCCCGAGGGTGCGGGGTGGCTTCCACCCGTCGAGGCGTTCGAGGCGCTGGCCAAGGGCAAGGGCGAAAAGATGAGAAATGCGGTCGCGAAAGCCTTTGATTTGTCGGAAGAGAAGGCGGATGTTCGCGACGCTTACGGCCGCACGCCCTTCGGCCAGGGCTGCCTGCTGGCGCGGCGACTGGTCGAGCGCGGCGTGCCGGTCGTCGAAGTGACCCTCCCGGGCTGGGACACGCACGTGGACAACTTTACCGCCGTCGAGAAGCTGAGCGCCCAGCTGGATGCCGCCTGGGCCTCGCTGCTGAAGGATCTGCACGAGCGCAAAAAGCTCGACTCGACGCTGATCGTGTGGATGGGCGAGTTCGGGCGGACCCCGCGCATCAACCAGAACAACGGCCGCGACCACTGGCCGGCTGGCTTCAGCGTGGTGCTGGCGGGCTGTGGTATCAAGGGGGGCACGGTCGTCGGCAAGACGAGCGCCGACGGGACGCAGATCGAGGAACGCGAGGTGAAGCCGACCGAGCTGCACGCGACGATCTACGCCGCCGTGGGCATCGACTGGAGGCGAACGAACCTCGCGAATACGGGCCGGCCAGTGTCGCTCGCCGAGAAAGCGAGCCAGCCCATGAAGGAAG
>Ga0137375_10003727_pt1 | contig 18124 bp, 15 predicted proteins | sample SagtaG_24_FD_104936 | JGI IMG/M metagenome (GOLD analysis project Ga0137375, IMG submission 104936) | Vadose zone soil microbial communities from Sagehorn Ranch, Mendocino, California, USA - Sage1_R_113_16 metaG | ecosystem: Environmental > Terrestrial > Soil > Vadose zone | place: USA...
GGGTGCAGAAAAGGAAGCATGACTTCTACAAAGCTGCGGCTAACGTGCCTCATCCAGGGCCCCGAAATCCAGCGGGTTGACGTTGACGCCATCCTGCCAGACCTGATAGTCGAGGTGCGGCCCGCTCGACTCGCCAGTTGAGCCGACATAGCCGATCACATCGCCGCGCTTGACAGCCTGCCCATCCTGCACTGCGAAGTCCCGTAGGTGCGAGTAGCCGGTCTTGAAGTGGGTGCCGATCACCCAGATGTGATTGCCGGCCGGATACGTGTCCCTGGCCAGCTGTACAACGCCAGCGTGAGTCGCATACACAGGCGTGCCGTCGGTTCCCTGTCGGTCGGCCTGCCCATCGCCATTGTCGTCGATCGCAAGATCGACCGCACCCCAAATGTTGGCCGGTGCGTGCGAGCCAACGCCGTAGCCTTGGGTCATCACAGTGTTCGGTAGGCCAAGCGGATTGCCGGATGGAGTATCATCGTTCGCGATCGGCTGGCCGCGCCCAGTCTGCGGAGCGGCCTGGATCACAATCCCCTGCGATTGCGTTTGTGGCAACGCGCCTGCAGCCGAGGCGGCGAGTGAGTTGCCATTGCCGCTCCAGTTGCTGAGTTCTGCTGGGCCCTGCCGCGTCTGCAACAGCAAATAGCCCAGGCCGACCAGCGCTAGAATAAGCAGAATTGCGCGGCCCCTAGTGAGATAGGGCCAACCGCCATCATATAACATATGCAACTCAATCAGACGATCTGCAGACTATTGAAACAATTGCCCATGGTGCCATCTGTCAACCATTGAATTCACAATAGAAATGTAGTCGTAAGAATGGCATCCATCGCTTATTGGACAGTAGATTGGCAATATCTGTTCAACCGATGCCATTCCACGTCCTTCAACATATTCTTGAGTGATAAGTCGATACCAATCATCTATACCAGCCTCCCACGATGGGTAATCGCGGTTTCCTTTATAGCATGTAACATAACCAGCACAAATAATGTTACCCACATTGTGCGTCGTATCGCCCCCTGGCTTAAGTCCAGCCCATCCAGGATTCGTGCCAGCTGTTGACTCTTGAACAAAAAAAGCGAGCGGGTAGGCGGGATCAATCCCATATTGCTGGCCAAGCGCAAACCAAATCTTTCCACTGCCGCGGGCTGGTGAGTTATATTGCGTGAGCACCGCTTCGATCTGATCAACCGTTATCGAAGGCTGCCCAAGAACAGAGTGCTCCCCTGCCGGAACATCCACCCCACCAAACACCTTACTCGCGATATTACTGACCGTATTACTCCACCCCGCACCGCCATATGGGCTAATAAACGTCTTGGGGCTCTGCAAGAGCATCCAGATCACCGGCCCGCACACGAGCGCCGCCAACAGCAGCAGCACGAGCGGCTTGCCGCGCGCCAGCGCCATTGGCGCTTCCCAATATGGGTATGACTCATACGAAGGCAGTCGGTCACGCGTGGGACGAACGAACTCCGGACGCGGCACATAAGCGTGCGCCGCTTTGCTACGCGCTGGCCGCGTGGCAGCCTTCGGCGCTGGACGAGACTCAGGCACTGTTGGGCGCGCGGTACGTGGCGCCTGATCTATTTGCACAGTAGTGGGGACGAATTCGGGCTCGGCTGTTCGCAACTCAGGCGGCGCCCGACGGGCGGTGCGGCGGCCGCTGGCCGGCAGATCGCCGACATCACCCAGAATAGTCTCAATCGGCCGCGGCGGCCTGGGCAAGACCGTATCGCGCACCTCGAACAGAGGCGTGCGCGGCTCCGAAATTGGCTCTTTCCGCTTGCGTGGCGCTTGCCTCGCGCTCATTGCCCACTCCCACGCTGTAGCGCCGCCTGCTCCTCCGGTGTTGGCAGGCGAAACGCGCCATCACGGTTTAGGTACACCAGCTGCTCCTGGCGAATATCAAGCAGCAGATCGGGCTTGCCATCGCCATCCAGATCCTGCAGATGCAACTGCAGCGGCGTCAGCTCTTCATTCGCGCCAAATAGGTACGGCCCACTCAATGTGCGCGCCTTGGCAGCCTCACCACCGGGCAGCTCGATCACCATCACCTGACGATTGAGATTGAGTGCCATCAGATGTGTGGGCTGGCCACTCGTCTCCTCGTGGCCCACAAAGGCGTCGATCTGCGCGGTGCGCGGCCGACCATAGCGCAGATCGTCGACGAGCACGTTGACTTTGCCAAGCAGCAGACTGACCACGACATAGATTGCGGCCGCCGCCAAAATCAACGTCACAGCATACGCGAGGATCTGAACACGGTGTAGCAGGGCACCACCACGCGGTTGCGCCGCCTGCGCTGAGCGCAGGCTCTTGTGTGTCACTGCCATGGCTGGGCCTTTCCTCATCAGTGCGGACGGCGACGGTCGCGGCATTGCCAATCGACAACTGCTGCATTCGCCGACCTGTGATCTTCTGACATCTGATCATCGTGCTTGAATGAGGCCCATTATACTAGAACATTTGTTCGATGTCAACCGTTTTTTGGCTTTTCATGGAGCCATCAGCTGTTCACGCATCTCGCCATTAGGGTAGTTCGCCAGTGCAGGATGCAGCTTGGTCGCCGCGAGCCAGGCTTCGACTGCTGCCACCGGCAAGATGCCCTGCTCGGTAACGATCCCCGAGAGCGCCTCCAGCGGCGTAAAATCGAAGAAGATCGATATACCGGCATCCTGCGACGCATCCGACCAGACATCTTCGACCGACAAATCAGGCTGCTGACGCAGCTGGAAGCCGGGCGGCAGAAACTTCTCGCTGCCGCATAGAGTGTAGAAAGGAACGCCGGCCTCGCGTGCAACGATCGTCATCGGGCGGGTGCCAATCTTATTGATCAGACCGCGGTTGGTCAGCATATCGGCGCCGACCAGCACCAGATCGGCGTGTGCGGCCGCCGCGATCGCCTCCGCATCGTCCAGCAGCGTCACCGACAGCCCGCAGTTCATCAGCAGGGCGGCCTGCTCGCGGCCCTCCAGGCTTGGGCGCGACTCGGCGCAGATCACCTCCAGCCTCCTGCCGGCGCGCTGCGCGTGGATCAGCGCATGCTGGACGGTGCTGCTGTTCGAGAGCGTTACAATTCTGCTGCCCTCACCAATCAGGCCCAGCGCGCCCTCGGCAACCCGCAGCGCATGCTGCGCCAACATGCGCTTGAACTCTTCGGTAGCCTGGCTCACCGCCTGGCGCAGGCCACGCGGTGTATCTTCCGCCTCGACCTTCCACAGCACACTGTTGACCAGATTGACCAGTGGTGCCATCGCCGTCTGCGCGTGGATCAGCGCCCAGCCGGTGGCCAACAGCTCGCGCCGAAACGCATCCGGTGAAGCCGGCTCACCGCTCGTGGCACGGCGAAGCAGGATGTCGGCGGCGCGCTCGGCGATCTGGGCCGCTCCGGAATGACTGTCGGCCGCAATTGATTCGATTGCCTGCGTGAATGTTAGTTCCACGACTTGACCTCCTCCCCGTGACTCGCGCTCCTTTGTGTCACACGGGGATTGGACCACACGAAATGCGCCGTCGCTCGCGCGGTTGATAGTTCCGAGTGTTTGTCGTAGCGAAGCAAGAGACGCATCCAACGTCGAAACGTGACTGTGTCATCGTCATCGATACGTGTATACCGCGGGGCTGACGTTTGCATCTACTGCTGCTCGATCGGTCGTTGGGACAGAAGCGCGCGCACCAGCGTCTCCAGGCGCTCGATCGCGAATGGTTTGGCGATGTAGGGGTTGCCGCTTTGGGCGATACGCGCCTGCGTTGCCGCGCTCAGCATATCACCCGTAACGAACACAAGCCGGGCCGCCAATTCGGGGTTGGTTTGTTTGATGGTTTGATGAAGCTCGAAACCGCTCATACCGGGCATTTTAACATCACTGAGTATCAAGTCAAATTGCTCACGCGCGATCAGTTCCAAAGCCTCGATACCGCTGTTCACCACTGTCGGCTGGTGGCCAAGCTCGCGCAACAGCCGGGCCAGCAAATTAGCCACCGGCTCTTCATCATCGACCACCAGCACGTGGCAGGTCAGCCGTGCTTCCGACTCATCCACGCCACCATCGATCAGCGCTTCACCGTCGAGCACATCGGTGTCGTTCAGGAGCGGCAGGGCCACATACACGGTCGTGCCCACATCCAGCTCACTTTCGGCCCAGATCCGGCCGCCGTGCTCCTGCACGATTCCAAAGCAGATCGACAACCCCAGGCCTGTGCCCTGCCCAACCGGCTTGGTGGTAAAGAACGGATCGAAAATCCGCTTCAGATCGCGCGCCGGAATGCCCACGCCATTGTCGCCAACCGACAACACCACCATCGGCGGTGTTGTGGTTCCATTGTCTGCGGCCGGCAGTGTTGTCACAAACGTCCGCAGCGTCAGAATGCCGGGGCCACCGCGCTCGGTCATTGCCTGGTGAGCGTTGTTGATCAGGTTGAGCATAACCTGCTGGATCTGGAACGGGTCGGCGACGGTCATCGGCAGCTCGGTCTCGACCTGATTCAGCACAGTGATATTATCGACCCGCAGCTGGTAGGAGCGCAAGCTGAGCGTATTGCGGAACTCCTCGTTGAGGTTGACCATCCGTCGCTCAGGCTTATGCTCGCGGGCAAATACCAGTAAGTTCTGCACGATCCGCGCCGCACGATCGGCCTGGATGTTGATGTGCTTGAGGTCGGAGCGCACTTCATCGCGCAGGCCGGTATCGCGCAGCATGAGCTGGGTGTATCCGGAGATGCTGGTCAGCGGGTTGTTCAGCTCATGGGCCACGCCGGCTACCAGCTGGCCGATCGCCGAGAGCTTCTCGGAGTGGATCAGCTGCTCCTCCAGCCGCCGCCGCTCGGTCAGGTTACGCGCGATGCAGTGGATGCTCCTGGCTTTGCCGCGATCGTTGACCAGCCGCGCGCTGACTTCCAGCAGCACACGCTCGTCGTCATGCCGGCGCAGCTGAAGCTCGAACGGCTGGATAGGATGGCCCATCAGCAAATCGGCGAAGCGCGGCTCGGCCTCGTCCCACGCATCGGCGGCGGCGATCTCGCGCAGCGGGCGGCCGCGCAGCTGCTCTTCGGCGTAGCCGGTGAGCACGCTTCCGACCTTGTTGATGCTCAGGATGCGCAGTTGGCGATCGAGTGTGAAAATCAGGTCGTAGGCATTCGCGAACAGATCGCGGTAGCGCTCCTCGCTGCCCTTGACCTCCTGGTACAGCCGCGCGTTGTCGATCGCGATTGCAGCGTAGTCGGCCAGCGCCGAGAGCAAGTACTGATCGTTCTCGCTGAAGGTGCGCTCGGCCTGCTGATTATCCACCGCCAGCACGCCGATCACTGTATTGCCGACCGTGAGCGGCACTTGCAGGATCGCGCGAACCAGAAAGCCGGTTTTGACCTTGAGCGCCGCGCCCGCGCTGGCTTTATCAAGCCGGATGGGCTTGCCGGTGCGCACCACCTGGCCAGCCAGCGTATCCTCGATTGGCATGCGCATGCGCTGAGCGCGCTGTTCGCCCAGGTTACGGGCGGCGCGCAGATACAGCTCGTCGGCGTTGGGATCTTTCAGCAGCAGGAAGCCCTCTTCGGCACGCGTAATATACACAGCTGCCTCGACGATTCGCACCAGCAGCTCTTCGAGATCGAGCAGCGAGCTGACCGACTGACCGATCGAGTAGAGCACCGTCAGCTCTTTGACACGCTGCTGGAGATGGCGGGTCAGCTGCTCTTTCTCGCGCTTGAGCCTCCGCTCACGCAGCGCCTGGTCGATCACGGCCTGCGCCTCGGTCTCACTGAAGGGTTTAATCAGGTAGTTGCGCGCGCCCAGGCGGAACGCTTCGACGGCGATGCCCTCGGAGCCGTGCGCCGTCATCAGGATGACCGGCACATCATAGCCCTCCTGTGCGATCAGGCGCAGTAAATCGAGGCCGCTAATATCCGGCAGCTGAAGGTCAAGCAGAATCAGGTCGGGGAGCTTCTGGTGCAGCCGATTCAAACCCTGGCGGCCAGTGTTGGCGATCGCCGAGGAATAGCCCAGTTCTGGCAGCACGTACTCAGCCAGCATGGCACAGATCTGCTGGCTATCGTCGATAATGAGAATCTCTTCCATACTCACGCGAGTTGTCGACTCCGCATATTCGGGCATATTCGGATTACATTATACAGCAGCCGCGCGCCGCCGCCAACTAGCGCGTTTTACGATATCATTGCGAGATGTGTACAGTCTGCGATGACGGTTCGTGAAAAACACAACAATACACTATGTAGAACGACCAGAGTCGCGGCCAGGGTGCGCAATCCAAGCCTTGATCGGCACAAGCACGCTGCGGAAAGCTCATCGTTTCCTCATCCGCCGCTAACGCTGGTCTCAAGCTCATATGGCATTATAACCGTAAACAAATTGTATCCTAGAAACAGGATACCTGTCTAGCCCCGAGCAAACGCTTTTTGCGTGCGGCAGCCTGATTCAACTGTAGGTCGTTTGTGCATTGCGCCCCGCACCGCGCAATGCACAAACGACCTACAGAAAAGAAGGGAAGTATCGCTGCGAACATTCATGCCATGGCAGCGTATAATCCTGCAATAGAAACGCAGTAGGAGAAAACGGTGGAACGCAGAACAAAATTCATCGTGCTGATTGCATTGATTGGCACATTACTGGTTGGAATGATCGCCGGCGGGGTTGTCGGCGGCGGGGCCGCCTATTACCTGACGCGCAAGCAGCCTCCAGCCGTGACGGCAGCACAGCCGGTCGTCAGGCCGGTTTCGAACGTAGAGCAGCCTGTGGTGCAGCCAACTGCCACGCCAGCGCCGGCACCCGCGCAGGCACCCGCGCCACTGCCCGTTACGGGCGATAGCCCGGTGGTTACGGCTGTCAAGCAGGTTTCGCCGGCGGTGGTGACGGTGATCAACACGCTCAAGCCCGACGCAGTGCCGAACGAGACGCAGCAATTGCCGTTTCCATTCCCGGGTCAGGGCGATCCGAATCAGCCACAGCGCCAGCCACGTGCCAGCGGATCGGGCGTGATCATCAGCCAGGATGGCTATATCGTCACGAATAACCACGTGGTCGAGGGCGCCGCGTCGCTGGCGGTCACCTTCGCCGACGGCAGCCGCCACGCCGCCACGCTGGTCGGCACCGACCCGCTGGTGGATATCGCCGTCATTCGCGTCAAGGACGCCGTGCCGGCGATCGCACCGCTGGGCGACTCGGATGCGCTACAGCCAGGCGAGACGGTGATCGCGATCGGCAGCCCGCTGGGCGATTTCAAGAACTCGGTCACAGCTGGCGTGGTGAGCGCGCTGAACCGCACCGTGCCCGGCAGCGGCCAGGAGGGACTGATTCAAACCGATGCCGCGATCAACCACGGCAATAGCGGCGGCCCGCTGGTCAATTTGCGCGGCGAGGTGGTCGGCATCAACACGCTGGTCGTTCGCGGCGGCAGCACCAGCGGCGATCAGGCCGAGGGATTAGGCTTCTCGGTGCCGAGCAAGGCGGTCAAGCAGGTCAGCGACCAGCTGATCCAGACCGGCAAGATCGAGCATCCGTACCTTGGCATCACCTATAGCATGATCGACGCAGATATTGCCGCACAGGAGAACCTGCCAGTCCAAAACGGCGCGCTGATCGGCGCGAGCGGCCCGAACCAGCAGGCGGTGCTGCCGGGCACGCCTGCGGCCAAGGCCGGCATCAAGGATGGCGACATCATCACTGCTGTGGGCGGCACCAAGCTGGATAGCAACACTTCGCTGCGCGGCGCGCTGATGCAGCACAAGCCAGGCGATACCATTACACTCGAAGTGCTGCGCGACGGCAAGACGCTCTCGCTCGACGTGACGCTGGTGGCGCGACCGGCCGGCCTGGAGTAGACCGGGAGACAAGGAGACACGGAGACGGGGAGACAAGGGGCGATTAACACTTATCTCCCCGTCTCCGTGTCTCCTTGTCTTAATTGCGCCGCGACCTCAAACGGGTCGGCGGTGATCACATTCGCCGCAAATAGCTCCATCGCACCCATGTCGCCGCGGGTGGTCAGCGGGTCGCCACGGTCGGCGATCCGGGCGATGATCGGCATAGCGCGCCAGTCCTCTGGCGTCGGCCCAAGTGGCGGCAGCGCGATCGCGACATTGAAAGCGCGCATGCCCTGCTCGTCGATCAGGCGGCGTAGGACGAAACAGAGTGCTTGCGTAAAACCTTCGGACCAGGAGACAAGGAAACCGGGAGACAAGGAGTCATCTTCTCCTTGTCTCCCGGTCTCCTTGTCTCCTGGTCTCCCGATCTGCTCGGCAAGGAACACGATCTCCCGATTCCGCGCCGGCGTCAAATGCGCGAAGACGCGCATACCCGCACTGAATGGGATCGCCAGCCCCAGCCCAGCGTGCAGCGCAAACAGATCGTCGAAATAGCTCGCGCTCGCGCGCGCCCGATAGGACTCGGCCGCACGACGCCAGCGCTCGACATGTGTGTAGTGCATGCCACGTGTAAGCGCGATCTGCATATGACCATGCATGATCGTCGCACCGCTCTTGGGCAAGCAGTTCCAGGTGATGATCGGGTAGATAGCATGGGGGTCGCAGGCTTGGGCCGCCGCCAGCCAGCGCAGCGCCACATCCAAATAATCGCGCAGCTGCGCCGGCCCAAAGCGCAGCGGGTGTGGCTCGTCGAAGATCACCAGCCCGTGCCAGCCGGCGTACTTTGCGACGTTCGAGGCAGTCACGCAGTGCTGCCCGCGAATGCGCCCGAACACATCGGCAGTCGTGTTGCGCTCGGGGTCGCGAAAGATATCGTGCTCGGCCAGCTCGCGCGCGATCCATTCCTCCAGCGCCTGAGCCTGCCCTGAGCTAGTCGAAGGGATTGACGAAGGGCCGCCGCCCGGCCTGGTCGGCCGGCGCGCCCGCAGCGGGTTGAACAGCGCGCTCTCCAGCGTCAGCCGGTTGACGATCTTCACGATTGTCTGCTCGCGCACCGGCTCCAGCGCGCCAAACTGCTGGATGACCCAACCCTCCATCTCCGGCGGTGGCAGCGCGTGACCAGTCGTCACATCCACATCAAACAGCTGCGCGAACAGCTGGCGCCGCTGCTCCGGCAGACTAGCGATTCGGGTCTGGATTGTCTCAATCATAGCGTCGCATCCCACAGCTCAAGCATCCACGCCAATTGTAGCGCATATCAATCCGCGGCATTCGTTCCCCAAATTGCTGCCAGCTATCCGTGCGCAAGCACCGATTTGCAGAAGCCCCGCATCTGCCTTATGATGAATCCAGATTGCAGGATTATAGATTAGGCCTTACGCAAGGGGTGGAAAGAAGACTCTTGGAGGGTCTGCGACCCTCCAAACCTCCCGCTTGCATAAGTCCTATAGGTGTACAGCTTTGGAACTCCGCCACCTGATCTACTTCGAGGCCGTGGCGCGCCATCAGCACGTTTCACGCGCAGCGGCCGAGCTGTCGATCGCGCAGCCAGCGATCAGCAAGCAGCTGCACGACCTGGAGCACGAGCTGGGCGACGTGGCGCTATTCGAGCGGGTCGGCCGCAATGTGCGCCTCACCGAGGCCGGGCAGGCGCTGCTGGAGCACGTGCGCGTAATCTTGGCGCAGGTCGAGGCCGCGCGGGCCGAAATTCGCGAGCGGGTTGGGCTGCGCAGCGGCCGGGCCTCGATCGGCGCGCCGCCGACCGTAGGCATGCGGCTGCTGCCGGGCGCGCTGGCGCTGTTCAACCAGCGCTACCCAGCGCTGGAGCTGGTGCTGCGCGAGGGCGGCACGCAGACGATGCTGGGCCTGCTGGAGACCGGCGAGGTCGACCTTGCAGTGGTGACATTGCCGGTCGCGCGGCGCGGTCTGCACGTCACCACACTGTTCACCGAAGAGCTGGTGGTGGTAGTGCCACCGGCGCACCGGCTGGCGGGGCGCGCGTCAGTCGCATTCACCGAGCTGGTCGACGAACCGTTCCTGCTGTACCCGCGCGGCTACGGGATGCGCGACAATACACTGGCGGCCTGCCAGCAAGCCGGCTTCACGCCGCGGATCGTGCTGGACGGCGGCGAAATGGATATGGTGCTGCGCCTGGCCGAAACCGGCCTGGGGATCGCCCTGATGCCGCTCCTGGCGCTCGACGACAGCCGGCGGCTGATCGCACTGCGTGTGAGCGACCAGCAGCTCCAGCGCACCATGGCGCTGGTCTCACGCGAGGATCGCGCGCTGGCGCCGGCCGCGCGCGCACTACGCGAGTTCTTGGAAGGCCGGCTGGTGCGTCAGCCGGAGGTATAGCCGCCCGGCGCTGAACTCGCCGGGCTAGGAAACAACGCTCCCTACAACGATAGGAGAACCACCATGCGCCGGATTGCTATCTCGACATGGACCCTGCACGGGCAGCTCCAAGGCGGCCTGGCACTGCTCGATCTGCCCGCTCAGATCGCCCAGCGCGGAATCCAGGCGCTGGAGATCTGTCACTTTCACCTGCCCCGTACCACGCCGGCCTACCTGGCCGAGCTGCGCCAGGCCTGCCGTGCGGCCGGCGTCGAAGCCTACAGCATCCTGATCGATACTGGCGACATTGCCGCGCCCGACCCACAGCAGCGCGCCGCCGATCTCCAGACAATTCGCAGCTGGATCGATGTCGCAGCCGAGCTTGGCGCGGGGCGAGTACGCATCGTCGCGGGCATGCAGCCGCCTACGCCGGAGGTCGTTCAGCGCAGCGTGGGTAATCTGCGTGAGCTAGCGCACTATGCCGAACAGCGCGACGTGAAGACGATCACCGAAAACTGGCATGCGACTGGCCTCGTTCCGCACGCGCTGCTCACCATCCTGGATCAGTGCGAGGGCCGGGTCGGGCTGTGCGCCGACATTGGCAATGCCGAGGGACCAGACAAATATGCGACGCTGGCACAGCTGCTGCCGCGCGCGTCGTCGATCCATTTCAAGGCGCGCTATACGCCGGATGCCCAGATCGAAGCGGCAGACTTCACACGCTGCCTTGAGCTGATCGTGGCAGCCGATTTTCAGGGCATCGTGACGCTGATCTACGGCGACACCGACCGCGAATGGGCCGCTGTCGAGCAGCTGGCGGAGGCGCTACAGCCACTCATTCGCTAGAGCAGAGGCAGCTCAATGACAAGATGACAAGATGACAAGATGAGAGGTAGCATCTTGTCATCTTGTCATCTTGTCAACCGCGCTTTGGGAATTGGTCTTTCGAACTTCTACCGTCGCCGGGCGCGCTCCCAGGCCGGCCGTTCATCCTTCACACCCACGCCGAAGCTCGCGCGGGCGCTAAACAAATACATGACCACAATCAGCTGATAGACCAGCAGCGCCAGCAGCCCGGCCATCACGGCAGTGAAAACCTGGCCTTCGGTCATTGTGGGGCGCAGCTTCGCCAGCGCAGCGCCGAGCGGCTGCGCCCAGCGCAACGCCGTGATCATCCCGACGATCGCGATCAGCGCCAGCAGCAGGTTGGCCCACCAGGCCCAGCGTATCAGCTCCCAGAAGCCCCAGTTAATCCACAAGCTGACCAGCGCCAGCACCAGCACACCGGCGACCATAGCCAGCTGCAATCCTGGCCTTGTGTTCGCGCTCAGCAGTCCCGTCAGTTGAACAAGCGATATCAAGAGCGCCACGAGGCTGCCCAGCACGCCGATCGTCGCCAGCACTGCCACGCCAAGCGGGCGCTGCTGTTTGACGACCTGTTGATTCAGTCGGTAGCCCTGGACTGATGGCATTGTTCTGCTCCCTTCGGTAACGGGTCGCTACCATGTTCGGTCCGCGCCACGCGTATTTAATATTGCTCTGCTTGGTGATTTCGCCTATTATAGCAAATATAGCAAAGCGACACCAGCCGATGCAAATAACAGTCTGTTCATCAGGATGTGCGCAGTGCTGCACACGAACACCTTTCGCCTGCCCCCTTCGGCAAGCTCAGGACGTAGCTTCGACAGGCTCAGGGGAGCCGGCAGCAAGGTACTTACTATTTTGTCTGTATTTCGTTTTTTCGCTCTGCGAGCGAAAAAACGAAATACAAAAAGAAGATAGAGTACCGCTACGGAAGATCACATCTGGGTTACAGCGTACGTCCTGTTCATTATCAAGGAGATGATCATGACCACAGAGCTACCTTTTTCAATCACCGGCAACCGCTACCCATCGCGCCGCTCGGTCGTGATGAGCAGGCATGGTATGGTTGGAGCGAGCCAGCCGCTGGCAGCCCAGGCTGGCCTACGCATCCTGCTAGCCGGCGGCAACGCGGCCGATGCCGCCGTAGCCGTGGCAGCAGCGCTGAATGTGCTCGAGCCGATGAGCACCGGCATCGGCGGCGACGCCTTTGCGCTCGTGTACGACGCGGCGAGCCGCAGCGTCAGCGCGCTGAACGGCAGCGGCCGGGCGCCACGCGCGATCTCGCCACAGGTGTTCGCGGAGCGCGGGCTGGATCACGTTCCATCCGATGGCATGCTGCCGGTGACGGTGCCGGGCACAGTGGATGCCTGGGCAGCACTGCTGGCGCGACACGGCACGCTGTCGCTGGCGCGGGTGCTGACGCCAGCGATCGAATACGCCGAGCACGGCTTCCCGGTCAGCGAGATTATCGCCGCCTCGTGGTGGCGTGCCACGGCGCGGCTGCAAGCCCACCCCGCCAGCGCGCGCACCTACCTGGTCAATGGCTGGCGCCCGCCGCGGCCGGGGGAGATCTTCCGCCAGCCAAACCTGGCGCGCAGCCTACGCCAGATCGCCGAAGGCGGGCGCGACGCCTTCTACAACGGGCCAATCGCCGACGCGATCGTGCAGGCTTCTGATCAGTACGGCGGATTCCTAAGCCGGGAGGACCTCGCCACACACTATTCGACCTGGGATACGCCGATCAGCGTGACATATCGCGGCCATACTGTCTATGAGTGCCCGCCCAACGGTCAGGGCCTGACGGCACTGCTGGGGTTGAATATCTTATCTGGCTTCGATATGGCCACGCTGGCGCCCGGCTCGGTCGCGGCGCTGCACACCGAGATCGAGGCCATGCGCCTGGCCTTCGCCGACGCCGCGACCTACATTGCCGACCCGGCCCACGCCGATGTGCCGGCTGATGCGCTGCTGTCGGAACAGCACGCCGCCGCCCGCCGCCGTCTGATCCAGCCCGACCGAGCCATGCGCGCGGTCGCCGCCGGCGCGCTGCCGACTGGTCACGATACGGTGTATCTCACGGTGGTGGACGAGGCCGGCAACGCCGTTTCGCTGATCAACAGCCTGTATATGGGCTTCGGCTCGGGCGTGGTGGCGGGGGAAACCGGCATCGCCTTGCAGAACCGCGGGGCCTGCTTCGTGCTCGACCCAGCGCACCGCAACTGCCTGGCGCCCGGCAAGCGCCCGTATCACACGATCATCCCCTGTATGGTGCTGCGCGGCGACCGGCTGTGGAGCAGCTTTGGCGTGATGGGTGGATTCATGCAGCCGCAGGGCCATGTGCAGATGCTAGTCAACATGCTCGACTTCAGCATGAACCCGCAGGAGGCGCTCGATGCGCCACGCTTCGAGCTGACCGACCCGTACGGCGGCTCGCAGGCCGTGGCGCTCGAGCACGACGCCGCGACGATCGCTGGGCTGAGCGCGCTGGGGCATCAGGCCGCGCCCGGCCGCGCCTTCGGCTTCGGCGGCGGCCAGGCGATTGTGGTGGACGAAAACGGCGTGCGGCATGGCGGATCGGATAAGCGCAAGGATGGCTGTGTGGTGGCGTATTGATCGCGTGGTATAATCCCGCCCTATGAACTATATCCCAACTCGCCGCATCTTTGTCGCCAGCGTCGCACTTGCTGTGCTCATGCTCGCAATCCTGGCCGGCTGCGCGCTCGACCCGCCACCCGCGCCGACGCCCACGCCGCTGCCGCCCACGCCCACGCCGCTGCCGCGCGGCGGCAACTTGACGATACGCCTGGCGGCAGATCTGCCCGACCTGCGGCCCTGGCAGCCGCGCTCGCGCGGCGAGGAGCAGATCACATCGCTGATCTACAATGGCCTGACCCGACTGGACGCCAAGCTTCAGCCGCAGCCCGACCTGGCGACCGGATGGGATGCATCGCAGGATGGCCGGCTGATCACCTTCACGCTGCGGCCCGACGTATCGTGGCACGATGGCAAGCCGTTCAGCGCGGAGGACGCGGCCTACACGCTCAGCGCGCTGCGCGAGCTTTCGCCCACCACCGCGCTGCTCACCGACATCGGCAAGATTGCCCAGGTCGAGGCGCCAACCAGCAGCACGCTGGTGATCTCGCTGACCGATCGCTACGCATCGATCTTCGCCGATTTGGCCGTGCCGATCCTGCCCAAGCACCTCCTGATCGGCAAAGATATCGCCACGCTCGATTTCTGGACTGCGCCGGTCGGCACCGGGCCATTCCAGCTTGGCGAGCGCCAGCCGGGCACATCGGTGACGCTTGTTGCGAACAAGCGCTTTTACCGTGGCGAGCCGCTGCTGGATCGTGTGGCGCTGCTGGTCGGCGACCCGCAGGTGGCCACCACCGCGCTGAAAGATGGCCGGCTGCTCCTGGCGGAGCTGCCCTGGAACGCCGGCGCGACGCTCTCGCAGACCATACCTGGAATCCAGGCCGGCGCGTATCCCGAGAACGGCTACTACTTCATGGCCTTCAATACGCGCACGGGCCGCCCGTTCGCCGATGCGCGCGTGCGCACCGCGCTGGCCGAAGCGATCGACTTGCCAAAGCTTGTGCGTGATGTGACCAGCGGGCAAGGGCTGCCAATTGCCACCGGCATCACGCCTGGGTCGTGGGCCGATGTCGTGCCGCCGCCCACCACCACATTCGACCTGGATCGCGCGCGGACGCTGCTGGACGAGGCCGGCTGGAAGCTGCCCGATGCCGGCGCGATCCGCCAGCAGGGTGGCGTGACCTTGACCGCCCAGCTGTATGTGCGCGGCGACGACCAGCGGCGTGTTCGCGCGGCCGAGCTGATCGCCCAGGCCGCCCAGCAGATCGGCATCAACATCAACGTCCAGCGCGCCGATTTCGAAAGCGTGATCAAGTCGAAGTACGCGCCGCCCTACGATTTCGACCTACTGCTGGGCAGCTGGTCCAACGGCGCGGGCGACCCCGGCTTCGCCGATTACGCCTTCTACGATCCCGATGATTTCGCGCTGTTCCACTCCAGCCAGATCAACCAGGGTGTGGCCGACACACGCGCGGTTCTGAACGTGGGCGGCTTCAGCGACCCAGTCTACGACAATCAATCCGCCGCCGCGCGCCAGCTGTACGACCCAGCCGAGCGGCTGAAGGCCATTCGCCTAGCACAACAGCGGATCATCGCGCAGCGACCATACCTGTTCCTGTGGGCTGACCGTATCTCCGTGGCGCTCAGCCCGCGCGTGACGACGCTCGATGGGCCAGTGGATCTGAATACGCCGATGTACTTGTCCAATGTGGAGCGCTGGTATTTGAGGAAGTGAAAAGTGCAAAGTTAAGAGTTCAAAGTTTGCATGAACCTTGAACTCTTAACTCTTAACTCTTAACTTTGAACTCGAACAGGCTACTTGCCGCGCGCCTGCGTCTCGCTCTCGGGCAGTGGCGGTGGCCCGCCGCCATCGTAGCCCATCTTGATCCACCCTCGCTGGATGGCGTAGATCACCGCCATCGTGCGGTCGTTGACCTGTAGCTTCGCGAGAATCGAGGTGATATGGTTCTTGACCGTCTGCCCGCTGATCGATAGCTCGTTAGCGATCTCTTTATTCGAAAGACCGCGCGCAATACAGTCGAGAATCTCGATCTCGCGCGATGTCAGTGGCGCGAACAGGGCGGTGGTCTGCTCGTCTTCGGTCGAGGCCAGCTCGCGAAACTGGTGCAGCACGCGCGTGGCGACATGCGGCTTGGCCAGCACGCTCTCGTTGATTAAATACCGGCCACGCGCCACCTCACGAATCATCACCAGCAGATCCTTCGGATGCACATCTTTTGACGAGTAGGCCGCGGCGCCAACTTTGATCGCCTGGAACAGCTGGTCGTCATCCTCATACACGCTGAGCACGATCATGCCGATCCGCGGGTCGCGCCGCTTGATTACACGCGCAACCTCCAGGCCATTCAGGCCGGGCAAGTTGATATCGACCAGCACGACATCCGGCATGAGCCGCTCGGCGAGCTTGATCGCCTCCTGGCCGTTCTCGGCCTCGCCCACCACCTCCATGTCGGCCACTTCCTCCAGGCTCCAACGAATGCCCTGGCGGAACAAGGGATGGTCATCGATGATCAGCACACGTATTCTCGGAGCCATAATACTACCTTTGCTCAGTTCTGAGGACTGAGGACTGAGGACTGAGTGAGCAATTCCAACTCAGTCCTCAGTCCTCAGTCCCCAGCACTCAAGATTCAATCGGCACGATAACTGTCACCTCGGTGCCATGCCCAGGGCTTGACGCAACGCTGAAGCGCGCCCCAATCAGCTCGGCGCGCTCGCGCATGCTCATCAGCCCCCAGTTGCTGCGCCCGGCCCGCCGTGCCACTTCGTGTGGATCAAATCCCGGGCCGTCATCGCGAATCGACAGGCGCAGCCTGCCATCTTGGCGTACCAGCCGGATGACCACTTGGGCGCCACGAGCATACTTGTGCGCGTTCTGCAAGGCCTCCTGAACGATTCGATACAGCACGATCTCGGATTCGCGCGGCAACCGCGGCAACGGCTCGGTGTCGAGCGTCACGCGAGCATCATAGGCGTTGGCATAGCCGCGAATATAGTCGGCCAGCGCTGCCGCCAGCCCATGCTCTTCCATACCACCCGGCCGCAGGTCGGCAATGAAGCGCCGCACCTCGAGCATGCCCTCCCTGGTCGAAATGCGCATACGATCCAGCATGGTCACCAGCCTCTCAACGCCCGATTGCTGCGCAAGCGAGTAGCAGCTCTCCAGAACCATCAGCGAGTTGGCCAGCACCTGCGCCGGGCCATCGTGAACCTCGCGGGCCAGGCGGACGCGCTCCTCCTCGCGGCCGTGGATGATCTGCGCACGCAGCGCCAGCACCCACGGGTCGGCGTTGCTGCTCTCATCCGAGCCAGTCAGCGCGCCACTGCTCATCTCGATCTGGCGGATCAGCTGCTCCAGCTGCTTGAGCGCGTGTTGGTTGGCGCGGTTGTCGCGATCGACGGCATCATATTTGGCGCGCAGATCCGCCACGCGCGCGGCCAAGCCCTTTGCCACCGGCGCACGCCATTGCACGGCCGAGCGCTGCTGCACCAGCGCCTCATCGAGCAGCCGCTCGGCCTGACGCAACGCAACTCCCAGCACCGCGCCATTCCGCCGGGTGTCCTCGGCGAGGGCTCGCAGCCGAGCGAGCTGCTCAACTACGATTGAATGTGCCTCGCGAAGCACCACAGGTTGTTCGGCGCCCAATCTACTGCCTCGTGAATACTACGTTAGCGACCGGAATGTGTAAAGTATAACACACCGCTCCGGCCGCTACAAGATGCCTTATTGCCCTGCTATAATCAACAACGTGACAGTTTCGCAATTTTCGCACATGCGATGGCTGATAGTACGATGATTTATCGTCGAGAACAGCTGCTGCAGCAGATCAAGCAGGCCTGCGGCGAATACCTGATCGGCTTCGAGAACACCTACAAGCTGACCTCTCTGTGGCCCTCGTCGCGGTGGTGATCGGCCTGTTCATGCCTGGCTGGCCGGACGCCTGGGCAGGACGCACCGCGGCCGGCGAAGCTCCGGCGCCCACAGCGCATTATAGCTGCGAGCAAAGGTATTGATCTACGCTCTTTGGAGTACGGCAGCCATGCTGCCGTACTCCAAAGGATCACTGATCTGCCCAGTGCTATAGGACGAGCCGGCACATATCACTCCCACGCTCTAACCAAAGACGAACGACGGGCGACGAGCAGCGATCTCACTATCGTCGTTCGTCGTTCGTCGTTCGTCTGGCTTTTGAATGGTTTTTAATCAGGCTCTGACTTTCGTGGCTCGGTGTGTTAGAATGAACGCGTGCGACGACGACAGTGACATGCTTCGGGAGAGCGACTTTGACTCAGGAGCCACAGCGCGAACGACGGCGCGCCAGATCGGCGATCGTCGATCTGGCGAAGACAGCGATCCAGGCGCTGCTACTATTCATCATTCTATCGGCGCTGATCGGCCGCTTCGAGATCCACCAGATCAGCATGGAGCCGA
>Ga0137375_10003745_pt1 | contig 18084 bp, 20 predicted proteins | sample SagtaG_24_FD_104936 | JGI IMG/M metagenome (GOLD analysis project Ga0137375, IMG submission 104936) | Vadose zone soil microbial communities from Sagehorn Ranch, Mendocino, California, USA - Sage1_R_113_16 metaG | ecosystem: Environmental > Terrestrial > Soil > Vadose zone | place: USA...
AGTTGAGCGGCGAGCTGCGGCGATTGGGCCAGGGCGCCAACGCGGAGGTCGACCGCCTCGGGCGGATCACCGGGCGCGTCGAGGAGGTCGTCGATACGACGGGCCACGTGCTCAACGCGCTCTCGGGTCTCACCCGGGCGGGACAGCTCGTCGGGATCGCGGCCGGGGTCAAGACGGGAGTCGAGGTGTTTCTTCATCGGTTACGGACGCAACGAGGAGACGGTCATGAGTAACGAGCGAGGCGATTCCGCGGGCTATCTTGGCTGGTTTCTCCTGGGCGCCGCGATCGGCGCCGGCGTGGCCTATCTCACCGCCCCCCGGGCGGGGAGCGAAACGCGAGAGCTGCTCGCCGCGCGCAGCGGGGACGTCGCCAAGCGGGCGCAGGACCTCGCGGGCGACGCGCAGAACCATGCCGGCGAGTGGCTCGACAAGAGCCGCGAGCTCTTCGAGGAGCAGACCCAGCGCCTGGTCGCCGCCTTCGAGGCGGGCAAGGAAGCGATGAAGGAAGAGATCCGCAAGTGGTCCACCACGGGCCGTGCCTGAGGTCGAGCTTCCCAACCCCGAGCACCTCGAGCACCAGGGCTCGAAGAGCTTCAGCCGCCGCGTCGCGCTGACCACGGCGTTCTACGCCGTGGTGCTCGCCGTGGCGGCGCTCGGCAGCAAGGTGGCCATGAAGGAGATGCTGCTCGCCCAGCAGCAGTCCTCCGACCAGTGGGCCTTCTACCAGGCCAAGTCCATCCGCGAGCACGAATACCGCATCCAGAAGATGGTGCTGGAGACCCAGCTCGCGGCCCCCTCGGGCCTCAAGCCGGAGGAGCGGGCGAAATACGAAGGGCTCGCCAAGAGATTCGGCGAGGAGGAGAAGCGCTACAACGGCGAGAAGAAGGAGATCGAGAAGGAGGCGAGGAAGCTGGAGCACGAGCGCGATCTCCACCGCGCCCGCGACCCGAACTTCGAATACGCCGAGATCTTCTTACAGATCGCGATCGTCACCGCCTCGGTCGCCATCCTCGCCGAGTCCAAGGCCATGTTCCTCTTCTCGCTCACCGCCGCCATCCTCGGCACGCTCCTGACCGCCAACGGCTTCACCGTGAACTTCGCGCTTCCGTTCCTGGGGCATCACTAGGCAGCGATGGCGGCTGCCTTGATCTGATGGAGGACTGCCACCAATTCGTCCACCTGGGTCGAGGTGAATAGTCCGTCGGGGCCTCGGGGTGCAAGGTCGGTGAACGGGGATTCGTAGAGCTGGGCCGCATCCATCACGCCGTGCTCGGTCAGGTGGTCGACGATCAGGTTGACGAACTCGATCTGGTTCGCGCTGAGCGTCTTGCCCGACAGGAATCCGGCGAGCGCTTCCTTGGCGGCCTCGCGGTCCAGAAGACAGCGGGCCACTCAGGCTCGAGGAAGGCGAACGGACTCGTCACCGGCTGTCACAGCTCCGTGTCACAGTGTGTCACTGCTCGTGTCGCGATTCTGTCGCGATTCGTTGCTGGAGAGAGGTGAAGAGCGTATCCATCTCGGCCAGCGAGGCGTGATGCGCCGTCCTTACTTGATCCACGGCGGTAGTATGCTTAGTGAACTCGCGCTGGAGCCAGCAGCGCCGGCGTGGGGATGGTGAAGCGCGCGTCCTTCATCGGGCGGATGCACCAACTCGCTTCAAGATCACAAATTGTGATCTTGAACGCTGCACGGTCTCGACCTCTTCCCGCGACAATCGGAAGGCGAAATCAGACGGAAACCGCTCCTGGTTGGGTTTGACGGCTTGATTCACGGCGCGGGTCTTCACGCCATAGATCTCGGCCAGATCCGGGGAAAGGAGGATCCGCTGATCTCGCACGGTCAGGATCAAGCGCTCAACCGCCACGATCTCGCTACGCGCCAACGTCTAACGCCGGCCGGGGACGAAGTGCTTGAACTCCGCCATGATGCTCTCTTTCGACGCCTCCTTTTGGTGCGCCGAGCTTAGACGATCCCGACCATCTCAAGCAAGGAATGCGCTTCCGGAAGCAGGGTTGGGCGGGTTGACGAGGCGCGGTCGAGCGTTACTGCCTCGGGGCGAGCTCCTCCATCACCTCGAGCACGCGGTCGAGGTGCGCGCCGCCGGGCTGGAAGTTGGGCTCGAGGAAGAGCTCGGTGAGGCCGGCCTCGGCGTAGCGCGCGATGTCCTCGCGGATCTCGGCGAGGGTGCCCCAGAGCGGGCGCCGACCAGGGCCTTGTGGGGCGTCGTGGACGACGTAGGGGCCGCGGCTAACGATGTGCAGCGCGGCGGGGTCGCGGGCGGCCTCGCGCGCGGCGTCCTTGATCTGGGCCACGAGCGGCGCGACCTGGGCCAGCGGGACGTTGCCGCCGTTGAAGCCGTCGCCGAGGGTGACCGCGCGCTTGATGACCGTCGGGCCGTAGCCGCCGATCGTGATCGGCGGATGGGGCTTCTGCACGGGCTTGGGCTCGACGAGCGATTTCGGCACGCGGTAGAACTCGCCGCGGAACTCCACCGTCCCGTCCGTCCAGATCGTCTTGAGGCAGCGGATGAACTCGTCGGCCCGCCGGCCACGGCGCTCGTAGGGCGTGCCCACCGCGTCGTACTCGTCGCGCGACCAGCCGATGCCGAGACCGACGTCCAGGCGGCCGTGGCTCACGCGGTCGAGGGTCGCGAGCTGCTTGGCCAGCATGATCGGCGAGTAGTACGCGGTGATGAGCACGCTGGTGCCGAGGCGGATCCGCATCGTGGCGCCGGCCACGTAGGCCAGCGACACGATGGGATCGAGCGTGCGCTCGAAGGATTTCGGCCACGGCTGCCCCGGCAGCGGCGGGTAATCGTTCTGCGGAGCCAGCGCGTAGAGCAGGCGCTGGAAGACCCAGAGCGAGTGATAGCCGAGCGCCTCGGCGCGCTGGGCGACATGGATCTGGTTCTCCGGCGTGGCCCAGGCGCCGGCCATGGGCAGGGCGACGCCGAGCTTCACGCGCGCCAGCTGACGCGCGAGGGCAGGATGCCGTCGGCGATGACGTTGCGCATCATCTCGAGCGTGCCGCCGCCGATGGCGAACATGCGCGCGTCCCGCACCATGCGCTCGAGCGGCAGGCTGCGTCCATACCCGGCGGCGCCGTGGATCTGCAGCGCCTCGCTGGTGACGGCCTGGGCGGTTTCCGCGGCGAACGTCTTGGCCTTCGCCGCCTCGAGGGCGTCGGGGAAGTCGTGGCCGGCGCGGGCCGCCGCGCGAAGGATCAGCAACCGCGCGGCGTCGAGCTTGATCGCCATGTCGGCGAGCTTCCACCGGATGCCCTGGAAGTCGGCGATGGGCCGGCCGAACTGCCGCCGCTCGACGGCGTACGCGAGCGCGCGCTCGTAGGCGCCCTGCGCGAGGCCGAGGGCGACCGTGGCCGCGCCCAGGCGCTGGCCGTTGTAGGCCCGCATGAGCTTCTTGAAGCCGTCGCCGGGCGCGACGAGCACGTTCTCGCGGGCCACCTCGCAGCGCTCGAAGTGCAGCTCTCCCTCGGGGATCCCGCGCAGCCCCATCATGAATTCGCGCCGCCCGATCGTGAACCCCGGCGTGTCGCGCTCCACGAACACGCCGCCGATGCCCGCCGCGCCGGCGCGCTCGCCGAAGCGCGCGTAGACCAGATAGAGCCGGGAGGTTCCCGCCCCCGTGATGTATCGCTTGTGTCCGGTGAGCGACCAGCCCTCGGGCGCCTCCGCCGCGCGCGTCGTGAGGTCGGTCGCGGCCGAGCCGGCGTCGGGCTCCGTGATGGCGATCGCGGGCTTCTCGCCCTCGAGCACCCACGGAAAGTACCGCCGCTTCTGCGCCTCCGTGCCGTAGGCGCGCAGCGCGCCGACGACGCCGAGATTGCCCTCGACGACGATGCGGGCGGTGACGCCGCAGGCCCGGGCGATCTCCTCGATCACGAGCACCACGTCGAGCAGCGGGCGGTCCCCGCCCCCGTACTCGCGCGGGATCGTCATGCCCATGAAGCCGGCGGCGACGAGGTCCTTGACGTTGTCCCAGGGGTACTCCTCGCGGTCGTCCCAGCGTGCGGCGCGCTCGGCGAAGATGCCGTCGGCCAGCTCGCGCGCTCGCGCCCGCAGCGCGGCCTGCTCGGGGGTCAGCTCGAAATCCATCAGATGTGGATGGCGTGGCCGAGCGCGGCGAGCGTGGCCTCCAGCGCGGCCTCGGACAGCGTGGGGTGGGCGTGGATCGTGTGGACGATCTCCTCGAGGGTGGCCTCGAGCGTGCGACCGACCGCGAACTCGTGGATCATCTCCGTCGCCTCCGGCCCCACGATGTGCACGCCGAGGATCTCGCCCGTGGCCTTGTCGGCGACGACCTTCACGAACCCTTCCGTCTCGCCGAGGGCGACGGCCTTGCCGTTGGCCGTGAACGGGAACTTGCCGACCGTGACGTCGCGCCCGTTCTCCCGGGCGCGCCCCTCGGCGAGCCCGAGGGAAGCGATCTGCGGGCGGCAGTACGTGCACGAGGGGACGTTCATGTAGTCGACGGGACGCGGATCGCGTCCGGCGATGGTCTCGGCGGCCACCACGCCCTCGGCCATCGCCTTGTGGGCCAGGAGCGGGGGTCGCGCCATGTCCCCGATCGCGTAGAGACCCTTGACGGACGTCTCCATCGTCGGCGACACCCGGACGAAGCCGCGCTCCATCGTGACCCCGAGCGCCTCCAGCCCGACGTCCTTGACCTTCGCGCCCCGACCGACGGCCATGAGCACCTGCTCGGCCTCGAAGCGGCCGGCGTCGGTCGCGACCACCACCCCGGGACCGCCGCGCGTGATCCCGCTCACCTTCACGCCGGTCTTGACCGTGATGCCCCGGCGTCCGAAGATGCGGGCGAGCAGGGCCGAGACCTCCTCGTCCTCGACGGGCACGAGTCGGGGCAGCGCCTCGAGGATCGTCACCTCGGTGCCGTAGGCGCGGTAGACGTCGGCGAACTCGACGCCGACGGCGCCGGCGCCGATCACCACGAGGGACGCGGGGCGCCGCTCCTGGCGCACGGCCCCGTTGGAGGAGAGCACGAGCTCCTCGTCGATCGCGATGCCGGGCAGCGACTTGGGCTCCGAGCCGGTGGCCAGGATCACCGCGCGCGCCTCGATCGTGTCGGTGCCGGCGGGCCCCTTCACCTCGACCGTCGTCGACGTCTTGAGGACGCCGCGGCCGGCGAGGAGGGTGATCTTGTTCTTGCGGAAGAGGAACTCCACGCCTTTGGCCATCCGGTCGGCCACCCCGCGGCTGCGCTTCACGGCCGCCGCGTAGTCGGCCCGGACCTCGCCGACGCTGATCCCGAAATCCGCCGCCCGCTCGACGAGATGCAAGACCTCGGCGTTGCGCAGGAGCGCCTTGGTGGGAATGCATCCCCAGTTCAGGCACACGCCGCCGGCCCGATCGTCCTCGACCGCCACCACGCTGAGCCCGAGCTGGGCGCACCGGATCGCGGCGACGTATCCGCCGGGCCCCGTCCCCACCACCGCCACGTCGGCCTTGTGCATGGCCATCGCTAGACGAGCAGCCGGAGCGGCTGCTCGAGCAGGCGCTTCACGTCCTGCAGGAAGCGCGCGCCCATGGCGCCGTCCATCACGCGATGGTCACACGCGATCGTCAGCGCCATCCGGCGGCCGACGGTCACCGCATCGCCGTCGGCCACCGGCACGCGACGCACCGACCCAACGGCCAGGATCGCGCCCTCCGGCGGGTTGATGATCGCCGAGAAGGCGGCGACGTCGAACATCCCGAGGTTCGAGATCGAGAACGTGGCACCCGAGAGCTCGCTGGCGCGAAGCTTCCGCACGCGCGCCCGCTCGGCCAGATCGTGCGCCTCGACGGCGATCTGCGTGAGGGACTTCGCCTGGCAGTCGCGCAGCACCGGCGTGATGAGGCCTTCGTCGAGCGCCACCGCGATGCCGAGGTGCGCCCGCCGGTGGACCCGGATCGATTCCCCCTGGAACGAGGCATTGACCCCGGGATGCTGGAGCAGCGCCAGCGCACACGCGCGGATGACGAGATCGTTCGGGGAGATCTTGGGCTGTCCCTCGAGCGCGTTCAGCTCCTCCCGGAGCTCCCACGCCCGGTCCATGGCGACCTCGCTGGTGACGTAGAAGTGCGGCACCGGCGCCTTCGACAGCGGCATCCGCTTGGCGATGATCGCGCGCATCGGTGAGAGCGCCATGTCCTCGTACTCGGGACCCTCGGCGGCGGTGACCGGCACCTGGGCGGCGGCGGGTGGCGCCGTCGTCGCCGCCTCGACGTCGCGGCGGATGATCCGCCCACCGGGCCCGCTGCCCTGGAGCAGTTTCAGGTCGACCCCCGACTGTGCCGCGATCTTCTTGGCGAGCGGGGAGGCCTTCACCCGTCCACCGCCCGAGCCGGCGGCGGGTGCCTGCGCCGGTTCGGGGCGGCGAGCGTCGACGCCGGCCGGTGCCATCGCGGCGGCCGGCGCGCGCTCGGCGGGCGCGGCCGGGCCGCTCGACGGCGCCGGTTGACGGGCGACGGGATCTTCGCTTCGCGGCTGCGGCGGCACCGCCGCGGGCCGGTCCGAGGCCGTGGCGGCCGGCGCGGGCTGGGCGGCCGCCGCCGGGGCAGCCGCGGCCGGCGGCGGGGCCGCGGACAGGAGACCGGCGATGTCGTCGTTGGGATCGGCGATCACGCCGATCAGCGTGCCGACCGGCGCGCGCTCGCCGGCGGGAACCAGGATCTTGCGCAGGACACCGGCGCCGAACGCCTCCATCTCGACGTCCGCCTTGTCGGTCTCGACCTCCGCCAGGATGTCGCCGCCCTGGACGCGGTCGCCCTCCTTCTTGAGCCAGCGGATGATCTTGCCCGTCTCCATCGCTTCCGACAGCTTCGGCATCACGACCTTGCTCACGGCCATGCTCAGCTCCGCCGGGCGTAGCAGACGTTGCGGATGGCGGCGAGGATCCGCTCCTTCGACGGCGTCTTCGCGCGCTCGAGGTTGCGGGCGTACGGCATCGGCGCGCTGGCGCCGGTGACGCGCTCGACCGGCGCGTCCAGATCGTCGAAGGCCTGCTCGGTGATGAAGGCCGCGATCTCCGAGCCCATGCCCGCGAACCCCGCGCCCGCCTCGACGACGACCGCCCGGTGGGTCTTGCGCACGGAGCCGACGATGGTCGCGGTGTCCATGGGTCGGAGCGTCCGCGGATCGACGATCTCCACGGAGAGCCCTTCCTTGCTCAGCTCCTCCGCCGCCTCCATGGCGCGGTACATCATGCCCATGTAGGCGACGACGGTCACGTCGGTGCCCTCCCGGCGCACGACCGCCTGCCCGAGCGGGATGAGAAAGTCGGCGTCGTCCGTAACCTCACCCTTGACGGCGTAGAGCGTCTCGGACTCGATGAAGATGACGGGGTTGTCGTCGCGGATCGACGACTTCAGCAGGCCCTTGGCATCGGCCGGCGTCGAGGGCCGCACGACCTTGAGGCCGGGCACGTGATAGAAGTAGCTCTCCATCGACTGCGAGTGCTGGGCGGCGAGCTGGTGGGCGGGGCCGCCCGGACCGCGGATCACGATGGGAATGTTGTACTGGCCGCCCGACATGTAATACATCTTCGCCGCCGAGTTCACGATCTGGTCGAGGGCGAGCAGCGCGAAGTTGAACGTCATCATCTCGACCACCGGGCGCAGGCCGACCATGGCGGCTCCGATCCCCACGCCGGTGAAGCCCGACTCGGCGATCGGCGTGTCGACGATCCGCTTGGGCCCGAACTCCTTCAGGAGCCCCTGCGTCACCTTGTAGGCGCCCTCGTAGAGCCCGACCTCCTCGCCCACCACGAACACGCGCTCGTCGCGCTGCATCTCTTCCCGCAGCGCCTGGTTCAACGCCTCGCGATAGGTGATGACCGCCACCGCTCAGTCCTCCTTGAAGATGTCGGTGAGCAGCCACTCGACGGGCGGCTCCGGCGAGGCCTCGGCGAACGCGACGGCTTCGTCGACGAGATCGTTGACGTCCTTCTCGATGGTGCGCACGTCGACCTCGGTGACGAGCCCCTCGCGCAGCGCCCGATCCCGGAAGAGCACGATCGGGTCGCGCAGCTTCTCGCGCTCGACCTCTTCCTTCGTCCGGTACACGGCCCCCGCGGGATCGCGCATCGAGTGCCCGCGGAAGCGGTACGTCCGGACCTCGATGAGCGACGGCACCTTCTCCGCCCGCGCCCGCTCCACGGCGCGGCCCACGACCTCGCGGATGGCGAGGACGTCCATGCCGTCGACGGGTTCGCACGGCATGTTGTAGGCGCGCCCGAACTTCCAGATCTCCGTCTCGGCGAGCGCGCGCTCGAGGGACGTCCCCATGGCGTAGCGGTTGTTCTCGCACAGGAAGATCACGGGCAGCTTCCACAGCGCCGCCAGGTTCATGGACTCGTGGAATTCGCCCTCGGGCACCGCGCCGTCGCCGAAGTAGCACACCACGACCTGATCGCCGTCCTGGTACTTGATGGCGAAGCCCACGCCGGTCGCGATCGGCAGGTGGGCCCCCACGATGGCGTGGCCGCCGAGGAAGTTGCGGCTCTTGTCGAACAGATGCATGGAGCCGCCCTTGCCCTTGGACAGCCCATCACGCCGGCCGAACAGCTCGGCCATCACCCGACGGGGGTCCGAGCCCTTGGCCAGGCAGTGCCCGTGCTCGCGATAGGTGGAGATGGCGTAGTCGTCGGGACGCAGGACCGAGGTGACGCCGGCGGCGACCGCTTCCTCGCCGATCGAGAGATGCAGGAAGCCGCCGATCTTGCCCAGCGCATAGCATTCCGCCGCCTTCTCCTCGAACCGGCGGATCAGCATCATGTCGTGGAGCAGCCCCCGCGCGAGATCGGCCTCGACGGCCGGACGCTGCGGCGCTCCGTGCTTCGGTGCCAGTTTCGTGGCCATGGATCCTCCCCTACCAGCGCATCAAGTTCAGATCGTCGACGGACAGCCGGTGGCGCGCGCGAAAGATCACCACGATGATCGCCAGCCCGACCGCGACCTCGGCCGCGGCCACCGCCATCACGAAGAAGACCAGGGCCTGACCGTCGGCGGTGCCGTGCCGATGGCCGAAGGCCACCAGCGCCAGATTCGCCGCGTTCAGCGCCAGCTCGATGGACATGAAGATGACGAGCGGATTCCGGCGGACGATGACGCCCACGACGCCGATGGCGAAGAGCATCGCCGAGAGCGCCAGGTAGTACGACTCAGGAACCACGCGTCGCCTCGGGCGTCGTCACGTCCGACGCCTCGACAGCAGCATGACCCCGACCATGGCCGCCAGCAGCAGCACGGAGGTCAGCTCGAACGGCAACAGGTAGTCGGTGAAGAGCAGGCGGCCCATCGCCTCGACCCCGGCCGGACCGCCGGGACCGGACGCCGTGCCCACGCGTCGCGCCGCGATGAGCCCGAGCTCCGCGAGCAGGGCCACGCCGACGGGGATGGCGACCAGCCGGTAGCCCCGGCGCGGGTCGGGGCCCGTCTCCTCCTTGCCCGGGATCAGGATCATGATCGCGAAGACGAAGAGGACCATGATGGCGCCGGCATACACGATCACCTGGGCCGCGGCCAGGAACTCCGCACCCAGCGTCAGGTACAGCGCCGCGATCCCGCCGAGGTTGACGACGAGGAACAGGGCGCCGTGGATCGGATTCCGCTTGAGCACGAGCCCCAGCGCGGAGCCGAGGATGACGAGGGCGATGAGGCCGAAGGCCGCCGTCCCCATCACACCCTCCGGTCCGCGGGGATCGGCACCGGCGAGGTGGGCTTGCCCAGGGGCCCGGCGGGCTCGAGGGCGAGCAGCATCTCCTTCGTGTAGATCATGCCGGCACGGCTGTAGGAGGAGAACTCGAGGATCCCGGTGTCCATGCGGATCGCGTCCTCGGGACAGGCCTCCACGCAGTAGCCGCAGAAGACGCATTTCCCCAGGTCGATGTCGAAGCTGACCGGGACCTTCTCGATCTCGGGATTCGGGTGCTCGTCGGCCACGATGTAGATGCAGTGAGCGGGACAGACCGTCTCGCACATCATGCAGGCGACACAGCGGGGTGAGCCGTCCTCGCGCCGCACGAGCCGGTGCAGGCTGCGCAGACGCGGCGCATAGGGCCGATGCTCCTCGGGATACTGGATGGTGACGGCGCCCGGCGTTCCCCGGCGCCCGAAGGCGTGGGCGATGTGGCGGCCCAGGTTGCGGAAGAAATGGCCCGCGGTGAGCCCGAGCCCGCTCGCGATCTCTCGGAGATAGAAGCGCTGCCCCAGGCGCATCGTCATGACGGCCTCAGTACCAGCAGCACCATGCCCGTGAGGACGATGTTGAGGATCGACAGCGGAAATAGGCCGAGCCAGCCGAGCCGCATGGCCTGGTCGTAGCGGAACCGGGGCAGCGTCCAGCGGATGAGCATGAGGAGGAAGATCATGATGGAGACCTTGACGACGAACGCGCCGACCTGGAGCACAGTCACCGTCAGCGGCGACAGCGCGAGCGTCGTGCCCCACGGAAACTGCACGCCGCCCGCTCCCAGGTACGGCACCTGCCACCCCCCCAGGAACAGCGACGTGCACAGGCCGGCGATCACCGCCGTCTCCACCATGTCGGTCATGAGGAACATGCCGAACTTCATCCCGCTGTACTCGATGAAGTAGCCGATGATCTCCGATTCCCCCTCCGGCGTGTCGAAGGGGATCCGCTTGGTGGCCGCGATGCCCGCGGTGAGAAACAGGACGAAGGCCAGCGGCTGGGTGACGATCCCCCACTTGGGCAGCCAGCCCCAGAGGAGCGCGCCCTGCCCGCGGACGATCTCCATCAAGTTGAGCGAGCCATAGACCATGATCACACCGATGATCGACGCGCCGATCGCGACCTCGGCCGAGATCATCAGCGCCGCCGCCCGCTGGCCGCCCATGAGCGCGAAGTTGTTGGCCGAGGACCAGCCCGCCATCATGACGCCGTAGACGCCGAGCGACAGCATGGCGAAGACGTACAGGATGCCCACGTTGAGCGTCACCGCCTGGAGCGGGATCACCCGGTCACCGATGCGCAGGGTGTCGCCGAACGGAATGGAGGCGAAGGCGAGCAGCGCGAAGAACACCGACACGAACGGCGCCAGCACGAAGAGCAGGCGATCGGCGCGCGCCGGGCGAAAGTCCTCCTTGGTGAGCATCTTGAGCGTGTCGGCCAGCGGATGGAAGAGCCCGAGCGCGCGCAGGCCGAAGATGGACGCGCGGTTGGCGCCGATGCGGTCCTGCATGATGGCCGATTGCTTGCGCTCGACCCAGCCCAGGATGGCGGCCGTGTTCAGGACGAACAGCATGACGAAGGCCACGCGCGCGAAGGCGATCCCGAGGTCGGCGATCACGAGGGGCTCCGCGTCGTCTGGCCGGCATCGCCGACGGTGCGGTAGCTCATGCCGGTGAAGGCGGCCACCGCGTTGGCCAGCCGCTGGAACCAGTGCTCGGCCCGCGTCGCGCCGCCGCCGTCGAGGGCCAGCACGCCGAGGAGCTCGCCGAGGACCATCCAGTCGGGGCGCGCCGCGCCGAGCGGCTCGACCGCCGTGCGGAACCGCTGAACGCGGCCCTCGAAGTTCGTGAACGTCCCCTCGCGCTCGACCCACGCGGCCGAGGGCAACACGAGGTGGGCCAGCGCGCTCGTCGCGCCGGCGTTGGTTCCGCTCCAGATGAGCGTGTCGAGGCGCTCGAGGGCGGCCCGCGTCTCGCCGGCCGGCCACGCGCTCGCGAGGAGGTCGTGGTGAAAGACCCACAGGCACCGCAGTCGTCCGTCACGGGCGTCGGTCAGGAGCGCGCGCGCCTCCCCGCCGAGGCCGATCAGCTCGGCGCCACGGGTGTTCGGGTTCTTGTCGCTCCGGATCAGCAGCTTGTCCTCGTCGCCGGGCATCGCCGGCGGCACCGCGAAGGCCACCCGCGTGATGCCGAGCGCCGCGGCGAGCGTCTTGAGCGCGAACAGATCCTCGTTCGCCATCCGCGCGGAGGCCAGCACCCCGACCTCGTCCGGGCGCACGCGCCCGAGCGCCGCGGCCACCTCCGCGATCGCTTCGTCCCACGAGACCTCGCGCGCGGCCCCGCCCTCACGCCGCGCGGGCGCGATGACCCGGTCGGGATCGTCGACGGAGCCGAAGCCGTAGCGGCCGTCGTCGCACAGCCACCAGCGATTGATGTCCGCGTTGAAGCGGGGCTTGAGCCGGGCGACCCGCCGGCCGCCGTCGTGGTGCGGACGGCGGCGATTGACGTGGACGTCGACGTTGCAGCCGCGCGCGCACCCGGGACAGATGGATTTCGCGGTGTCGAGATACCAGACGCGGACCTTGAAGCGGAAGTCACGATCGGTCAGCGCCCCCACGGGACAGATGTCGACGACGTTGCCGGAGTACTTGTTGCTGAGGTCGTGGCCGGGGAAGAGGCCGATCTCGGAGTGATCGCCCCGGTTGAAGATCCCCAGCTCCCCCGTTCCCGTGATCTCGTCGCAGAAGCGCACGCAGCGCGAGCAGAGGATGCAGCGCTCGGCGTCCAGGATCACGTGCGGCCCCAGCGGCACCGCCTTGGGCTTGTGGACCTTCTCGTCCGTCATGCGCGGGTCGTAGAGGCCGTGCTTCATGTAGTAGATCTGCAGGAAGCACTCCCCCGCCTGGTCGCACACGGGGCAATCGAGCGGATGGTTGATGAGGTGGAACTCCATCATGGAGCGGCGCATCTCCTTGACGCGCTCCGTCTCCGTGTGGACGACCATGCCCTCCGCCGCCTGCGTGTTGCAGGCGATGGTCGGCCGCGGGGTCTTCTCGATGTCGACCATGCACAGCCGGCACTGGCCCGCGATGGACAGCGCCGGATGGTAGCAGTAGTGCGGCACGTCGAAGCCCGCGAGCCGCGCCGCCTCGATGAGGTTGGTCCCGGTCGGGACCTCGATCTCCTTGCCGTTGATCGTCAGCTTAGGCACGGGGGATCAACGCCTCGAACTCGGGGCGGAACTTCTCGATGTACGAGATGTAAGGGCCGATGGCGCCGTCGTAGAAGGCGCAGATCGTCGTCCCGCCCCCGCGCTTGGCGACGTCGAGGATCGTGTCGAGGTCGTCCTTGTGGCCGTGGCCCTCGACGAGACGGTGCAGCATCTTGTAGATCCAGCCCGTCGACTCGCGGCACGGCGTGCACTGCCCGCAGCTCTCGTGCGCGTAGAAGCGGGCGAGGACCATGAGCGCCTCGGGGATGGACACGCTCTCGTCCATGACGATCACGCCCGCAGAGCCGATCATCGTCCCCGCATTCTTGAGCCCGTCGACGTCCATGGTCACGTCGACCTCGTCGGCGGTCAGGATGGCGGCGGAACCGCCCCCCGGGACCACCGCCTTCAGGCGGCCGGTGGCGCTGACGCCGCCGGCGTGCTCGAAGATGAGCTGGCGCAGGGTGACGGACACCGGCGCCTCGTAGACGCCGGGGCGCGCCACGCGTCCGGACACGGAGTACATCCGTGTCCCGCCCTGGGTCTTGGTCCCGAGGCCGGCGAACCACGCGGCGCCGCGCTCGACGATCGGCGGCACGCAGCAGAGAGTCTCGACGTTGTTGACGATGGTCGGCTGGCCGAAGGCGCCCTTGATCGCCGGGAAGGGCGGCTTGACCTTGGGCCAGCCCTTCTTGCCCTCGAGCGAGGAGATGAGCCCGGTCTCCTCGCCGCAGATGTAGGCCCCCGCGCCGCGGTGGACGACGACGTCGAAGCCCTGCCCCAGCAAGCCGGCGTCGTAGGCCTCGCGCACGGCGGAGGAGAACCGGCGCCACGGCTCGACGTACTCGCCGCGGATGTAGACGAAGCCGACGGCCGACCGGATGGCCCGCGCCGCGATGAGCATGCCCTCGACGAGGGCGTGCGGGTCGCGCTCGAGCAGGTAGCGGTCCTTGAAGGTCCCGGGCTCGCCCTCGTCGGCGTTGACGACGAGGTAGACGGGCCCCGTGTGGTTCTTGGGAATGAACGACCACTTGGTGCCCGTCGGGAAGCCCGCGCCGCCGAGCCCGCGCAGGTTCGAGGCCTTGACCGCGTCGACGAGCGCCGCCGGCTCCATCTGCCGCGCCGTGTCCCAGGCGGCGTAGCCGCCGTGCGCGCGGTACGAGGCCAGCGTGTGCGAGTCGGCACGCGCGAAGTTCCGCATGAGGACGGTCTCGGCCATCAGTGGAGCCCCTCGAGGATGCGGTCGACCTTCTCGGGGGTGAGGTTGAGCTCGTAGCGATCGTCCACCTGCATCATGGGCGCCGCCTCGCACGCGCACAGGCACTCGACCGACTGCAGCGTGACGCGTCCGTCGGTCGTCGTCTCCCCCGGCTCGACGCCCAGGCGCCGCTTGACGTGGGCCAGGATCTCCGGGGCGCCCGCGAGGTAGCAGGAGAGGTTGTGACAGACGGCGACCACGTGACGTCCCTTCGGGGCGCGGAAGTAGAGCGTGTAGAACGTCACGACCTCGTGGACGTGCGCGGGCGATAGATCGAAGAGGCCCGCCACGTACTCCTCGGTCGGGAGCGAGATGTGGCCGAAGGTGTCCTGGGCCATGTGCAGCACGGGCAGGAGCGCCCCCCGCGGGTCGGGATACAGGGCCTGCAGCCGCCGCACCTCGGCCAGCTGCTCCGGGGAGAACGCGAGGCTCTGCACGCTCACCGATCGAGCTCCCCGCCGATCATGTTGACCGAGCCGAACGTCGGGATGAGGTCCGCGACCATCTGGCCCTCGATCATCCGCGGCAGCGCCGCCATCGGCATCAGACACGGCGGACGACAGCGCACGCGATACGGGCGATCGCCGCCGTCGGAGACGACGTAGAACCCCAGCTCACCGTTGGCGCCCTCGACGGGGAAGTACGCCTCGCCCTGCGGCGGCCGGATGCCGTAGCCCTCCATGATGAGCATGAAGTGGTTCATCAGCCCCTCGATGGAGCCGTACGTGGTCTCCTTCGGCGGCAGCACCACGCGCTTGTCGTGGACGTTCACCCGGGCCTGGGCCGCCCGATCCTGCCCCTGGAGGTTCGGGGACAGCGTGATCGGAATCAGCAGCAAGCCCTCGGTCTTGCCCTGCTTGCCCTGGTCGACGTAGCTCGCCGGGTCGAGCGGCCGGCCCTCGAAGTCGACGTTGATCGGGCCGGCGGGGATGGCGTCCATCGCCTGCTCGACGATCCGCATCGCCTGCTCCATCTCGGCCATGCGGACGAGATACCGGGCGTAGTTGTCGCCCTCCGGGCGCGTGGGGACCTCGAACTCGAGGCGGTCGTAGACGTAATAGGGCTGCGCCGTGCGGATGTCGTACGGCACGCCGACCGCGCGCAGCATCGGCCCGGTGATGGCATAGCCGATGGTGTCGTCGCGCGACAGCGCGCCCACTCCCACCATGCGGTCCATGAAGATGCGGTTGCCCGTCAAGAGCCGGTGGACCTCGTCGAGCACCTCGCGGACCTGCTTGAAGGCGTGGCGGGTCTTCTCGGCGAAGCCATCGGGCAGGTCGGCCTTCACGCCGCCCACCCGGCCGTAGGAGATCGTGAGCCGCGCGCCCGTGACCTCCTCCACCAGCTCCCACAGGAACTCGCGGGCCTTGATCATGTAGAGGAAGACGGTGAAGGCCCCGAGCTCCATGGCCGAGGCGCCGACGCATGTCAGGTGGTCGCACACCCGCGAGATCTCGCTCATGATGACGCGGATGTACTTGCAGCGTTCGGTGATGTCGATGGCGAGCAGCTTCTCGACCGCGGAGGCGTAGCCGAAGTTGTTGATGAGCGGCGACACGTAGTTGAGCCGGTCCGTGTAGGGGATGGCGTTGTTGTAGCCGCCGACCTCGCAATCCTTCTCGAAGGCGCGGTGGAGATAGCCGATCTCGACGTCCGCCTTGCGGATCACCTCGCCGTCGAGCTCCGTCACGATGCGGATGATTCCGTGCATGGCGGGATGCGCCGGCCCGACGCCGACCGTGAGGTTGGGCTGGCCGCTCCCCGTGCCGGCGCCCTCGCCGAGCATGAACTCGCGCCGGATGGGTTCAGCCAAGGCCGGGCTCAGGTGTCATCGGCGGGCGATCAGATCTGCGGCCCGATCAGCGGCTGGCGCCGGTTGACCGGGTAGTCCTTCCGGAGTGGGTGGCCGACGAACTCCTCGTAGAGGAGCAGCCGCCGGAGGTCGGGATGGCCATCGAAACGCACGCCGAACATGTCCCACACCTCACGTTCGAGCCAGTTCGCGATGGGCCAGAGCGGGACGGCGGTCGGCACGAGCGCGTCGTCCTCCTCCACGCGGACCTTCACGCGCAGGCGGTGGTGGTGGCGCAGCGAGTAGAGGTGGTAGACGACCTCGAAGCGCGGGCCGTCCTCCCGTCCGGGGTACTTCAGAAAGTCGACGGCCGTGAGATCCGTCAGCATGTCGAAGGCGAGGGCCGGCGCGTCCCGGCAATGCCGGAGCAGGGCCTCGAGGGCGTCGCGATTCACCACGGCCGTGGGGTCGCCGTGCGCCTCGTGGGTCTCCACGATCGCTCCCCCGTACCGTTCGCCGAGATCGGCGAGGATGGCGGCGCCGGTCATGGGCTCAGAATCTCTGCGCGCCCGTCGCGATCTTGTCTTGAAGCTTCATGAGGCCGTCGATGACGCTCTCCGGGCGCGGCGGGCAGCCGGGAATGTACACGTCCACGGGGATGATCGTGTCGATCCCCTGCACGGTGGCGTAGTTGTCGTAGAAGCCGCCCGTGCAGGTACAGACGCCGAAGGCCACCACCCACTTGGGCTCCGTCATCTGGTCGTACACGCGCTTGAGCACCGGCGCCATCTTGTGGCTGATGGTGCCGACGACGAAGAGCACGTCCGCCTGACGCGGCGAGAAGCGCGGCAGGCCGGCGCCGAAGCGGTCGATGTCGTAGTGCGAGCAGGCCGTCGCCATGTATTCCATGCCGCAGCAGGCGGTCACGAAGGGGTACTGGAAGATGGAATACTTGCGCGCCCATCCGATCGCGGTGTCCAGCTTCGAGGTGAAGAAGCCGCCTAGGCCCACTCGAGACCTCCCTTGCGCCAGATGTAGAGGAAGCCGAGCATCAGGACGCCCAGGAAGACGAGCATCTCGACGAATCCGAACCAGCCGAGCGACCGGTAGAGCATCGCCCACGGCCAGATGAACAGCAGCTCGATGTCGATGATGATGAAGAAGATCGCGATGGTCGAGAACTTGATCGAGAACTGCCCCTCCGACACGCCGATGGGATCCTTGCCGCACTCGAAGGGCTCCGCCTTCACGGGCGACAGCCGCCGTGGCGCCAGGAGCGCGGGGAGACCCAGCAAGGCGCCGGCGACGACCGCGGCGAAGCCGAACACCATCAGCAGCGTCATGTACTCGGTGGCGATCACGGTGCCGGCTGCCTCGTGGCCGTCAGGGGGACGCGGCCGCCTTCGCTCTGCCGCTTGGCGTGATACGAGCTGCGCACGAGGGGGCCGGACTCGACGTGGGCGAACCCCAGCTCGCGACCCACGGCGGCGAGCTCGGCGAACTCCTCGGGCAGGTAGAACTTCGCGACGGGCAGGTGCGCGGGCGACGGTCGCAGGTACTGACCGAGCGTGAGGAGCGCGACGCCCACGTCGCGGAGATCGCGCAGCGTGGCGATGAGCTCGTCGGTCGTCTCGCCCAGCCCCAGGATGAGGCCGGACTTGGTGACGAGATCCGGGGCGGCATCGCGGACGTGGCGGAAGATGTCGAGCGCGCGCTCGTAACGGCCGCCGTGGCGCGCCGTCGGGTAGAGGCGGGGGACCGTCTCCGTGTTGTGGTTCAAGACCTGTGGGCGCGCGGCGACGACGACGTCCAGCGATCCGTGGCTGCCCTGGAAGTCGGGGATGAGAGCCTCGACGCGGCACGCGGGCGCGCCCCGTCGCACCGCATGGATGGTGGCCGCCCAGTGGGCGGCGCCGCCATCGGCGAGGTCGTCGCGGTTCACGGAGGTGATCACGACATAGTCGAGCCCGAGGTCGGCCACAGCGCGGCCGATCCGCTCGGGTTCCTCACGATCCTCCCAGTGGGGACGGCCGTGGGCGACGGCGCAGTAGCCGCAGTTGCGCGTGCACACGTCGCCGAGAATCATGAAGGTCGCCGTCGCGTCCTCCCAGCAC
>Ga0137375_10003752_pt1 | contig 18070 bp, 12 predicted proteins | sample SagtaG_24_FD_104936 | JGI IMG/M metagenome (GOLD analysis project Ga0137375, IMG submission 104936) | Vadose zone soil microbial communities from Sagehorn Ranch, Mendocino, California, USA - Sage1_R_113_16 metaG | ecosystem: Environmental > Terrestrial > Soil > Vadose zone | place: USA...
ATCGGCGCGCTCACCTTCGCCTTTGTTGATCCCGCCGAGGCCGGCAAGTGGGCGCGCGAGTACTACGAGATCATCAAGAGCGGCGAGTGCGTGCCGATCGGGCATTCGGTGAATGCCAATGTCGCCATGGTGACCGGCTTCTCGTGCCACGAGGACCGCGACGAGGCCCGTCGCCGCGGCGCCGAGGGTTTCCAGTTCTTCGGCTATTCGCTCGGGCACTACTACGTCTACGGCCATCACCAGCCCGGCATCACCGACGTCTGGCAGCGCTTCGAGGCCGCCAGGGACAAGCTCCCGGCGGTCGGCCAAGGCAGCGGCATCGGCACGCCGGCCGAGCTGACCGAGCATCTGCGCTCCTACCAGGACGCCGGCGTCGACCAGGTCGTGTTCATCCAGCAGGGCGGCCGCAACAAGCATGAGCACATCTGCGACTCGCTCAATCTCTTCGCGGCGAAGGTGATGCCCGCCCTGAAAGCGGACCAGCAAGCGCGCGATGCCAAGAAGCAGGCCGACCTCGCCCCCTTCATCGCGGCGGCGCTCAAGCGCAAGAAGCGGGCGGCGCCGGTGGCGGCGTCTGCCGTGCCGATGGTCTCGGCCTATGGCCGCACCATCGTGCAGGAAAACCAGGCAGCCGATGGTCCGACGCACCATATCGCCGCCGACATCACCGTGATGATGGATGACCCGGCGGACGAGAAAAAGCAGCCGGCGGCGGAGTGAGCGCGTTCGCCATAGCCGTCGGCGCCGCCCTGCTGATGCTGGGCGGTGCCTGCGCGGGGATCTTGCTTCGCAGGAACCTGCCCGAGCATCATCTGAACGACCATTCGAAGGACGTCGTGCGGCTGGGCTCCGGACTGGTCGCCACCATCACGGCTCTGGTGCTGGGCCTGCTGATCACCTCCGCCAAGAACACCTATGACCTCCAGCGCCAGGAGGTCAGGCAGATTGCGGAGAAGCTGGTTCTGCAGGACAGCCAGCTCAAGCGCTATGGACCGGAGGCGCGTCACGCCCGCGAACTGCAGCGACAGGCAATTCCGACCTTGGTCGAGCGAATCTGGGGGCGGCGCGCCGTGCAGTCACTGACGGGCGCACCCTACCAGCCGGCTATGGAGGGCGACCTGGTGTTCTCGGCCATCGAGGCCCTGGCGCCGCAGAACGACGTTCAACGGAACCTCAAGTTCCGCGCCCTCGCCACGACCTCGGCCATCACCGAGGCGCGCGTGTTGTTGTTCGAGGAGGCGGACGCGGGCCTGCCGACGCCGCTTCTCGTGGTGGTGGTCTTCTGGCTGACCGTCCTGTTCGCCGGATTCACATTGTTCTCCCCGATCAATGCGACCAGCGCCACGGTCCTGGCGATCATTGCCGTTTCGGCGTCGGGTGCGATCTTCCTGATCCTGGAGTTGAACCATCCGTTCAGCGGGCTGATGCAGATCTCGTCCACACCGATTCGAGACGCGCTCGGCGTGCTCGCTCCCTGACCGGCAACCTCAGAAGATCCCGGCCGCCAGTCCGGCCGCCATCGCCGCGCCCAGCTCCTCGCACTGGTCGACGAAAGCGGGCTGCCAGGGGCCCTTGCAGATCAGCGGCTCCTGGACGGCCCGCCAGCGCAGGCCGGTCAGGATAGTCTCGACGCCGCGCCGTGTGCCGGTGCCGTCGCTGCCGGCGCGGATATAGAGGGCACAGGGCAGGCCCTGCGTCTTTTCCAGCAACGGGTTGTAGGAGCGGTCGAAGAAGTCCTTCAACGCGCCACTCATGTAGCCCAAGTTCTCGGTGGTGCCGAGGATCACCGCCTGGGCGGCCAGCACGTCGTCGGGCCCGGCCTGCAGCGGCGCCACGACTTTCACGTCGATACCCGTTTCGCTCAGCGCGCCGCGTTCCACCGCGGCCCGCAGGGAGAGGGTGTTCTCCGACGGCGCGTGCGCCACAATGAGCAGCCTTTTCGACATGGGAGGGGTTTTACCCCGTAACGCGCCGTCATGCTCAAGAAACTCCTGATCGCCAATCGCGGCGAGATCGCCATCCGCATCGCCCAGGCCGCCGCCGAGCTCGGTATCGCCACCGCCGGCTTGCACTCCGAGGACGACGCCACGTCCCTGCACATCAGGCGCGTCGACGAGGCCATCGCCCTCAAGGGCAAGGGCGCCGCCGCCTATCTCGATATCGCTGCGGTGATCTCCGCCGCCAAGAAGGCCGGCTGCGACGCGGTGCATCCAGGCTACGGCTTCCTGTCGGAGAATGCCGATTTTGCCGCGGCTTGCGCGGCGGCCAAGATCACCTTCGTCGGGCCGACGCCCGAGCAGCTGAAGCTGTTCGGCGACAAGGCGCGGGCCCGCGCCCAGGCGCAGAAATGCAAGGTGCCGGTTCTGCCGGGCACCGATGTCACCGATCTGGCGGGCGCCACGGCCTTCCTCAAAAAGCACGCCAAGTCCGGCGTTGCGCTCAAGGCCATTGCCGGCGGAGGAGGGCGCGGCATGCGCCTGATCAAGAGCGAAGGCGAGATCACCGACGCCTTCGCGCGCGCGACGGCGGAGGCCAAATCGGCGTTCGGCAATGGCGATCTCTATGCCGAGCGCCTGGTCGGCCGTGCGCGCCACATCGAGGTCCAGATCGTCGGCGACGGCAAAGGCGGCATTGTCGCCTTGGGCGAGCGCGAATGCACGCTGCAGCGGCGCAGCCAGAAGATCGTCGAAGTGGCGCCCAGCCCCCATCTCGCGGCGGCGGTCGCCAAGAAAATCGTTGCCGCGGCCGTCGCCATGGCCAAGTCAGTGAAATATCGCAGCCTGGGCACCTTCGAGTTCCTGCTCGATGACGACGAGTACTTCTTCATCGAGGCCAATCCGCGCCTGCAGGTCGAGCACACCGTCACCGAAGAGGTGTGGGGCGTCGATCTGGTGAAGACGCAGCTGCGGCTCGCCGCCGGCATGCCCCTGGCCAGGACCGGCATCGCCGGCGCCAGGCCGCGCGGTCATGCCATCCAGCTTCGCATCAACATGGAGACCATGGCCCCCGACGGTTCGGCCAAGCCGGGCGGCGGCACGCTTACGGTGTTCGAGCCACCGTCCGGTCCGGGCGTTCGTGTCGACACCTACGGCTACGCCGGCTACCGCACCAATCCCAACTTCGATTCGCTGCTCGCCAAGCTGATCGTGCACAGCCCGTCGCCGGACTTTGCCGATGCGCTGGCGAAGAGCGAGCGGGCGCTGGCGGCGTTCCGCCTCGAAGGCGCGCCGAGCAACATCGCCTTCCTGCGCGCGCTGCTCGCCCACAAGGATTTCCGCGCCGACAAGGTTCACACCCGCTTCGTCGACGAGCAGGCCAAGGCATTGATCGACGCCGCGGCCAAGCTGCAAACAGGTCTCTATTTCCAGACCGCCGCGGCGGCGTCGTCCGGCAACCGGCAAGCCGGCGCGAGGGTCGATGCGGTCGATCCGCTGGCCGTGCTGGCCTTCGGCAAGACCGCGCAACAGGCCGACCCGCAGGCGCTATCGGATGCACCCGAAGGCACGGTGCCCGTACCCGCGCCGATGCAAGGCACGATCGTCAGCATTTCGGTCAAGGAAGGCGATGCTGTCGCCGCCGGCCAGCCGTTGCTGATCATGGACGCCATGAAGATGCAGCACGAGATCAGGAGTCCGGCGCGTGGCTATGTGCGGCGGATCGCGGTCGAAGCCGGCGAGACGATCTACGAGGGCCACGCGCTGCTGTTCGTCGAGGAGGCCGACGTCGAGGTGAAGGGCGCGGTGGCCGAAGAGAAGATCGACCTCGACTACGTCCGTCCCGATCTCGCGGAGTATTTCGAGCGCCGCGCCATGACGCTTGACGACAAGCGGCCTGATTCGGTGGCGCGCCGGCGCAAGACCAACCAGCGCACGGCGCGGCAGAACCTCGACGACCTGGTCGATCCCGGCAGCTTCGTCGAATGGGGCGCCTTCGCCATTGCGAGCCAAAGGACGCGGCGCACGCAGGAAGACCTGATCGAGAAGACGCCAGCCGACGGGCTGATAACCGGCATCGGCCGCGTCAACGGCTCGCTGTTCGGGCCCGAGAAGAGCCGAGTGGCCATCGCGCACTACGACTACACGGTGCTGGCGGGCACCCAGGGCAAGACCAACCATCACAAGAAGGACCGGCTGTTCGAGATCGTCGAGGAGCAGCGCCTGCCGCTGGTTTTCTTCACCGAGGGCGGCGGCGGCCGGCCGGGCGACGTCGACGTGCAGTCGGTGGCAGGCCTCAACACCATGGCCTTCCACATCTTCGGGCGGCTGAGCGGCTCCTCGCCGCTGGTCGGCATCAATTCCGGGAGGTGCTTCGCCGGCAATGCCGCGATCCTGGGCTGCTGCGACGTGGTGATCGCGACCAGGAATTCGTCGATCGGCATGGGTGGGCCGGCGATGATCGAGGGCGGCAATCTCGGCGTGTTCGCGCCCGAGGAAGTGGGCCCGATGAGCGTGCAGGTGCCCAACGGCATGGTCGATATCGCGGTCGAGGACGAGGCCGAGGCGGTGGCCGTCGCCAAGAAGTACCTGTCCTACTTCCAGGGAACGCTGCCGGAATGGCGCGCGGCCGACCAGCGGCTGCTGCGCCGCGCCATCCCGGAGAACCGGTTGCGCGTCTACGACGTGCGCAATGTCATCGAGACCTTGTGCGACGAAGGCTCGGTGCTGGAGCTGCGCCGCGCCTTCGGCCCCGGCATGGTGACGGCGCTGGCGCGCATCGAAGGCAAGCCGTTCGGCATCGTCGCCAACAATCCCACGCACCTTGCCGGGGCGATCGATTCGGACGGCTCGGACAAGGCCGCGCGCTTCCTGCAGCTTTGCGATGCCTTCGACCTGCCCGTCCTGTTCCTGTGCGACACGCCGGGCATGATGGTCGGCCCGGAGGTCGAGAAGACGGCGCTGGTGCGCCATTGCTCGCGCCTGTTCGTGATCGGCGCCAATCTCGGCGTGCCGTTCGGCACCATCGTGCTGCGCAAGGCCTATGGGCTGGGTGCCCAGGCGATGGCCGGCGGCTCGTTCCACGCCGGCACCTTCGCCATCTCCTGGCCGACCGGCGAGTTCGGCGGCATGGGGCTCGAGGGCGCGGTGAAGCTCGGCTATCGCAAGGAGCTGGAAGCGGTCAGCGATCCGGCCGAGCGGCGCGCCCTGTTCGACAAGATGGTGGCGGCCGCCTATGCGCGCGGCAAGGCGCTCAGCACCGCGACCTATTTCGAGGTCGACGAAGTGATCGACCCCGCCGATTCACGGCGCTGGGTGGCGACGGCGCTCCTCGACGCGCCGCCCCGCCCGCGCAATCCGCACAAGAAGCGGCCGAATATTGATACGTGGTGATCTTCTGGACGACCCGACCAACACCACCTCATCCTGAGGAGCACGCCGTAGGCGTGCGTCTCGAAGGATGGGCGACAGTCGTGATGTAGCCCACCCTTCGAGACGCCGCGCTACGCGCGGCTCCTCAGGGTGAGGGTGGGGCTCGAACGGGCAGCAGGTCCGTAATGCGCTTACTGCGCCACCCAGAACGTATCCGGCTGGTAGAGGCCGATATATCCGCCCGGATCCCAGGCGTAATAGCCTTCCTTGGGCACGTTCTTGATCTTCGGTCCGACCACGATGGGCTGGCGGATGCCGTTGACCGTGCCGATGGTGAAGACCTCATCGGCGTTGGCCGTCAGGATCTTCTCCCACGCCTTGCGCCGTTCGGCCTCGCCGGGGGCGTGCTCCCACTCCTTGACGTAGTCGAGGAGCTTGCAGGCCGCCTCGACGTCGCACTTCTCGCCCATCCGCTCCTTGGACTCGATGAACATGCCCCAGCGCGACCATTGCAGGCCGCCCTGCATGGTGGGGGCGAACTCCTTGGGGCTGGTGTTGGGCGTCGGCACCGCGGTCACGACGCCGGCGAAGGCCGTCATGATCGCCTCGCCGGAGAAGGCGCGCAGACGGAAGTTCTCTCGCGTCTGCGGCTTGGTCAGCATCTTGATGCCGACCTTCTTCCACATCTCGGCGATCAGGTGCAGCGCGTCGGCATCCTCGGTCTCCTCGCTGGCATGCTCGACCACGATGGTCGCCGGCCGGCCGTCAGGCAGCAGGCGAAAGCCCTGGCCGTCCTTCTTGTTCAGGCCGACCTCGTCCAAGAGCTTGTTGGCAAGCTTGGGATCGTACTGCGCCCACTTCGTGGCGTACTCCGGCTTGAACAGCGCCGAGCGCTCCATGATCGTGTTGTTCGAGGGCTTGGCCAGGCCGATATAGACGACCTCGTTCAGCTCGTTGCGGTCGATGGCCAGCGACAGCGCACGGCGGAAGCGCACGTCGCGCATCAGCTTGCGCCACTCCTCGTCGTTGGCGTTGAGGTTGGGGAAGAGCGCAAGCTGCGAGCCCGAGCCCGATTCCCAAAGCCTGACGTCGACGCCCGAGCTCTTGGCGCTCTTCTGCAGGAAGGTGTAGTCGCGCATGTTGAGATAGCGCGGCTGCAGATCGGCCTCGCCCAGCCCGGCCTTGGCCGGCACCAGGTTGGTCGCCGCCTGGGTGAAGATCACGCGGTCGACATAGGGGAGCTGCTGCCCCTTGGCGTCGATGCGGTGATAGTAGGGATTGCGCATGAAGACATAGCGCTGCGCCGGCGAGGCCGTGGTGTTCACCCAGGGATTGAGCGTCGGCAGGTCCGGGTTGTCGTTGGCGTACATGACGTCGTGACGCCGGTAGATCTGCACCCAGTTGCCGCCGGACTGGCCGCCCTTGGCCGCTTTGGCGATGTCCTCGGCCGAGGCGTACTTGGCGTGGAACTTCTTGAGGTAGGGCGCGGGCCGGAACAGGAACAGCGGTGCGGCGCGCGCCTGGGTCTCGATGAAGTACGGGTTGGGCTTGTCCCAGCTGTACTTGATGGTGCGCGCGTCGATGATCTCGACCTTGGGCGGCTGGCCGTCGACCATCAGCTCGACCGACGGGCCGGAGGGCGAGAGCTCCTTGTTGTTGGCGATGTCTTCCCAGAAGAAGCGGAAATCGTCAGTGGTGAAGGGCTGGCCGTCAGACCACTTGTGGCCCTCGCGCAGCTTGAACGTGAATTCGCGGTCGTCCTTGTTCTCGTAGCTTTCGAGGATGTCGGGATGCAGCTTGAAGTCGGGCGAATACACGATGAGACGGGTATAGCTGTAGACCGTCATCAGGCGCGTATCGCGCGCGCTCGCCACCAGCATGTTGAGCTGGCCGCCCTGATGGCCCGGGCCGTCGGCGCCGGCAAACTTCGTCACCACCATGGGCTGTTTGGGCACGCGCTTATCGACCGCCGGCAGGGCGCCCGACTTCACCTGGTCGGCGAACATCGGGGTTTCCTGCAACGTGGGCACCGGGTCAGCGGCAAAAGCCGGGCTGCACAACAGGCCCAAGGCGGCAGCCTTGATGAAAACGCGTCGGATCATATGCCTGCCCTGTATTTAGGTGTGGTTTTGTCTGAAATCAGTACGGGATGAAATCTCCGAAAGCGGCTGAGGTCAATGCGCAAGGACGCACGGTCGACCCCGCCACATTTTCCTCACGATTTCATTCGCGCGTCAGTAGCGATCGAAGGCCCGTTTGGGCCCCGGCCGCGTGCCGTCGGCGATCGCGGGCTTCACCGTGCCGTTGGCTTCGATCGTGTCGGGCACGTACGGCCCCGTGACGCCGACCGGACGATCGCCGATCACCGTCACGCGCTCCATGGTGCGCCGCGCCGGATAGTAGTCGTGCACGGCGTAGTGCTGGACCGAGCGATTGTCCCACATCACCAGGGTGTTGGGCTGCCACTTCACCCGCAGCTGGTACTCCGGGATGGTGGCCTGCCGATAGAGGAACTCCAGCAGCGCGTCGCTCTCGTCGCTCTTGAGGCCCTTGATCCGCACGCAGAACTGCCGGTTGACGTAGAGCACGCGGCGGCCCGAGACCGGATGGACCCGCACGACGGGATGCCAGGGATTGGGGAAATCATCCTCGAGCTTGCGCAGCTTGGGGCGGTCGGTCTCGCCGAACAGCGGCCGCCAGGGCTTGAAGTCGTGCAGCGCCTCCAGCCCGTGGATATGCTGCTTCATGCGCTCGGAGAGCCCGCGATAGGCGGCGCTCATGCTGGCGAACATCGTGTCGCCGCCGGCCTCCGGCACGACCTTGCCGCGCAGGATGGTGGCCATCGGCGGCGCCGCGCGGAACGTCTCGTCGACATGCCAGATGTCGGTCAACGCCGGCGGATTGTCCTTGGAATAGTCGAGGATGATGACCTCGGGCTTGTCCGGCAGGTTGGGCGAGAAGGGATGGATGGAAAGATCGCCGAACAGGGCGCCGAACGCCATTTGCTGGTCGATCGTGATGTCCTGGTCACGCAGGACGATCACTTCGTAGTGCACCAGCGCGTCGTGCACGACCTTGAACTGGGCCGGGCTGAGCGGCTGGCGCAGGTCGACGCCCTCGATCTCAGCGCCGATGAAGCCATTGATCGGGCGAACATTGACAGGACGGGCGTCGATTTCCGCTTCCGCCTTGCGCGATGCGGTAGAGCGAGCTGCCGACATCGTTTCCTCCGCTTGTTTATTGCGCTACTTCTAGCGCGATTTGGTGGGGAGGACCATGGCAAGCGGCCTGGAAAACGAGTTCGTAACGCTGCACGAGATCGTCAAGACGGCGAAGATCCGGCTCAACGCCAACATCTGGGACTACCTGATCGGTGGCACCGAGACCGAAACGACGCTGCGGCGCAACCGCATGGCGCTCGATTCGATCGCCTTCCGGCCGCGCGTGCTGCGCGATGTCTCCAAGATCGATCCCTCGTCGGAGATTTTGGGCAAGAAGATCCGCTTGCCGGTGATGCTGGCGCCGGTCGGCTCGCTGGAATCCTTCGAGCCGGGCGGCGGCATCACCGTCGCCAAGGGCGCGGGCGCGGGCAACGTGGCGATGCTCATCAGCTCGGTGACGACGCTCAAGCTCGAGGACATCGTCAAGGGCGGCGGCGGGCCCAAGATCTACCAGCTCTATGTGCGCGGCGACGACAACTGGGTGGCCGAGCGCGTCAAGCAGGCGATGGGGGCGGGCTACGACGCCTTCTGCATCACCGTCGACACCCAGGTCTATTCGCGGCGCGAGCGCGACATCGCCAAGCGCTTCGTGAAGTCGTGGCGCACCGCGGCGACTGGCCAGGATCACCAGGCCGCCTTCTCGTGGGACAACTTCAAGAAGGTGAAGGACAAGTTCCCCGACGTGAAGTTCATGCTGAAGGGCATCGGGACGGCTGAGGATGCCGACATCGCCTGCCAGCACGGCGTGTGGGCCGTCTACTGCTCCAACCATGGCGGCCGCCAGCTCGACCATGGCCGCGGCTCGGCGGCGGTGCTGCCCGAGGTGATCGACGCGGTGAAGGGCAGGGCCAAGATCGCCGTCGACGGTTCGTTCAGCCGCGGCAGCGACATCGTCAAGGCGATCTGCCTCGGCGCCGACTGGGTCGGCCTCGGCCGGCTCTACTGCTACGGCCTCGCCGCGGCAGGCGCCGCCGGCATCGAGCGCGTCGTCGAGCTCCTGGAAGAGGAGATGAAGGAGGTGATGGGCCTTCTAGGCGTCACCAGCCTGAAGCAGCTCGACAAGAGCTACATCTCGGCCAGCACGCCGACCAACCTGCCGGGCGTGCACAGTGCGTTCCCGCTGATACACGAGGGTTACTGATCTTCCGGACCGCCGGCTTCCAGCCGGCCTCATGAGTATCGGAGCGCGGACCTCCAGGTCCGCTCATGATCTTGTCTTTTCTGCGCGGTGCGGGCTCTCGCGCCTCAGAAGGCGCTGCCGCCCGCCAGAGGTTAGCGCGCGAGCGCGCTAACCTCTCCCCACGAACGGCATCTTGGTCGCCATCACCGTCATGAACTGCACGTTGGCGTCGAGCGGCAGGCTGTCCATGTAGACGATGGCGTTGGCCACCGCCGAGACGTCCATGCGCGGCTCGGCTATGGTCGTGCCGTTGGGCTGCAGCACGCCCTTGGTCATGCGCTCGGTCATCGGCGTCACGGCGTTGCCGATGTCGATCTGGCCGCAGGCGATGTCGTACTGGCGGCCGTCGAGCGAGGTCGACTTGGTGAGGCCGGTGATGGCGTGCTTGGTCGAGGTGTAGGCGACCGAGAACGGCCGGGGCGCGTGGGCCGAGATCGAGCCGTTGTTGATGATGCGCCCGCCGCGCGGGCTTTGGTCCTTCATGATCTTCATGGCTTCCTGCGTGCACAGGAACGGACCGGTGAGGTTGGCCGCCACGACCGAGAGCCAGGTCTCGTAGGGCAGCTCCTCGAGCGGCACGGGCGGCGCGCCGCCGCCGGCATTGTTGAACACCAGGTCGAGTCGGCCCCAGGTCGCCTTGACCTTGGCAAACAGCGCCACGATGTCGTCGCGCTTGGTGACGTCGGTCGGCACGGCCATGGCATTGGGCGTGTTGTTGCCCGCCATCTTGGCGGTCTCGTCCAGCGCGTCCTTGCGCCGGCCGGCCAGGGCCACCTTGTAGCCGTGGTTCAACAGGGCAAGCGCCGAAGCGCGGCCGATGCCGCTGCCCGCGCCGGTGACGACTGCGATCTTACCGGTCATGGAATCGTTCCTCCTCGAAGGAACGGACCCTAGAGCGTTTCCCGATGGGATGGAACTGCGAGCGGTTCCATCCCATCGGGAAAGCGCGCAGCGGAAATGCATGTTGCACAGGGCACATTCCGTCCGGCTGATTCAGCCGGACGGAATGTGCTTGATCAGACGGAGAGGGTCTTTAAATAGGCCCGCCAGCCGCCCAGTGAGGTGATGTCCTCTGCATCTGTAGTGGCGTGGCTTTCGCACAAAAAGCCCGGCACGCCCGAGCCGTCGGCCAGGGTGACCGTGCCCAGCCCCAGCGGCGCGGGGATCTTGCGCAGGAAGCGGCCGACCTCGGCCGAAGGCAGGCTCCAGACCTCGAGTTCGATGGCGCCGCCGCCTTGGGCGACGCGCACCATGCCGGGCCGCCGCGGCGGACCGCCGGGCAGGGCATAGAAGCGATAGACCGGCGCGGTCGCGCCCGCTGTCTCGAGCCGGCCGCCCAGCTCGGTGAGCTGGCCGTTGAGTGGCAGGCCGCTCATGTGCGCGCCGACGACGGCGATCGAGACGCGATCCTCCGGCAGCACGGGATCGTTGGCGATGGCCGGCAGTTGGCTGGTGGTCTTGCCGAGCGGCAATGGCACCTTGCGCTGCCAGCGCGCGCCGAAGGCGAGCAGTGCCAACTCGCGATGCGCCGCGCCGATCAGGGTGATGCCGAACGGCATGCCGTCAGGCCGGAAGCCTGCGGGCAGCGCCAGCGCACTCAGCCCGAAGAAGTTCACGAAGTTGGTGTAGTGGCCAAGATGCGTGTTGTAGAGCACCGGCTCGCGCTCGAGATCGGCCACGCGATAGATCGTCGGCGCCGTCGGCAGGGCGAGGAAGTCGAGCTTGGCCATCTGCGCCAGCGCGCCTGCCTTGAGCTCGGCGAGCTCGTACTGCCCCTCGAAGGCGTCGACGGCGCTGTAGTCGCGGCCCGTCTCCACGATCTGGCGCGTCACCGGCCAGATGCCGGCCGTGTCGTCGGCCGCTGCGATGAAAGCACCGACCGCGGCCGTGCGCTCGGCGACCCACGGTCCGCCGTACAGAAGTCCGGCGGCGTCGCGGAACGGCGCGTAGTCGATCTCCACCGCGGTGCCACCCATGGCCTTCAATCGGCAGACCGCCTGGGCATAGAGCGCGGTGTAGGCCTCGTCGCCGAAGAACTCGGCGTCCGCCGCGGTCAGCACGCCGAAGCGGAAGGCCTTGCCGATCGCCATCGTCGCCTGCGGCTCGGCCGCGACCGTCAGCACGGCATCGGCATCGGCGCAGGAGAGCGCGAACACCGACACACAATCGAGCGACTTGCAGGCCGGCACGACGCCATCGGTGCTCAAAAGGCCGGGCGTCGGCTTCAGGCCGACGATGTTGTTGAAGCCCGCCGGGACGCGGCCCGAGCCCGCCGTGTCGGTGCCGAGCGCAAAGCTCACCAGGCCCGCGGCGACGGCGACCGCCGAGCCCGAACTGGAACCGCCCGGCACGAACGCCGCATCGAACGGATTCTTCGGCACGCCGTAGGGCGAGCGCACGCCGACCAGGCCGGTGGCGAACTGGTCGAGGTTGGTCTTGCCGACGACGATGGCGCCGGCCTCGACCAGCCGGCGCACGACCTCGGCCGACTGTTGCGCCTGGTAGGAGAAGCCGGGGCAGGCGGCGGTCGTGGCTAAGTCAGCGACGTCGATATTGTCCTTCACCGCGAAGGGCACGCCGTAGAGCGGCAGCCGATCGAGCTCGGCTCGTCGCGCATCGAGGCGGACGGCCTCGGCCCGCAGCCGCTCGTCGGGAACGCGCGTTATCCACACCTTGTCGTCGCCCGCCGCGGCGATGCGCTTCAGGACCTCCTCGATCACCCGGCCGACATCGAGGGTGCCGGCGGCGTAGGCGCTGCGCAGCGCATGGACGCCGAGATCGAGAAGCACGGTCATGGCTTGGTTGTAGACAAGCAGCGGCCTGAAATCAGCCATCACATGCGCGCGGCCTTTGGCACGCAACTTGCCTTCTAGGCACTTGGGGAGATCAAAAAACGCGAGGGGGCAACGATGAAGCGTCGCACGTTCTTCAAGACCACGGCGGTCGCCAGTGCCGCGGCGGCGGCTGCACCGGCCATCTGGTCGGAAGCCAAGGCGCAGGCGCGCAACGAGACCCTGCTGATCGTGGGCGAGAGCCCGCCCAACTCGATGGACATCCATGGCGTGGGCGCCAACCGACCGGCCTACGAGGTGTCGTGGAACACCCACGACCGGCTGATGACCTACGGCGTCAAGAAGGACGCCAACGGCAACGACCACTACGACTACACCAAGCTCGAGCCCGAGCTCGCGACCGAATGGGACCTCAAGCCCAACTCGGTCACCTTCAAATTGCGTAAGGACGCCAAGTTCCACGATGGCACGCCGATCACCGCCAAGGACGTGAAGTGGTCGTTCGACCGCGCCGTCACGGTGGGCGGCTTCCCGACCTTCCAGATGGCGGCGGGCTCGTTGCAGAAGCCCGAGCAGTTCGTGGTGGTCGACGACAACACCTTCCGCGTCGACTTCATCCGCGCCGACAAGCTCACCATGCCCGACATCGGCGTGCCGGTGCCGGTGATCATGAACTCCGAGCTCTGCAAGAAGCACGCGACCGCCACCGACCCGTGGGCCATGGAATGGTGCAAGAACAACCATGCCTCGGGCGGCGCCTACAAGGTCGAGCGCTGGCAGCCCGGCCAGGAGGTCGTGTATGTGCGCAACGATGACTGGAAGAACGGGCCGATGCCCAAGATCCGGCGCGTCATCATGCGCATCATCCCGTCGGCCGGTAACCGGCGCGCCCTGCTCGAGCGCGGCGACGCCGACCTGTCGTTCGACCTGCCGTCGAAGGATTTCGCCGAGCTGAAGTCATCGCCCAAGCTCACCGTGATCGGCACGCCGATCGAGAACGCGATGATGTATCTCGGCATGAACGTGAACCAGAAGCCGTTCGACAACGTCAAGGTGCGCCAGGCCGTGGCCTATGCCGTGCCCTATCAGCAGATCATGGACTCGGTGATGTTCGGCCAGGCGATCCCGCTGTTCGGCGGCGCCGACAACAAGTTCAAGGGCGTCTCCTGGCCGCAGAAGGACGGCTACACCACCGACATCGCCAAGGCCAAGGCGCTGATGGCCGAGGCGGGCTATCCGCAGGGCTTCGAGACCACGCTGTCGTTCGACCTGGGCCTCGCCAGCACCAACGAGCCGCTCACCATTCTCGTGCAGGAGAGCCTGGCGCAGATCGGCATCAAGACCACGATCAACAAGATCCCCGGCGCCAACTGGCGTGGCGAGCTGTTGAAGAAGAACATGCCGATGATCACCAACGCCTTCGGCGGCTGGCTGAACTATCCGGAGTACTTCTTCTTCTGGTGCTATCACGGCCAGAACGCCGTGTTCAACACGATGGGCTACAAGAACCCGGCGATGGACGCACTGATCGACAAGGCGCGCTTCACCACGGGGCCGGAGTACGAGGCGGCGGTGAAAGGCTTCATCGACATGGCCTTCCAGGAGGTGCCGCGTGTGCCGATCTTCCAGCCGCTGCTCAACGTGGCGATGCAGAAGAACGTCACCGGCTACCGCTACTGGTTCCATCGCCAGCTCGACTATCGCCAGCTGGTGAAAAGCTGACCTCAGTTCCTCCCCCGTCATACGGGGGAGGGCAGGGAGGGGGAAAGCCCCATTGGTGATCTCCGAAATACAAAGATCATGATCTTCGCCTTTCAGCCGCCTCGACTGCGGCCTTCCCCCTCCCGGCCTCCCCCGTATGACGGGGGAGGTGACGTGGGATGCTGAAGCTCCTCCTGTCGCGGCTGGCGACGGCGATCCCGAGCATCGTCGGGGTTGTCGTCGTCACCTTCATGCTGACGCGGCTGTTGCCGGGCGATCCGGCGGCCTACTTCGCGGGGCTGGCGGCAAGTCCGCAGGCGATCGCCGAGATCAGGACCAAGCTCGGGCTCGACAAGTCGCTGCCCGAGCAGTTCGTCACCTATCTTGTCGACCTGGCGCACGGCAACCTCGGCAACTCGCTCAGCACCGGCCAGCCGGTGGTGACCGAGATCGCGACTCGCCTGCCGGCCTCGGCCGAGCTCACCTTGCTCGCGCTGATCCTGGCCGTGGGCATCGCCATCCCCTTGGGTGTGCTGGCGGCGGTGAAGCAGGGCACCTGGATCGACCATCTCTGCCGCATCGTGACGACGGCCGGCGTGTCGCTGCCGGTGTTCTTCACCGGCCTCCTGTTCGCCTATGTCTTCTACTACCTTCTGCAATGGGCGCCGGCGCCCAGCGGCCGCCTCGACGTCTTCCTGTCGCCGCCAACCCACATCACCGGCTTCTACTTGATCGACTCCGCGCTCACCGGCAACATGGAGGTCTTCTGGGGCGCCCTGCGCCAGCTCGCCCTGCCGGCGATCTCGATGGCGATCTTCTCGCTGGCGCCGCTTGCCCGCATGACGCGCGGGTCCATGCTGGCGGTGCTGGGCAGCGACTTCATCCGCACCGCGCGGGCGAGTGGGCTCGCGCCGGGCACTGTCGTCTTCACCTACGCCTTCCGCAACGCCGTGCTGCCGGTGATCACCGTGCTCGGCATGGTGTTCTCCTTCCTGCTCGGCGCCAACGTGCTGGTCGAGACGGTGTTCGCCTGGCCCGGCATTGGCCTTTATGCCGTGAACGCACTGATCACCTCGGACTATGCGCCGGTGCAGGGCTTTGTCCTCACCATGGCGATCCTCTATGTCGCGCTGAACCTCACGATCGACCTGCTCTACGGCCTGGTCGATCCACGCGTCCGGCTGGATAGCTGACGATGGCTCGGTCGACCTCATTGCTGGGAGCGCGCCACTCCGTGGCGCATTCTTCCTGTACCGACGAAGAGCGCCACGGAGTGGCGCGCTCCCAGCAATGAATCTGCTGCGCCACGCCCGCTACGTGTTGTCGGAGAATCCGGTGACGGGCCTGGCCTTCGCCCTGTTCGCCCTGCTCCTGATGGCGGCGATTTTCGGGCCGCTGATCGCGCCCTACAGCCCACTGCAGAGCAACGCGGCGATGGCGCTGAAGCCACCGTCGGCAGCGCACTGGTTCGGCACAGACCAGCTCGGCCGCGACATTTTCAGCCGCGTGCTGGTCGCCACGCGGCTCGATCTCTCCATCGCCTTCGCCTCGGTGATCCTGGCCTTCATGCTGGGCGCGCTGTCGGGCGTGGCGGCGGGCTACTTCGGCGGCTGGACTGATCGTGTCGTCGGCCGGCTCGCCGACACCATCATGGCCTTCCCGCTGTTCGTGCTGGCCATGGGCATCGTGGCGGCGCTGGGCAACGAGGTGATCAACATCGTGATCGCCACCGCCATCATCAACTTCCCGCTCTACGCCCGCGTCGCGCGTGCCGAAGCGAACGTGCGGCGCGAGGCGGGCTTCGTCGAGGCCGCGCGCCTGTCGGGCAACGGCGAGGCGCGTGTGCTCCTGGGCCATGTGCTGCCCAACATCATGCCCATCATGATGGTGCAGATGTCGCTCACCATGGGCTACGCCATCCTCAACGCCGCGGGCCTCTCCTTCATCGGCCTCGGCGTGCGGCCGCCGGCGCCGGAGTGGGGCATCATGGTGGCCGAGGGCGCCAACTTCATCCAGTCGGGCGAATGGTGGATCGCGCTGTTTCCCGGTGCGGCGCTGATGCTGGCGGTGTTCTGCTTCAACCTTTTAGGTGACGGCCTGCGTGACATCATCGATCCGAGGCAACGCACATGACCGCGGTGCCCGCCCTCGCCGTGGAGGACCTGTCGGTCGAGTTCCGCACGCGCTCCGGCATCGTCAAGGTGCTCGACCATGTCGGCTTCAGCGTCGACAAGGGCGAGACCGTGGCGCTGGTGGGCGAATCGGGTTCGGGCAAGTCGGTCACCGCCTTCGCCGTCATGGGCATCCTCGATCCCGCCGGCCGCGTCACCTCGGGCCGCGCCGTGTTCGGCGGCGCCGACCTGCTGACCCTCTCCGAGCGTGACTTGGCCGAGCAGCGCGGCCGCGAGCTCTCGATGATCTTCCAGAACCCGCGCACGGCGCTGAACCCGATCCGCAAGGTCGGCCAGCAGATCGCCGACGTGCTGGTGCGCCACGGCGGCGCGACGCGGCCCGACGCGCCGCGCGCCGCCGTCGAGATGCTGAAGCGCGTGCGCATCCCCGATCCCGAGCGCCGCGCCGAAGCCTATCCCTTCGAACTGTCAGGCGGCATGTGCCAGCGCATCATGATCGCCATCGCTCTCGCCTGCCGGCCGGCGCTCTTGATCGCCGACGAGCCGACCACCGGCCTCGACGTCACCACCCAGGCCGTGATCATGGACCTGATCGGCGAGCTGGCGCACGAATCGGGCATGGCGACGATCTTCATCACCCACGACCTCGCCCTCGCGGCGGAATACTGCGACCGCATCGTCGTCATGCACGCCGGCCACGTCGTCGAAGCCGCCCCGGCGCGCGCGCTGTTCGCCCATCCGTGCCATCCCTATTCGGCCAAGCTGTTAGCTGCGACGCCGGGCGAGACGGCTTCGCTCACGGAACTCGCCTCGATCCCCGGCGGCCTGCCCGACCTGCGCCGGCCCGACCTGCCGGCCTGCCGCTACAGCGACCGTTGCGAGCGGCGCATCGACGATTGCACCAAGCCGCTGCCGCATCGCAGCGCCGGCGAGCGCCACGTCGTGTCGTGCTGGAACCCGCTATGACCGCGCTGCTCGACATCGCCGAGCTCGCCAAGCGCTTCGACGTCGGCAACAAGCGTCTGCTGCATGCCGTCGACGAGGTGACCTTCACCATCGCCCGCGGCGAGACGGTCGGCCTGGTGGGCGAATCGGGCTGCGGCAAGTCCACGCTGGTGCGCCTGATCAATCGGCTGCTCGACCCGACCTCGGGCAGCATCCGGCTGGCCGGCACTGAGCTGGCCGACATGAGGGCGCGCGCCTTCGCCGGCAACGCCAACCGCGCGCGCATCCAGATGGTCTTCCAGGACGCCGGCGATTCGCTCAACCCGCGCTACACGGCGGCCGACGCCATCGCCGATCCCATCCGCCGTTTGAAGAAGATGTCGGCCGCGGCGCTCAAAAGCCGCGTCGAGGCGCTGGCCGACATGACCGGCCTGCCGCGCGAGCTTCTGACGCGCTTTCCGCACCAGCTCTCGGGCGGCCAGAAGGCGAGGGTGGGCATCGCCCGCGCCATCGCCGTCGAGCCCGAGCTCTTGATCCTCGACGAGCCGACCGCCGCGCTCGACGTCTCGGTGCAGGTCGTGATCCTGAAACTCCTGCAGCAGCTCAAGCATGAGCTCGGCATGAGCTACCTGTTCGTCAGCCACGACCTCAACGTCGTGCGCCTGCTGTGCGATCGCGTGCTGGTGATGTATCTCGGCAAGATCGTCGAATCCGGCCCGGCCGCCCAGCTGTTCGCCGACCCCAGGCACCCCTATACGCGCGCGCTGATCTCGGCCATCCCGCAGGCCGATCC
>Ga0137375_10003777_pt1 | contig 18012 bp, 13 predicted proteins | sample SagtaG_24_FD_104936 | JGI IMG/M metagenome (GOLD analysis project Ga0137375, IMG submission 104936) | Vadose zone soil microbial communities from Sagehorn Ranch, Mendocino, California, USA - Sage1_R_113_16 metaG | ecosystem: Environmental > Terrestrial > Soil > Vadose zone | place: USA...
CGTCATGCTCGGCTGGGCCGCGAGGGCCGCCTGCACGTCGCGCTCGATGATCCGCCCGCCCGGCCCGGTCCCGGGCAGATTCGGCAGGGCCAGCCCCTTGCGCTCCGCCAGGTGCCGCGCGCGAGGGGAGATGCCGGGCTGCGCGGCGTCCGCACTGTCTGGAAGCCCTGGCTGGCTGGTGGCGGCGCCGGCCTGTGCAGGAGCGGCGGGTTCCTGAGCCGGGCTGGCCTCGCCGTTGGACGACCCGTTTGAGCCGACGCCCGCCGACGCCGAACCCGGGCGCAAACGGCTGATGTCCTCGCCCGGCTCGCCGATCGCCGCGATCGTCGTCAGAACAGGCACATCGTCGCCAGCCTGGAAGAAGCGCTCCAACAGCACGCCCGCGCCCGGACTCGCGACTTCCATAGTCGTCTTGTCGGTCTCGACCTCGCAGATCGGCTCGCCCTCGGCCACTCGATCGCCGTCATTTTTTAGCCACCGAACGATGATCGAGCTTTCTACCGAGTTCCCGAGCTTTGGAAGAATGATCACGGTTGCCATACGCAGTCCTCAATCCTTAGGGTCAGGGGGGCGACTTGGAGGGGACTGTCCCCCCTCCAAACCACCCCGCTCCACGTGAAGGGTGATACGCTGTTGGGATGCGTACTAGGTATTGTGCAATTGCACATATGGTGTGCAATTGCACATACTCTATCACAGAATGCCCGCGCTGTCAATAGGGTATGCTATACTACCGGCGGGCGGCTCAAGCGCGAGGTTCTTGTCGCCCACGCGTCTCCAGGACGGTGTGGTCAACGGACGCGAACGTGTCGGTCGACTCCTCGATACGAGGGGTTGACAGGTAGCTCTTTATATGTTATGCTCTTCGTGCAATTGCACGTCAAGCGTGCAATTGCACGAAGGAATCAGGTTCAATCATTATGAGCAATCCTGAGCACCGGAATCTGATGGCCCAGGTCGCTTCCATGTACTATGAGGAGGACATGACGCAGGGCGACATCGGCAAACGCCTGGGCCTCTCGCGTGTCAAGGTGTATCGCCTACTGAAGGAAGCCAGGGCCGAGCAGGTCGTTCAGATCACGATCAACTGGCCGATCAGCCGGGATAACCAGATCGAGCAGGCTCTGAAGCAAACGTTTGGGCTGAAAGAGGCGCTGGTCCTTGAGTCCGCGCAGCAGAATAGCGGCCCGGCCCTGCACCGGCTCGGGCAGCTCGGCGCCCGTTACCTCGAGCAGATTCTCGAAGACGGGATGACGATGACCATCTGCCTGGGCCGTTCGACGTACGAGGTCATCCACGCGGTCCGGCCGGGCTTCCGCGCCAGGGTACACGTGTCGCAGGCGATGGGGATGATGCCGTTCGCGCTGCAGGAGCTGGATAGCGCCGCTCTGGCGCGGCAGCTGGCCGTCAAGCTGGGGGGAGACGTACGGTATTTATCGTCGCCGCTCATGGCCGATAGCCCGGAGGCGGCCGAAGTGTTACGTGCGCAGCGCGACATCAAGCGAACCCTGGCGGCGGCACGGTCGGCGGACGTGGCGCTGGTGGGGATCGGCAACCTTGACCCAACGACATCGGGGTTTGTCAAGGCCGGGTTCATTACCGCCGACGAGTTAGCCGGGTTGGATCGTGATGGCGCGATCGGCGACATCGCCGGGCAGATCATCACGCTGGATGGGCAGCTTCATCAGTGCTCGTACAATGAGCGTGTTATCGGCATCACCCTGGAAGAGTTAAGCCATATTCCCACCACCATCGCCGTGGCGATGGGGCGAGAAAAGGCCAGCGCAATTTTGGGTGCGTTGCGGACCGGCGTCGTCGACGTCCTCTGCGCAGACGATAAGGCGGCGGGTGAAGTCTTGCGTCTTCAGTTCGAACAGCGCCCGCTGTCCAAGCAGTCCGAGCCGTCGTTGACCCCCGCCTAGCCATCGCGGCCGGGACGAATGTGGGGAGCGCCGAGCGCTCCCCGCTCCCAGGCCCGGCGCGTGGGCTCGCACCGCGCTTCGACGCATCTCCAGGGCCAGCATCATCACGTTGATTTGTCTATCGTGTGCGCGTCGTGTGACGCTGCGCTTGGTTTGGTGCGCCATTTGACATGCTGCGGTGGCATTGGAGGTGTGGGCCACCCCTGCATCCCCACCATGGATCGATTGTAAGTAGGAGTCATGACCGTGAGCGACACTATCGGAAAGGTTCGCCAGAAGGCGAAAATTGCCGCGGGCCTGTTCTGGGCCGACTACGCCGTGCTGGGCGAGCAAGTCCGCGAGCTGGAGGCGGCCGGCGTGGATTGGTTTCACATCGAGGTTCGCGACGGCAAGTACATGGACTTCGGCATGCCGCGGGGCGGCTTCGATATCATCGAAGGCGTTCGCAAAAGCACGTCGCTGGAGATCGAAGCCCAGCTCCAGATGATGCGCCCCGGATTCGACGTCTTCGACCAGCTGGCCGAGCTGGGCGTCAACCTGATCAGCCTGCCGATCGAGACGACCAACGAAACGCTTATGCAGAATATCACCTACATCAAGGAGAAGCTGGAGCTCAAGGTCGGCGTGTGGGCCTGGCAGGGCTGCCCGGTCGTGTTCTTCGAGCAGTACATTCACCCGTATGTCGACATCATCGAGTACGAGAGCCGCGCGCCTTTCTGGGTGAAGCCCAAGGCCGGCAAGAGCCCGCACACGATCGACCCGATCGTCGTCAGCAGCGTCCGGCGGCTCCACGAGATGATCGTCGCGGCCGGCATGGAGGATCGCATCGAACTGATGGAGGACGGCGGGCTGAGCGCGAGCAATGTCGCCGAGTTCGTCGAAGCCGGCATGACCGTCGGCGAGTTCTCGTCGCCGCTGCTGAAGGGTCCGAATGGCAAGCTTGTGCCCGGAACCGGCGAGATCACGGCGGCGGTGCGCCGGCTGCGGGGGGGGAGGGACAAAGCGAGGGGTGGATCGGGGGGGGGGCGGGGGCTCTGGTTTAACCCCTGGGGGGGAGGGGGGGGTTGGGGGGGGGGGCTCCCCCCCCCCCCCAAACCCCCACCTCCGGAATGGTGCAAACTCGCTCGAAAGGCATACGTACTATGCGAAAACTCGGCATTGCCATGGTTGGTTACGGCGGCGTCGCGCGCTTGCACACACTGGCGTATCGCTCCATCCCGTATCACTACGGCCTCACAACGGACACGGTGCGGATTGTTGCCGTGGCGGAAAACAAGCCCGACGCGGCCAAGCAGGCGGCCCGCGAGATCGGGTGTGACATCTGGACGACGGATTACCACGAGCTGTTGAGTCGCGACGACGTGGACATCGTCGACGTCTGCGTGCCGAACTTCAAGCACGCCGAGATCATCGTCGCCGCCGCCGAGGCAGGCAAACATGTCTACTGCGAAAAGCCGCTGGCGATGAGCGTGGCCGAGGGGCAACAGATTGTGCGGGCGATCGAGCGGGCCGGGGTCAAGGCCCAGCTCAACTTCAACTTCCGGTTCTTCCCGGCTGTTTCGCGGGCGCGACAGCTGATCGCCGAGGGCTTCCTCGGGCGTGTCTTTTCGTTCCGCGGGTGTTTCTATCGCGCAAGCTACATCAGCCCCGACAAGCCGCTCTCGTGGCGATTGCGCAAAGACGTCGCCGGCGGCGGGGCGCTCTTCGACCTGGGGTCGCACGTGCTCGACCTGATCTACTACCTGCTGGGCGATTTCGGCTCGACCCAGGCGACCGTGGAGACACTGATCAAGGAGCGGCCGGTCGCCCCCGGCGCGGCCGAGAAGGGCCCGGTGGATGTAGACGACATCGTCCTGATGCAGCTGCGCATGGCGGATGGAGCGCTGGGATCAGTCGAGATCTCGCGCATGGGCACTGGCGCGACCAACGACATGGTCATCGAGATCTTTGGCGAGAAGGGCGCCCTGCGCTTCGCTTCGGACGATCCGAGCTGGCTCCAGGTGTTCGACACCCGCGATCCCGACCAGCCGCTCGGCGGGATGAGCGGCTTCCGCAAGGTTCAGACGGTTGGCCACTTCGCCGGACAAAAAGTGCCGGACTGGTCGATGCCGCCAGGTTTTGTCGGCACGTTCGTCGAGAGCCAGTACTCCTTCCTGAAAGCGGTGGCCGAAGATCTCCCGACATCGCCAAGCCTGACAGACGCCCTGCGCATCCAGGAGATCATGGAGGCGGCCGTCCGATCATCGGACGAGCAGCGCTGGGTGACGATCGACGAGCTGCGCGCGTCGGGCGAGTAATGCAACTACTTCGATATTGACAGCGAGGTCATTGTGTGTTAGGATATGTGCAATTTCACATCAGATGTGCAATTGCACACTTACACCCTACCCACACTCATCCCGAACAGCGCGTGGAGTGCAACACAGGCGACGTACCGGACGCGCGGCACGGTGGTCATGGTCGATCTTGCCCAGACATGGGTTGACTCAACGACGACATTCTTCGATGCCGAACGAGCGCGAAGGAGGTGGCGATGGCTGACTGACGGATGGTTCGCGCTGTGAAACCAACCACCGACAGGCTCGCTGGTAGGCTTCGTCTTGAGGTATCGGCATAGCGACTGGAGTGTTCCAGCGCGCGACATGTCACGAGGAGGGGCACTATGCACCGTCGGCATCTGTTCTTCACACTGACGCTGCTGCTCAGCGTCCTGCTGGCCGGCTGTGGTGGCCAGGCCGCTCAGACACCACCCGCCGCCACCTCGGCGCCAGCCGCCGCGGCGCCCACCTCGGCACCAGCTGCCGAGGCGCCCACCGCCGCTCCAGCTCCAGCCGCCGCAACTCAAGCTCCGGCCGCTCAAGGCAAGGGCGGCAAGCTGGAGGTCTTCTCGTGGTGGACCTCGGGCGGCGAGGCGGTGGCGCTCGACGCGCTGTTCAAGAGCTACGCCAAGGCCGCGCCAAATGTCGAGATTGTCAACGCCACCGTGGCGGGCGGCGGCGGCTCGGCCGCGCGCGGCGTGCTTCAGACGCGCCTGACCGGCGGCAACCCGCCCGACACCTGGCAGGTCCACCCCGGCTCCGAGCTGCTCGGCCAGTACGTCGAGCCCGGCTACGTCGACCCGATCACCGATCTCTACACCAGCGAGGGCTGGGATAAGGTGATGCCGAAGGGCCTGATCGACCAGATGACCAAGGACGGCCAGATCTACGGCGTGCTGGCCGGCGTGCACCGCGGCAACGGCCTGTGGTACAACAAGGCGCTGCTCGACAAGGCCGGGGTGAAGGTCGGCCCGACCATGAGCGTGGACGAGTTCTTGGCAGCGGCCGATAAGCTCAAGGCGGCCGGCGTCACACCGCTGTGCGTCGGCGACCAGGGCATCTGGGCCTCGGCGCAGCTGTTCGAGAACACCCTGCTGGGCGTGATCGGGCCGGAGAAGTACAAGGGCCTGTGGAACGGATCGGTGGCCTTCGACGCGCCCGAGGTGAAGAAGGCGGTCGAAACCTACGGCAAGATGCTCGACTACCAGAATAGCGACCACGCCGCGCTGAGCTGGGACCAGGCGATCAAGAAGCTGATGGACGGCCAGTGCGCGTTCAACTCGATGGGCGACTGGGCCTACGGCGAGTTCGCGAAGGCCGGCAAGAAGGACAACGTCGACTTCGGCTGGGTCAGCCACCCCGGCACGGCCGGCGCATTCATGGTCGTCGCCGACGGCTTCGTGCTGGCCAAGAATGCGCCCGACAAGGACGCCACGATCGCCTGGCTGAAGACGATTGGCAGCAAGGAGACCCAGGAGGCCTTCAACCCGCTCAAGGGCTCGATCCCGGCGCGCACCGACGTGGACCGCGCCAAGTTCGGCCCGTACCACAACTGGTCGATGGACTCGTTCGCGAAGGACGTCCTGACGCCGTCGGTGGTCCAGGGCTCGGCCGCGCCAGCCGACTTCCAGCAGGCGCTGAACGACGCGGTCACTACGTTTGTCGTCGACAAGAACGCCGACGCGTTCGTGAAGGCGCTGTCCAGTGCAGCTAAGGCGGCCGGCTTCGCCAAGTAGGATAGTTCCCTCACCCCCATCCCCCTCTCCCATGCCAGGGAGAGGGGGGCGGTGGGTGCAGGCTTAGCGATGAAGGTGGAGCTATGACAACTCCCCCGTTGATCAAGCAGGAGGTCGCGGGCCACGCGGCCGCACGCCACCGGCGCGCGCTGATACCGGAGCGGGCGCAGTCGTTCCTGCTGCTGCTGCCGTCGTTCGTCGCGATCGCGATCTTTGTCTACGTCTTCATCGCGATAACCTTCTACATCTCGATCTCGAACTGGCGGACCCTCAAGGTCGACCTGAGCGTGCGCCAGCCGCCCTTCGCCACGTACGCCGAGCTGTTCGCGCTGCCGCGCTTCCAGGCCGACCTGCGCAACACGGTGGTCTTCACGATCACGTTCATCGTGCTGGCCACCTTGCTTGGCCTCGCGCTGGCGATCCTGCTCGACCGCAAGGTGCTCGGGCACACGGCGTTTCGCAACATCTTCCTCTTCCCGTACGCGCTGTCGTTCGTGGTCACCGGGGTGGCCTGGCGCTGGATCTTCAACCCGGAGACCGGCATCAATCTGCTGTTCAACGCACTCGGCGTCAACGCGGCGCTTGCCCAGGCCGGGCTGCCGCCGCTCAAGCCGGGCTGGACGACCGACCCGACCATCGCGCTCAAGATCAACGACCTGCTGGCGGCCGTCTGGCCAGGCGCGGCCAGCCTGCAGGTCAAGCTCGGCATCCCGGTGGCGCTCATCCCGGTGGCGATCGCCGCGACCTGGCAGCTCTCGGGGTTTGTGATGGCGATGTACATCGGCGGCATGGCCACGATCTCCGACGAGGTGCGCGAGGCGGCGCGGATCGACGGCGCCACCGAGTGGCAGGTCTACCGGCGCGTGATCATTCCGATGTTGAACCCGGTGACGATCGTCGTCGTCGTGCTGCTGCTGCACACCTCGCTCAAGATCTTCGACCTGGTGTTCACGATGTCCGGGGTGGGGCCGGGCTTTGCGACCGACATGCCGGCGATCTTCGTCTTCGAGACGATGTTCAAGGCCACCCGCTACAACCTCGCGTCCGCTGCCGCCATTTTCATGCTGGTGGTGGTCGGCCTCGTTATTATCCCGTATCTGGCGCGCTCGCTGCGCGAGGAGTGACAATGGCGACAATACAAACCGCCCTGCCGGCGCAGAAGTCCCGCAGGCGCGTCTCGTGGGCGAGCGGGCTGGTCTGGATCGCGCTCGTGTTCGCCGCGCTCTTCTACCTCATGCCAGTCTACGTGATGGTGATCAACGGGCTGAAGGACGCCACGAACGTGAGCGTCGCCACCATGTGGAACTTACCCGACCGGCTCTCGGGCGGCGGGTTCGGCGAGGCCGCGCGGCGGCTGTGGCCGAACATGCGCAACAGCTTCTTCATGGTCATCCCCGCGACGGTCATCTCGGCGTTTCTCGGCTCGCTGAACGGCTGCCTGCTCTCGAAGTGGAAGTTCCGCGGCTCCGACGTGCTGTTCACGATCCTGCTGTTCGGCTTCTTCATCCCGTACCAGGTCATCCTGCTGCCGCTCGTGCGCTTCCTGCAGCTGATCGGGCTCTACGGCACCGTGCCAGGCCTGGTGCTGGTCCACGTGATCTACGGCCTGCCGATCACCACGCTGATGTTCCGCAACTACTTCGCCGGCGTGCCGACCGAGCTGATCGAGGCGGCGCGGGTGGATGGCGCGGGCCTGCTGAGGATCTTTACGCGGGTGATGCTGCCGCTCTCGATCCCGGCCTACGTGGTCGTGGCGATCTTCCAGTTCACCAACATCTGGAACGACTTCATCTTCGGCGTGACCGTCGTGCCGAATCCCGCCGCGCAGCCGATCACGATCGCGCTCTACAACCTCTCCGGCTCGTTCTCGGTGGACTGGAACGTGGTGATGGCCGGGGCGCTCGTCGCCGCGCTGCCGACGGCGCTGGTCTATGTCTTTTTGGGCCGCTACTTCGTTCGCGGGCTGCTCGCGGGCTCGGTCAAGGGATGAGTTATGAGTTATGAGTTATGAGTTATGAGTTAGAAAGCAACTCAAAACTCAAAACTCATAACTCTTAACTATGGGAAGTGTTATGCAGCACATATACGACATCGTCATTATCGGGACTGGCGCGGGCGGCGGGACGCTGGCCTACGCGCTGCGCCAGAGCGGCGCGCGGATCTTGCTCGTCGAGCGCGGCGACTACCTGCCGCAGGAGCCGGAAAACTGGATCCCGGCGGCGGTCTTCGATCAGAAGCGCTACAAGCCCGCTGAGGCCTGGCAGGACGAGCAGGGCCGCCCGTTCTATCCCGGCGTCCACTACTTCGTCGGCGGCAACACCAAGGTGTACGGCGCGGCGCTGCCGCGCTTCCGACGCCAGGATTTCGAGGCGATCGAGCACGAGGGCGGCACCTCGCCGGCCTGGCCAATCGCCTACGACGACCTGGAGCCATACTATGCCGCCGCGGAGCGCCTGTACATGGTCCATGGCGAGCCGGGGATCGACCCGACCGAGCCCCCGCGCTCGGGGCCATACCCGTTCCCGCCGGTGCCGCACGAGCCGTATATCGCGGATCTGGCCGAGCGACTGCGTGCGCAGGGCCTGCACCCGTTCACCCTGCCAATGGGCATCGACCTGCGCCCGGGCGGACGATGCGTGCGCTGCAAGACCTGCGACGGTTTTCCCTGCCAGGTACTGGCCAAAGGCGACGCCGACATCTGCGCCGTGCGGCCGGCCCTGCAAAGCCCCGATGTCACGCTCTGGACGCGCGCCCGCGCCCGCCGGCTGCTCACCGACCCGCGCGGCGACCGGGTGGTGGCCGTCGAGGTCGAGCGCGACGGCGAGCTGATGACGGTGGCGGCGGACCTGGTCGTCGTGGCGTGCGGCGCCGTCAACTCGGCGGCCCTGCTCCTGCGCTCGGCCGGCGGCGCGCACCCGCACGGGCTTGCGAACACATCCGGCCAGGTCGGGCGAAACTACATGGTGCATAACAACACGGCCATGATGGCGGTCGATCTCCTGCGGCGGAACCCGACCGTCTTCCAGAAGACGCTGGCGATCAACGATTTCTATTTCGGCGGACCCGACTGGTCCTACCCGCTGGGGAACCTCCAGCTGCTCGGCAAGCTCCAGGCCGGGATGCTGACCGCGTCGCAGCCATACGTGCCGAAGGCGATCCTCCAGGGTATCGCCAATCGCAGCGTGGACTGGTGGGTCATGTCGGAAGATCTGCCCGACCCCGAGAACCGCATCACGCTGGCCGGCGAGAGCATCCGTGTGCATTGGAAGCCGAACAACCGGGTCGCTCATCAGCAGCTGATCAAAGCGGCGCGCGACCTGATGCGGCGCGCCGGCTACCAGATCGTTCTGACACAGACCATGGGTATCGAGACCAACTCGCACCAGTGCGGCACCCTGCGCTTTGGCGCCGATCCGGCGACCTCGGTGCTCGACCCGTTCTGCCGGGCTCACGACGTCAACAACCTGTACGTGGTGGACTCGTCGTTCTTCCCCTCTTCGGCGGCCGTGAACCCGGCCCTGACGATCGCCGCGCAGGCGCTGCGGATTGCCGATCATCTGATGGGGCTGCCGGGGCTGGGAAAAGAGCCTGCCACGTCGAGCGCGAAGGGGGCATGACATGTATCAGCGCGACCACCTCTCGCATACCGATGCGCAGCAGATCATCGCGCGCATCCAGGTGGAGCTGGAGCGAAAGAGCAAGGCTGCCGCGATCGCCGTGGCCGACTCGCAGGGCGAGCTGATCGCGTTCCTGCGCACCGATGGCTGCCGGCTGCCGTCGATCACGATTGCGATCAACAAAGCGTTTACGGCGGCGCGCGAGCAGAAAGAGACCGGGGATATCGGCGCGTCCTCTCGCACAAAAGGCTTTCCGATGACGAACTTTGGCGATCTGCGCTACACCGCCTGGGGCGGCGGCGTTCCGATCGTCGCCCAGGGGCAGGTCGTCGGCGCGGTCGCGGTGAGCGGCCTGTCGGAAGCGGAGGACGTCGTGCTTGCCCGGCTAGGGGCCAGAGTGATCGGAACATTCGAGCCCGAGCCCGAGGAATAGCGCTCTGCGGAGGTTGATATGGAAGATTGGGTTGTCGGGGTCGATCTCGGCCGCACGAAGATCGCGTTGGGCCTGATCGATCCTCAGGATCGCATCATTGCACACCGCCGCCTGCCGACCAACGCGGATGCTGGGGCCCATTCGGTCGTCGAGCGTATTGCACAGAGCGTCGCCGAGCTTGGGCGCGAGCTGCCGGCCGGCGAGCAGATCCGTGCGCTCGGCATCTGCTCGCCCGGGCCGGTCGACCACCAGACCGGCACGGTGCTCGAGGTGCACGAGATGCGCGGTCTGCACAACGCGCCCCTGCGGCAGATGCTCGCCGATCGCCTTGGTATGCCCGTCAGCCTCGATCACGACGCCAAGGCAGCCGCGTTGGGCGAATTCCACTACGGGGCCGGGCGCGACGAGCGCGCGATGGTCTACGTCGTGGTCGGCACCGGCGTCGGCGCGGCGATCGTCGTCGATGGGCACGTGTTCCGCGGACTGCGCAATCTGGCCGGGGAAGTCGGGCACATCACGCTCGATCGCAACGGTGAGCCGTGCCCCTGTGGGTCGCGCGGCTGCGTCGAGACCTATCTGAGTGGGCCGTGGCTGGCGCGGCGCTACCAGCGCAGGTGCGCCGATCCGGGATCGGCCGACCTGCCGATGTCTGGGGAAGCCGTGACCATGCTCGCGCGCAAGGGCGACGCGCTCGCCATCCAGGTGCTTCAGGAAGCCGGCCAGGCGCTGGGAGTCGCGGTTGCGTCCATGGCGATGATCTTGAACATCGATCACTACGTCGTCGGTGGGAGCGTGGTGAAAGCCGGCGAGCTGCTGCTCGCGCCCGCTCGTCTGGCCGCACCGCAGTATTGCTTTCCTTCGATCGGCCCACGTATCAGCATTGTCGCCAGCGAGATGGGCGATGATGCGCCGATCCTCGGCTGCGGCTGGATGGCGCGTCAGGCGCTCGGCAGGCCCTGACGCGCGGCCGGGCAGCGTGCGTGTGAAGCCGAGCAACTCCCGACGCATCGCCATTGTCGAATCGACCCATTGGGCGTATACTGCGTGTATCATAAACCAACTATCATCCATCGCGTTTCCTCACGAGCACGAGAGCCAGACCAGCAGTGGACAGCGGCGTGTCCGCCGCTACGCGTCGCCACGCTATGCAGTGAGTCCAGGTGAATTAGACACGCAGAATAGAAAGCAAGGTGAGACGATGAGCGCAGGGCAACCCGTCTATATCGGCACTGATGGTGGCGCGACCACCTCGAAGATTGGGGGCGTCTGGGGCGACGGCACGACCGTGGCGACCGATTTGCTCCAGCGGCCGACCAATGCGCACCTGGGGCCGGCGGCCGTCGTCGACGGCTGGGTCGCGGCCATCACCGCCTATCTGGAGCAGAACGGGCTGCTGTGGGAGCAGGTCCAGGGGGTGGGGGTGGCGATCCCGGGACCGCGCCGGAGTTACGGGGTGCTCGAACGCGGCCCCAACTTGCCGGAGCCTTTCGTCGGGTTCGACGTGTATACCGCGTACAGTCGCGCGCTCGCCGGGCAGGCCGGGCGGGCCGTGCCGCTGGTCGTCGGGAATGACGGCAACATGGGCGGCGTGGCCGAGGCCCAGCACGCGCGTGGCACCGGCGGCGGCAGCGTCCTGATGCTTGCCCCTGGCTCAGGCCTTGGCTGTGCGTACATCGACCGCGCGGGCCTGCCGCTCGAAGGTGACACCCTGGCCGGGATGGAGGCGAGCCACATGCCCGCGCCGCTGCACCTGCTCGACGCCCGCCCGTACCCGTGTGGCTGCGGCCGGACGTGGGGCTGTGTCGAGGTCTATACATCGCTGGCGGGCCTGCCGCACCTGCTGGCCGACAAGCTCGCCCAGCAGCCCACCCACGATCTGGTCACCTCCGCTCTGAGTCCTAAAGAGCGGGCGCTGACCTTACGTGGCCTGGCGCAGCAGGGTGATCCCCTGGCGCTCGACCTCTTCGATTTTCAGGCCCGCGCGCTGGGGATCCACGTCGCCACCCTGGCGATGGCGCTCGACCCACAGTTTGTCGTCATCGGCGGCGGCCTGATGGACACCGCGTCCACGACCGCAGCATTCCGCGAGCGCTACCTGCAGATCGTCCGCGCGAGCGCCGCCCCCTACCTCTGGCCGGCCCAGCAAGCCCAGCTCAGCATCGTAGCGGCGACGCTGGGCGATCTGTCGCAGGCGATCGGCGCGGCGCTCGTGGCGCTGTACCAGCACCGGTCCTGAAAGGACACGTAGTGTGCAAGGGGTCGATCTCCGTCCGCGCAGGCGGTCGCGCGGTGTGTGTTCAACCAGGCTCCTTGGGGCTGCGCTGGTCTTTGCGCTCGCCGCCTGCGCGATACCCGCGCCGACTCCCGTGCTCATGCCAACGCCGATTCCCGCCCCTGAGCCAGGGCCGCCACCGGCGACGCTGCCGGCGCCTGCCGCGATCAATCTTGACGCCGCGACCCAGGCGCTGATCGTCCGCGCCAGACGCACGGTGTTCCTCATCCCATTCTCGCACTGGGACACCGACTGGCATCGGGATTTCTCCGTCTATGCCGCCCAAGCCGACCGCAACATCCTTGACGCGATCCGCATCGCGCAGCAGCACCCGCGTTTCCGCTATGCCATCGAGCAGGTGCTTTTTGCCCAGCACTTCTGGGCAACCCATCCTGAGCGGCGGGCTGACCTCACCGACCTCGTGCGGAATCGCCAGTTCACCTTTGCCTGGGCCGGCATCACCCAGCCAGAGACCAGCCTGGTGGCTCCCGCCATCCAGGCGCGGAATCTCCAGCTGGGCCAGGACTGGCTCGCGCAGACCTTTGGCGTGCTGGCGCATACCGCGTGGCAGTCGGACGCATTTGGCAATTCCGCCGCGCTGCCGATCTTTCTGGCCCGCTCCAACATCCCCTACGTCTACATGGGGCGCGGGCGCGGTCTGTCGGAGCAGCGCCGGCGTGGCAGCCTGTTCCCGCACGTTTTCTACTGGGCCAGCCCCGCCGATCCACGCCAGCGCGTGCTCGCGGCCTACGTCTTCTACTCCGACGCCTGGGGGCCGATCTATCAGCTCACCGACCCGGACCAACAGATCGCCGAATTGCGCAAGGTCGTCGATCGTGAGTTCGGTCTGACGAGCTCGAAATACATCTTTCTGCCCATGGGCGCGGATATCTCCAACCCGCTGCCGGCCCTGCCCGATCTGGTCGAGCGCTGGAACGCCGCGGACCCGGATACCGTACTGGTCATGGCCGATCCCGAGACGGCCTTTCAATATCTCGCGACCCAGCCGCTGCCGCAGTTCACCACCGATCTGAACCCAATCTGGCAAGCGTTCTATGGCACGCGCCCGGCTGCGAAGATCGCCGACAAGGAGAGCGAATACTATCTGACAGCTGCCGATAAGCTGGGGCTGCTCACCGATGCGCCCCAGTCGACCGCCTGGTATACGGCATCGATCAATGCGCACTACGACAATATCGCGGGTGTAAGCTTCGATACGGTCTGGGAGACAAGCCAGCACCCCCGCTACGAGCAGACCCTCGCGACCGCCGCCGCCGATCTGTCACACACGCTGGTGGCGATTGCGCGCGGTGTCGACGCGCCGCTGGTGATCTTCAACCCGACCTCCTGGGCGCGCTCGGAGGTGGTCGAGCTGAAGGGTGCGCTGCCCGATCTCCGCGACCTTCCACAGCCAATCCAGCGCCTCGGCCCCGACCAGATCGCGCTCTGGGCGAGTAGTGTGCCGCCGGTTGGGTACGCCGCTCTGGGACGTATGGCGACCGGCGGGCCTGCGCACCTGGCCAGGGCGACGCAGGACGGCCGGCTTATCACCCTAAGCAATGGGCTGGTGTCCGTCACGCTCGACGGAAATCGTGGCGGAGCGTTCGCCAGTCTGACGGCCGCCGGCGGTCCCGAGTTACTCGCCGGTCCTGGCGACGACGTGGCCTACCTCGACGACGGCGGGGATGTCTACGGCGCATTTTTTAGTGCGGAGCGCGCCCGCGCGAGCCAGACGCCGGCTGCGGCCACGCTGCTTGCGGCTGGACCGCTGATTGTTCGGGCGCAGGCAGTCTTTACCCTCGGCGGCCAGCCGATCACCAAGACCGTGACGCTGCGCGCCGACAGCCCGCTGGTCGAGGTGACCCTGGAGATCGCCGCGCTCCCCGAAACAACCGCGATCGTCCAGACGCCGACGACACGGCATGCCGATACACGTACCGACGATCTGGGCTTCGCCGCGTTCACGCACCCGATCGACAACAGCCCGATCGTCTCCGGCACGATCACCTATCGGCGCGAAGTGTTCTACCCGATCATGAGCTGGGGCGACGTGTCGGTAGATGGTGCGGGGCTGACGCTGATCACGCATGGGTTGCAGGGGCTGGGCGGGACCAGCACGCTCAACCTCATGCTGGTGCGCCGGGTGTCGGATGGCGGGCGGCCGGACAGCGAAGGCATCGCCGATCGCGCCTACCACACGCTGCGCTACGCGTATCTGCCGCATGCCGGAACCGCGCTCGACGCGCAGTCATGGCGCGCGTCGGCGGCGTTCAATCAGCCGCTCATTCCCGTCTCGCGTGCTGGCGGACAGATCCAGGTCCAGCTTCCGTTTATGTCCGGCGCGCCGGCGCCTGTGCTATCGGTCGATACGGTCGAGCGGACGTTCCCGCGCTCATTCAGTCTCATCGGCGCGGACAATGGACTTATTGCCGATCTCTATCGCCGCAACAATCAGATCGACGCCATCGTGCTCAACGCGGATCCGCATAGGCCCACGCTGCTGGCCAGCGGTGATACGCAGACGCGCGTGCCGCCGGCGGCGCTCACGGTTGCTCCGGTGGCGCTGACCTATCCGAGCCCGAGCGCGCGCTAAGGGCTCGTTCACAAACAATGACCCGTTTTTCTGAACCGCCACGACGCCAAGCGCGCCAAGGATGCGAAATCTATCACGATCTTGGCGTCCTTGGCGACACCCAGCGGGTACCCAGCGGTTGGAAGGTATTCCTTGACAAGCCCTAAGAACGCTCACAGGCTCCAGCGCACGCCGCAGTGCTGGCAGGGCCAGGGCGCCGGGCGCTCGCCGAGCACCGCCGCGCGCAGCTCCTGGTAGGGCCGGCCATTCCAGACCTCGGCCAGCGGGCGCTCGAAGACATTGCCCAGGATGATCCGCTGGTAGTCGGACGTGGCGAACGGCGCGATGCAGCACGGCAGCGCCGTGCCGGTTGCCGTGATGTACATCAGCGCCCACGGCCGGTAGCAGCCCTGCCACGGGTAGGCCCCCTTGACGGCGACGCTCTCGTGCGGCGTGGTTGCGCCCGAGGCGCGGAAGGTGATCCCCAGATCGGCCGCCAGCGCCTCGCATTCGTCGAGCAGCGCGGCCTGGCGCTGCTCCAGCGTCCCAAACAGCGACTGCTCCGGGATCATCGTCGTCCGTTCGTCGAGCTTCGCCGCGCCGCCGAAGTAGACCAGCCGCTGCAGGTAGACTTCCGGCACGCCGATATCGGCCGCCAGGCGCACGAAGGCGGGCAGCTCGTGCAGGTTCTCCTGCATGCCGACGAACCAGAGCGACACGCGCGGGCGCGTGCGCCCGCCGTGGCGCGCGACAAACGCGCGCAGGTTGCCGATAATCTGCGCGAACTTGTCGATCCCGCGCAGCCGATGGTACAGCGCCGGCGTCGCCGCGTCGAGCGACACGCGCAGCTCGTCCAGGCCGGCCTCGCAGAGCGCGTCGCCGCGCCGCTCGTCCAGCAGCACCGCGTTGGTGTTGAACAGCACCTGCGCCCCGCGCTCCTTCAGATGCGCGGCGAAGCGCGGCAGGTGCGGGTTGAGCAGCGGCTCGCCAATGCCGTGCAACACCGCGCGCTCGATCCGCGGGAGCTGGTCGACGATCCGGCGAAACTGCGGCCAGGTCAGGTGATGCTTCGGCTCGAACGGCAGAAAGTGGTCGTAGGTCAGCGGGCACGAGGCGCACAGCGAGTTGCAGCGGTTCGTAACCTCGATATAGACCTGCTGCGGCAGATCGGGTGCGATCGTCGTACGTGTGGCGAGCTGTATCATGGCAGGTCGTCCATTTCATAGTGCGCCGGCGCAATCGTTGGTTCGGTGCGGTGCGGCGTGCCTGGCTGCTTGACCACCGCCAGCAGCCCTGGCACATCCTGCCAGAGCCGCGTCACGACGACGACGAGCAGCAGCGGCGCCACCTGTGCGAGCACGTTGATGGCGCTCACCTGGGTTGTGGTGAAGGGTCGTGATGGGAGGGTGCGCAGGAAGCTATTGGTGAGGTTGCTCCAGAGCGCGCCCAGATAGTACGCCGGGAGCAGGGTCAGCGTCCAGCGGCTGGCCGGGAGCAGCACGGCCGGCGCCAGGAGCCACAAGAGGTACCAGTGCTGGAACCAGAAGCTGCCGATCAGCAGATAGATCAGCGTGATGATCAGGCAGCCGCGCCACAGCAGCGCATCGCCGGGCTTCGGCACGTCGGCGTGCCTACCCGCCGCTTGGGTATTCCACCAAAACCAGGCCAGAACCACTGCGGCGACCGCAGCGAACAGGATCGTCGCCGCCACGGTTGTGACGCGCCAGGCAGCCGGCTCGGCCCACCCATAGCGCTCCTGGAGCAGGCGGTAGATCAGGTCGGCCGGCGAGTTAATCAGGAGCCGGGCGCGCTCTCGCAGCATACGTGGCAGCGTCGCCCACCCGCCAAGCGGCGCGTACAAGAGCCACGACAGGGGGATCGCGAGCAGGAGCGCGCCCACGCCGATGCGCAAGCTGCGCAGCCAGCCGCAGCGCCGCAGGAGCCAGAGCCCCACGATCGGCAGAATGAGCAGTGCGGTCAGCTTCACATGGGCCGCAAGCGCCAGCGCCAGCAGCCCCCAGATCCAACGCCGCCGCTGGAGCAGCAGCAGCGCCGCCAGCACCGCCAGCATCATGAGGATATCGTTGTGCGCGCCGATTGCCGTGGCGATAAGCAGGAGCGGATTCCAGAGCCACGCCAGCAGGGCAGCCGGAACGAGCTGTGGAGCGCCGTACCGGACCATCGCCGCAATCGCCGCGCCGCACAGCCCCGCAAGCAGGATGGCCATCAGCCGGTAGCCCACAATGTACGCAATCAGGCTATCGGTGCGGCCCAGCACATAATACATCGCCCAGGCCACGGCGCCACTGGCATATTCCCACAGCGGGCCGTAGGTGTCGACCTGCCCGCGCCAGGTGATGTACGCGTAGAACGGGCGATTGTGGAAGATCGACGGCTCGAAGGCGAGCGGACTGGCGCCGGATTCCGCCAGCATGCGGCCGCGGAAGACATAGTCGAAGATGTCAAATGACTCGCCTGCGTAAGCGCCCCACAGCGCGAACGAGGACAAGAGCCAGCCGGCAATGATGACCGCGCTCGCCACACGCGTGCTGCGGCCCTCCAGGCGGAGCGCCAAGCGCACAGCCAGCACGTAGCACACGACGAGCAGCGCGTACACACTAGCATGCTCGACGCCCGCTATCAGGGAGTACCCCGCCAGCGCCGACCAGCCCACGCGCGGGCGCTGTAGCCCGACCGCGAGCGGATAGCGCAGCGTGATGCCGAGCCCGTACAGCAGCGCGCCCGCCGCCCCAAGCAGGACCAGGCCTCCAATTGGGGATCGCTGACTAGTGGCTCTGTTCCTGATCGTCCCTGGTGTCATCAATTTGGAGCCAGGGGGCGGCTTGGAGGGTGCGGCGCACCCTCCAAACCACCCCGCTCCACCTTACGTGCGCGTTCCGCCCATCGCGTATCGGAAGGTGGTGTGCAAGATCCGGTAGGTCGCCAGCGCCGAGCCGCGCAGCGTGCCGCCGACCTTGGACTGGCCGGCCATGCGTGGGCGGTAGCTCACCGGCAGCTCGACGATGCGCGCGTGCTGGCGAGCCGCCTTGACAATCATCTCGACCGGCCAGCCATACGTGCGCTCGCGCATGTTCAGCGCCAGCAAGAGATCGCGCCGAACCGCGCGGAACGGCCCCAGGTC
>Ga0137375_10003781_pt1 | contig 18003 bp, 10 predicted proteins | sample SagtaG_24_FD_104936 | JGI IMG/M metagenome (GOLD analysis project Ga0137375, IMG submission 104936) | Vadose zone soil microbial communities from Sagehorn Ranch, Mendocino, California, USA - Sage1_R_113_16 metaG | ecosystem: Environmental > Terrestrial > Soil > Vadose zone | place: USA...
CCGAAGCACGATCCCTGTCCGGTGGACGAGACGCTCGACGAGGGCGACGCGTTCGGCCCGCTGCAGGTGCTGCACGCCGCAGGTCATTCGCCGGGACATCTCGCGTTTTACTGGCCTGAGCGGCAGTTCCTCATCGCGGGCGACGCGATCGCGACCTGGCCCGAGCTCTGCGCGGGTTGGACGGCGTTCAACCTGAACAAGAAGCAGCACGCAGCATCGCTGCGGCGCATGGCGACGCTCGAGGCGCGCGTCGTCGGCGTCGGGCACGGCGACCCGATCACCGAGGGCGCGGCGGACCGGGTCCATTCGCTCGCGGCGTAAACGGGAGACCCCCGGCTACACTGTCCGCCGTTCCTGGGCCGTTAGCTCAGTTGGTAGAGCAGGGGACTCTTAATCCCAAGGTCGAAGGTTCGAATCCTTCACGGCCCATGCGATTTGCAGGCAAATCTGCGGACGCAGGACCGCCCCGACGGGACCGGCGTGTAGCCGGCGCGGAATCACGCTCAGGCGCACTACGACGTAGCGTGGAGTTGCGCCAGGCGCTTGCTCGCAAGCGAGAGAAGCTCTCCCAGACCGCCGCACAAGCGACAGTCGTGGGTCTCGACGTACCCGTCCGATCCGCCGATCGCAACGCTCCATCCGTCTGGTGAGACTGCCGCCTTGAGAGGGAGCACGTCGCGAGTCCGAAGCAGGTACAGAATCCGCCCGCTCGTCGCGCTGAAGATTGCCGCGCCGCCGCCGCCCGCCGTCACGACCCACCGGCTGTCGCCGGTGAACGCGGCGTCGGAGACGCGCGAATAGTGGACACGGAGCACAGCTAATCCGCGTCCGGTCGCGACGTCCCAGAGGCGAGCATCGGCATCCAAACTCGTCGTCACGAGGAGTCTGCCGTCAGGACTGAATGCGGCCGCCGTCAACAGCTTCCGATGACCCTGGAGCAAGTGCTCCGTCTTGCCGGTCTCGACATTCCAGAGCCGCGCTGTGCGGTCGACGCCTGCCGTCACGATCAGCCGATTGTCGGGGCTGAACGACGCGGCCACGATCGCGCCGCGGTGACCGCGGAGCTCATGCAGGAGCCTTCCATCGTCGACCCGCCAGAGCCGAGCGATCGAGTCTCGGCCCGCGGCGACCAGCTCGCGGCCGTCGGAGCTGAATGTCAACGCGGTGACGGCCCCGCCGGTGCCGAAGGAATGGAGCACGTGGCCGGTTCCCGCGTCCCACAGCCGGACCTCGCCCTTCGCATCGGCCGTCGCGACGGTCAGCCCATCAGGCGCAAGCGCCGCGACCGATATTCGGGTAGGTCCCGAAAACGTGCGGAGGAGGTGGCCGGGGAACCGCCACAGCCGTGCCACGCCGTCGGCGCTCGAGACCACGACCCGGTCAGCACCGAACGAGGCGCTCGTGATCGCCGCCGGACCGCCGAAGGACCCCAACGGACGGCCACGGATCCCCCAGATCCGGATTCGCCCGTCAGTGCCGGCGCTCAGCAGCCGTCGACCGTCGCGACTGAACGTTTCTTCGACGACCGAGCCACGATGACGGCCGACAAGCTGAAGGTAGGGCTGCGCGCGCCAGCTCCAAAGCCCCGCCGTGCCATCGGTGCTCGCGGTCGCAACCGCCTCGCCGTCCGGACTGAAGATTGCGTCCGCGACGGTGTCCCGGTGCCCGACGAGCGTCGACCGAAGCGCGCCCGTCGCGTCGAAGACGCGGGCGGTCCGGTCGGAGCTCGCGGTTACCACAGACTTCCCGTCTGGGCTGAAGTGAGTATGGAGGACCTGATTCGTATCGCCGAACAACGTCGTAACGAGGTCTCCGGTGCGGGCATCCCATACTCGAGAGGTCTGCTCGGCGTTCGCGGTGACAAGTCGGTCGCCGTGCGGATCGAACTCGACGTCCAACACACGCCCAACATGCTCGCCCAACGCCAGTCGCAGCTTGCCGGTGCGCGCATTCCAGATGCGCGCGAAGACCGTGTCCGCGCCCACGGTCGCGACGACCGGACCCTGCGGAGCGAAGGCGACGTCCACAACCGTTCCGGCTTGATCGAGACGCGACACGAGCCGCCCCGTGGCGACGTCGAAGACGCGGGCGGTCTTATCGCTCGCTGCCGTCGCGAGAAGCGATCCACCACGGTCGAATGAGGTCGTCTCGACCGCGCGAGGATGCCTGAGCACCTTCAGCAGCCGGCCGTCGGAAGCGCGCCAGATCCGCGCAGTGTGATCGTCGCTCGCGGTCGCCACCAGACGCCCGTTCCTCGAAAAGGTCACCCCGTTGATGGGTCGGTAGTGGCGAAGCTGGTAGACCAACCGACCCGTAGACGGATTCCAGGCTCGCGCGATGCCGTCGTTGCCCGCAGTAAGGATCAGCGTCCGATACGGGTCGAACCAGGCTCCTGTGATGGGCGCACCGTGCTTCAGCGTGTGCAAGAGTCGGTGATCGCGAACGCGGTACACGCGCGCTTGATCGCCTCCCGCAACGACGAGCACGCGGCCGTCGGAGCTGAATTGCACAGTCCTCACCGGCGCATGCATGTTGAAGAGCGCGTCGAGGTGAAGCCCGCGGAGCGCCGTCCGCAACATGTCCTCCGTCTGCGGCGACCGCTCGAGGCGCGCCGCACGGACGGCGAGCTCGACGCTCCGGACGGGGTTGACCGAGAGCTCTGTAGCCGCGCGCGCCGCGAACTCCCGCGCCCGTGCCCTTGTAGCCTCGGCGCGGGCGTCGCTCCTTTGCACGAGGGCGTACACGGTCGAGGCGGCAAGAATGGCGATCACCGCCGTAGCCGCGACCCCCACGACGAGCACTCGCCGCTGGCGGTGCCCGGCCGCGACTCGTTCGGCTTCCAGCTCCCGATCGGAGTGGTGTCGCGCTCGCCAGGCGAGGACGGCCTGGGCGAGAACGTCGTGAAAGATCTCGTACCGGGACGACCCGTCCGCGGCGGCTACCGGTCGAAGGATCCGCTCTGTCGTGAGCAGGTGCAGGATCGGCTCGACCTCTCGCTCGCCGACCCCGGCGTACTCTGCGAGATCGGAGACGCGGTGCGCGATCTTCGTGCCGGACGGCGTAACGAGGTGATTGAACATCTCCGCCGCCGCCTGCTGGCCTTCAGACGGCAGCGCGTCTAGCGCATGGTCCAGATGGTCGCGGACGATCTGCTCGGCGCCGCCGAGCGCGGCAAGTGTCCGCAGCCGCAGGACGTCCGAGCCTTCGTCGCGCTCCACTTCCCAGAGCCGCTCCATGACGAGAGACAGGTACGGCGTCTCGACGTACTCCTCCGCCCTGCCGCCGTCTGCGACGCCGCGTCCTGCGAGGCCGACATCGACCTTTCCGCTCGCGACCTCATCGAGGACGGCCTCCACCAGCTCCGGCTCGATCTCGATACGACCGTTTGGCGTCATTCGGTTGTACTGCTCGATCGGTCCGACAATCGCTTCGCGCGCGGCGTCTCGATCGAGATGTTCGAGACGAAGCGAGTTCGCAAACAGGCTCGGGATCCGCGCCTTGAAGCGGTCGAGTCCGGCCAGCGCATCCTCGCGCAGGGACAGGAGGAAGTTCGCGCGGAGTCCCGGCCGCGTAACCGCGGCCGCAAAGTCGGCTCCGAACGTACCCGGATCGTTCTCCGCAGCGTGGTACACGAAGTACTCCTCCGCTCCGTCGAGGATCACGTAGAGCTCGCCGCCGAGACGCGCGCTCGCGGCCTCCAACGTGTCGGCGAGCGAGCCGGCCGGCTGTTCGCCGGCCGACGCCGCCACCGCCGCGCGCAATTGCCGGCCCGGGTCCTCGCGCCAGCGGTCGAACACGACGACCGCGAGCGGACCCGGGAGAGCGCGGAGCCGACGGACGACCGCGGCTCTGAGGACGGAGCTTTTGCCAACGCCGCTGGCGCCGTAGAGGAGCGTTAGGCGTGCAGCCGTGAGGTTCGCGGTGATGATCCCCTCCTCCCGGTCGCGGCCGAAGAAGAAGGATGCGTCGACCTCGGAGTCTTCGAATGGCGCCAGGCCCTTGTAGGGGCTCGGCGGGTTCACGTCACGGGCTCGTGAGTGAGACGTGCCCCGAGCCGATCGAGGAACTCCTCGGGGTCGAGGTCGAAGACGTCGATGCCGCGTTGACGCCACGTCTCGCACTCGACGGCATCGGGCCTCGCCGAGATGGCCCATGAGCGGTAGTTGACGCGTTCGCGACCCCACAGCCTGTGCAGGAGCACGCGAACGTGCCACGCGCGGAGCGGGTAGCCGAGAAATAGGAAGTGGCTGCGGCGGAGCTTCGAGACGAGGCCGACCGGAACGACGCCGGCCAGCTCGGGTGACGCGAGGAAGTCGATGTAATCGTCCTCGCTGACGACAAAGCTCTCCCATTCCCGCTCGGGAGTACGGTCGACCTGACCGTGGATCTTGAGGATCACCGTGCGGCGCTCGGGAACCAGGTCGACGTACGTGTTCGGGATGTCGACGAGTGCGACCGTCCCCTCGGCCGAGACGTGCAGGAACTTGCCGGTGTGACGGCCGTTGCCGATATAGCAGACCGTGTCGAACTCTTCGTCGGCTTCGGTAAAAGCACGCTCGAGTCCCTGGTCGAACTCTGCTGAGACGATCAACGGCGGCGGCCAGCCGCGTTTGCGAAGCGCACCGGCCAACGTCGCAAGACCGTGCTCGACCGCCCCGGGCTCGTAGTCACGATCGAAGAGCTCGTGGAGCTCGTCGTACAGCGGGCCGACGCCCTTCATCAGGGCGACGTACTGCGAAACGCGTGCGAGGTCGCGCTCTCTTTCCGGCGGGTAATCGAAGCACTCGGCCAGATACGCCGCGACGTGGTCGGGCGTCGGGAGGGCCGCCGCCGCGGTCTCCGGCTGCGAGGCACCCCGAGCGCCAGGCCCGAGGATGATCACGAGCCTGCCCCCAGCCGCCGCCTTGACGATCTCGCGGTAATGGTCGTCGAGCTCTGGACGCGGTGCCGCAGGGTCGAGCGACGCCTCCTGGCGCAGAATCGACGCATAGAGCTGTTGCAGCTCCCTGCTCGGCTCGATGCCGAGCTCCTCAACGAGCTTGCCCCGCCCTTCATGGTAGGCGTCGAGCGCCTCGGCCTGGCGGCCTGATCTGTACAGAGCGAGCATGAGGTGGCCGCGCAACCGCTCCCGGAGTGGGTACTGGGCGACGAGGGACTCGAGCTCACCGACCAGCTCCGCGCCGGAGCCGGCGACGAGCTCGGCGTCCAGGCGCTGCTCGAGTGCGTCCAGGCGAAGCTCCTCAAGCCGCTGGATGTCGCCCTGCGCGAAGGCCTCGTAGGCGAGGTCGGCGAGCGGAGGGCCACGCCACAGTGCGAGCGCTTCGCGAAGAATCCGAGTCCGCTCGTCGCCCGTCGAGCGCCTCGCCTCGGCAACAAGCCGCTCGAATCGGCTGAGGTCGAGCTCGTCAGGCCCGACGGTCAACGCGTAGCCCGGCGGCCTGGTCACGAGCACGTCTGCCCCGAGCAGCTTGCGGAGGTGGGAGACGATGTTCTGCAGCGATGTCGTCGCCGTTCGCGGCGGTTGCTCGCCCCAGAGCTCGTCGACGATGCGGTCGATCGACAGCGCCTCGCCTGCGTGAAGGAGCAGGAGACCGAGGAGAGCCCGTTGCTTCTGCCCGCCGAGATTTAGGGGGCCGCTCTCGTTCGCGACCTCGAGCGGGCCAAGGACCCGGTACGCAGGCACAGGCAGGTTCTAACACCTCGCCGCGGCAGAGGGAAGCGCGCGTTAGTGAGCCGTTGGCGCGGCGTGACCGAGACATTTAGGCACGGATCGACGGTCTGTGCATGCCGAGCACAGACAACAGCCACAGCGACCACGGTCGCCTGCTTCGCCGCTTACTCGCAGTAACTGCCGTTCTTGCCACCATGGCGCTTCCTGCGCCGACCTGCGGCTCGACGGCCCTCAACTTCGGCCCGGACACCGCCGTCCGCGCCTGGACGATCCAGTACACGGCTCACGACGGTGCCCGCCGGTCTGCGACCGTCATCCTCCCGGCCTCGTACGGGCCGCACAACAATCCGTCCATCCCACTGGTCATCTCGCCTCACGGCCGCAACGGAACCGGCCGGGCGAACGCCCAGTACTGGGGAAAGCTCCCCGCCGCAGGCGGCTTTGCCGTGGTCAATCCTGACGGCATGGGCCGGCGGCTGAAGAGCAACTCGTTCGGTTACACGGGACAGATCGACGACCTCGCGCGCATGCCGGAGCTCGTGCGGGCAGCGCTGCCCTGGGTCCGCATCGATCGTCAGCGGATCTTCGCCCTGGGTAGCAGCATGGGTGGCCAAGAGACGCTGCTCCTCGTCGCGCGGCATCCCGACCTGCTTGCGGGCGCAGCCGCCCTGGACTCGGTGACCGATCTCGCCCGGCGTTACGGGCAGATGCCCGAGGCCGAGTGCGACGCAGCGTGTCTCCGCCGCAATGGAAAGCCCTTCGGCGTGATCCTCCAGCAGAAACTTGCACACGAGGTTGGCGGAATCCCGACCGGACATGCCCGCCTGTACGCCGAGCGGAGCCCGCTGCAGCAGGCCGGGCGGATCGCCGCCTCCGGCGTGCCGCTCGAGATCTGGTGGAGCACGAAGGACCGCATCGTCGTCGACCAGGCGCACCAGTCAGGCGCGCTCTACCGGGCGCTGCGCCGACTCGATTGGTGCGCCCCGGTCAGCGAGTACGTCGGCAGCTGGCGCCACTCGCACGAGATGAGGGCAAGCCAGCTCCTGCCGATCGCGCTCGTCCGGCTCGGGCTCCTGCCGACGACCTCCCGGACGCTGCCGGCGAGCGTCATGTTCCGGACAGAGCCCCAGTGCTCGGACGCGTAAGCCGCACCTACGGAACGGCGGTCCGTACGGCGACCTCGACGGTGCCGCCCCGTCCGGTTAGGTCGATCGCGCTCGTCCTCGTGTCGAAGCGCGAGGAGGATCGGCCGTTGACCCGGACGGCGACGATTCGCCTGCCGTCCGGTAGGCGCAGCCGCAGCGCGAGCGCAGCGAGCGTCTTCCGTCCCGGGACCCGGACTGTCGCCTGCAGCGAGCTCGCGTACGCCAGGATCTCGAAGGAAACCGGGCCGGCGCTCGTCGGCATGCGACGAACGACGATCCGCTTCCCCGGTTCGAGCCATGCGCGCGGCGTTGCGAACCCGAGCTGAAGACCGTCGGGCTCGCCGTTCGCGCCACGCGTCTCGCGGACCAGCATGAGGCGTAGCTTCGTCAGGAACGTAGCGTTGCTCGCGGAGTTCGGCGGGAGATAGGCTGTCCGGAGGTACTCGTCGTGATCCGGTGCGACCGATGCTGCCTCGCCGCCGACGAACGTGCCTGGGGTCATCGCGACCGCAAGTTGGCCGTAGAGCGCGAGAACGAGTTGATCGGCCTTGTCGTTGTCGGCGAGGAAACGGGCAACGCTGTTCCCGTAGACCTCGTCGGTCCCGCCGCGAGGGAACGGCCCTTCGCCGTAAAGCCTGTATGCGCCGGCGCGCACCAGCCCGAGCATTCGCGCGCCGTGAATTCGCATGTAGTCGAAGATCCCTTCCGCCCGTTCGCCGCCCGCGCGGAAGAAGCCGGAAGCGAGTGCGTAGGGCATGACGAGGTTCCAGTAGCTGCCGAGCCGCGCCTCCGTCACCGACCCGTACGGACGCTCGCCGTCGACAAGCGAGATCGGAACGAACAACGACCCGTCTTCGAGACGCGTCTCGGATGCCTCCACCGCTCGACGGAGCCCGCGCTCGAGTCGGTTCGCTGTGGCGAATGTCGACCGTGCGAGGTCGGGCTTCCCGACGTCGGCCCATGCGGCCGCGATCGCGCGCATGCCTTGCCAGGCGACGGCCTGCGAATGCAAGCCGTAGACCGAGTCGGGAATGTCGGAGGAGTAGCGCTCGCGGGCGAGCAGGCCGTGCGGATCACTCGCGATCTGGCGATCGAAGTCCGAGACGTAAGCGCGTAGCGCCGCCGTGACCCGCCCAAGCTCCGCGCGGTCCCGGTAGAGGCGGTAGTACACCGCCGCCGCGAGCAGCCTCTCTGCCTTCTTCCAGTTCGGATACCGGGTCGGTCGCTGCGCCAGCGAGGCCTCGACAATCGAGCGGCTGAGCTTCCCTCGGCCCCATTCAGCGGCGACCTGCGCCACGTCGAGTGCCTCGGGGTACGAGAACTCCTCGTATGGATTGCCGATGCTGTAGCGCCAGGCGAGGACGAGGTTCTGGACGAGGACGGAGCGCCAGGCATTCATCACTCGTCGTTCAGGAACCTGGACGAAGGCGCCCTCGCCCAGCCGCCGCGTCCAGTACGCAGTCGTCGCGCGGCGGGCGGCGTCGTACGCGTCGGACGAGACCTTGCTCAGCACATGTCCGCCCTGCCACGCGACGCTCAGGGTGCTGCGTTTGCCAGCCGAGGCCGGCAATGTGCGGGTCTCTCCGCCTGCAACTGCCATGCGCAACGCGACGGGCTCCCGGGCGTCGACCGTCAGGCGAACAAAGCTCGCCTCCGCCTCGCGCTTCGGCAGATGCCACACGAAGGACTCTTGCGCGTAGCGGTTGCCGACCGCGTCGACGTAGCGCGTCTGCAAAATCGGCAGCCACCCGGCAGCGAGAGACCCCGGCGTGAGGCGGCTGAAGCACGACCCAAAGCGCTCAGCGCCGGCGAAGACGGTCAGCGTCGGCCCGTAGACGTGGTCGGCGACAACCTGGCTACCGTCCGCGACGTGGAGCGCGACGGTCCGGGCGCCGTCGACGCTCGACGGAATCGAGAGCGCCGCGTAGTGGAAGCCTGACGCAGTCAGCGGCCGCCCCTTCCCCTGCGCGAGGAGCAGCGGAGCCAGAAACCGGCGAGCACCATCGTACGTCGGCCCACCCGAGGAGTGCAGCAGCTTTTCTCCCCACACGTCGCGGCGCGCCCGCAGGGCCCGCATCGTCGCCTCGGAGTAGGAGACGCTCGCCGTCGGACGCTCGCAGCTGTCCTCGTTCTGTCCCGCTGCTCGACCGGCCGTCGCCGCACCACCGGCCAGCGAAGAAACAACGAGCGCGAGCGCACTCACGAGGACGTACACAACCATCATCGACTTCGGCGTCACATCAGCGGGCTTCTTCTACGTGTACAACCTGCGTCGTGTCGCAAAGCGCGAACACGTCATCTTCGTGCCCCCTCGCAAGCCTCCGCTAATGAGTTCCCGGAAGCGCCGGCCGCTTGCGCGAGCTGCGTGTTGACGCCGTACGCCACGCTCAGAACCATCCTTGATCGCTGTATCAACTGCAACCCAAGATTGCCTCGTTCCCACTGCGCAGCAGGCGCAGCGCGATCGGAGCTCCGCCGAGAAGGTCGGGGGAGGCCGGCCGCGAGCTGGTGTCGCCAGCGGCGACAGCAGCCTGCGCGTACGGATGCGCGTACAGGTTCGTCTCCGCGTTCCCGCTCCTTGCGTAGTTCGGTACAGCTTGTTGCAAGTCGCGATGTAGCTCGTTGACCTTGTTGCGCCTCGTCGCCGTCTATCTGACCGGACCTCTTAATCCCAAGGTCGAAGGTTCGAATCCTTCACGGCCCAGCTAAAGCCCCTGCAAATCCACGCTTTCGTCTCGAGCACGGATGTGCCGCGGGGGCAATGGGGCAACGCGCGACCAATCCGCACCTCGGCGCGTCACTTGGGGCATCGCCGGTGAAGTTGGTAATTCAGATCCCGTGCCTGAACGAAGCGACCGTCCTTCCCGTCACGCTTGCCGATCTCCCACGCGAGTTGGAAGGCTTCGACAGCGTCGAGTGGCTCGTCATCGATGACGGCTCCACCGACCGCACCGCGGAGGTGGCCCGTGCGTTCGGCGTCGATCACATCGTCCGCTTCTCCTCGCACAAGGGGCTGGCGGTGGCCTTCGAGTCGGGAATCGACGCTGCGCTGAAGCTTGGAGCAGACGTCATCGTCAACACAGATGCTGACAATCAATATCCCGGGAGCGAGATCCCAAGGCTCGTCGCGCCCGTGCTCGCGGGCAAGGCCGACATCGTTGTGGGGACCCGCGGGATCAAGAAGCACGCGGAATTCTCGACCGCGAAGAAGGTCATTCAGCGCTGGGGCTCCTGGGTCGTCCGGGGGGCGTCGAATACCGACGTGCCCGATACGACTTCGGGCTTCCGCGCGTACAGCCGCGAGGCCGCGCTGCGCCTGAACGTCATTTCCGGGTTCACGTACACGCTCGAGACACTCATCCAAGCCGGCAAGAGCCATCTCGCCGTGACTCACGTGCCCGTCCGGACGAATCCGAGGACGCGGGAGTCACGCCTCTTCCGCTCGATCCCCCACTACGTCGGTCGCTCGATCGAGACGATCCTCCGCATCTACGCGATGTACGAGCCCTTGCGGGTCTTCCTCCGGCTCGCAGCGATTGTCGCCCTCGCCGGTCTCGCGCTCGTCGCTCGCTTCGCGTACTTCTACTTCACCGAGGCTGGTCCGACCGGGCACGTGCAGTCGCTCATCGTCGGCGTCGGACTCCTCATCTTCGCTCTTCAGCTCGCCATGCTCGGGATCATCGGGGATCTTCTGCGCGCGGACCGTGTCATCGGTGAGCGCACGCTCCACCGCGTGCGCAAGATCGAGCTCGCGCTCGGGATCGTGCCCGACGACCCGCTTACCGAGCGCATCGCTACCGGCGTGGGGAAGCGTGAGCCGCTCGACTGAGGACGCTGTGCGCCTTGCCGTTCAGGGACCGGCCGGAAACGTCTACGACAAGTACGGCACGCACAACCCGCTCGCTCGTCTGGTCGTCAGGCGCTTCCTCGCCGCCGTCGACGCCACGGTCGACGAGAACCGGCCGAGTTCGGTCCTCGACGTCGGCTGTGGAGACGGGTTCGTAACCGAGCGACTCGCGCAGCGGCTTCCGGAGGCCCAGGTTGTCGGCTTCGATGTCGGCGACCCGCGCCTCCGCGCGCAGTGGGGCCGTCGGGAGCGTCGAAACCTTTCGTTCCGCGAAGCCTCCGCGTACTCCGTCCCGTATGACGACGACTCGTTCGAGCTCGTGTGCGCGCTCGAGGTGTTCGAGCACTTGGAGCGTCCGCGCGAGGCGCTCGCGGAGCTCACCCGGGTTGCTTCCCGCACGCTGCTTCTCAGCGTTCCAGCCGAACCACTGTGGCGCGTGCTCAACATCCTCTCCGGCCGCTACGTCCTCGCTCTCGGGAACACACCAGGCCATGTCAACCACTGGTCTCGCCGCAGCTTCGTCGGCTTCTGTCGCGAGGCGGGCGAGTTGGCGCGAGTGCGCACGCCCGTCCCTTGGACCATGGTGACGGTCGCCGTCAACGGGCATTGATGACGCCCCATAGGAGCCGCCCACGAGTGGCGCGGATGCTCGGGACGCTCCTCGGACTCGTTCTCATCGCACTCCTGCTCTTCCGCCTCCGCTCGCTGTGGAGCGAGCATCCCATTCCGGTCGACGAGGCGAGCCCGCCGCTGCTTGCCGCAGCCGTCGCCGTCGCCGGCCTGGCCATGACCGTCTACGGCGCAATCTGGCCCGCGACACTACGGTCGATCGGGACCGCCCCGCCGCGCGGACTCCTGATTGCCTTCTACGCCGGCCAACTCGGCAAGTACCTGCCAGGTGGGGCGTGGCAATACCTCGGCCGGGCCAAGCTCGCCGCCCGCCTCGGTATTCCCCTCCGCGCCGGGGCAGCCTCGCTCGTCGTTGAGGCGGGTTGCTCGCTCGTCGCCGCCGCCCTCGTCGGTCCCTTCGCCCTCGCATCGGATAACCGCCGCCTCGGCGCGGCTGCCGCAGCCGTCGCAGCCCTTGCCGCGGCTGGGGCGCTGCTGAGCTGCTCGTCCTGGGTCGCACGGGGGGCGTCCGCGCTGCAGCGCCGGGCGCGATTGCCGAACCACGCCGACGTGCAGGCCCTCCGAGGCGTAACGATCCGATACGCGCTCGCGTGGCTCGTCTTCGGCGTCGCGTTTTGGCTCCTCGCCCGTGCGCTGTACGCCGTTCCGGTCTCGAGCTTGCCGTTTTATGCGGGGACGTTCACGGTCGCCTGGGCGGCGGGATTCGTTGTCGTCTACGCTCCCGGAGGCCTCGGCATTCGCGAGGCCGTCATCGTTCTCATCCTCGGCAGCCATCTCGGCGTGGGCGAGGCGATCGTGCTCGCGGCGAGTTCGCGGATCGTGTTCACCGTCGTGGACTTCGTCGGAGGCGTCGTTGCACTCACTGTGCTCGGTCGCGCACGAAGAGCCGTTGGCTAAAGGACAGGGTGCTTGAGGACTTGCCGCGCTTCCTGCACGGGGCCTACGAAGACTGGGCTCGGCCGCTACCCGCTCGTTGCGAAAAATGCGACGCAACGGCCGAACGCATCAGCGCCGTCGGGAGCGGTTCCATAGGTGGCTTGGAACTTCTCATCGCCCCACCGGGCATGCAGTGCCTCACACGTCTGAGCGGGATTCTCGACGCCATACCCGTCGGACCCGGCTCCCGCGCCGCTCGTATCCGACAAGACGAACCCAGCCGCCAGAGCCAGCGCCAGCACCACGACGAACGCCGTGATCACTGCTCGGAGCCGTGTGGCTCGCGCTCGCACTCGACCTCCTGGCCTTAACGGGGGTTCAGAACCAACCCCGCGAGAACGGACGGCAGCCTACTCCCATGCGCCGACGGCGTCAAGAAGCCGGGACCGAGGTTGCGGTGCATTCTTCAACGTCTCGGGGACATGGGTGAGACCACGACACGCGGTAAGCACGGAACCGTTGCAGGGGGCTCGGGCAGCGAGGAGTGGATGCTCCCGCAGCGACTCGAGTGGCTCGGTCGTCTACGGGCAACGCCGTCGCGCGTGGCCGGCTTTGCGTTGTTCCTGGTAGGCGGCATCGCCGTACTCCTCGCTTACGGCAAGCCCTGGGTGGGCTACGACGCTATGTACGCGCTGCTCTGGGGCCGTGACCTCGCCCGTGGCCGCGTTCCGAACTTCGAGCTACCCGTCGCGCCGACGCCGCATCCGCTTGCGATCGTCTTCGGAGCGCTTGTCTCCCCGCTCGGCGACGGCGGCGTGGTCGTCTTCGAGTGGCTCTCGATCGTGTCGTTCGTCGCTTTGGGATGGGCTGCCTTCCGCCTCGGCAGCAAGCTGTTCTCAGCGCCGGTGGGTCTCGTGTTCTCGACGATCCTGATGACCCGTCCACTGCTCGTTCTCGAGACGCAGCATGTCTCGATCGACATTCCGTTTCTCGCCCTTGTGCTCTGGGCGACCAGCCTGGCCGCCCGGACGCCCCGACGGGCATGGCAGGTGCTTGCTCCACTCACCGCAGCCGGCCTGCTACGGCCGGAAGCTTGGGTCATCTCGGCGCTGTACACGGCGTACGCCGCGTCAGGGCGCGGGAGACGTGACGCACTGCTCCTCGTGAGTCTCGCGGCAGCGGCGCCGCTTGTCTGGATGAGCTTCGACCTGGCAGCCACCGGCGATCCCTTCTACTCCCTTCACGGCACGCGCGAACTTGCTGCCCAGCTGGCGCGACCGCGCGGGCTCGATACGGCGCTCCGCACCGCCCCGGAGTACCTCAAATCGATTCTCGGCGAGCCTATCGCGTGGATGGGCGTTGCCGGCTCGATCGCCGGAATAGGCGCGCTGTACGAACGCGCCCGCCTCCCCGCCGTCCTGATGGGTGTCGGGTTCTCATGGTTCTTCGTTCTGGGCATCGCTGGGCTCCCACTCATCACCCGCTACCTTCTGATCCCGGCGACGGTCATGGCGCTCTTCGCCGGCGTCGCGGCCTTCGGGTGGCGACATCTAGCGAGGCGGGGCCGCCTCCGCCGCGCGTGGGCCGCAAGTTCAGCGGCTCTGCTGATCGGCGCCACGATCGCGATCCCACATGATCTGCGACAGCTCGACAGGAGGCTCGCGCTCAGTTCAGAGCGCCGCGCGTTGCACGCGGATCTCGTCGAGATCGCTTCTTCGCCGGCCGCACGTGAGTGGCGTCGCCGCTGCGCGTCTGTTTACGTTCCCACCTACCGCGCCGCTCCAGTCGTCGCTTACTCGCTCCACGAAAATCCAGGCGCGGTGCAATCAGCAGCGGCGCCGCGAGCTACAAAGGCGCTGGTGGTCGTGCCCGCAAACAGCATCGTCGGCAGCACTTTCCTTCTCGATCCGCGAGAACCTGGACGCGGCACGTTTGCTGCACCGATCGGCTCTCGCCTTGTCGAGGAGAACCGGTCCTGGCGCCTTTTTGAGCGTTGCTAGGCGAGGAGATGCAGCGCCGCATGCCGTTCGTGCTGCTTGGGATCGTCGTCGCGGTGAGCTTTGCGTTCCAGCTCTATTCCGCCCAGCACCCGACCTCGTGGCACCAGTCGCGGACGAGCGTTCCTATGGGAAGCTCGCCGTCGACCTCGCCGAGCACGGCCATTTCGGGGACAGGACAACGGGTCTGCACGATCCGTTCCACTGGGCGCCGGGCGCGCCGGTGTTCTTTGCGCTCGGCCAAGCACTGTTTCCCGATCCCGCGTCCGCGGAGACCGATGACATTCCCGCGGTCTATAGCTTGAACGCGGCCGTCTCGACGCTCACGGTGGTTGTGGCGTTTTGCCTGGTCTGGATGCTCACGGGGCCATGGGCAGGATTGGTCGCAGCGGCGCTCGTCGGTTTCTACCCACCGCTGATCCTCGCGACCGGAGAGCAGCTCTCCGAGCCGCTCGGCGCCTTCCTGCTCATCGCTGCGTTCGCCGCGCTGGCAGCGGGCCTGCAGTTCCGGAGTCACTGGGCGACCTTCGGCGCCGGCCTGCTGCTCGGCCTCACAGTTCTGACGCGCGCGGACCTCCTGCCTGTTCCCTTCCTGATCGCCGGGCTCGTCGGTGTCTGGATCTGGCGGCGCGGAGACGGCCTTCGGCGCGGCGCGTCCGCCGCGGCCGTTCTCGCCGGCGCGGCAGCCCTCACGATTGCCCCGTGGGTCGCCTACGCTTCGACACGCGCGAGCGAGTTTGTTCCCGTGACGACCGCCGGGCCATCCGCGCTCTTCATCGGAACGTACCTGCCGGGCAACGGGACAACAACGGGATTGAAGCGCGTCCTTGGAGACGAGGCGAAGCGGCTGAACCCGAGATTCCGTGGAACGCCGAACTCCCAGCTTCAAGCGCAGTGGGTACTCAACGTTATCGCCGCTCGGCACCCCGACCGACCCCGCCGCTCCGCGATTGCGCTCGAGGCGAGGCATAACCTGATCCGTTACGGGCTCGGCCATCCGCTGAAGTTCGGCGCCATGATGCTCGACAAGGGCGTGAAACGAATGTGGTCTCGCTACGCACGCGGTGGCGGCCGTCGCGAGTCTGTCGCCATCCGCATTTGGCACATCGTGCTGGTGCTTGCGTCCTTGTCGGGGGTAGCGCTCGCCGTTGTGTTGCGCCGGTCCCTCGTGCTCTCCACGATCCTGACGGCCGTCGCGACGTTGACTGCCGTCCACATGCTCGCTGTCGCTCAGGCCCGTTACAACCTCCCGCTCATGCCAGTGCTGATCGCGGGTGGCGTCAGCGGATGGTTCCTCGGCATACGAGCAACTACTGGGAGGCGAGGCAAGCGAGACATTGAGGCCGCCCTTGATGAAGAAGGACGGAAATCGGGGTTAACGGTCGCGGAGTCAACATCCGGTTGTTGACCCGGGCCAGCAGGGCCCGAGAAGACCCGAGTCAGCGCGAATGAATCCGAGTGGTCACAGCCTCTTGACAAAGGCGTGACCGACCCGGTCAATTAGCTGCTCAACGAGGGCCTCTGCAAATTCAGCCCGCGCCAGGAACAGTGCCTTCCACTTGGGCGAGGCCGGCCTGCTCAGCGCCTGAGTTTGCGAGGGTAAGAGCGAGAGAGGGGCCGAAGCCCCTCTCTCGACTCCGCTCTGAGACCGGTTTCAGCTCACGGCTCGACCTTGACGGAATCGCACCCGAAGAAGAGGTGCGATGCCCCGTCGGTTCCGACGAACGTCCCCCTGACGCAAACTTCCGTCGACGACGTGGTGAGGCCGCTGTCCGCGACGCGGAATTGGAGGACCAGGTCCAGATCACCGTCACGCGTCTGTTCGTCGAGCTCCCAGGAGTCCTCGGCGTGTCCGGTGCCGTGGACCGCCGTGGCACCACCCGTCCCTGAGAAGACGACCGACCGTGGTCCGAACCTCACGCTGAGCGGGTCGATCCTCGTCGCGTCGAACGCGAGCGGCAGACCGTACTCGTCTGCCTGGGTCGTCAGGACGGCCACCGGCGCCGTCCCGTTCAGGTTGATCGCATTGGGGAAGCCGCCCGGCTTGATGTTGATCACCACGGGAACGACACACTCGACGGTGACTGACATAGTCGCCGCGTTGTTCCCGGACACCGGGTCGAAATCTGCCGGCATCGCGAGTTGGACGGTGTTTCGGAACAAGAACGTCTGCGGTCCCGGCACGCCGCAGGTGATCGTGAAGGTCTCGTCGATCGCCCGGAGCTCGTCCTTTGCAACGGCCGATGCGATCGTGAAAGCCGACGACGGGGTCACCGTCGAACCGGCTGGCGCGGTCCCGGTACGCGAAACGCCGACGTCCACCGGCGACGACGGTCCGTGATTCGTGATCACCTTGTGCAGCGTCACCCCGACCGGCTGACCGATGATCACCCGCGCGGGCGGCGCAGCCGCCGCGAAGCTGACGATCGCGGCGTCCGCCTTCGCCTTCACGAGCGTCTGTTCGGTGGTCCGGTTGTCCGCCGCGTTCGCGTCGATCTGATCGGCCGACACGATCGCCGAGTTGGTGATCGTCTTCGGTTCGCCGTTCAGATAGACGAGGTCCGGGGCGATCGAGACGGTGACCGCGAAGGTCGTCTGCGCCCCGGCCGCCAGCGCACCCACCGCACAGCGCAGCGTCCCGGCCGGCGCCTCGCTGCAGAAGCTCGGACCGGCCGTGTACGTGACGCCCGCCGGCAGGACGTCCTTCACGATGACGCCGGTCGCCGCCGAGGGACCGTCGTTGGTGACGGTGAAGGTGTAGCTGAGCGTCTCGCCCGCGAAGGCCGGATCCGCCGACGCGGTCTTCGTGATCCGCAGGTTTGCGATCGGGATCTCGATCCGCCAGATCCCGCGCCCGGTTCCCAGGTAGACGCGGACGAAGCCCGCCTTGTCGTGGTCGAAATGCGCGAACTCCGGCTGCGGGAGATGCGGGATCCCGGACGTTCCGGGCGCGTGCGGATCGGTGAGCAGCGACCACGTTCGACCGCCGTCGCTCGTGATGAAGACGCCGGACTGTCGCCCGGCCGCGACGATGATGTCGGGATTCTCGGGGTCGAACGCGATGAGGTTCGGTTGGGGCATGACGAAGATGCCGTCGCCGGCGTCCGGCACGTTCGACCTGAACCCGTCGTTCATGAGGCTCGAGAGCGCCAGGTCGTCGAGCCACCCCCTACCGCCGTCGATCGACCACACCATGCGCGGCGCTCCGTCGCCGACGACCGACGCATAGATGTGCAGCGGATTCTTGGGATCGACGGCGACGAGGCTGAAGCCGGGTTTCGAGTCGCTGGTGCGCTTCGGAGCGAAGCGTTGTACCCAGGCGCCGTTCGTATAGGTCCAGAGCTCGTCCAGCGAGCCGAACGTCCCGTGCCAGCACGATCCCGCGAGGACGTACGGCACCGGGTCGGTCGGACCCATCGCGGCTTGGATGTGACACGGCCCGAGTGAAGACGTCCACTCTCCGAGCGCCTCCCCCAACGGCGCGCCGTCGATGTTCTTCACGTCGCGCACCCCCGCTGGGATCGGGGCGCCGCCGGCCGTCGCCTGGAACGGGACCACGACGGCGACCAGATACCGACCGGGCCCGGGTTCCGCGATCAGCTGGGAGTCCCAAAAGGGCTGCGGGAAGAAACCGTACTTCGCGTCATCGTTGTACGCGGGGATCTTCTGCTTCATGTTCACGAAGCCCGGATCGCCGGCCTGGATCCCGCCGGCGCCGGAGAACGATTCGGCGACGACCTTCGTGGAGTCCGCGACCACGCCCAGCACGTCGCCCGGCACGCGGTGGTCCCAGGAGACGGCGTTGGGCGCGTCGCCGGCGTTCGCGGTGTAGAAGAG
>Ga0137375_10003787_pt1 | contig 17995 bp, 16 predicted proteins | sample SagtaG_24_FD_104936 | JGI IMG/M metagenome (GOLD analysis project Ga0137375, IMG submission 104936) | Vadose zone soil microbial communities from Sagehorn Ranch, Mendocino, California, USA - Sage1_R_113_16 metaG | ecosystem: Environmental > Terrestrial > Soil > Vadose zone | place: USA...
CGAATACCAACGCATCGTGAAGGAGATGGCCGCCAGGCTAGCCGCGGCATTCGGCCGGCCCGCGCCCGGCTAGATCCGCCCGGATTCGGATGGCGCGCCGGCACGTTGCGGTCGTACAACTGGCACCATGGCCAAGACGGGACATCGCTGGAAGTTCTTTCGCGCGGGCGGGTTCGATCAGGTCAAGCTGGAGACGGGCGAGGACCTCGCTCACATCGCCGAGCTCGACCAGAAACTGTGGGTGGCGCTCGCGTGCCCGACCAAGGGGCTCGAGATCGACCAGCGGATGATTGATCTCATCGACACCGACAAGGACGGACGGATCCGAGCGCCCGAGCTCATCACCGCGGTCAAGTTCGCGTGCACGCACCTCAAGCGCTCGGGCGACCTGCTCAAAGGGTCGCGCGAGCTGCCGCTGTCGTCGATCGACGACACCACCGATTTGGGCAAGACGCTGGTCACGGCGGCGCGCCGCATCCTGAGCGTCGTCGGGCAGCCTGACGCGACGTCGATCAGCGTCGACGGCGTCTCCGACCTGACCCACATCTTCGCCAACACGCCGTTCAACGGCGACGGCGTGATCACGGAGCTGTCGGCGTCCGACGACGCCGCGCGCGCGTTGATCCGCGACATCGTGGCGTGCTTCGGCGGCGAGGCCGACCGCTCGGGCCAGCCCGGCGTGCGGCAGGAGACCATCGACGCGTTCTTCGCCGAGGTCGACATCCACGGCGTCTGGTTCGCGAAGACGGAAACCCATGCGGCCACGCTGTTACCGCTCGGGCTCGAGGGTACAGAGGCGGCGGTCGCGGCGGTGAAGGCGATCCGCGCCAAGATCGACGACTACTTCGGGCGCTGCCGGCTGGCGGCCTATGACCCGCGCACGGTGACGGCGCTCAACCGCAGGGAGGACGAGTACCTCGTGATCGCGGCCGACGACATGACCATCACCGCCGACGAGGTCGCGGGCTTTCCGCTCGCGCAGGTTGGCGCGGGGCGGCCGCTGCCGCTGTCGGGGCCGGTCAACCCGGCGCACGCCGCCGCGCTGGATGCCCTGCGCAAACAGGCCGTGCAGCCGTTGCTCGGCGATCGGCCGCTGTTATCCGAAGCCGACTGGATCGCGCTCGGCGCCAAGCTCGCGGCGCACGAGGCGTGGCTCGCGGAGAAGCCGCCACTCAAGATCGATACGCTCACCACCGCGCGCATCGCCGAGATCCGCAAGACCGGCCTGTGGCGCGCGCTCACCGATCTCGTCAGCAAGGACAAGGCGGTCGAGGCCGAGGCAACCAGCCTCGATAGCGTCGAGCGGCTGGTCCGCTACCACCACCAGCTCGCGCTGCTGTGCACGAACTTCGTCAACTTTCGCGACTTCTACGACGGCGGCGCGCCGGCGGTATTCCAGGTCGGAACGCTCTACCTCGACCAGCGGTCGTGCGGCCTGTGCCTGCCGGTGGACGATTCCGCCCGGCACGGGGCGATGGCCGGGCTCGCCGGCGCGTACCTCGCGTACTGCGACTGTGTCCGACTCGCCACCAACGAGAAGCGCCAGATCGTCGCCGCGTTCACCAACGGCGACAGCGACAACCTGATGGTCGGACGCAACGGCATCTTCTACGACCGCCAGGGCCAGGACTGGGACGCGACCATTACCAAGATCATCGAGAACCCGATCAGCATCCGCGAGGCGTTCTGGTCGCCGTACAAGAAGTTCGTACGTTTCCTCGAGCAGCACGTCGCCAAGCGCGCCGCTACCGCCGAGTCGGAGTCGCACTCGATGCTCGAGCAAACCGCCGCCACCACCGTTCACGTCGACAAGGCCAAGCCCCCAGAGCCCAAGAAGATGGACGTGGGGACGGTGGCGGCGCTCGGCGTCGCGGTGGGCGCGATCGGCGCGTTCATCACCGCGCTGGTCGGCTACGCGACCGGCATCATCAAGCTGGGCGTGCTCCCGACCCTGGGCGCGATCCTCGGCGTCTTCCTGCTGATCTCGACACCGTCGGTGATCCTGGCCTTCATCAAGCTGCGCAAGCGCAACCTCGGCCCGATCCTCGACGCCAACGGCTGGGCGGTGAACGCGCGCGCCAAGATCAACGTCCCGTTCGGCGCGACCCTGACCGGCGTCGCCAAGCTGCCGCCCGGGTCGCGCCGCGACACCAGCGACCGCTACGCCGAGCAGGGCGTCCCGTGGAAGCGACTACTGTTCCTGTTCCTGCTGCTCTACGGCGGCTGGCGCTGGTACAAGGGCTCGCTCGACAGGTTCCTGCCCGAGCCGGCGCGCGCGCACACGGTGCTCGGCGATTGGTTCCCGGCCGAGCCGCTCTCGCCCGCCGACAAGAAGTAGGCGCTAACCGGCGCTCGGCCCGTCGTCACCGGCGTCCAACGTCGAGCCGCCGGAGCCCCCGGCAGCGCTGCCGCCGGTTCCGCCACCGCCGGCTCCGCTGCCGCCGGCTCCGCTGCCGCCGGCTCCGCTGCCGCCGGCTCCGCTCGCGCCTCCGGTCCCGCTCGCGCCCCCAACGCCACCGCCACTCGACCCGGACGCCCCCGCGCTACCGCCGACCGTCCCAGCGCTTCCCGTGTCTCCTCCGGATCCCGCCGAACCGCCGGTCGTGCCGGCAGCGCCCGTCTGCGAGCTGCCCTCCACCCCGCAGCGCCCTAACGAGGTCGAGGTCACGCCGTTCGCTCCCAGGCACTTGAGCCCGCTCTCGCAGTCGTCGTCGATCTCGCAGCGCTCGCCGAGTCCCTGCTTGCAGCCCGCGACCGAAAGCGCGACCAACAGGAAGGCCATGGTGGCGGACGTGGCGAACGTGGAAGAGCGACTGAACATGGAAGGTCGCTTGGTTACCATGCGCCCTCTGCCCCGACAAGATCGACCTTGGAACCCTGAGAGGGTTCCAAGCCTCCCGCGCCGAGCTCCGCGCGGCAAAGCCGCGCTCCGCTCACGCGATCCCCAGCTTTGAGGTACGTTCTCCGCATGCGAGCTTCGATTCGACGTACCTCGATTCTGGTTGCCTTGCTCTCCGCCGGCGCGGTCGCCGGCGCGGGTCTGGCGGCCGACAAGAAGCCGGGCGCCGGTAAGCGAAGCGCCGCCCAGAAGGAAGCGGAGGCCTTCGTCGCGAACGTCACCGGCCTCATGGAGCCGGTCGCGACCAGCACCAGCCGCGCCGACTGGCTCGCGGCGACCGACGTCACGCCCGAGCACACGGGCCAGCGCACGGGCGCCGACAAGGCGCTGGCCGCCCTCGCGGGCTCGAAGCTGGTGATCGAGAAGAGCAAGGCGCTGCTCGCCAACGAGAAACAGCTGGACGACGTCACCGCGCGCCAGCTGCACAAGCTGCTGCTCGGCGCCGCCGAGAGCCCGGGCACCATCCCCGACGTCGTCTCCAAGCGCATCGAGGCGGAGGCCAAACAATCGGAGATCCTCGACGGCTACACCTTCTGCCTCCAGCGCAAGGGCAACGCCTGCGCCCGCCCCACCACCGCCAACGAGATCGACGACATCCTGCGCAAATCGCGCGACCTGCAGGAGCGGCAGCGGGTGTGGCTCGCGTCCAAGGAGATCGGCCGGCCGCTGCGCCCGGGTCTCGTCGAGCTCGTCAAGCTCCGCAACCAGGTGGCGCGCGAGATGGGCTGGAAGTCGTACTTCGCGCTCAAGGTCGCCGACTACGGCATGACCGTCGACGAGATGATGAAGCTGCTCGACGACACGCTGGCCACCACCAAGCCGCTCTACGACGGGCTGCACTGCTTGGCGAAGAACCAGCTCGCGGCGCGGTTCAAGCGCCCCGTGCCCAAGCTGATCCCGGCGCACTGGATCGGCAACCGCTGGGCGCAGAGCTGGCCGGGGCTGGTGGAGGAGGCGAACCTCGATGCGCTGTTCAAGGGAACCTCCCCCGAGACCATCATCCGCAGCGCCGAGTCGTTTTACTTCGCGCTCGGATTCCCGAAGCTGCCGCCGTCGTTCTGGGAGAAGTCGGACCTCTATCCGGTGACGCCCGGGGTTGCGCGCAAGAAGAACGCGCACGCCTCGGCCTGGCACATCGACCGCGACCACGATGTGCGCTCGCTGATGAGCGTCGAGGCCAACGAACAGTGGTTCGGCACCGCGCACCACGAGCTCGGCCACATCTATTACTTCCTCGCATACAGCCGCCCCGAGGTGCCGTTCCTGCTGCGCGAGGGCGCCAATCGCGCGTTTCACGAGGCGATAGGCGAGCTGGCGCGGCTCGCCAGCCGGCAGACGCCCTACCTCGTCCGCATCGGCGTCATGCCGAAAGGCAAAGAACCCCCGGCCACCGGATGGTTGCTGCAGTCTGCGCTCGACTCGATTGTGTTTCTGCCGTGGTCGGCGGGCACGATGACCCACTTCGAGCGCGACCTCTACGAGAAGGAGCTCGCGCCCGCGGACTGGCAGAAGGCGTGGTGGGACCACGTCGCCGAGTTCCAGGGCGTCGTTCCCCCCGGCGGCCGTGAGCTCGGCGAGCTCTGCGACGCGTGCACCAAGACCCACATCAACGACGACGCGGCGTCGTATTACGACTATGCGCTCGCGACGCTGATCAAGTTCCAACTGCACGATCACATCTGCACCAAGATCCTCAAGCAAGACGTGCGCTCGTGCGACTACACCGGCGGCGACGTCGGCAAGTTCCTGAAGGGCATCCTGTCGCTGGGCGCGACCCGCGACTGGCGGACGGTGATCAAGGAAGCCACCGGCGAGCCGATTTCGCCGCGCGCGCTGATGGCGTTCTACGCGCCGCTGGTCGACGAGCTCGGCAAGCGCAATGCGGGCAAGGACTGCTCGCGATGATTCCCTCGGAAACCCTGGGACGGTTCCGAACCTCCCGCGATGCGCTCCGCGAGGCAAAGCCTCGCTCCGCGCTACGCGATGATTCCCTCGGAACCCTGGGAGGGTTCCGAACCTCCCGCGATGCCCTCCGCGAGGCAAAGCCTCGCTCCGCGCTACGCGATGATCGGTAGGACCCGCCGCGCGGCCGCGCGCATCGCATTCGCGGGCGCCGTCGTTGCCGCATCGGCTGCCGCGGTCACGGTGGCGGTTGCGGGCCCGTCCCCCACGCGCCTCCCGACCGCCCCGCCCGCGAAGCCCGGCAGCGCCGACCTGCCGCCCGACCTCGACATCCCGCCCCCGCCCCCACCCCCCGCCGAGCGCCAGCGGGGCGTCGCGCTCGGCCTGTTCGCGGAGGACGTGAGCTTCTCCTACAAGCCGCTGCTCGCCGAGGTCGTCGCGCTCGGCGCGACCCACGTCGCGCTCGTGGTCCCGTTCTATCAGACCGACGGCACGAGCCACGACCTCGCGCTGCACACCCGCTACTCGCCGACGCTGTCCGCAGTGGCGGAGATCGTGCGCGCCGCGCGCCGCGACGATCTGCAGGTCATGGTGTTCCCGATCGTGCGGCTCGCGGCGCCGCGCGCCGGGGAGTGGCGGGGGACGCTGGCGCCGAAGGATCGCGACGCGTGGTTCCGCCGTTACGGCGACCTGCTGGGTGAGCTGGCCGCGGTGGCCGGCGTCACCGGCGCCCGGCGGCTGGTCATCGGCAGCGAGCTATCGTCCCTGGATGCGAGCGACGCCGACGTCGAGCGCTGGCGGAAGCTGGTCGAGCGCGTGCGCACGGTGTTCGACGGCCACCTCGTGTATTCGGCGAACTGGGACCACTACCAGGCGGCGCGCGTCTTCGACCTCGTCGACGAGGAGGGCATCTCGGGCTACTTCAATCTCCGCGACCCGAAGGGTCCCGCCGACGACGCCGCGCTGGAGGCGGGTTGGCGGCACGCGCGCCACGAGATCGAAGCCTGGCGCGGCGGGCGCCGCCGCCCGTTCATCTTCACCGAGCTCGGCTACCGCTCGCGCACCGGCGCGTCTGCGTCGCCGTGGGACGAAACCCCGGGCGGGCGCCCCGACCCCGGCGAGCAGCGGCGCGCGTTCGCGGCGTTCCGCAAGGTGTGGGCCGGCGCGCCCAACCTCGATGGCCTCTACATCTGGAACTGGTATGGCTACGGCGGCAGCGGCACGATCGGCTACTCGCCGCGCGGCAAACCGGCCGAGACCGAAGTCCGCGCCCTACTTCAAGGGCTGTGACCCGGGTCGAGGTCCGAGTCTAACGTGCCCCGCCCATGCCGGCGGCGATCAGCGCGCCCACCGAGGTGAACGCGGCGACCGGCAGCGTGACATCCGCCGACCACGCCTTGCCCGCCCCGTCTCCCCCGGCGGTGATGACCATCGGAATCGGCCCTGTCCCCCCGCGCGCCAGCATCGCCATCCTGGGCTCGTCGCTCAGCGATCCCGCGAGCGACAGCACCGGCGCGAGATCGAGGTAGTAGAACGTGTCGCGCCCCTTGGCGGCTGCGAGCGCGTCCGCGAACGGCCCCGTCGTCTCGGCCGGCGCCGCCGCCGTCCCGGCGGCGAGGGCGGTGAGCTTCTGCTTGGCATCGCGGCCCATCGTGATCAGCAGCCGCTTGCCCGCGACCGCCCAGTAGACGTCGAACGCCGGGCCGAGAAACCGCCGCAGCGGCTCGGCGTCCTTGTCGCCGGCTTTGCCACTCGCCTGCTTGATCTTGACCCGGTAGTGGATGGTCTTGAGCTTGCCGACCGACTCCTTCTTGGCCGACCAGTCGAACAGCTTCTGGTTGCCGACCTGCGACCGCATGAACGCGTCGAACGCAGCTTGGTCCATGCTCGCCATCGTCGCTCCGACCTTCGCCGCAGCCGCGTCGTCCTTCAGCGGGCTCGCGAACACGCCGCCGAGGTGGGGCGTGTCCTTCTGCAACCACATGCCACCCGAGGTATCGCCCGCCATCGCCGCCAGCGTCGCGTCCAGATAGGCGAGCGCCGCTTGCGCGCCCTTTTGTTTGTCGGCGGCCAGCCGATCGCGGTAGGTCGCGAACACGCCGCGCCAGAAGGGCCCCAGGCTGCTCGCGCCCATCACGAACCGGCCGCGCTTGTCGCCGAGCACGGTGGGGTCGAGCGTGAACGGCCGCACCTCTTTGGCCACCGTCTCGAGCCTCGTCCCGGCGCGCGCGAGCAGCCGCCCGTGCAGCACGAGACCGCGCGCCGGATCGGGGCTGAGCCCGAGCTCCGCGCTGCCGGCGTCACCGACGAGGGCAAGCAGATCGGCGACCACCTCGAACGCGCGGTCGTCGGTCGTTGGCGCCGACGCGGCCGGCGCGCCGGTCGTGGCTTTCTGGTTGCGCATCTCGGTGATGATCCGCGCGATCGCGGCCTTGACGTCGGTACCGCGCGCGCGCGCGATCGCGTCCGGGTAGACGACACCGGTGATGTCGTCCGAGCCCGCCCGCCGCGCCTCGAGCGCCAGCATCGCGCCGCGCGACAGCGCCTCCAGCTCGTCGGACAGCACGACCACGTTGCCGGTACGATAGAACCACCCGCTACCGCTCCCCGGGCTGCGCACCAGCGTCACCTGTCCCCGGACCATCACCGGCTTTCCGAGCGCGTCGATCAGGCGCTGTGCCTCGACCGACCCGCGCGCGGGAACCGCGATCACCGTGCCGGCCTCGCCCTTGTCGCCGATCGCCACGAACGCGACGCTGCACGGGCCGGTGAAGTCGATGTTGGCGGCCACGTCGGGCTGCAGGCCCGCCTGCGACAGCAACATGTCGCGCAGCCCTTTGGCGTCCATCGGCAGCGGCACCGCCTGGCTCGCCAGCTTGGCGCCGTTTTCGAGCACGCGATCCACCGACGCGATCGAGATCGTCCCCAGTAGATGCGGGCGGGCGACGGCGGCCGCGACCAGCTCGACCGGCGGCCCGGAGGGAACGCCGGGAGCGGCGGAGGTGGTGGCGGCAGTCGCCGCGGTTTGTGCGGGCGGCGGCTGTTTGTCGGCGCAGGTGGCAGCGGTCAGCGCAAACCACGACGTCCACAACAGTCGACCAGCCACGGCACGACGGACCATCATGGCGAGACCATATCTCGCCTCGTCGCGTCGGAACGAACTAATTCCGACCGGCGCTTTCCCGTCGCTGGGTAAGGTTGCGGGTCACCCGTGGGCTTGATACGGTCGTTTTCGAATGATTCGTTCGCGCAGCCCGATCTGGTTGGTGTGGGGCGCGACGCTCGCGGGCATGGTCCTCGGCTGCAGCTCGGACCGTCCGATCGACATGTGGATCGCCAAGGATCCGGACGCAGGCGCGGGCTGGGAAGTGCCCGTCCGCGAGGCGGGTGAAGACACCGCCACTGGCGCCGCTGGAACCGGCGGCACGGGCGGTGACAGCACCGCCGGCACCACGGGCAGCGCCGGCACCGGCGCCGCTGGAACCACCGGTGCGGGCGGTGACGTCACCGGCGGCGGCGGCTCGTCGGCGGCAGGCGCCGGAGGCAACGCCGGCAACTCATGAAGCCAACACTCTGGACAACCCGCCCACAGTCTGGACAATGGGCGGGTTCTAGTTCAAAACGGCGCTAAGACACGGGCGGAGAAAGAGGAATCGGATGCAGGTCGTCTGCGGTAATTGCCAGCTCAGCTTCGATGCACCCGAAGGTGCGACCGGGCTGGTGTGTCCGATCTGTCGGGGTCCACTTCGCGCGCAGTCCGCCGACGGCAGCGCCCCCAAGACCTCGGTCGATTGGAGCGGCGGCGATCTCGACGACCTCATCGCGATCCTCAGCGGCCCCGCGAACTCGGCGCGCGTCGAGGTGCTGCCCCACACGGGTGACGGCGTCCTCGGCGAGGTCCACCTCCTCGCGGGCGGGGTTTCGGACGCGCTGTTCGCCGGCAAATCGGTGAACGACGCGCTCGACAAGCTACGCGCGGTCAAGGGTGCCCGCTTCCGCGTCGAGCCCCGCCTTCCCAACCCGGCCGACGGCGATCTCGGCAACCCCGGCCCGGAGTCCGGCACGCTCGAAGGACGCCCGCTCGCGCACCTCATGCGCTACTGCGAGGACTACGTCATTAGCTGTTCGATCGACGTTTGGCGCGGCAACGAGAACGCGCGCGTCGAGTACAAACGCGGCGAGATCAGCGGCGTGACCGTGGGCGGCATCGACGCACCCGAGCGCCTCGCCGAAGTCATGCAGTGGGCGTCGGGCAACTACCGACTCGTCGTGCCCGCGCTGAACCTGCCCGCCACCGCGCCCAAGAAACCGGCGAGCGCCGCGCGTACCCCGGCGCCGGTTCCTGCGCCCGCGCCGTCGGCGCAGGCCGCGCGCCAGGGCAGCGCGACGAAGACCATCTTCGGCATGCCGATGGAGGAAGTCGCGAAGGCCCGGGCCGCGGCGCTCGAAGCGTCGAAGCCCGAAGCTTCGAAGCCCGAAGGTTTGAAGCCCGAAGGTTTGAAGACAGAAGCCCGGTCCGAGCCGGCCAAGCCCGCGACCCCGGCGCCCACCCTCGCGCAACCCTCGCCTGCGGCGGCGCCCCCGAGCGCCGTCGGCCGCCCCACGATGCCGATGGCCGCGATGACCCCTCCCGGTGTGGCCCCGTTGGCGGTTCCGCCGCCGGTCGCCCAGCGCAGCACGGCCAGCCAGAGCGCGACGAAGACGATGTTCGGCGTGCCGACGCCCGAGCTTCCGGGCGGCTTTGCCCCGCTCACGCAGGCGCCGGAGGCCGCGGCCGCCACGACCGCGAAGGCGCCCCCCGAGTCCGAGCACAAGACCGGCGCGCGCAAGGTCTCGATCCCCGCGCCGGAGGTCGTGCACAGTGCCAGCGCCACGCCCGTCGCTGCGCCCGCCTCGCCGACGCCCGCCGGACGTCCCGTACACACGGAGACTGTCGCCCCTCGCCGCCCCTCCGCCCCGGTGCAGCCGACCGGCGCCCGCGCCGAGACCACAGATCCCGTGCGCCGCGCGCCCGAGGAAAAGCAGCGGCCTGCGAAGAAGGAGGCGCCGATCTGGACCTACGTCGGCGTCGGATTCGCGTTCGGCCTCGCGTTGCTCGGCATCTACCAGCTCGTCGGCCTGCTCGGACACTAGGATTCCTCCGGGCGCGATGCTGACCGCCGTCGTCGACGCCTACCGGCGCACCAGCAAACCGAACGACATCGTCTGGAACCGGTTTGTCGCGCGGCCGTTGGCGGCGGCGATCATCGTGCCGCTCGCGCGCACGCGGATCACACCCAACCAGGTCACGTTGGTGACGCTGCCGGTTTTCCTCGCCGGTGCGGCGATGGTCGCGCTCTCGCCCACGTGGGGCGGCTTGGTCGGCGGGGCGGCGATCATCGAGCTCTCCTACGTGCTCGACTGCGCTGACGGCCAACTCGCGCGACTCAAGGGAACCTCGTCTCCCGTAGGTGCGCACCTCGACTTCCTGATGGACGAGATCAAGGCGTTCACGCTGATCGCGGCGGTCGCGATCCGGCTCTGGCTGCCCGCCCACGACGATCGCTACCTCGTCGAGGGCTTGCTGGGACTGGGCGTGCTGGCGTCGGCCATCAGCCTGACCACGTTCATGCGACGGCCAGAGTACACCGCCGCCACCGGCGCCGCGGTCGGTCATGGCACCGGCGACTACGGCGAAGGGTTCGCGGCCAAGCCGGTCGCGAGCAAGCGCTCGCCGTTGGCGCTGATCGAAGCGGTGGGCCGCTTCATCGTCCACTACCCGAGCTACATCCTGTTCGTCGCGCTCGCGAACCGAATCGACCTCTTCCTCCACGTCTACCTGGCGATGAACGCGGCATACGCCGCGCGCGCCCTGCTCGCCATCACGAGGGCGATCGGACGCGGAAGATGAAGGCGATCATCGTCGCCGCCGGCCGCGGCCGCCGGCTCGGGACCGAGACCGACGACATCCCGAAATGCATGGTCAAGGTCGGCGGTCGGGCCATCCTCGAGTGGCAGTTGCAAGCGCTGGCGGCCGCGGGGATCGACGACGTCGTCATCGTGCGTGGCTACCTCGGCGACCGCATCGCGCCCGCCACGCCCCCCGGCGTCAAGCTGAGGTTCGTCGAAAACCCCGACTGGGCCTCCAACAACATCCTGGTCTCGTTGTTCTACGCCGAGGCCGAGATGTCCGATGGCTTCCTGTTCTCCTACTCGGACATCGTGTTCGCGCCCGAGCACGCCGCGCGGACCGCGCGCGCCGGTGCTCCGGTCTCGCTCGTGATCGACCGCCGCTGGCAGGATGCGTACCACGGACGGACTCAGCACCCGATCAGCGAGGCCGAGCTCGCGCGCATCGAAGCCGATCGCGTGACCCGCGTCGGAAAGCGGCTGGTCGACGCCGCGGACACATCAGGAGAGTTCATCGGTCTTGCGCGCTTCTCCGCCGACGGCGCCGCAGCGATGCGCGCCGTGTGGAAAGACGCGCGCGCGCGCGGGCTCGCCGCGCCGTTCGGGGCCGCGGCGTCGCTGGCGCAGGCCTACCTCACCGACGGGCTCAACGAGCTGATCGCGCGCGGAACGACATTGGCGCCAGTCATGATCGACGGCCGCTGGCGCGAGATCGACACCGAGCAGGATCTGGCGCGCGCGCACACCATGGTCGGCGGGTGGGGCTGGTGACATGCCCGGCCCGGATCCGGCGCACTGGCTTCATCGACTGACCGCGGCCGAGTGGCTGGCCGCCGCGGACACGGAGCTAACCCACGCGGAGGCAGCGCTAGCGCGCCGAGCGATCCGTCCCGCTATCACGCACGCCCGCCGCGCCGCGGGCATGGCGTGGAACGGTGTGCTGGTCGCGGCGCCCGCGAATGGGTTCGCGGACAGCTTTGGTCGCAGCTACATGGAGCACGTGGTGGCGCTGTCCCACGACCAACCGTCGATTCCCGACCACGTCGCCGCCGCCGCTCGGGTGCTCCGCGATACGCCGGCTAGGTCCCCGGAGCTCGTCACGCTCGGCAAAGTCGACCCGGGCGCGCTCGACGCCGCCCGCGCGATCGTCGCGTACGCGAGGCTTCAGGTGAGAGAGAACGGGTAGGAAACGATCTGACTGCCGTTCGAGGGCGGGAACCGGATGCCGCCCACGACGCCCTTCACGCACGCGTAGAGTCCGCCCTTCTGGAGAATAGCGGGGCCCTCCACGCGCACGCCGCGCACGTTACCCGCTCGCTGGATTCGGAACTTCACCGTGACCCGCCCTGGGACATAGGTCTCCTCGTCCGGACGCGCGCGTGAAATGCAGCCGAGGATCGCCTCTTCCCGGGCCCGAAACCGAGCGTCGATCTCGTCCTGCGAGAGCTCATGCGAGCCGCTGTCATGGGTGGCATCGCCCAAGTGAATGACGTCGGGGCGTGACAGATCGTCGCCCTGGCTGACCAGCTTCAGGTCCGCCTGCGACAGCTTAATCGGCTCCGGCTCGGCCTCTGTGGGCGGCAACGCGGGTTGCACCGACCTCCCCCGCCCCTGGCTCGCGCCGCTGACCGCAGCTTCCTCTCTCGCCAACCGCAGCGCGCCCCGGCGCCGTTTCTTTTTCTTCTCGCGAGCTTCCCGCACCGGCGCGCCCGCATCCGACCGCGCGCCGGCGGTGGTTGCCGCATGCCTGCGGTCCTTCCAAAATACGTAGCCGCCAAATCCGAGCGCAGCCACGACGAGACCCACCAGGAAACCCTTCATTCGAAACTAAAGCCACATTACTGCATTTGGACGCAACGTTCGCGTCCGGGAGCGCGCCGAGGTTCCTTGACCTCGCCGAAGATCCGGCACTATCTTTGTCCCGTTCGTGCGCCCTGGGCCGGCTGCGCAGGCCCAGCGTCGCATCGCACGTCCTGTTCTGTTTCTATTCCATCGGGTAATGAATTGTTGGCAAACCAAGGGAGAACACACCGCTCATGAAGAAGGCTGATCTGGTCGACGCCGTTGCGCAGCAGAAGAACCTGCCCCGACCGCAGGTTGAAGTGACCATCGACGCGTTGATCGACGCGGTGGCCGATGGGCTCGCGCGCGGCGAGCGTATCGACCTGCGTGGCTTCGGCGCGTTTGCCGTCCGCGACTCGGCGGCCCGTACCGGCCGCAATCCCCAAACCGGCGCGCCGATCCAGATCGCCGCGCGACGCGTGCCCACCTTCAAAGCCGGCAAGGAGCTGAGAGACAAGGTCAACAGCACCGGTTCATAGCGCGGCCCGCGACGGCATTCGGCCAGCCCCGCATCCCGGAAAGACGATGGGTACTCGACTCTTCATCGGCAATCTCTCGTACAACGTCACTGAGCAGGAGCTTCGCGAGGCGTTCACGGGAGAAGGAATCGAGCTGCGCAACGTGCGCCTCGCTCTCGACCGCGAAACAGGCCGCCCGCGCGGCTTCGCTTTCGTGGAGACCGCGAACGACGACGGCTCCAAGGCCGCCATCGAACGGCTGGGCGGACGGCTGCTGCAAGGCCGCCCGATCATCGTCGAGGAGGCGCAGGAGAAGCCGCGTGGGCCTCGCCCTGGTGGCCCGGGCGCCGGCCCCGGCGGCCCACCCCGCGGTCCCGGCGGACCACCCCGTGGTCCTGGTGGTCCGCCGCGCGGGCCCGGTGGCTTCGGTGGCGGCTCCCCCGGCGGCGGCTACGGTGGTCCTCCGCGTCAGGGCCCGGGCGGACCGCCCCGCGAATTTGGTCCGCCGCGCGGTCCAGGCGGTTCCCGTCCCGACGCGCGCGGCCCCGTCGGCGGCCGCAGCGACGGACCGCCCCGCCGCGAACGCCCCGAAAAGAAGCGCTCGACTCGCCCCAAACCCGAGGAACAGGAGCGGGGCAACTGGCGCTGGGACCGCAATCCGGACGACGAATGAGCGCGGGAGGGGCAGGCCCCTGCCGCGGGCCCACCCCACGCGACTAAAGCCGAACCCGGATCTGTTTTTCCGGGCGGTGTCTCCGGTGGGCGCGGGGTCCGCATGCGCGTCTTCGCGCGTGGGGTGCGGCTATGCCCGCCTCGATCAGTTTTTCTCGTAGAATCCTCGCGGGGAGCAGGTGGGGAAGATGCCTACGCCGACGCCGTTACTATCCTTGGAAGCCCGCAAGGAGAGGGAGACGAGTCAGACCACCCAGACGCCGCGCCCGGCGGATCGAGTCCCCCCGTCGTCACGACCGGTGGGCCGCCCTACGCCGCCGCCGGTGCCGCTGGCGGCGCGCTCGGTTCCTGCGGTGCCGGCGGACGACGCCCCCACTCCGCGGCCGGAGTTGCCGCCGAAACCGCAGCGGTCGGTGGATCCGACGAAGCCGTCGTCGGGGTTCAAGCCGCTGTCGGCGCTTCGCGGCGAGATCGAGCACGTCGCGATTTCAAGCGTTCTCACGATTCTGGAGATGGAGCGCAAGACCGGTGTGCTGTTGATCGAGAACCGGGAACACCGCGCGAGGTTGGAGCTGCGCAAGGGTCGCATCATCCACGCGACCGTGGACGAGGGTAGGATCGCGGGGGCGAACGCGGTGTATGACGTGTTGGGCTGGACGACGGGTGGGTTCGACTTACTTGCCGTGGATGCGGGCGGACGCGACGACATCCAAACCACCACCACGTTCCTGCTGCTCGAGGGGGCGCGGCGAGCTGACGAGGTGAAACAGGCCAAGGCCGCCGACGACAACCGCCCGGTCGAGCACCGCAAGCTGTGATCATCCGCGACATCGTCGTGCCCACCGAGTGCGGGGGCTGGCGCCTCGACCACTTTCTCAAGCGCCGAATCGGGCGGCTCTCGCGCACGCGCATCCAGTCGATCATCGACGAGCAGATCTTCCTCCCGGACGGCCGCCGTGCTCGACCGTCGTCGACCGTGCGTGCCGGCGAGACCATTCAGCTGCGCCGCCCACCACCGGTCGAGCCGCCGGTGCCGCGCCACTTCGAGATCCTCTACCAGGACGAAAGTGTGCTGTGCATCGACAAGCCTGCCGGACTGCCCATGCACACGACTGCGAAGTTCTGGCGCAACACCCTGACGGCGCTGCTGCGCGAGCGCTACCCGGGCGTACAGATGGAGATCGCGCATCGGATCGACCGTGAGACCTCGGGCGCGTTGCTGGTGGCGCGCAACCGCACCGCCGCCAGCAAGCTGACCCAGGCGTTCGCCCGCCGCGACGTCGACAAGACTTACCTCGCGCTGGTCAAAGGCCACCCACCCGACGAGGGCCGCATCGATGTGCCGCTCACGCTGCTCGACACGCCGTCGCACGTCATGATGGGACCGGCGCCGGCCGGTATCACCGGCTTGCCGGCGGTGACGCGGTTTCGAGTCCGCCGCCGGTTCGCGGCGCACGCGCTGTGCGAGGCCTCGCCGGAGACCGGACGCCAGCACCAGATCCGGGTCCACTTCGCGCACCTCGGGCATCCCATCCTAGGTGACAAGCTCTACGGAGCCGGCGAATCGCTTTTCATGCGCGCCTGCGAGGGTCCGCTCACGCCCGAGCTGCTCGCCAGCTTCGACGGCCTCGCGCGCCACGCGCTGCACGCCCACCGCTTGACGTTCCCACACCCAGTCACCGGCGCCCGGATCACCGTCGAGAGCCCCCTGCCCGCCGACCTTCAAGCGGTGATAGAGGAACTCGCGATCTAGTCTGAACCCTCAAAGGGTTCCGAACCTCCCGCGACGAGCGATTCAGGACTCGATTCCTCTCCGCCAAGAACGCGCGACAGGCTGAGATCGATCCGAGACAGCAGCAACCCGGCGAGCGACTGCAGCTCGCTGCGCGGCACGCCCAGCTTGCCGCACATCACCCGCTCGGTCGACTGCAGGACCTGCTCGCGCGCGCTGCCGATCCAGCGTGTCACCGTAGATTGGTTGACCTTGTAGATGTTCGCGACCTGCTCATGCGACAGCCCGCTCACCGTGGTCAACCGAAGCAGCAGCCGATCCCGATCGGGCAGGCTCACGATCGCTTCGCGCACCGCCGCCTCGAACTCGGCGCGGTAGCGCGCGCGCAGATAGTCGGCCTCGGGGTGGTCGGCCGCGGGGAGCAGCTCGTCGACGCCAGGGTCGCTCCCCGTGCTACGCGCCGCTTCGCGCCGCAGGTCGAGCGCGATCCGCTGCGCGGCGACCGCCACGAACGCGATCAGCGGACCGCGGCCGGCGTACGACAGGATGCGGGGCGGCTGCGCGGCGGTGCCGATGAACAGTCGCTGCCACAAGATCTGGCGAACCTCGTCGCGCAGCTCGGTGCTGCGATCGATGCGGGCAACCGCGGTGGCGACCGCGTTGGCGCACAGCCGATCGACGAGCGCGAGCGCGCCCGGGGCCCGGTCGGCGCACGCCACCGCGAGAGCGAAGTCCTCGCCGCACAACTCCGTCAGCCCGGCCGCGACGTCGTCGCCCACCGCGTACGCGAGCCTGGCCACCAGCCGCGGACCATCGACCCGAAGCTCGGGCCACGCCCGGGTCGCGCGCGCGATCAAGTCCTGCAGCCGCGCCTCGAGATCGGGCGGCAGCACCACGCCTGGCCGCTCCCGCCGAAACACGGCGGACCAAGAGTTGTCGCTGTCTAGCCGGATCGTGCTGGCCACCGTCGGTAGGCTATCATCGGAGAGCGCGATGGGCTGTCTCGACGAACAAACTGTGGTGGCGTTCGTCGGCGGCGCGCTCACGGGCGCGACGCTCGCGGCGGTCGAGCGTCACCTCGTCGGATGCCCGAGCTGCGCCGCACTGGTCGCGGTCGCCGTCCCGACCACCACCCGCCCGCTCGGTAGCCCCCCGGCGCCAGCGATTCGCTCCGGGAGTCTGGTAGGCCGCTATCGACTGTTGCACCTGGTTGGCCGCGGCGGAATCGGCGAGGTCTACGCCGCCCACGATCCCGAGCTCGACCGCAAGGTCGCGGTCAAGATCCTACGCGCGGACGCCAACCCCGACGACGTCCGCGCGGCCCGGCTGCAGCGCGAGGCTCAAGCCGTCGCGAAGCTGTCTCACCCCAACGTGGTCGCGATCTACGACGTCGGCACCGCCGGCGGGCGCGTGTTCCTGACCATGGAGCTGGTGGAGGGCGAGACGCTGGCCGCGTGGCTCGACCGGAAGCCCCGCGCTCCGCGCGACATCATCGATCTGTTCGTGATGGCGGGTGTGGGACTGGCGGCCGCACATCGCGCCGGGATCATTCACCGCGACTTCAAGCCCCAGAACGTGATGGTCGCGCCCGACGGCAGCGCACGCGTGATGGACTTCGGGCTGGCGGCGGTCGCCGCCTCGAACGCGCCCCGCCTGACCGTGGTCGGGTCGATCCTCGGGACGCCGCTCTATATGGCGCCCGAGCAACTGCTGGGCCGCCCCGTCGACCCACGCGCCGATCAATTCAGTTTCTGCGTCGCGCTCTACGAAGCGCTCTACGGCCAGCGTCCGTTCGACGGTGGCAACTTCACGTCACTCAAGGAGGCGGTGCTGGCGGGCCGGATGCGGCCACCGCCCATCCGCGCCGGCGTGCCCGCAGCGCTGCGCGCGGCGCTCACCCGGGGCCTGTCGGTCAACCGCGAACAGCGCTTCTCCGACATGAACGAGCTGCTCGACGTCATCGTGCGCGCGGCGGGCGGCCGTGGCCGCATCGGCGTCGCGGCGCTCACCCTCGGAGTCGCCGTGGCCGTCGTGTTCGCGGGCGGGTTTCTGTGGCAGCGCCGTGGCGTGGGGCCGCGGGTTCCGGTGGGCTGCACCGCCCCGGCGAAGCTGGCCAGCGCGTGGCCAGCTTTGCCCGACGGCCCACGTCGCCAACTGATGCGAACCGCCTTTCTCGCTTCCGGCGAACCCGACGCGAGCGAGCGCTTCGACCGCGCTTCCGAGGCGCTCGATGGCTACGCGAACGCGTGGTCGGCGCTGTCGACGCGCGTCTGCCAGGCGGGCGAGGCGCGGTCCGAGCCACGACAGACGGCGCTGCTTCGGACCGCGTGCCTCGAAGATCGCCTGGTCGAGCTATCGGCCCTGACCGAGGTGCTCGCGCACGCCGACGCCCGGGTTGTACGCAAAGCGCGCGCCGCAGTGCTCGCGCTGCCGGCCATCGAGGCCTGCAGCGACCCCGCGCTTGCCAAAAATGCGCCCGAGCCCCCCCCGGACGCCGCGCTGCGCCAGCGCATCGGCGCGCTCCGCAATCGGTTGGCCACCCTCCGGGTGCAAGCGGAGGCGGGTAACGACTGGCAAATGATGCAACCGGTGGCGGCGCTC
>Ga0137375_10003798_pt1 | contig 17973 bp, 10 predicted proteins | sample SagtaG_24_FD_104936 | JGI IMG/M metagenome (GOLD analysis project Ga0137375, IMG submission 104936) | Vadose zone soil microbial communities from Sagehorn Ranch, Mendocino, California, USA - Sage1_R_113_16 metaG | ecosystem: Environmental > Terrestrial > Soil > Vadose zone | place: USA...
CCCCCTCTCGGGGATGACCTCATCCCCACGAGGGATGGCTTCATCCCGGAGAGGGGCCGGTTCCGCCCCGAGAGGGATGGCCTCCGCCCCAAGAGGGACGGCCTCATCCCCGAGAGGGATGGATGTCGCCCGGAGAGGGACGGACTTCGGTCCAAGAGGGATCGCTTCCGCCCCGACGCCGGCGGCCTCCGCCCCAGGAGGGACCGCCTTCGCCCGGAGAGCGGCAGCTTCCAGATCTCGTAAACTGATGATCCGCGAAGTCTTCGCGAGAAAGGTAGGTCGAACGCGGACTTCCGACACCTTCAGTCGGACACTCCCGGCGGGACCTCGCTCGGGCTGTGCAGGTCGTGCAGGGCGATCTCGATCTTCGCTTTCAGGCGATCCCCTTTGGGGAGCGGTGAAACCGTGATCGTCGCGAAGGCTCGCGAGGGATCGTCCCGGCGCGAGACGCGGAAGACCGTTTGCGAGGCGTTGCCAGAGGGTACGGGCTCGATCCTCCAGAGCCCTCGCACCGGCTTGGACCGGTAGTACCCGGTCACCGCGGTCGCGGGGCTTTCGGTATGCCAGATGTGAGTGATGTGATCTCTCTCGTCGGGAAATCGATTGGGAGGGAACAGATCATAGACGTTCCGATAGATCCCTTTTGGAAAGACGATCTCGCGAGGGACTGTCCAGGGAGGCGTTGGAAGCCCCCGGGCGGCGCGCTCTAGCACCCACCGGGCGGGGCCGGCGAGCGTGCTCGATGACTTGCAGCGCGGATCGAGGAGGGCCTTGGCCAGGACGTCCTCCGCGATCGAAGACCATTCGATGCGGTCGTAATTCGCACCGTTCCGCACCACCAGCCGGCGCACGAGCCCCGCGGCCATGGCGCCGTCTTGACAGCCCAGGCGGGCCAGGACCGATGACGCCCCTGCGCCATAAAGCTCGAGCTGGTCCTCGGAAAGACAGCCCGTATGCACCTTTGCGTCGTCACATAAGGCACGAGCAGCTTGGGCTGCCTCGGCCAGAGTATCGGGCTTGTCGATCCGGGCAAGTTGAGGCTTGATCTCGTCGAAGTCGCCCTCCTCTCCAATCTCATTGCTTTCGAGAACCTGTCTCGACGGCGTTCGCACGACCTCGCGCAGGTCGGCCAAGCTGAGATCGGCCTCGCGGAAGTCCGCACCCGCGATCGTGGCCCATCGGAGATCGGCGCCTTGGAAATTCGCGTGCTCCAGGTTCGCGGCGGTGAGATCGGCAAACCTCAGGTCGGCCCCCCGAAATGTTGCTTGATTCGCATTGACAACCCGGAGCCCTGTGTTGCGGAACCAGGCTCCGTCGAAGGACGCCATCCAGAGGTTGGCGCCGTGCAGTCTCGCGCCTTCCAGATCGGCTCCCTGGAGGAAAGCGCCGATCAGGTCCGCCAGGCGAAGGTCAGCCGACCGCAGGTCCGCGCGCTGGAAAGAAGCGTAGTCCAGGTCGGCCCGATAGAAGAGCGCATCGACCAACTCGGCTCCCTCCAGGTGAGCATATTGAAGGTGCGCTTCGACCAGCACCACTTGCGTCGCCGTCGCCTCGCGGAGATCGGCATATTCCAGGCGAGCCCACGGCAGCAGCGCCGAGGTGAGCTTTGCCTTCCAGAGCGTGGTCCGGCACGAGGGAGCCTCCATCACTCCGTTATCCAGGTAGATCGGCGGCTTCATCGGAGTGAACAGGCAGTGCTCGCCTTCGCGCGTGTCGAACGGGGACAGGTTCGCCGCCGAGAGATCGGTTCCCCGCAGGTCCGCCCCCCAGAGGTTTGCGCCGCGGAGGTCGGCCTTGGCGAGCACCGCTCCGCGAAGGTCGGCGAACCGGAGGTCGCGATTCGTCAGGTCGAGCCCCTGGAGCGAGGCCACGTCTTTCTTCCGTTCCGCGAGAGCGAAGTCGCGGACGGTCAGCGGATAGTGTCTCGTCTCGGGACGCGCCCTCAGCCTCGTCAACGTCGCCGGGGGCACCTCGCCTCCGACCAGGACGGCGTTGGCGAGACGGAGATTGCGCGGGAACGGTGACTCCCAGCTGTCGAAGACCCAATGGGTAACGGTCCAACACCCGTCGGGACAGGTCCCCTCGCGAACGACCCAACGCTCGGGCATGGCTTGCGCAATCCACATCTCGAGGGCCTCGCCCGGCAGCACGGCGGTCAGAAACGAGAGGGAGACGGTTCCCACGGTGGCGAGCGCGAGCGTGCCGAGCCAGGGTGAGGAGCCCGTGGCCGCCGGGGAGGGAGGCCGGGAGCGCACCTGCCGCGCGGGTCCCTTCCTGGGACGCCTTCGGAGTCCCTCCAGCGCCCTGGCCAGAGCCACACGCCGAGCCTTCATCCGGGAGATCGCACCTCGCCACCACTCGCCGCCGCTGCCCGACGGCGTGACGATCATCGGCCAGAGGATCCAGAGCATCGCGAGGTCGAGATGAACGACCAGCCTCTGGAAGGCGGTCACCGTCACACTGTGGAACGGGAGGAATGCGATCTGCGCCCCGATCAGGAGCGTCAGGGGGACGATCACGAAGGTGACCGTGACGATCAGCGTCAGCAGCCCGTGGACGAGGCGGCGATGGCGCCCGATCAGCATGTTGGTGAAGGGGAAGGGGAACAGCAGGACGCGGTGCTCCGCGGCGGATTGATCGCTCAGAGAAGCGAGCCGTGCGTCGAGGCTGAACAATTTCCTGCTCAGCAGGTAGAGCTGCAACAGGAGGTTGAAATGGAGGAGGAGGACGAGCCAGGGAACGAACAGATAGAAGCCGAGGATCGGCACGCTGACGTTGAGCAGCGGCAGCGACACCGGAGCAATGCGCAGGAGCTGCTCGTGGGTCGTCGAGGCGATGGTGACGAGGACGTACGCGGCGACGAGCAGAAAGGTGAGATGAACCGTGTTCACATGGCGGGAGGCGCTCTCAGCCTCCTTGAGAAGCCACTCGAGCGCGTTCACGGAGGAGCCGGAAGGTTCGGCGCTTGCTTTGACCATGGGATTCGCGCGAGAGAATAACTCTCGCACGCTGAGAGCCGCAAGCTCTGCAATGTCGTCCTTCGGAGGCTCCGGGGGGCGTGCTATCCTTGCGGTGACGTGGCGATGAAGCCGATGAAGCCGTCATGAAGAAACCCCTCGCCCTGTTCCTCGTCGCCGCTTTCGGCGTCGGTCTGCTGGCCGGACCCCACCCGTGCAAGGCACAGCACGGAGGACCGGCCGTCCGGCATGCCTCCTGCTCCGCCCATCAATCTGCTCATCAAAAGGGCGCTCCCACGCAGGAGCCGTCGAGCAAGCGAGACTGCTGCGACACCTTCTGCCGGCACTCCTGCCAGGCCACGGCGATCGCCACCGCCGAGCCGTCCGCAATCGTCCTCGGTCCGGTCGCCCAGGCGGTGGCGGAGGTCCCCGGCCGCGGGCTCCCTCCGATCGCTCACACGATCGATCACATCCCCCTCGCCTAGGCACCTCTTCGCGCAGCTCGCCGGCAGGTAACGCCCGGCCTGTGATCCGGCACGGATCGCCGCGGGCATGACGATCGACCCGTGAGAACGAGTGAGGTGGCTATGATGAGAATCCGCTTCGAGATCCTGAGAGCGTTGGCGCTCTCGCTTCTGATCGCCGTGCCCGTCCGGGCGCAACACCAGCACCCGGCACCGCCCCCGGAACAACCGCCGGCCGAGCAGCCGCCCCCGGCCGAGCAATCGGAGCAGCCGGAGCACGAGCACGGCGAGCCGGCCATGCAGGACCATTCCATGGAGGGTATGGAGGGCATGGAAGGAATGGAGGGGCACGAGATGCACGGCATGCACGCGATGCAGGGGATGCTCGGCCCCTACGGCATGTCGCGGGAAGCTTCGGGCACGGCATGGCAGCCGGAGTCGACGCCGCACACCGGCCTGCACGCCACCCGCGGCCCCTGGGAGCTGATGGCCCACGGCTTCGCCTCGCTGATCTACGACGACCAGGACGGTCCGCGGGGGGGCGAGAAGACCTTCAGCGAAAACATGCTGATGGGGATGGCCGTCCGGCCGCTCGGGCCGGGGCGCCTGGGGCTGCGGGCCATGCTCTCGGCCGAGCCGTGGACGATCCGGAAGGAGGGCTATCCTCTGCTCTTCCAGACCGGCGAGACCGCCGACGGCGTGGACCCGCTCGTCGACCGCCAGCACCCGCACGACCTCTTCATGGAGCTCGCGGCGACCTACAGCCGGCCGGTCGGCACGGACGGATCGGTCTTCGTCTACCTGGGCCTGCCGGGCGAGCCGGCGCTGGGGCCCGCCACCTTCATGCACCGCTTCTCGGGAATGGAAAACCCCGAGGCGCCCCTGGGCCATCACTGGTTGGACTCGACCCACATCACCTATGGCGTGGCCACCCTGGGATGGGTCCGCGGCACCGTCAAGCTGGAGGGGTCCGCCTTCACCGGCCGCGAGCCGGACCAGAACCGCGAGGGCATCGAGAGCCCCAAGCTGGACTCCTGGTCGCTCCGCGCCTCCTGGAACCCGTCGCCGGACTGGTCGCTGCAGGTGAGCCGTGGGTCTCTGAACAGCCCGGAGCAGCTCGAGCCGGAGGTGGACACCGACCGCACCACGGTCTCGGCGATCTACAACCGGCCGCTCGCCACCGGCAACTGGCAGACCACCTTCGCCTGGGGCAGGAACGCCAAAGATCCGGGCGAGACCACGGACTCGCTCCTCCTCGAATCCGCCGCGACGCGCGACCGCCACACCCTGTTCGGCCGGGCGGAACGGCAGGAGAACGACGAGCTGCTCGGCCACGGCGGCGAGGCCGTCAACATCGGCAAGCTCTCCCTCGGCTACATCTATGACGTCGTCCAGTCCGGACCTCTCAAGGGCGGAGTCGGCCTGCTCGGCAGCCTGGCGCTCGTGCCGAACGAGCTCGAGGACGTCTACGGAGATTCGCCGGTCTCCTGGATGGCGTTCGTGCGGGCGCGGATGTGAGAAGGGGGCCGGGGGGGCCGGGGGCATAGGCGTTAACTTGTCGGTTGCTGGGGCCTTCCCCCGCCCGACCTCACCCCCTCAATCCCCCTCTCCCATCTCCCACCCAACCGCCGGGAGAGGGGGAAGCTTGTCTGCCCGTGCTCGCGAGGGTCGGGTGGGGCGCCCCTCTCCCGGTTGGAAGGGTGGGAGATGGGAGAGGGGTCGGGGGTGAGGTCGGGCGGGGGAACACTTGCAGGAGAAGGACTTGCCGGTAAGTTAACGCCTACGGGGAACCGGGGGTGAGGGTCAGCGGTATTTCGCGGCATCCATCCCGTATTGCTGAATCTTGGTGTAGAAGTTCTTGTAGTCGATCCGTGCCAGCCGCGCCGCCTGGCTGATGTTGCCGCCGGTCCTGCGCAGGCAGCGGCCGAGGTACTCGCGCTCGAAGCGCTCCACGATGGCCTGCTTGGCCGCGCGGAACCCCTCCTCTCCCAGCGTGATGCCGTCACCGTTCGCTTCGAGCGCGAGACCCGCCAGGCGCGGCCCGAGGATCGTCTCGGGCAGATGCTTCACCTCGATCGTGTCCTCTTCCGACAGGAGCACCGCCCGGTGCATGATGTTCTGCAGCTCGCGGATGTTACCCGGGTAGTCGTAGGCCAGCAGCAGGCGCTCCGCCTCGGGGGCGATCCGCTTGGGCCCACGCCGGCCGGCGTGCTGATCGATCAGCCGGCGGATCAGGAGAGGCAGGTCCGAGCGCCGCTCCCGCAAGGGCGGCAGACAGATCTCCACCACGTTCAGCCGGTAGAGGAAGTCCTGCCGCACCCGCCCCTCGCGGACCAACTCCTCCAGGTCGCAGTTGGTCGCCGCCACCACCCGCGCACCGGCCTGGCTGATCTGGGTGCTGCCGACCCGCGAGTAGTCGCCGTTCTCCAGCACCCGCAGCAGCTTGACCTGGAGCGACGGCGGCAGCTCCCCCACCTCGTCGAGGAGCAGCGTCCCCTCCTCCGCCCGCTCGAACCAACCCGGGTGGTCGCGCACCGCACCCGTGAAAGCGCCCCGGACGTGGCCGAAGAGCTCCGATTCGAGCAGCGACTCCGGCAACGCGCCGCAGTTGACCGGGACGAACGGCTTGTCGCGCCGCCGGCTGTTCAGATGGATCGCGCGGGCGATCAGCTCCTTGCCCGTGCCGCTCTCGCCGCGGATCAGCACCGTGGCGTCGGAGTCGGCGACCTGCGACACCATCTTGAGCACCTCCAACATCTTGGGATCGCGCGCGACGATGGCATTGAAGTCGAAGCGCGTCCGCAGCTTGTTCGAGAGCAGGCCGATGTGCCGGGTGAGGTGGCGCCGCTCCAGGGCGTGGCTCGCCGCCAGCGCGACGAGAGCCAGGAAGCTCTCCACCTGCCGCGCCGAGTCCTCGGTGAAGGCCCCCTCGGCGCTGCGGTTGTCGAGGTACAACACCCCGAAGGTCCTTCCCAGGTCGCGGATCGGCTGGCAGATCACCGACAGGAGCAGCAGCCGCATCATGCTTTCGCAGCGCTCGATCGACGGATCCTCCAGCACGTTGGGGTGCCAGAACGGGCGCCCCTCGGCCCGCACTCTCTCGAGGATGGTCCGGCTCAGCTGGAACTCAGGACAGTCGAGCTCCTCCCGCCGCAGGTTACGGGCCACCTCGCCCACCAGCTTCCCCTCCGGATTGAACAGGAGGATCATCCCCCGCTCGGCGCGGCACAGCTCGATCACCCCGTCGATGGCGAGGGTGAGCATCCGGTCCAGGTCGCGCTCGGCCAGGACCGTCCTCGTGAGCTCAAGAAGTTGTTCGGACATAGGCGTTCTGGTATCCACACCTAGTCTATGGCAAAAACACCCAAACGGGAATACCCTAATCGTGTCAGGCAAAACCCCGGTCACCGGACGCTGTGGTATCTGTACCAGAGGTGGGGCCGGATGTGGCATCACCTTTGCCTTATAGGGGCTCGGCGACAACGACCGCCTCAACGGCGGCGCCTCCTCAGGGACGGGTGACGACTCCTGTCCCTCTTTTTTTGTCCCGGCGCAGACACCTACCTTGGTACCATGGTACAATCTCGACAAGGAGGAGCCATGGTATGGCAACCACAAAGGACGAAGTACCGCTGGTCGTCGAGCGGGTACAGACCGGCGTCCGGATGGAGAAGCGGGTCCTCAAGGTCTTGAAAGCGCTGGCAGAGCTCTACGACATCTCGCTGGGGGACCTGCTGGAGGGGATCGTGCTGCACGCCTTCGAAGGCAAGAGCCCGTTCAGTGAGGAGAGCCTGCGGCGGATCGCCGACCTGAAGCGGGTCTACGGCCTCGACCTCGACGCGAGCGCCAGCCATCGCCTGACGGAGGCGCCCCATGCATCTTGAATCGATCACCCTGGACGACGCCGCCTTCCTGCGATGCTTCGAGGAGGGGACGCTCCCCGCCTCCGCCTTTCACCACCGGGACCACGTGCGGGTGGCCTGGCTCTACCTGAAGGCCGAGCCTCCCCTCTCCGCCCTCGCCCGCTTCGCCGACGGGTTGCAGCGCTTCGCTGCAGCCCACGGCCAGGCGAGGCTCTACCACGAGACGATCACCTGGGCGTACCTGCTGCTGATCCGCGAGCGCATGGAACGGGCGGGGGCCGGCGCGACCTGGGAGGAGTTCGCCGAGCGCAACCCCGACCTGCTGTCCTGGAAACCGTCGATCCTCGACCGCTACTACCGGCCCGAGACGCTCGGCTCGGAGGTGGCCCGCCGGGTGTTCGTGATGCCGGACCGGGCTTCGCCTTGATCTCGGTCCTGTAGCTCGCCTATCATCGTTTTTGCAACTGCATCAGGCGCACAGGGGGGCTCTCCGATGGATCGGACGAGGTCGCGGCGGTCCCGTGGGTTCTTGCAGGCGTTTCGGCGGTGGGCTCCCTGGGTGGCCCACCTCGCCCTGGCCGCCATCCTCAACACCTCGTTCGACGGGCCGACCTGGGCCGACGAGATCGGCCGCCAGCGAGCGCTCGACGCCTCGCTCGTCGACGCGGGGCGGTTTCCGCCTCCGCCTTCCCTGGATGAGCTCGTAAGGCTCCTGACCCCGGCGCTGGAGCGCGCGCTCGCAACCTCTCAGCCGGTACAGCCGGACCCTCACCCCCTGGCCCCCTCTCCCACACGCACTCACACCCTCCCGGGAGAGGGGGGAGCGTCTCCGGCGCCTCAGCAGATCGCAGCCTTGACTCCTCCGCCGGCGCCCGTAGCTCCCCTCCTGTCGGCAACCGTCGCGGCCGCGGCTCCCGCACCGCGGATTCCACCACCGCCCTCCCTCCCCGATCTTCCCCAAGGAGGAAGCGGCGTGCCGGAGTCCACGGCGAGCACCGCGGAAACCGCCTCCGCCTCGGGAGAAGGAGTCCCGCTGCTCCCCGGTTGGAACCTGATCTCCCTGCCCCGGCAGCCGGACAGCGTCGACCCGGCGGCGGTCTTCTCCTCCATCGCCGGAAGCTTTTCCATCGTCCACACCTATGACGCCTGCGACGCGGCCGATCCCTGGCGGACCTACAACCCGACCGCATCCTCGGGGACCAACGACCTGACCGCCGTCGATCACCGTCCCGGCCTCTGGGTGCGGGCGACGGCCGCGGCAACGCTCGCCATCTCCGGCACCGAGCCGGCCGAGACCTCGATCCACCTCTGCCAGGGCTGGAACCTGATCGGTTATCCCCTAGCCCAGCCGAGGCCCGTGCTCGCCGCCCTCTCCTCCATCGCCGGCAAATTCCAGCGCGTCTACGGCTGGGACCCCGCCGACCCCGTCGACCCCTGGGAAGTCTTCGACGTCGCCGTCCCCGCCTGGGCCAACGACCTGGAGCAGATGCAGCCCGGCCGCGGCTATTGGATCTACGCCACCCAGGACACCACGCTGGTGATGTCCAACGCCGGCCTGCCGCCGGAGGTAGAGATCACCAGCCCGGCCAACGCGGCGTCTGTCACGGCGCCGACGGATGTCATCGGCACCGTCAAGAGCGACCTCCTCGAGCAGTGGACGCTCGCTTATCGTCTCAAGGGAGAAACCGCCTCGACGACCTTCGCGTCGGGCAAGACTCCGGTCAGCAACGGAGTGCTGGGGAAGTTTGATCCCACTCTCCTCCTGAACGGCTTGTACGAGATCGAGCTGACGGCGACGGACTTCCAGGGGCAGTCGGTTTCGACATCAATCGATGCCGTGGTGGAAGGCAATCTCAAGGTCGGCCCCTTCTCGCTGTCGTTCGTCGATCTGGAGGTCCCGCTCGCAGGCCTGCCGATCCAGGTGATCCGCACCTACGACAGTCGCGACAAGGAATTGGGGGACTTCGGGATCGGCTGGCGCGTGAGCGTGAGCAACGTCCGCTTGCAGGAGGACGGGCCGGTCGGAGAGAAATGGCAGGGGGTGAGGAGCGGAGGGACATTCTCCAACTATTGTGTCTTCCCCACCCGTGAGCACCAGGTGACGATCACCCTGCCGGATGGCAAGGTCCTTCGCTTCCAACCAAAGCTGACACCGGAGTGCCAGCTCTTTTCTCCACCGCAGGTCGTCACGATCTCCTATGTGCCGCTTCCCGGAACTCTCGGTTCTCTCGAAATGCTCGATCAGAACCCGCAAGCGCTGGTCGTAGGGAGCTTCCCAGGTGGCGCTCAGCTTTGGGACCAGGACGGCGTAGAGATCGAGGATCCAGGGCACTACCGGCTGACGACCCAGGACGGGCGCAAATTCGTGATCGACCAGGCGGCCGGGTTGGTTAGTCTGGCGGATCTGAACGGAAACACGCTGACCTTCGGCCGCAACGGGATCACTCACTCGAGCGGCGAAGGGGTCACTTTCGAACGAGATGCTCAAGGCAAGATCACAAAGATCACGGACCCTGCGGGAGAGAGCCTCACCTACTCGTACGATACCTCTGTCGACCTCGTCGCGGTCACCGACCGCGAGAAGGCGACTACCCGCTTCACCTACAACAACCACTATCTCCTCTCGATCCAGGACCCGCTCGGCCGGCAGCCGATCCGGAACGAATACGACGCTGCGGGGCGGTTGATCAGCACGACGGACGCTTTCGGCAAGAAGATCGATCTGACGCACAACCTGGCAGCGAGCCGCGAGGTCATCACCGACCGGCTGGGACATTCCCGGGTTCTCGAATACGACGCACGAGGGAACGTCATCCGCGAGACGGACGCCCTGGGTAAGGTGACGACCCGAACTTTCGACGGCAATGACCAGCCCTTGTCGGAGACCGATCCGCTCGGAAACACAACACGCTACACCTACGACGCCGACCGCAATCTCACCGAATTTTTGGATCCACTCGGGAACCGCACCCGATATACGTACAACGCGCGCGGGCAGGTGCTCACGACGACCAATCCCCTTGGCAATACGACGCACAACACGTATGACGACTCCGGAAACCTCCTCGAGACCGAGGACCCGCTGGGGAACATCACATCATATACTTACGATCCCCGCGGGAATCTCCTGTCCGAAGCCAAGGCTGATGGCGCGGTCACGCGATTCGAATACGACACGCGCGGGAACGAGGTTCGTAAAATCGATGCCGCCGGTAACGTGACGATATCGACCTACGACAGCAACGGCAACCGCCTGACGCAGACGACGAGCCGGACGACGACCAGCGGCCTCGAGACCCTCACCTGGCGGTATATCTACGACCGGATGGGACGGCGCACCGCGACGACCGACCCGGACGGCACGATCAGCCGGACGGAGTACGACGCGCTCGGCAAAGTCAGCGCGGCGATCAACAAGCTCGGACGGCGCACAAGCTTCACCTACGACGAGCTCGGGCGGCAAACCCGCATCGACTATCCGGATGGAACGACCGAGTCTCGCTCCCACGACGCCGAGGGAAGACTCGTGGCGACGACCGACCGCGGCGGCCGGGTGACGACCTACCTCTACGATGCCGTCGGACGCCTGGTGAGGACCACATTCCCCGATGGCACTTCGATCACGAGCGCCTACGACGCGGCAGGGCGGCTCGTGGCCTCGACGGATGCGCGCAACACCACCACCAGATACGAATACGACGCGGCAGGGCGGCGGACGCGCGTGCTCGATGCACTGTCGGGCCAAACTGATTTCGAGAACAACGCAGCCGGGCAACAGGTGTCGGTGACGGACGCGAACCGGCAGACCACGAGCTTCGTCTACGACGAGAACGGCCGGCTGGTGAGGACGATCTTTCCGGACGGCACCCGGCGCGAGTCGGAGTACGACGAGTTGGGACGGCGGACGGCCGAGACGGACCAAGCGGGCAAGGCCACCCGCTTCGCCTACGACACCCTCGGGCATCTGCTCACGGTGACCGACGCGCTCAATCAGGTGACCCGTTACGCATATGACGAGGCGGGGAACCGGATCTCGCAGAGCGATGCGAACGGCCACACGACTCGTTTCGAGTACGACGCCCTCGGGCGGATGACGCGTCGCGTGCTGCCGGACGGGGCGGCGGAAGCCCTCGCGTACGATCAGGCAGGCAACCTGACGAGCAGAACTGATTTCGCAGGACAGACGATCCGCTTCGGCTACGACCTGGCCGATCGCCTGAATCGAAAAACGTATCCGGACGGGACGAGCATCGCCTGGACCTACACCGCGACAGGCCGGCGGGCAACGATGGCCGATGCGCGCGGGACCACGACCTACACCTACGACGTACGAGACCGTCTCGTGGAGATGGCGTACCCGGATGGACGGAAGCTCACGTACACATGGGATGCCAACGGAAATCGGACTGAGCTGACAGCGCACGTGGCCGGTCAGGTGCTGAGCACGCAATACACCTACGACGCGTTGAATCGTCTCGACGCGGTGATCGACCCCAGCGGAAGAGTGTATGACCACAGCTACGATGCCAACGGCAACCGGACGTCGGTGGCTTTCCCGAACGGAGCACGGACCGGCTACACGTACGACCCGCTCAACCGGCTGACCGGGCTGACGACGCGGACGAATGTCGGAGCCGTCGTGCAGAGCTATGTCTACACTCTGGGTCCTGCGGGCAACCGGACCAGGATCGAAGAGGCGGATGGGACGGCCAGGAGCTATGAGTACGACGCGCTGTACCGGCTCACCCAGGAGAGAGTCAATCACGGTGGCGCAACGGTCTACACGAAGGTCTTTGGCTACGACCCTGTCGGCAATCGGCTGCAGCAAACGCATACCGACGCTGCCGGTACCGTCACGACCACCAACGCCACATACGATCCCCGCGATCGCCAGCTGACCCAAGGTCGCCAGAGCTGGACCTGGGATGCCAATGGCAATCTCAGCGCAAAGGTCGGCGAGGCCACCTACGCCTGGGACGTTGAGGATCGCCTGCAACGAATCACGCTGCACGACGGCACCATCGTCACGCACACCTATGACGCCGACGGCGTGCGGGTGAAGAGCGAAACGCGGACGCCCGGTGGAACAACGACTGCCGTCGACTACCTGGTCGACACCTCAGGCCCTCTCAGCCATGTGGTCGCAGAGACGATCGGCGGCACGCTCGCGGCGTACTACGTGCGCGGCGACGACCTGCTCGCGCTGATGCGGCCGGCCGTGGAGGCTGGAGCCTGGACGTCCCGTTTCTACCACGCTGACGGCCTGGGAAGTATCCGCGCGCTCACAGACGAGGGCGGGGCCGTCACTGATCGTTATTCTTTCACGGCCTTCGGTGAGCTCCTCGAGCACACCGGTGAGGATGCTCAGGCATATCTTTTCGCCGGCGAGCAGCTCGATCCCAACTCCGGCTTCTACTCCAACAGAGCCCGATGGATGGACCCGGAAACGGGGAGGTTTACCTCCATGGACCGGTGGCCGGTCGACGTGGCAGATCCGGCATCTCTCCATCGCTACCTTTATGTACATTCCGACCCGGTCAACGGTGTTGACCCCTCAGGCTTCCAGGAGGGGGTTGCCAGTCTCTCAGTGGCTTCGCTCGCCGGCTCCTTCATTGACCTGATCGGCACATTCGGTGTGCGGATCGCTTTGCAACAGCTGGGGAAAATGGCAGTTCGCCTGCTCATTCGCGGCGCCCTGGTCGTTGCAGGAACCTGGGTTGCGCATTCGATTTACTCGAGCGCGGTTGCGCAGCAGGAGCTGGCACAGGCGCGCGATACGACTCGGGTCAGGATAGAGGAGCTCATCAAGAAGTTCCCGGCCAAGCTCCTGTTCCACTACACGAGCGCAGCCAACGCCTACTCGATTCTCGAAAGTGGTGTGATCATTGCATCCGAAAAAAAATTCTTCGGCGGTTACACATTCCCGCCAGGAGCCTATGCCACAGATGTGCCGCCGTGGTCAGCGAGCTTTACGCAACGGGCGCTGTCTGCATACTTCTACGGCGGCAATGAAGGAAAGGATGTGAGCCACTACGTGGCGATTGCGGCACTTCCTGATTTTCTCGGACCCCTCCCTTTCCCGGGACTGGGTAATCAGTACTATCGTCCGGCCCTCCCCGGGTTCCCTGTTCCTGTAGCGGTGCTTGAAGTTGGTCCGAACTTGATGCTTCCTTAGAGACCGCATCTCGCTAAACCCCAGGAGGACCCTGCAGTGGGATGGACCATGACCGGATCCGACGCCCAGCACTGGGGCGCGCTGGCTGAGCACGTCTCCATTTTGAAACCTCGGTTGGCTTGGCGACTCAAGGTTGGCGACCGCGGGCTGGGATCACCTCTCGTGTCTGACCGACGGATTGTTTGCTTGGCAACACGGGCGCAGGGCACGGTGCTGGCCGGCATCGCGTCGAATCGAGGAGAGGAGATCTGGTCCATCCCCTTTGAAATGCTGCCGGCCTGCTATTGGTCACCTGGTTTGATCCTCGAGAACAGCGGATGTGCTGTGCAGCTTGATTATGAAATCGGACGCCTCATCGAGATGGAGACCGGAAAAGTCGTCACCGAAAAACGGCTGGAACCCGGATGGTTTGCGACATCGCCACCCACGGCCATGGCTGACAAGGTCCTGGTCGGCGCCGGAAACCGGGTTTCCTGTCTCCACAGGAGAGGGCTTGACCCTCTCTGGAACGCCCAGTTTTCTCAAGACCGGGTCGTTCTCTCGCCGCCTGTCGCGCTCGATCCTGGCTTCATCGCCCAGGCGGTGAACAACACTGGCACTCAGATCGCGAGGCTCCATCCAGAAGATGGATCCGTGGAGTGGACCGTATCGATTCCAGGCATCGCCAGGGGAGTCGCCAGCGTTGTTGGGGATCGATTGTTTGTCGTGACACTTCATGGCGGACGACGCGAGATGGCCGCACTGAGCACGCGAGAGGGCGAGACTCTGTGGACGGCGCGGTTGACGAACTCTCTGCCGGATTTGGGACTTTCTGAAACCGAGGTGCGCGTGGCGGTTCGAGGGGACACCCTCTATGCTCCGAGCCAGCACGGCATCACGGCATTCTCAGTGCAAAGTGGAGAGATCCTTTGGAAGACGAGAGGGATTCCGCCTGATTGCTCTTCTCCGTCTATTGGAGCTGAGATTGGGTACGTGACAAGCCGTAGAGGGGAGCTGTTCGCTTGGGACCTCCAGTCGGGTGACGTCCTGTGGTCATTCAGGGTCAATGGCGCCGTACAATCGCCTCCTGTCTTAGGAGAGCGAACCGTTACAGTGTTGACTGATATAGGTGAACTCGTCCATATCGTAGGCGCATGACAAGGCGTATAAGGGGGCCGTACGGCTCCCGCTTGCAAAGCGACATTGCTCGCCTTCCCCCGTGTACCCGGCTTCTTCCCCCGCGTACCGCTCGCCAGTACCGGTGTACTGCTCGCTCGTACCGATGAACCGCACTCCTTCCTCGCTGTACTGCTCGCCTTCCTCCGTGTACCCGGCTTCTTCCCCAGCGTACCGGTCGCGATCCCCCGTGCACCGCCCATCATCCCCGGCGTACCTGGGTCCTTCACATGTCGCCCGCGGGCGACAGCTTGAGCCCCAAGGCGACGATGGACAGGTAGGGCCGAAACGCTTCCGCCGGAATCGTCATCCACAGGCAGAGAGAATCCTTGACCCCGGCTCCGCATTGCATTCGCGCGAGGCTGAAGGTATAGTGCAGGGAGTCCAGCAGTGAAGCAGGTACCGACCGGGATGGGCGCCGGGCGGCCCCAGTTCTGAGAAAGGACCGCCATGCTCTTGCGGCAGCGGGAGGCCGGTATCAGGCTCGATCGGGTGGCGTCGCGCACCCTGGGGCTCGGGTGTGCCGCCTTCCTGCTCGCGCTCCGCCTCGCCGCCGCTCCCGCCGCGCCGGCCAACCTCCTCGCCACGCCCGGCAACGCCAAGGTCACGGTGACCTGGAACGCCATCACCGGCGCGACCAGCTACAACGTCTACCGCAGCCTCACTCAGGGAGGCCCCTACGGCTCCCCTCTCGCCAGCGGCCTGACCGCCACCTCCTACACGGACAGCGCGGTCTCGAACGACACGACCTACTACTACGTGGCCACGGCTGTTGATGGGACCGGGGAGGGTGCCTTCTCGGCAGAGGACCCGGCCACGCCGCGGGTTGGCACGTTCGTCAGCGGTGTTATCGGCAGCTCTTCAGGACCGATCACGACCACGTGGACTCCGGCGGGAAGTCCGTATGTCGTGGTCGGTGATGTGGAGGTCCGGGGGAATCTGAACACGTTCAGCGACCGCACGAGCACGCTGGTAGTCCAGCCAGGAGTGAGGGTTCTCTTCGAACCAGGGACGGGTTTGTTCGTTGGGGACGACATCGGGCCTGTGGGAGGGCACTCGGGCCGGCTGCTAGCGACCGGCGCGACGTTTATGTCGAACCGCAGTTCTCCGGCACCGGGTGACTGGAAAGGGATCCGTTTTGGCGATACGGCAACTGACGGCGGAAGCAACAACTTCCTCGACGGTTGCGCGGTGGAATGGGCGGGCGGAGGCGGAGCTGTGGCAGCAGTGGTGGTGAACTTGTCGAGCCCCGAGCTGCGCAACGGGACGGCTGTCCACAGGTCCACCTCGGGAGGCGTTCATGTCGCTGCCGGCAGTGTGGTTATTGCCAATGCAGAGATTGAAGGGGGGAACAACCCCGCGATCCGTCTGCTCGGATTCTCCAGCCTCAGCCTTACCAGCACGAAACTACTCGGCGGAACCTATCCGGTGCAGATCCAGCCCAATGTGACGTTGGCTGCTCTGAGCGGCAACACGGTATCAGGCTATATGGCGACTCAGGCCGGCATTGCCGTCGAGGGTGGCGTGATGGGCAGCAGCGGCGGCCCGCAGAGCCGGACGTGGCCGGGAGGTGACTTACCGTACATCGTGCTGGGCGACCTCTCGGTGCGAGGTGATCTGAACACCTTCAGTGATCGCACCAGCACCCTGGTAGTCGGAGCTCAAGCAGAGGTGCTGTTCAACGCCGGAGCAGGTTTGACCATCGGCCAGGATTCCGGTCCGCACCAGGGTTTTGGCGGAAAGCTCCTCGCGACTGGAGTGACCTTCAAGGGGAACACGCCGACTCCGTCTGCAGGATTCTGGAAGGGGATCTACTTCGCCGACACAGCCATAGAAGGTGGTCTCGTCCTGGATAGCTGTGTGGTGGAAGGAGCGGGAGGAGCCGGCTCGTCCGGAGCGGTAGCAATCAATCTCACCACGGTGGTACTGCGCAATGGCACGATCATCCGGCTCACCGGCAACGTGGGCCTCCGTATGTCGAGTACGATTTTACAGTCGCAACGGTGACGGGCGGGGAGATCGAAGGAGGGAGCGGGCCGGCGGTGCAGGCCCTGGGCTTGTCGACGCTGTCGTTGACGGGAGTCACCCTTCGCGGCGGGACCTATCCCGTGCAGATCCAACCCAATGTGACGTTGGCTGCTCTGAGCAGCAACACAGTATCGGGCTATGCAGCGGCACAGTCCGGCATTGCCGTCGAGGGCGGTGTGATGGGCAGCAGCGGTGGCCCGCAGAGCCGGACCTGGCCGGGAGGTGGCTTACCGTACATCGTACTGGGCGACCTCTCGGTGCGAGGTGATCTGAACACCTTCAGCGATCGCACCAGCTCGCTGGTCCTAGGAGCTTCGGCGGAGGTGCGGTTCAATGCCGGAGCAGGCTTGACCATCGGCCAGGATTCCGGTCCGCACCAGGGTTTTGGCGGAAAGCTCCTCGCGACCGGGGTGACCTTCAAGGGGAACACGACGACTCCATCTGCAGGGTTCTGGAAGGGGATCTACTTCGCCGACACGGCGCTCGAAGGTGGCCTCGTCCTGGATGGCTGTGTGGTGGAAGAGGCGGGTGGAACCGGCTCGGCCGGAGCGGTAGCGATCAATCTCACGACGGTGGTGCTGCGCAACGGCACGATCATCCGGCTCACCGGAAATGTAGGCCTGCGTCTGTCGAGCAACGATTTTACAGTGGCGACGGTGACGGGCAGTGAGATCGAAGGGGGGAGTGGTCCGGCAGTGCAGGCACTGGGCAGATCGACGCTGTCACTGACGGGAGTGATGCTGCACGGTGGCACGTACCCGATCCAGATCCAGCCCAACGTAACGTTGGCCGCCCTGAGCGGCAACACGGCATCAGGCTATGCGGCGACCCGGGCCGGCATTGCCGTCGAGGGCGGCGTGATGGGCAGTAGCAGCGGCCCGCAGAGCCGGACCTGGCCGGGAGGCGACCTGCCTTACATCGTGCTGGGCGACCTCTCGGTGCGGGGTGATCTGAACACGTTCAGCGACCGCACCAGCACTTTGGTGATAGGAAGCGGTCAGCCGGCGTATGTGCTCTTCGAGGCCGGAGTGGGCTTGACCATCGGCCAGGATTCCGGTCCGCACCCGGGTTTTGGCGGCAAGCTCCTGGCGACCGGGGTGACCTTCAAGGGGAACACGACGACTCCGTCGGAGGGCTTCTGGAAAGGAATCTACTTCGCCGACACGGCCACGGCAGATGGCTTCCTGGACTCCTGCGTGGTGGAGGGGGCCGGTGGAACCGGCTCGGCCGGGGCGGTGGCGATCAACCTCACCACAGTGGTGCTACGCAACAACACGATCATCCGCCTCACCGGCAACGTGGGCCTGCGACTGTCGAGCAACGACTTCACC
>Ga0137375_10003801_pt1 | contig 17964 bp, 20 predicted proteins | sample SagtaG_24_FD_104936 | JGI IMG/M metagenome (GOLD analysis project Ga0137375, IMG submission 104936) | Vadose zone soil microbial communities from Sagehorn Ranch, Mendocino, California, USA - Sage1_R_113_16 metaG | ecosystem: Environmental > Terrestrial > Soil > Vadose zone | place: USA...
CCAGAAGGAAGATCGTGATCGCAAGCTGCACGCCCTGCACGGTCGTGTCCAGGTCCTCGCTGATGTCATTGATCATGACATTCATGTTGGAGCCGGCGAAGCTGCAGATGAACTGGGCGAGGGTGAGCGGAATGAGCGCCCGCCGAAGGGCTTTCGACGGGGGCTGCGCCGACGCGTCCGGAGCCATGTTGGGGTACCTGCTTCCGCTCAGGGGTCCGAGCCGACGGGCCGGACCGGGACTACGGGCGCCAAGACACCCGAAGCAGCGTCCTCATCGATACCGCGCGAGAAAATCATCCGCCCGGTATGAGGCGTGCCGGCCGGCCGCGCCGGGATCCTGGCTCTATGTCGGACTACCCGCTCATCGCCGACCACGGCCTCATCGGTGACCTTCAGACGGCGGCGCTGGTCGCTACCGACGGATCCATCGACTGGTTCTGCGCCCCCCGCTTCGACTCGCCGAGCCTGTTCGGGGCTCTGCTGGACCACGGCCGGGGCGGCCATTGCCGGGTACGGCCCACAGTGGACGTCTTCACGAGCAAGCAGTTGTACTTCCCGGACACCGCGGTGCTCGTCACCCGGTACCTGACCGAGGCCGGCGTCGGCGAGGTCGTCGACTTCATGCCCGTGAGCAGCGACACGACCGCCGAGGCCAGGCACCGCATCGTGCGCATGGTGCGCTGCGTCCGCGGCCGGATGACGTTCGCGCTCGACATCGCCCCCCGCTTCGACTACGGCCGGGAGGCCCACGAGACCCACGTTCACGGGGACGGCGTGGTGTTCCAGGGCCGCCGCACGGCGATGACGGTGAACCTGATCCGGGAGCCCGACGAGCGGTTGGCCCGGCACCGGACTGAAGCCGGTGACCTGCACGCCGAGGTCCCCTTGGAGGCGGGGCAGATGCGGGGGCCTGCTGCTCGAGGCCGGTGCGGCCGGGCCGGTACGCGAGGTCCGGGTGGCCGAGGCGTGGCGGCTGTTCGACGAGACGGTGGCGTTCTGGCGGAACTGGTTGTCCCGGTCGACGTACTGCGGACGTTGGCGGGAGATGCTGAACCGCTCGGCGATCACGCTGAAGCTCATGACGTACGCGCCCACCGGCGGGCTGGTGGCCGCGCCGACCGCCGCGCTGCCCGAGCAGATCGGCGGCGAACGCAACTGGGACTACCGCTACACCTGGGTCCGCGACGCCTCGTTCTCCGTGTACTCGTTGCTCGGCATGGGTTTCACGGACGAGGCGGCGGCGCTCGGGCGCTGGCTGCGGGACCGGGTCGACGAACAGGCCGGCAAGCCCAACGGCAGCGGCCCGTTGAACATCATGTACCGGGTCGACGGGTCGGCCGACCTGAGCGAGGAGGTCCTGAAGCACTGGGAGGGCTACCGCGGTTCGGCGCCGGTCCGCATCGGCAACGGCGCCGCCGACCAGCTGCAACTGGACATCTACGGCGAGGCGATCGACAGCCTCAACGCCGCCGACCAACACGGGATCGCGTTCGGCCACCACGGCTGGTTGCGGGTCCGTGACCTGCTCGACTGGGTCGCCGAGAACTGGGACCAGCCGGAGGAAGGGATCTGGGAGACCCGGGGCGGCCGGCAGGACTTCACCTACGGCCGCCTCATGTGCTGGGTCGCCCTGGACCGGGGCATCCGGCTCGCGACGGCGCACGGACGGCCCGCGCCACTCGAGCGCTGGCACCGGGAACGAGACGCGATCTACAACCAGATCATGGACCGCGGGTGGAGCCCCACCCGGCAGGCCTTCCGGCAGCACTACAACACCGAGGTCCTCGACTCGTCGCTGTTGCGAATGTCCAAGGTCGGCTTCATCACACCGACCGATCCGATGTGGACGTCCACGCTCAAGGCGATGGACGAGGAGTTGGTGACCGACAGCCTGGTCTACCGGTACGACCCGGAGGCCTCACCCGACGGGCTACGCGGCTCGGAGGGGACGTTCTCGCTGTGCACGTTCGCCTACGTCGACTCGCTGGCCCGCGCCGGCCAGTTGGAGAAGGCGAGGGAGACGTTCGAGAAGATGCTGACCTACGCGAACCACCTGGGCCTGTACTCGGAGGAGATCGCGCTCACCGGCGAGCAGATCGGCAACTTCCCGCAGGCGTTCACCCACCTCGCCCTCATCGACGCGGCGATCAGCCTGGACCGCCGGCTGAACCGCGCCGACCGGCCGCAGTAAACGGTCCAAAGCTACATTTCCGGCCGCCCGGCGGGGACAACGAGATCTTGAGCGGCCTGGGCGGAGACCTTGGGTTCCCCCACAACACATAACCCCGAGCTCCACGCGGCTGGTCGACACCCCAGGCGCCAGTCGACGTGTCGCGCCTGCGCCGTCGATAGCACCTTGTCGAGCACGCGAAACAGGGCTGGCTCCAGCCGGGCAGCAACATCCAACGCGTCCAGGTAGACAGCGCCTCCGCGGGCAATCGCCGCCGCCATCTCCTCCCGCATCTCGCGCTTGTCCAACACACACAGGTCGACCGCGTCTGCGTTGGTCTCTCGAGCGTGCAGGCCATAGAGGACCGTCGACCTGCCAACGCCACCCAGCGCGAGCAGGACAAGCTCCTCGCGCTATCAAGCAGTTCTTCCGCCGGCAGGATGGATGACCCCGAGCAAAGATCAAGAAATCCGTATCGGTCCAGCGGTACCGGCTGATCCACGCCCTGAACGCGTCGATCGACTTGGCAGACACGACGGGCGCGGCCCTGTGGCGCCACGAGCACACCCAACCCGCGATCACGGTGACCACACCCGCCACCATGGCCGCCTCACCATGAGCCCGGTCGACCCGCCACCGACCTATCGGACGCATCGCGTTGTAGCCTGGCCGGGTGACTCCCTCTGTGCCGGTCGCTGACGTCATCCTCCGTGGACACAAACGGCCACGAGTAGGACGGGTGTCATGACAACTCAAGGACAGATCTTCAAAAGGTGGATGCCGGGATCAGGCCACCAGGCAGCGGCTGGACAAGACCTGTCCCCGGCTGGCCGAACGGGGCCACGGCACCTGGTACTTCCACTGCTCGGCCACCAACCTGCTCGGCCGCGCCGAACGCGTCCGGCGGGGTGGCTACCCGTCGCAGGCCGCCGCCCGCCGCGCCCGCGACGAGTGGCTGGCGCAGACCGGGGAGGAGCGCACCGCCCGAGCGTGGACCCTGGAACGGTGGCTGCGGTACTGGTCCACCCGCACCAGCATCCGCCCCACCACCAAAGCTGCACTACACCCGCGACGTGGAGAAGTTCCTCATCCCGCACCTGGGCAGGATCTGCCTCGCCGATCTGACCTCCCGCCGACTCAACGCCGGGTTCGCACAGATCGGCACGACGACCAACCGGGCCGGCCGACCACAGTCCGCGTCCTGTCTGCAGCACCTGCGCACGACGTTGCGGGCCGCGCTCAACCTCGCCGTCCGGGAAGGGATCATCGTCGACAACCCAGCCCGCCGCATCGAGATCCCCGCATACCGCAAGCCCCACCCGCAGGTGTGGACCGACGGGCGGGTCGCCGAATGGGAGAGCTCCGGTATCCGCCCGGCGGTGGCGGTATGGACCGCCGACCACCTCGCCACCTTCCTCGAGGCCGTCACAGGAGATCGGCTGTTCGCCCTGTGGTGGCTGATCGCCCTACGAGGACTGCGCCGGGGTGAAGCCGCCGGGCTGCGCTGGTGCGAACTCGACCTCGACCACGCCCAGCTGTTCATCGTTCGCAACCGCACCACCGCCGGCTACCAGGTCATTGAAGGCGCACCCAAGTCCGTCACCAGCACCCGAGGCGTCGCCCTCGACCGGCACACCGTCGCGGTTTACGGGAGCACCGCCGCCGCCAACTCGCACAACGCGCCAAGCGCGTGGCCGCCGGCAAGATCTGGCATGACTCCGGGTACGTATTCGTCCGTCCCGACGGCGCCCCGATCCACCCCGGCTACGTCACCCAGCGTTTCGCCAAACTCGTCCGGCAGACCGATGTGCCCCCAATTCGGCTCCACGACCTGCGCCACGGCGCCGCGTCCCTCGCCCACGAAGCGGGCGCCGATCTCAAGACCCTGCAGGACCTGTCGGCCACGCCAGCATCGTGATCACCGCCGACACGTACACCAGCGTGCTCCCGTTAGCCCAGCGTAGATGCGCCGAAGCGACCGCCCGTTTGGTCCTCGCCGCCGCCCGACGAACCCGCCAGAAGATCAAAACCAAAGGCCGGCACAACCGCCCCGGCACCCCGAAGAAAACAGGCGCTCCAACGCCAACAGGGCCCGCAACGCCGAAGGAACCCCAGGTCAGCCGACCAACGCAAGAACAAGCGTCACGCAGGGCGACGACACCCGAGCGACACCAACGTCGCACCCACCGTCCACATTGAACTCGATGCGCAACTATCTTGCCTGCTCAGATGTGCGCGCCCGAAGGGATTCGAACCCCTAACCTTCTGATCCGTAGCTTTGTCGAATTGATGATCACCTGTCACCGATGTGACATGCCCGCTTGGTTAGCTACAGCAATCGGAACGGCCTCGGCGCGGTAGTCCTCTACGAGGTCATGTATGAGTGCCTGCATGCATTTTTCGATGCGGGCGCCGCCGTCGTCGAGGTCGTTGTCGATCAGAACAATCCGGTCTCGCCACCGAGACGACGCGGTGAGCCGGTCGAGGTCGTCAACTCGATATAGATCTTGGTCGACGGCGCTGGGCAAAGCATGATCGTCGGAGAGGAGGAGCCGAACCGATTGACCATCTATGGCTAGGTCGGGCGGCTCTGCGCGCCGCCAGAGTCGGTCGGTCTGCAATGACCGAGGCGCTTGCACATGGACAACCAACGATCGGCATCTCAGCTCGTCGAACTCCTGCAGCGCAGCCACCAGGTCGACGCGTGCGAACTCCACGAGCGTGACCTGGTGCTCTTTCGCGCTCTCTCGGACAGCCTGGGCGAGTGCCTGTAGCGCTGGCTTCAGCGCGCCCTCGTCCTGGACGCCGAACGCTCCGCCGTCGTGCGGCTCGAAGCCCACTCCCCGGGGCGGTTGCAGCCGGATGCAGCCGTGCAGGAAGTCGCGGTATGCGTAGACATAGTCGGACAGCTCGTGGGTCTGTATTCCCAGGGCCCGAAGTTGGCGGCCCAGTGCGCGGCGCGCCAACGATTTTCCGGTGCCGGGTAGCCCGACCACGAACACCACCGAGCGTTGGCGAAGGGCCAGATGCGTGAGTACGCGCTCACGGATCTTTGGGCTGAGGTTCAGGTCGGCCGCTACGTCGGTCAGGCTGCGAAGGATGGCCGGCGCGTCGGGCAACCGGCCGGCGTTGGCGACGATCCGTTCCGCCAGGATCGACTCCAATGGCTTGGCCGCACTCCACGCCGCATCGAAGTGGTCGCGGAACACCTGCGCGAGCGCGGTGCCGCTAAGACGCACCGGTCGGTCTGCAGAATCCTGATGGTAGTTGACGATCATCGTGCCCGTCGCGGGTGGAGGGGCTCCGAAGAGGTGGTAACTGAGGCCCTCTGAGCCGAGATCCCGACGGCCGATCCTGACTTCTATGCCCTCGGCGAGTTCCGTACCGCGGCGGTGAACTGCGCAGTGACGCGGGCGCTGATCTTGTCGAAGGCGTCGTCGTCGAAGTCCTCGTCATCGTCGGGATTGTCATGGGATGCCCGACGGGTCCACCGTCTGGTCGCGAAGTCGGGTAGCCGGACCACGCCTTGGGCGAGTGGGCTGTAGGAGATGACGCCCATCCCGTACCGGGCGCAGGTGGGCAGCACAGCGGCCTCGATCCCACGGACCAGGATCGAGTACGGCGGCTGCTCGGACACGTACCGCTCGCGGCCGCGCTCCCGCGCGGTCCACTGCGCCTCCACGATCGCCGAGACCGGCCAGGTCGAGTGGCCGATGTAGCGGACCTTGCCGGCGCGGACCAGGTCGGTGAGCGCGCCGAGCGTCTCGTCGAGGTCGGTGTCCGGGTCGTAGCGGTGGATCTGGTACAGGTCGATCCAGTCGGTGCCCAGCCGCCGCAGCGACTCCTCGACCTCGCGGATGATCCAGCGGCGCGAGGTGCCGCGGCGGCTGGGATCATCCCCCATCGCCCCCCACACCTTCGTGGCGAGCACGACGTCATCGCGGCGGCCGCCGCCGAGTGCCTTGCCCACGATGACCTCGGACTCGCCTTGGGAGTAGACGTCGGCGGTGTCGATGAAGTTGATCCCGCGTCCAGTGCGCGGTGAACGATCCGGATGCTCTCGTCGTGGTCGGTGTTGCCCCAGTCGCCGAACATCATCGCGCCGAGGCACAGCTTGCTGACAGATACGCCGGTGCGTCCCAGTAGCCGATACTCCACGGGTTGCTTCTCTCCGGTTCTCGATCCGTAGGGGCTGCCCACTGCGCGGTCAGTGGTCTTGTGGGGACCTGTCGGCCTAGTCGACGATGTCCCGCAACGCCACCATCGCGGTCATGGCGCTGGGCCAGCCCGCGTAGAAGGCCAGGTGGATGATCGCCTCGATCAGCTCGTCCTTGGTGAGGCCGTTGTCCCTTGCTCGGCGCAGGTGGCCGGGGAGCTGTTCGGTGCGGTACAGGGCGACCAGCGTGGCGACGGTGATCAGGCTGCGGTCCCGCTTGGACAGACCCGGGCGTTCCCAGATGTCGCCGAACAGCACATCGTCGGTGAGTTCCACCAGCTTCGGCGCGAAGTCGCCAATCATCTGCTGGGCTGCGGTCGGTTGGTTCGCCATGGCTTTCACACCTTCCTCATCCGCCGGGACGGTCTCGTGTCCATCCTTCTGAGCGGTCAGCGTGGGACGAGCTTGATCGTCGACTCTCGTGACTCGGGGTTCACGACGCCGCCGACGATGTTCGCCCCGTGGCGGCGGTACTTGCTGCGGTAGGCGGCGTCGATGCGGTCGTTGAGGTCGGGATCGGTGTCGACGACGAAGGTGACGTCCTTGGCGACGCCGGCGGCTCGGATGTGGCCTTGGTGGCGGGTCCGGGTGCCGCGGAACCAGGCGCCGGAGCGTCCGTGCATCGAGCGTACGTACAGGTCGTCGCCGTCGCGCACGACCCACATCGTTACCGGGCTGCGCAGGCTGCCGTCCCGTCGTTGGGATGCCAGTTCGAGTTCGTCGGCTTGTCCGATCGTGGCGAGTTCGTCGCTGGTCCAGCCGGGCATGGGCGTCTCCTGTGGTGCGGCGTGATGCGGTTGAGGGTGGCGAGCAGCGCCCAGCCTGCGACTCAGCAGGGGCGTACCGGGCGTGGGCGCCGGTCCGCGACGGTCGGCCGGGTCAGGGGCGGATGAGTACCTTGAGCGCCTCCCGGTCGGCCATGGCGCGGTAGCCGTCCGGCACGTCGTCGAGGCTGACGGTGCGGTCGAATACCCGGCCCGGCTCGATCCGGCCGTCGAGCACGTCGGGCAGCAGCTCCTCGATGTAGGCGCGGGCTGGGGCGACGCCGCCGGTCACGGTGATGTTGCGCATGATGGTGTCGAAGCCCAAAGGCACATGCGAGTACCTCTCCCGGACGGGATTGTAGGTTCATCCCGCCGATCACGATCACCTGCTCCCGGATCGACAACTCCGCCGCAGCCAGGTGGGTGTCCTCCCTGTGCAGCCTGGTGATCTCACCCCGCCGCAGCCCCCGCAGCCGCCACGCCGGGTTGTACCCGATCATCCCCGCCGACGGGCATCGTTCAGCGAACTGTGCAGACCGCCCGTATCCGACTCACCGTCCAACCGAGATCAGCCGACCGCCCCGTGCCTCCCGTACCCGTTGCGTTCGTAGCGCGGGCCCGCGGCCTGCCGACTTGATCCGCAAAATGCTGACCCGGCCGGCAACCCGCCGGAGCACCTTCGCGACGGGAGCGACACCGCCGGGTGCCCATCGTCGCGCGGTACAGTGCTTACTTGACCGACTGGGTCGGTCAGTTATAGTGGTGGCTGTGGCGCGGACCATTCCCCCGCACCGGTTCGCGGCGGTCATCGCTGCGGCGGCGCGGGTGTTCATCACCCACGGCTACCAGCGGACCCAGGTCCAGGACGTGGCCGACGCAATCGGCTTGGCCAAGGGCACGCTGTACGGCTACGCGCAGGGCAAGGTGGCGTTGTTCGCGGCGGCGGTGCGCTACGCCGACGGTCACCAGCCGCTGCCGACCCTCGCTGACCTGCCGGTTCCGGCTCCGGCCGACGGGGAGACCGCGGCGCTGGTGACCGGCCGGCTGGCCGGGGAGATCGTCGACCTGAAGCTGGCGCAGGCGCTGGCGGACCCGTTGCCGGCCGGCGCGACGCCGGCCGACCGCCGCGCCGAACTGGCCGGCATCGTCACCGACCTGTACGCGCGACTCGCCCGTCACCGCATCGCGATCAAACTGGTGGACCGGTGTGCCCCGGAGCTGCCGGACCTGGCCGAGGTGTGGTTCGGCACCGGCCGGCATGCGCATGTCAGCGGCGTCGAGGAGTACCTCGTCCGCCGTGAGCAGGCCGGCACCGTAAACCTGCCGGGTCCGGCGCCGCTGGTCGCCCGCACCATCGTGGAGCTGTGCGCGATGTGGGCGGTGCACTGCCACTTCGACCCGGCACCCGACCCGCCCGCCGCCACCGGTGCCGACACCATCGACGACGCGGCGGTCGCCGCGATGATCGCCGAACTTTTCGTGCGGGCCACCACACCACCCGCGAGCTGACCGGAGGCCACCCCATGCTGCTACGCCGTCGCGCCTGCCCCGTCCCTGCTACCCGCCGACCACCCTGGCAGCACCGCGCCCGCGCCGCCATCGGCGTGCCGGTCGGCCGGTATCTGTCCCGGCAGGCGGCCGGGCCGCACGGCGCTGTCGGCAGGTTGCTGGCCCGCATCTGGGTCAGCGAGACCGCCGCCGTCAACGACGCCGCCATCGAGCTGCTCAACCCGGCGCCCGGTGAGCAGGTCTGCGAGATCGGCTTCGGCCCCGGCCGGACCCTCGGCAGGCTCGCCGCGGCCGGCGCCGACGTCATCGGCGTCGAGGTCTCCCCGACGATGGTGGCAACGGCCGCGCGCCGCAACGCCGCACCCATCGCCACCGGCCGCATCCGGCTGCACCGCGGCGACGGCACCGCCCTGCCGGTGGCCGACGACAGCCTCGACGCCGTGATCGGGGTGCACACCATCTACTTCTGGCCCGACCCCGCCGCCACCCTGCTCGACATGGCCCGGGCGCTGCGGCCCGGCGGCCGGCTCGTCTTGGCGTTCCGGGCCGGCGAACACCCGCTACCCGCCCGCTTCGACCCGGCCGTCTACCACGTGCCCACCACCAGCCAGGCCACCCAATGGCTCCACGCGGCCGGCTTCACCAGCATCGACGTCCAGCGCCGGGCAAACATCTCCGCCACGGTGGTGTGGCTGACCGCAACCGCGGCCTGACGGCCACCCGCGCACGCCCCGGGGTCGTGGGCGAGCACCGCGCGGCGGCGCCCGACCCTGCTCGCACCGGCCACCCGGAAACCGTGCCGCAAGACCGGCTCCGCGTGATAACGCGGGTCCGCAGGTTCTGCCCTCCACCGATGACCTGCGCGGCATCCTCGTGGACCAGGGTTCATCGGACCGCGACCTGCGCGGTGATCGAGGCAGGGCGGCGGTGGTCCTCGGCGGCGTTGTCCGAGCCGTGGCCGCTCCCCCACAACACCCGGTACGTCAACGGCGTCATCGCTCCCGGTTGGGCCGGTCGACGTCCACCACGGCGCTCGCGCTTCACCTGCTCGTCGCGGGCGGCGAGGGCAGGCGTGGTTCACGCGGCGCCGGCTTCGACCGGCAGGTCGGCGAGGCGCCATTCCAGCATCCCGTCGGCCAGTCGGGCGGCGCGGCGGCCGTGCGCGGTCAGCAGGCGTACCGCGTCGTGGGCGAGGACGCAGTAGGCGCCGCGACAGTAGGCGACCACGTCCACGTCGGCGGGCAGGTCGCCCAGCCGGTCGGCGAGTTGGTCAAGCGGGATGGACGTGGCACCGGGGATGTGCCCGGCGGTGTACTCCTCGGCCGGGCGGACGTCGAGGACGACGACCTGCCCGGTCTTGAGCCGGTGCAGGAGTTCCTCGCGGTCGAGGGCTTCGGTGGGCTCGCCGAGGTAGGTGTCACGGGCGGCGGCCACGTCGGCGCTGTGCACGGCGGCCACGTCGCGCAGCCGGGCGTACAGGCCGGCGACGTCCGGGCCGGCCAGCCGGTAGTGGATGCGGGTGCCGTCGCGGCGTGTGGCGACCAGGCCGGCCTGCTTGAGGACCTGAAGATGCGCCGACGCGGACGTCAGCCCCAGGCCGGCCGCGCGGGCGAGGGCGTCGACGGTGCGCTCGCCCTGGGCGAGCAGGTCCACAAGCTCCAGCCGCTTGCCGCTGGCCAGGGCCTTGCCGACCCGGGCGAGGGACTCGAACAGGTCGGCCTTGGCCGCCGCATCACCCACCACTATCCTCCAAAGTTCTATGGAATAGTGTAGGAGGTCAGCCGCTGATGGCGCCACCCGGTGGAGATCGGGTGTGGAGGGTTGTGGTGGGTGTCGAACCGGATCAGGTGATCCCGCTGGTCGATGAGGGCCTGGGTAACAGCGCCTACCTGCTCGACCTCGGCGACGGCCGAACTGTGGCCGTGGACGCGCCGCGGGACCTGCGGGCGCTGCGGTCCGCCGCCGGCCGGCGGCGGCTGACCGTCGCGTTCGCCGCCGACACCCACCTGCACGCCGATTTCCTGTCCGGTGCACGGCAACTCGCCGCCACCGGGGACGCGGTGGTGCTGGCCTCGGCGGCCGGCCGGCGCGGGTTCGAGCACCGTGGCCTGCGCGACGGGGACGAGGTCGACCTCGGCGGCCTCACCCTCCGCGCGCTGGCCACCCCGGGCCACACCGACGAGCACCTGTCCTTCCTGCTCCTCGACGACATCACGCCGGTGGGCGTGTTCACCGGCGGGTCGCTGATCGTCGGCGCGGCGGCGCGCACCGACCTGCTCGGCGCGGAGCGCACCGAGGAACTCGCCCGCGCCCAGTACGCATCCCTGCACCGCCTCGCCGGGCTGCCCGACGCCACGGCGGTGTGGCCCACCCACGGCGCCGGGTCGTTCTGCTCCGCCCCACCGGGCGCCGCGCATACCAGCACCATCGGCGCCGAGAAGGCCCAAAACCCGCTGCTGGCCGCCCCGGACGCGGACACCTTCGTCACCCGGCTGCTCGCGTCGCTGGGCTCGTACCCGGCCTACTTCGACCGGCTCGCCGAGGTCAACCGGCGCGGTCCCGCCGTGCTCCACACCCCGCCGGCCCTACCGGCGCTGGGCGCGGCGCGGGTACGGCGGCTGCTCGCCGACGGCGCCGTCGCGGTCGACGTGCGCCCGATCGCCGACATCGGCGCCGGGCACATCCCCGGCGCCGTCGCGATCCCGCTGCGCGCCCAGTTCGCCACCTGGCTCGGCTGGCTCAACCCACCCGACCGGCCGGTCGTCATCGTCCGCAACCCCGACCAGAACCCCGACGACATCCTGTGGCCCGCATTGAACATCGGGATGGAGTGCATCGTCGGGGAACTGGCCGGCGGCATGCCCGCCTGGACCGCCGCCGGCGGCCCGGTGGCCACCACCCGGCTCGTGCGGCCCGACGACGTCCACACCGCCGTCGTGGACGTCCGCCAGGACAGCGAATACGCCGACGGTCACCTGCCCGGCGCCGTCCACATCGAACTCGGCACCCTGCCCGGCAACACCGACGCCGCCCCCGCCGGCCCGGCGGTGGTCATGTGCGGGCACGGCGAACGGGCGATGACCGCCGCCACCCTGCTGGAACGCGCCGGCCACCATAACCTGGCCGTACTCGTCGGCGGCGCGGACGACTGGGCCGAGGCCACCGGCTGCCCGCTGGAGCACGGCGCGTGACCACCGGCACCGGCAACACCGGCACCCGCACGGCAACGCCGAGGCTGGGCCTGGCCGCCAACGCCGCCCAGTTCAGCCTGCTCGTCGCGGTCAACGCCCTGGTCGGCGGGCTGCTCGGCTCCGAACGCACCGTGCTGCCGCTGCTGGCCGAACACGCCTTCCACCTCGGCGCCTACACCGCCGCGCTGACCTACATCCTCGCCTTCGGCGCCACCAAGGCCGCCATCAACTTCTTCGCCGGCACCCTGTCCGACCGCTACGGCCGCAAACCCGTCCTGCTCTCCGGCTGGCTCATCGCCATCCCGGTACCGCTCCTGCTGATCTGGGCACCGTCCTGGGGCTGGATCGTCGCCGCGAACATCCTGCTCGGCGTCAACCAGGGGTTGACCTGGTCCACCACCGTCATCATGAAGATCGACCTGGTCGGCCCGGCTCGCCGTGGCCTCGCGATGGGACTCAACGAAGCCGCCGGCTACGCCGCGCTCGCCGGCACCGCCATGGCCACCGGGGCCCTGGCCGCCCACTACGGGCTGCGGCCCGCCCCGTTCCTGCTCGCCGCCGCCTACGCCGCGCTCGGCCTCGGCCTGTCCGCGCTGTCCGTACGCGAGACGCGCGGGCACGCCCACCACGAGGCCGCCACCGGCATCGCCGCCACCGGCGCGCATCACGGCGGGCTGTCCACCCGTCAGGTTTTCGCCCTGGTCAGCTTCCGCGAACCCGCCCTGTCCGCGGCCAGCCAGGCGGGTATGGTCAACAACCTCAACGACGGCCTCGCCTGGGGCCTCTTCCCGATCCTGTTCGCCACCGCCGGCCTCTCGCTGACCCGCATCGGTGCCCTCGCCGCGCTCTACCCTGCCGTGTGGGGGCTCGGGCAACTGGCCACCGGGGCGGCGTCGGACCGCTACGGCCGCAAACCGTTCATCGTCGCCGGGATGCTCATCCAGGCCGCCGCGCTGGGTCTGATCGCCGCCGCCCACTCCTTCACCGTCTGGGCGATGGCCGCCGTCCTGCTCGGCGCGGGCACCGCTCTGGTGTACCCGACCCTGCTGGCCGCCGTGGGCGACATCGCCCACCCGACCTGGCGCGCCCGCGCCGTCGGCGTCTACCGACTATGGCGCGACGGCGGCTTCGCCGTCGGCGCCGTCCTGGCCGGTGTGCTCGCCGACGCCTACGGCATCCGCGCCGCCACCTGGGCCGTCGCCGCGCTCACCGCCGCCTCGGGCCTGTACGCCTGGTGGCGCATGTACGAGACCCGCGCGAATGCGTGACCATGATGGTCGGCTGTCGCTGCCGGTGGCGTGGTGTCGGCAGGCGTGCCTACGCGCCCATGCCGTTGGGAGCGCGGCGGTCGCCTGACGGCTTGCCAATCGCCGAGCAGGGGGCGTAGGAGTAGCCGGTGGACGCTGACCACGCTGGCTCGCCGCGCAATGGCCGTTCGTCCGCGCCCACGTGCCGGCGGTGCCGGCGCGGATCCTGGAGATCGGATGCGGGCCAGTTGGCGGCCTCGTCCCGGCGCTGCACGCCGCCGGGTACACCGCCGAAGGTGTCGATCCGCAGGCGCCCGACGAGCCCGGCTACCGCCAGGTCGGGTTCGAGGACTACCGACCGCCGCGGCCGGCAGACGCCGTGGCGGCCTGCACGTCGCTGCACCACGTCGCCGACCTCGACGCGGTGTCGACCGGATCCGCGACAAGCTCGCGCCCGGCGACACGTTGATCGTGGTGGAGTGGGCGCGGGAACGCTTCGATGAGCCGACCGCTCGGTGGTGCTTCAACCGGCCCCCGCTGGCGACCGATGACAGCGAGGCCGGTTGGCTGCACCGGCACCGGCACCGGTGGTCCGACTCCGGTCTGCCGTGGCGGGAGTACCTGCGGTCCTGGGCCGCCGAGGAGGGCCTGCACACCGGCGAGCAGATCCTCGCCGGGCTCGATGCGCGGTTCCACCGCCGGATGCGCGAGCGTGGGCCGTACTTCTTCGCCGACCTGGCCGACACCACCGAGGCCGAGGAGCAGGCCGCCATCGACAACGCAGACATTCAGGCCAACGGCATCCGCTACGTCGGCCAGCCTTGCTGACCGACCGTCGCCGGTGAGAGCACGTGCGCCAGATACCGGCGCAAGCGCGGTGACCGGCCTGGCGTTCGCGCCGTCGCCGCCCGCGAGACCCGACGAGACCGCCCCGTGCTCAGGGTCAGACCACGGGTTTGACCGCGCGGAGCCGTTCGACCGTGCCCAGCTTGGTTCGGTGGCTGTCGGTCACGACGAAGCCGGCCTGTTCGACCAGGGGCAGCGGGTGGCGGGTCTGGTAGTCCCCGGCGAACCGTAGGGTGACCTGCTCCCACAGGCGTTGCAGTACAAGGAGAATCCGGTTGGTGGCGGCGACGTGGTCCAGCAGCAGTAGCTGCCCGCCGGGGCGCAGGACCCGGTGCATCTCGGCGATCGCGGCACGGTCATCGCCCACGCTGCACAGCGACAGCGTGCACACCACGGTGTCGAACGACGCGTCGTCGAACGGCAGATGCCCGGCGTCCGCCTCCCGCATTTCGATCGTCAGGCCGAGGTCGGCGGCACGCTTCGCGGCGGCAGCGAGCATCACCGGGCTCAGGTCCACCCCGGTCACCCTGACGCCGGATGGGTAGTGCGGCAGGTTCAGGCCGGTGCCGATGGCGACGTCAAGCACGTCGCCGCTGGCCTGCGCGCACACCCACGCTCGGGCGTCGCGGCCGAACAGCAGCGGTTCCAGGCGGCGCATGTCCCGGTCGCAGCGGGGCGCCATCCGGTCCCACAGGCGGCGGCTGCGGGCGATCGCGTCAAGAGCCATCGCAGTAACTCCTTCTCAAGATGAGGCGTCAGGTGACGGTCCGGCGGTAGGCGCGCACCGCGAGCGGGACACAGACCGCCGTGATCGCGGTGGCCCACAGCAGCGACAGGCCGACCTGCCCGGCGACCGTCTGCCCCGCCGGCAGAGCGCCGGGGCCGAGGATCAGGCCGCGTACCGCGTTCGCGGTCACCGTGACCGGCTGGTGCATGGCGAAAGGCTGCAGCCAGGACGGCATCGTCTGGGCGGGAACAAACACGGCGCTGGTGAAGCCGAGCGGGAACACCACGATGTACACGGCGGCCTGGACCGCCTCGGCGGTGCGCACCAGCAGACCCACGGTGGCCATCACCCACGACCAGGCGTACCCGAACACCAACGCGACGCCGATGCCGGCGAGCAGGCCGAGCAGGTCGGTCTGCCACCGGAACCCGATGGCGAACCCGACCAGGCTGATGAGCGTCAGGGTCAGCGCGGAGCGGCACAGGTCGGACAACGTCCGCCCGGCGAGGACAGCGACGCGGGCCATCGGCAGCGACCGGAACCGGTCGATGCTGCCCTTGGCGAGGTCGTCGGCCAGACCCGCCGCCGTGCCGGCGCCAGCGAACAGCGCGAACTGGGCCAGCAGGCCCGGGACGAGCCAGTTGACGTACCTCCCGGCGGCGGCCGGCGGCAGCGCCTGCGCGACGGCGCCGCCGAACACGTAGGTGAACATCAGGATGAATACGACCGGCATGATGCTCGACAACAGCAGCACCCCGGGCAGCCGCACCGTGTGGCGCAGGTTGCGTCGGGTCATGACGGCGATGTCCCGTGCGGTGCGGCGCAGCCCCGGCGGGTGCACCACCGGGCAGCCGGCCGCTGCGGCGGCGCCCATCAGGCCGCCTTCCCGCTGGACACGGGTGTGCCGGTGGCGTGGCCGGTCAGGGTGAGGAACACCTCGTCGAGGGTCGGCTTGCGCAAACCGATGCGCTCCGGTTCGACCCCGGCGGCCTCCAGATCACGCAGCACTCGGTGCAGTGACCGGGCGCCCAGCGGCGCCGGCACGACGACGGCACCGCTGTCGCTGCCGTGCGGGTCGGCGCCGACGTTCGCCAGGGCAGCCATTGTCCGGGCGCGGTCGGTGTCGGGCACGCTCAGCTCGACCACCGCCGCGCCGACCTGGTCTTTGAGCTGATCGCCGGTGCCCTCGCTGACGAGCCGGCCGTGGTCGATCACCGCGATCCGGTCGGCGAGCCGGTCCGCCTCGTCCAGATACTGGGTGGTCAACAGCACCGTCGTACCGGCGTCCACGAGATCGCGGATCAGCTCCCACAACTCCCGGCGGCTGGCCGGATCGACCCCGGTGGTCGGCTCGTCCAGGAACAACACCGCCGGCCGGCCAACCAGCGACGCGGCCAGGTCCACGCGACGACGCATCCCGCCCGAGTACGTCTTCACCGGCCGGCCCGCCGCCTCGACCAGCCCGATGCGATCCAACACCTCGGTCGTGCGGCGCCGGGCCTCCCGCCGGGCCAACCCGTACAGCAGGCCAACCATCTCCACGTTCTCCCGGCCGGTGAGGTAGTCGTCCACCGCCGCGTACTGCCCGGCGAGCCCGATCCGAGCACGTACCGCAGCGGGGTCGTGCCCCACATCGACGCCGGCCACCCGCGCCGTTCCCGCCTCGAATGGCAGCAGCGTGGCCAGCACCCGGATCAGCGTCGTCTTGCCAGCACCATTCGGTCCAAGCAGCCCATAAATGACGCCCGGCGGCACAGCCACTGACAGACCGTCCAATGCGCGTACCCCGCCGTGGAAGGTCTTGACCAGGCCGTCCACCTCGATGATCGGCTCGTCCACGGCGCCTCCCGCACATGTCTACTCCAGAATGTAGACGCTAGCGTGTACATGTGTGGTTGTAAACTCCGTGGACCGGACAATGGAGGGAGACGAAGGTGGCCGACGCCGCACCACCATCGACCGGGGTGCCGTCGGCGCGGCGGCTACCCCGCAGCCAACGCCGGGAACAGATCATCGCCGCCGCCACCCGCGCGTTCGCCCGTACCGGCTTCGCCGCCACCAACCTCGACGACATCGCCACCGAGGCCGGCATCAGCCGGGCCATCCTCTACCGGCACTTCGACTCCAAGACCGACCTCTACCAAGCGGTCCTCGACAGCGCCTGCGGCCGACTCATCACCGCCACCGGCGCCGACGAGTTCACCGAGACCAGCATTGCCGGACTGCTGCACGCCGCCGCCGACGACCCAGCCGGGTTCCGGCTGCTGTTCCACCACGCCGCCCGCGAACCCGAGTTCCGGCAAGCGATGGACCAGTTCCACACCGACATGACCCGGGTCGCGCACAAGCACCTCGCCGCGGAGATCCCCAACCCGGTCTGGGCGGCCTGGGCGGCACAGCTCGTCCCCACCGTCGCCATCGCCGCAGTCACCGCCTGGCTCGACGCCGGCCAACCCGACCCCGACCGGGCCGCCGACCGCATCCGCGAAGCCATATACGGCGTCATCACCGCCGCCCAACACGCCTGACCAGCCCCTGATATCCGCTCTCGGCACACCGGTCGGCTCACTATCGTGGACGCGTGATCGCTACGACGACCAACCGGAGAACGAAGCCGCCAACCTACCTCGACCGGGCCAGCGCCAGGGCTTCCTGCTCGTCGTGGCTGTCCTGACGGCGTTTGCGGCCGTCCGCGCCGCATAGCCAGGGACGGCGTTGATGTCCGCGCCGTGGTGCAGGAGGTGTTCGGCGGTGCGGCGTTGGCCGCCGAACTCCGCGACGCGGGCGCTCGCCTCGACACGCTGACCACCGACGACCCGCACACCGACGTGCGGGCGGTGTTCTCCTGGTCCTACCAGGCTCTGACCCCTGAGGCGGCGCGGCTGTTCCGGCTGCTTGGCCTTCATCCCGGCCCGGACATCGCCGCGCCGGCCGCGGCCAGCCTCGCCGGGATCGCGGCCACCGAGGTGCGACCCCTGTTGGCCCAGCTGACCCGAGCCAGCCTGCTCGTTGAGCACATCTCCGGCCGGTACAGCTTCCACGACCTGCTCCGCGCCTACGCCGCAGACCGTGCCCATACCCACGACACCGACCAACAGCGCCAAGCCGCTACCCACCGGATCCTCGACCACTACCTGCACACCGCCCACACCGCCGCCTTGCTGCTGAACCGGCTCTGTTGCATTGAGCGATCGGCCACGCGAGACGCCGCAGATCTTCCGTCAAGCGGGCACTGGCCGTTGGTGCTGCCGTCATCTGGCTAACGTCATGCAGTCCGAAGAGCGCAGTTTCGCC
>Ga0137375_10003821_pt1 | contig 17906 bp, 13 predicted proteins | sample SagtaG_24_FD_104936 | JGI IMG/M metagenome (GOLD analysis project Ga0137375, IMG submission 104936) | Vadose zone soil microbial communities from Sagehorn Ranch, Mendocino, California, USA - Sage1_R_113_16 metaG | ecosystem: Environmental > Terrestrial > Soil > Vadose zone | place: USA...
CTCTCATCCCGTGGGTCCGGCGCAAGGCCGCGGAAGGAGGCGCCGGAGGAGACTGGCGGCGCTTCGGCCGCTACTTCCTCGCCGCCGTCCTCCTGCTCGTCGCGCTGCCCGCCGCCACCGCGGTCTACCGGCAGGCGAACCCGCCGCCGCGCGAGATCAGGAATCCGCTGATCGTGCCGACCTCCATGAACGAGGAGGGCGAGGGGCCGAAATCGCCGTTCTTCCCCTCTTCGGCGCGCACCAACGTCGGTGGCATCATCCCTTCCAACTTCTTCATGGATTCGGCGATGTGCGGGGAGTGCCACAAGGACATCTACGCGCAGTGGAACAGCTCCGCGCACCACTTCGGCTCGTTCAACAACCAGTTCTACCGCAAATCGGTCGAATACATGCAGGACGTGGTCGGGCCGCAGCCCAGCAAGTGGTGCGCCGGCTGCCACGATCACGCGGTGTTCTTCAACGGCCGCTTCGAGCGCCCGATCAAAGGGCAGATCGACACGCCGGAGGCGCACGCCGGCCTCGCCTGCACCTCCTGCCATGCGATCACCGAGGTCCACAGCTCGATGGGCAACGGCGACTTCACGATCGAATATCCGCCGCTCCACCAGCTGCTGGCCAGCCGCAACCCGGTGATCCACAGCATGGACCATTTCATGACCTATCTCGACCCGGAGCCGCACAGGAAGACGTTCATGAAGGCGTTCATGCGCGACAACGCCGAGTTCTGCGCCTCCTGCCACAAAGTGCATCTGGACGTGCCGGTGAACTCCTACCGCTGGTCCCGCGGCTTCAACGATTATGACAACTGGCAGGCGAGCGGCGTGTCGGGCCAGGGCGCGCGCTCGTTCTACTACCCCAAGCAGACCAGGACCTGCGCCGGCTGCCACATGCCGCTGGTGGAATCGAAGGATCCCGGCAACAAGGACGGCTTCGTCCATTCGCACCGCTTCCCCGCGGCCAACACCGCTCTCGCCTATGTGAACAAGGACGCGGAGCAGATGAAGGTCGTCGAGAATTTCCTGAAGTCCGGCTTCATCACCGTGGACATCTTCGCCGTGTCGCCGGAGGAGAAGGAGACCGGGGAGACGGCGATGATCCGCCGCGCTGCTCCGCAGAGCACCGGTCCGCAGCTCAACACCACGTTCGGCGTCGGCGAGGAGGCCGAGCAGGCCGGTCCGGTGGTGATCCGCGACGTGGGCGAGGTGGCGGCGCCGATCGGCCGCGCCGGGGTGCGCCTGAAGCCGGGCTCGACCGTCAAGGTGGACGTGGTGGTGCGCACGCGCGCCATCGGCCACTTCTTCCCGGGCGGCACGGTGGACGCCTTCGATGTCTGGCTCGAGCTCCAGGCGAAAGACGCCGGCGGCCGGGTGATCTTCTGGAGCGGCATGGTGGAGGACGGCGGCAAGGGGCCGGTCGAGGCCGGCGCCCACATGTACCGCTCCTATGCCCTGGACGCCAAGGGAAATCCGATCAACAAGAGGAACGCCTGGCAGGCGCGCTCCGTGCTCTACACGCGCCTGATCCCGCCCGGCGCCGCCGACACGGTGCACTACCGGATGCACATCCCGGCGGACGCGCGCGGACCGATCACGCTCACGGCGAAGCTCAACCACCGCAAGTTCGCGCACTACTACACGCAGTTCGCCTACGCCGGCAAGCCCAAGCCGGGGCAGGGGCCGCAGCTCGTCTCGGCCCATTTCAACAGCCTCGACTACTCGTTCGACAAGGCGAACATCCCGGCCAACGTCTCGGGGAAGATCAAGGGGGAGATCCCCGACCTGCCGGTCACGGTCCTCGCCTCGGACGAGGCGAAGATCGAGCTCGCGCGTCCGGGAGACCCCGCGCCTGTCTTCAGGCCCGCGGTCGACAAGAAGGATTGGGAGCGCTGGAACGACTGGGGGATCGGCATGCTGCTCCAGGGAGATCTGAAGGGTGCCGAATACGCCTTCGAGCGCGTCACCGAGGCCGATCCGTCGTACGCCGACGGCTGGCTCAACGTGGCCCGCGCCCTCATCCGCGAGGGGGAGATGGAGCGGGCCAAACCGTTCATCCAGCGGGCGCTGGCGGTCGATCCGAGCCTCGGCCGCATCTACTTCTTCAAGGCCTCGATCGAGAAGGCGGACGGCGACTACGACGCTGCCCTGGCCTCGCTGCGCACCGTGGAGGCGAAGTATCCGCGCGACCGCGTGGCGCTCAACCAGATCGCCCGCATCCTGTTCCTGAAGCGCGACTACCGCGAGGCCCTGAAGGTCCTGGAGCGGGTCTGCATGGTCGATCCCGAGGACGTGCAGATGCACTACACGGCGATGCTCTGCTGGCGCGCCCTGGGCGACTCGGCGAAAGCGGAGCGCGAGGAGACGCTCTTCCGCCGCTTCAAGGCGGACGAGTCGTCGCAGGCGATCACCGCCGAGCGCCGCCGCCTGAGCCCGGAGGACAACAACGAGCGGCAGCCGATCCACGAGCACGAGTCCGTGCCGCTCCCAATGATCCCAGGGCGCCCCGCGGCGCCCGATTCCGCCATCGCCGGAGGTTAGACGTTGAAGACCGCGATCCCTCTCGTGTCCGCCCTCCTTGCCGGAGTCGTGCTGATCGCCGCCCAGCCCGCGGCGAAGCCCGTTCCGGCGGGCCTGCGCTTCACGGATGTGACGGCCAAGGCCGGTATCCGGTTCACCCACAACAGCGGCCGCGCGGGCAAGAAATATCTCCCCGAGACGCTCGGCGCCGGCGGCGCCTTCTTCGACGCCGACGGCGACGGCTGGCTCGACGTCCTGCTGGTCAACAGCAAGGACTGGACGCCGAAAGGACACAAGTCGCTTCACGCCCTCTACCGCAACAACCGGAACGGCACGTTCACCGAGATCACCAAGGGGAGCGGTCTGGACATCGAGATGTACGGCCTCGGCGTGGCCGTGGCCGACTACGACAACGACGGCCGGGACGACGTCTACATCACCGCCCTCGAAGGAGACCGCCTGTTCCGGAACCTGGGGAACGGGAAGTTCCACGACGTCACCGCGGCATCGGGGATCAGGAACTCCAGCTTCGGCACCAGCGCCGCCTGGCTCGACTACGACCGCGACGGCAAGGTGGACCTCTTCGTGGCCAACTATGTGCAGTGGAGCCCGGACAAGGACCTGTGGTGCTCGCTCGACGGCGCCAGCAAGTCCTACTGCACGCCGGAGTCGTACAAGGGGAGCTCCTCGAAGCTGTTCCACAACCTCGGTGGCGGCAAGTTCCAGGACGTGACGGCCAGGGCGGGCATGGGGCAGGAGGGGAAGGCCCTGGGCGTCGCCGTCCTCGACGTCAACATGGACGGCTGGCCCGACCTCTTCGTGGCCAATGACACGCAGCCGAACAAGCTCTACAGGAACCTGAAGAACGGCACCTTCGCCGAGGAGGGGCTGGAGGCCGGGGTGGCCTTTGCCGAGGACGGCGTGGCGCGGGGCGCCATGGGCGCCGATGCCGCGGACTACGACCGCTCGGGCCGCCCCCACCTGCTGGTGGGCAATTTCTCGAACGAGATGCTCGCGCTCTACCACAACGAGGGGAGCGGAGTGTTCGTGGACGAGGCGCCCGCCTCGGCCGTGGGCCGGGCGAGCCTCCTGACCCTCACCTTCGGCGTCTTCTTCTTCGACTACGACCTGGACGGCCTGCTCGACCTGTTCGCGGCCAACGGCCACATCGAGGAGGAGATCGGCCGCGTGCAGCCGCGCGTCGCCTACCGGCAGCCGCCGCTGGTCTTCCACAACCTGGGCGCCGGCAAGTTCGAGCCGGTGACCGGGCAGCTGGGCGCCGAGCTCAACCGGCCGATCGTGGCGCGGGGGGCCGCCTACGGCGACTACGACAAGGACGGCGACCTGGACGTCCTCGTCACCACCAACAACGGCCCTGCCTACCTGTTCCGCAACGACGGCGGCAACAGAAACCACTGGCTCTGCGTGCGGACGGTGGGCTCCAGGTCCAACCGCGACGGCATCGGCGCCGTGGTGCGGGTGGCGAGCCCCACGGCCGGGAAGCAGTGGAGCAGCGTGCGCAGCGGCTCCTCCTACTGCTCGCAGAGCGACCTCGCGCTGACCTTCGGCCTGGGGAAGGATGCGAAGGCGACTCTGGAGATCGAATGGCCGAGCGGCCAGAAGCAGCGGCTGGCGGACGTGCCGGCCGATCAGTTCCTCACCGTGGAGGAGGGCAAGGGGATCCTCGCGCGGTCCGGAGTGGCTCGATGAGCGACGACAATCGATCTCAAGGTCCTGCGGACCCGAAGGCCATCGCCCGTCGCTTCCGGGAGGATCTGTGGAACACGGGCGACCTCTCCATCGCGGATGCCATCATCGACCGCGAGTGTGTGATCCATGCCCGCATCCCGTTCGCCACCGACTTCATGCGCGGTCCCGACGCGGTGGCGCAGCTCGTCCTGTTCTACCGCCTCGCCTTCAGCGAGATCCGGGTCACGGTGGACGGGCTGGTCGCCGAGGGGGATCTGGTCGTGTCCCGCTGGACGGCCCGCGGCAGGAACACCGGCGACCTGCTGGGACTGCCGCCCACCGGCCGTGAGACGGTGACGACCGGGATCGACTTTCTGCGCATCGCCGGCGGCAGGATCGCCGAAGGGTGGGTGAGCTGGGATACGCTGAGCCTCATCGAGCAGCTGGTGGTCCCCGCGCCGCGCGAGCGCGAGGTCGGCGAGCCGGATCCCGGCTCCGGGTTCCTGCCGCTCCTCGCCCGGCTGTGGGAGAAGCGGGAGGAGAGCGGGAAGCCGTAGTCATTTTTCTGTTTCAGGAGGTCGCCATGCGAAAGCTTTGCTTCGGAGCACTCTGCGTCGCCGCGCTGCTGGGATTTGCGGGCGCCGCCCGGGCCGACGTGATCCTCGACTGGAACGAGGTCCTCCTCAATGCGATCCGCGTGGACAAGACCCCGCCGCCCAGGGCGGCCCGCGCCATGGCATGCGTCGACATCTCGATCTACGACGCGGTCAACGGGATCCTCGGCGGCTACACGCCCTATCACGTGACCGATCCCGCTCCGGCCGGCGCCTCTCCCGAGGCGGCCGCCGTCGCCGCCGCCCATGCGGCCCTGGTGGCGCTCTTTCCCGCCCAGCAGGCCACCTTCGACGCGGCCTACACGGCCTCGCTCGCCGCCATCCCCGACGGAGCGGCCAAGACGGCCGGCATCGCCTGGGGTGAGCAGGTCGCCACCGCAATCCTGGAGCTGCGCGCCGATGACCACTCCGGAGCGACGGATGCCTGGGAGCCGCCGCTGGGCGGCGGCTGGTGGCTGCCGACCCCGCCGGCTCTCGCCGCGCCCCTGCTCCCCAACTGGCTGCGCGTGACGCCCTGGGCGATGACGAGCGGCACCCAGTTCCGCCAGCTGGCGCCGCCTTCGCCGAACAGCGCCGAGTTCCTGGCCGCCTTCCGCGAGGTCAAGCGCGTCGGCCGCGTCGACAGCCCGAGCCGCACCGCCGAGCAGACGCAGATCGCGCTCTTCTGGGCCGACGGCGCCGGCACCGAGACGCCGCCGGGCCACTGGATCACCGTCGCGGAAGGGATCTCGCGCGCCCGGGGCTTGAGCCTCGGCGAGAACGCCCGCCTGTTCGGCCTCCTGTCGATCACCGTGGCCGACGCGGCCATCGTCTCCTGGGACATCAAGTACGCCTACAACAACTGGCGTCCGGTCACCGCCATCCAGCACGCCGACCAGGACGGCAATCCGGCCACCGAGGCCGATCCCACCTGGCTGCCGCTCATCGCAACGCCGCCGTTCCCGTCCTACAGCTCGGGCCACAGCACGTTCAGCGGCTCCAGCTCGCGGCTCCTCGCTCACTTCTTCGGCACCGACGCCGTCGCCTTCAGCACCACCTCCGACGCCCTGCCGGGCGTGACCCGCTCATTCACCAGCTTCTCGCAAGCCGCCGAGGAGGCCGGGCAGAGCCGCATCTACGGCGGTATCCACTGGCAGTTCGACAACCAGGTGGGCCTGGCGAGCGGCCGCGATCTGGCCGACTTCGTCTTCTTCAACGCCCTGACGCCGGTCGCGGCGCCGTCGACCTGCGTCCCCGGCCCCACCACCCTCTGCCTGACCGGCGGACGCTTCAAGGCGGAGGCGCAGTGGCGCTCCGCCGAGTCATCCGGCGCCGGCAACGCGGTGAGCCTCGGGGACGACTCCGGCCGTTTCTGGTTCTTCGCGCCGGACAACACCGAGGTCGTCGTCAAGGTGCTCGACGCCTGCGCCGGGTTCGACCGCTACTGGGTCTTCGCCAGCGGACTGACCAACGTCCAGGTCACCCTGACCGTGACCGACACCCGGTCCGGCCAGGTGAGGCGCTACTTCAATCCGCTGGACCGCCCCTTCGTGCCTGTCCAGGACGTCGGCGCCTTCGCCACCTGCCCGTGATGCGGTTTTGGTAAGATGATTGACGCTGGTTGCATTCGATGAGATGAGATCCGGGTTGTAACGACTGACGTCCCCGCCACGCCTGAGATCCCGGGAGCCGCCGCAGGCGCCGGCCGGAGGACCCTTGGCAGACATGAATGGAGGAGGAGACGTGAGCAATGTAGAGATCCTGGACAAGATCAAGCAGATCATCGGCAACATCGCCGGGCTCGACCCGAAGCGCATCGGAGACGCGGACTCGCTGCGCGACGACCTGAAGCTGGACTCGCTGTCGCTCTTGGAGATCGGGGTCGACGTCGACCTGGCTTTCAAGCTGAACCTGCCGGACGAGCGGTACAAGGAGGTCCAGTCTCTGCCGCAGATGGTGGACCTGGTCGAGCAGCGGCTCGGCGAGCTCTCCGGCGAGCTGTCCACTGTGCAGGCCGGGGCGGTGTGATGGTGCACCGGGTCGTCGTGACCGGTCTCGGAGCGGTCACGCCGGTCGGCGCCGGGCGTGGGGAGGTGTGGGACAACCTTCTCGCCGGGCGGAGCGGATTCGCTCCGGTCGAGTCGTTCGATACGAGCAAGTTCAGCACGCATCTGGGCGCGGAGGTGCGGGGGTTCGACCCCGCCCCCTGGGTGCGCAAGCTCGATCCTTCGCGGCTCGGCCGCGCTTCGCAGCTCGCGGTGGCCGCGGCCCGCATGGCCCTGGAGGACGCCGGGATCGCTCCCGGCGAGATCGCTCCCGAGCGTACGGGCGTGGCGATGGGGACGACGTCGGGCGAGCCGCGCGAGGTGGAGCGCTTCGACGATCGGTTCCTCGCCGGCGACACCGCCTCGATCGGCGCCGAGTTCATCACGCTCTACCCCTGTCACATGATCGCCGCCCACGTCGCCCGCGAGCTCGGGCTGGCCGGGGTCTGCACGATGATCCCGACGGCGTGCGCGGCGGGCAACTACGCCATCGCCCACGGTCTCGATCTGCTGCGGCGCGGCCGGGCCGACGTCATGCTGGCCGGGGGCGCCGACGCGTTCTCCCGCATCACCTATTCCGGCTTCCACCGCCTGGGCGCGATCGCTCCCGAGCGGTGCCAGCCGTTCGACAAGAACCGCAAGGGGATGATCCCGGGCGAGGGAGCGGCGATCCTCGTCCTAGAGCCCCTGGAGCGCGCCCGCGCACGCGGCGCCCGCATCTATGCCGAGGTGGCGGGCTACGGCCTCTCCTGCGACGCCCACCACATGACCGCGGCCCATCCGGAAGGCGACGGCGCCGCGCGAGCCATGGAGGGAGCGCTCGCCGACGCCGGGCTCCGGCCGGAGGACGTGAGCTACATCAGCGCGCACGGCACCGGCACGCCGACCAACGACCGGCTGGAGACCCTGGCGGTGCTCCGCGTCTTCGGCGACGCCGCTCCGCGCACGCCGATGAGCTCGGTCAAGTCGATGATCGGCCACACCATGGGCGCGGCCTCGGCCATCGAGGCCCTGGTCTGCTCGCTCGCCGTGGACACCGGGTGGATCCCTCCGACGATGAACCTGGAGGAGCCGGACGGCGACCTCGATTACGTGCCCAACCAGGCGCGGCAGCACGACGTGCGGGTCGCGATGAACAACGCCTACGCCTTCGGAGGCAATAACGCCTCCGTCATCTTCCGGAGAGTCGAGGGCTGATGCGCAAGGTCGCCGTCACAGGAGCCGGAGCGCTCGCTCCCGTCGCCGATTCGCCTGTCGGCCTGCACGCCGCGCTCTGCGAAGGGCGGAGCGCGCTCAAATCGATCGAGTTATTTGCATTGGACGGTCTTGCGCCTCGTCCGGCCGGCGAGATCCGCCCCTTCGAGCCCCGCGACTATCTCGGCGACCGCAACCTGCGGCCGGTCGACCGCACGGCCCGGTTGCTGCTGGTCGCCGCACAGCAGGCCCTGGAAGGGAGCGGCTGGACGGCCGCGATGAGGGCCGCCCGCGAGGTCGGGCTCGTCCTCGGCACCATGTTCTGCAGCGTGCGCACCATCGCCGAGTTCGACCGCCGCGCCGTGCAACTCGGGCCCTCCTACGCCAGCCCGCTCGACTTCGCCAACAGCGTGATCAACGCCGCGGCCGGCCAGGCCGCCATCTGGCACGACCTGCGGGGGATCAACACCACGATCACCGGAGGGGAGGCCTCGAGCCTCCTCGCCCTCGCCTATGCCGCGGACCTGATCCGCGACGGGCGGGCCGGAGCTCTCCTGGCGGGCGGCGCCGAGGAGCTCTGCTTCGAATCCTTCCTCGGCCACGACCGCGCCGGCCGGCTTGGGCGACGCCCCATCCCCTTCGATGCGCAGCGCGACGGTTTCGCCCTCGCCGAAGGAGCCGCGGCTCTCCTGCTGGAGGATGCCGGGGAGGCCGCTGCGCGCGGCGCGCGAATCCTGGGCTTCATCCGCGGCCACGGGGGCACATTCGATCCGTCGGCGGGAGCGGACGAAGGCTCCGCGGTGTCCGCCGTCGCCCGCGCGGTCCGGCTCGCCCTGGCGGATGCCGGGGTCGAGCCGCGGGACCTCGACCTCCTCGTCGTCGGGGCCAACGGCAGCGTGCGCGGAGACCGGGCGGAGGCTCTGGGCCTGGCGCAGGCCCTGGGCCCGCGCTCCGCGGAGATTCCCGTGGCCGCTCCCAAGGCTCAGCTCGGCGAGGCCCTCGGCGCCTCGGGAGCCTTCCAGGCTCTGACGGCCCTCGGGGTCTTCGCGGACGGCGTGGTGCCGGGCGTGACCGGTCTCGAAAGGACCGAGGAGGGATTTCCCCTGGGTGGAGTGTCGGCGGAGACGCGGCGGCTCGACCGCCGGCCTCGGATCGCCCTGCTCCATGCCGTGAGCACGGATGGCCAGTGCTGTGCGGTGGTGGTGGAGGCGGCGTGAGACCTCAGCTCGTCCCCCGCTTCGAGGACCAGGGCTACGCCGACGACGACATCGCCGCCCGCCGCCGCTGGATCGAGGAGAGAACCGGCGCGTCGCTCGGTCAGGTTGGCGCGTCGGTCCTGCCGGGCGAAGCCCTGCGGGGGAACATCGAAAACCCCATCGGCGCCGCCCAGGTGCCGCTCGGCGTGGCCGGGCCGCTGCTCATCCATGGCGAGCACGCCGAGGGCACCTTCTACGTCCCCCTGGCCACCACCGAGGGGGCTCTGGTGCGCTCCTACGAGCGGGGCGCGACCGCCATCACCCGCTCCGGCGGCGCCACGGTCCGCCTCTATGTCGACGAGAATCGCGTTGCGCCGGTCTTCGTCTTCGACGGCGTGGCCGAGGCCGCCGAGTTCGTGCGGCGGCTGCCGGAGTGGTTCGCGACTCTCGCGGCCGAAGCCGGGTCGACCACCCGGCACGGCAAGCTCCTGCGCCTGGAGCCGCGCCCCCTCGGCCGCGAGGTCATGGTCCATTTTTGCTACTCGACAGGCGACGCCCACGGCATGAACATGATCGTCAAGGCGACGGATCGTGCGTGCCAGTGGCTCGTGGCGAACACCCCGGCGCGGCGCCATCTCATCTTGAGCGGCCTGGAGGGGGAGAAGCGGGCCGCCGGATCGCTGTTCGCCGGCGGCAAGGGGAAAAAGGTGGTGGCCGGAGCCCGCCTTCCTGCCCGCATCTGCCGCGCCTGGCTCCACGCGAGCCCCGAGCAGATGGCCGACGTCTGGCGCCACACCATGCTGGGCCACGTACAGGGGGGCACTCTGGGCTACAACGGTCACTACGCCAACGGCCTGACCGCGCTCTTTATCGCCTGCGGCCAGGACGTGGCCAACGTCGCCAACTCGGCCGTGGGCGTGACCACCTTCGAGGTCACCGAAGAGGGGGACCTCTACGCCACCGCGACCCTCCCCTCGCTCACCGTGGCCACGGTCGGCGGAGGCACCGGCCTGGGCACCGCGCGCGAGTGCCTGGATGTGCTCGGCTGCGCCGGCACCGGCGGAGCCCCCAAGCTCGCCGAGATCGCCGCCGCCCTCGTTCTCGCCGGCGACCTCTCGATGGGAGCCGCCATCGCCAGCGGCGAATTCGTGCAGGCCCACGAGGAGTACGGCAGAAATCGGCCGGAGGGAAAGGCATGAAGCGCCTCTTCCGCGGCCTGCGCCGCGCCCCCGATCCTCGCTATGACGCGGTGATCATCGGCGCCGGAATCGGCGGCCTGATCGCCGCCAATCTCCTGGCGCGGGCGGGGCTGAAGACGCTCCTCGTCGAGCAGCACTACATGGTGGGCGGTTACTGCAGCACTTTCAAGCGTGCCGGGTTCACCTTCGACGCGGCGACCCATTTCTATCCGCTGCTGGGCAATCCGGAGACGCTCACCGGCCGCCTCCTGGGCGAGCTCGGGGTGCGCACCGGCTGGGTCAAGATGGACCCGGTCGACACCTTCCATTTCCCGGACGGCTCGCGCTTCGCCGTACCCGCCGACTTCGCCACCTATCTCGCCCGGCTCAAGGTCGAGTTCCCGGCGGAGTCCGCGGCCCTCGACGGGTTTTTCGGAGCTGTGCGCGAGACCTACCTCCTCGGTCTGCTCCACTACTTCCGCGGCAAGCCGCTCGCCCAGGTGGAGCGGCTCGCCCCCTATCGCAGCCTGTCGGTGCGCGAGGTCCTCGACCGCTCCTTCGAGGACCGCAAGCTCAAGCTCCTGCTCACCGCCGACTGCCCGCACTGGGGCTCGCCGCCCGGGCGTACCTCCTTCGTCTTCGATTCCATGCTCCGCCTCTCCTACTTCCTCGGCAACTACTACCCGCAGGGGGGCTCCCAGGCCTTCGCCGACGACCTGGCCCGCTGCTTCGAGGAGCGCGGAGGCCATGTGCTCATCAGCGCCGCCGTCCGCAAGATCCTCATCGAGGACGAAACCGCCCGCGGCGTCGAGCTGGAGATCCTGCGCGGCACCGATCCGCCTCATGGATCTCAACACGCGGTCAAGTCCAGCGTGGTGATCAGCAATGGCGACCTGCTCCTCACCCTGGAGCGGCTGATCGGCGCCGAGCACCTGCCGGCCGGCACGATCGAGAAGGTCCGGTCGCTGCGCGCCACCTACCCCTGCTTCCTCTTCCATCTTGGCCTGGACGGCGTGCCGGACGACGTCCTCGAGCACGTCCAGGGCTATTACTGGGACGGCTGGGACATGGACGAGGTGGGGCGCGGCGCCCTGTGCTGCAAGATCTTCGTGCCGACCCTCTACGAGCCCGCCATGGCACCGCCGGGCAAGCAGATCATCATCATCCAGAAGGTCCTGGACATGGACTACGAGGCCGTCGAGGACTGGCCGGAGCACAAACGATCGATCGAGACTTTTGCCCTCGGCCATCTCGAGCGCCTGATCCCCGGCATCGGCAAGAAGATCGTGGTGAGTGCCAGCGCGTCCGCCCGGACCTCCTGGCGCTTCACGTTGAACCAGAAGGGCGCCATGCTGGGCTGGGAGATGTCTCCCGAGCAGCTCGGCGAGGGGCGGCCCGAGATGACGACCCCGATTCGCAACCTTTATCTCGTTGGCCACTGGACCCGACCGGGCGGTGGCATCACACCGGTGATCGTCTCGGCACAGCAGGTGGCGGCGGCGGTCGTTCAGGGGACACAAGGAGTGGAAATGCCATGCAGCCCGAAACTCATGACTGCGACGTCTTGATCCTCGGCGCCGGCCTCGCCGGCTTGAGCCTGGCGCGCCAGCTCCTGCTGGCCGACCCGGATCTGCGCATCCTGATGCTGGAGCGCCGCCATGCGGTGCCGCGCCGCGAGCAGAAAGTGGGGGAGGCGACGGTCCAGGCCAGCGGCTACTACTACAGCCGGGTCCTCGAGATGGAAGAGCACCTCCTGCGGCACCACTTCGTCAAGTACAACCTCCGCTTCTACTGGCCGAGCGCCGCGGGGAGCAGCCGCTACGAGGAGTACAGCCAGTCCTACATCCGGGGCATGTCGAACATCTTCACCTACCAGCTCGACAGGAACGTCTTCGAGGCCGCGCTGCTGGAGGTGAACACCCAGAATCCCAATTTCCGCATCGTTGCTCCGGCCAAGGACTTCGACGTCGACCTGGGCAAGGGAGGCGCGTCCCACACGTTCCGCTGCCTGTCGAACGACGGCGAGATCACCGGACAGGCGCGCTGGGTCGTCGATGCCTCGGGGCGCAGCCGCATCCTGGTGAAAAAGCTCGGTCTCGACCGGCCGTCGCCGATCGTCCACGGCACCTCGTTCTTCTGGGTCGACGGTCTGCTCGACATCGAAAAGCTGACCGATCTGACCCCGCGCCAGATCCGGCTCCGTCCCGACCGGCAGGCGCTGGGGCACGTGCCGGCTCTCCTCGCCACCAATCACTTTTGCGGCGAAGGCTACTGGTTCTGGGTGATCCCGCTCCACGGCCGTACCAGCCTCGGTCTGGTCCACGACGTCGAGCGGGTGCCGCGGCATGAGGTAGACACCCTCGACAAAGTCATCGATTGGGTCTGCCGCGAGCACCCCTGCTTCGCCCGCGCGCTGCGGCAGAGCAAGATCGTCGGCCGCGGCAACTTCGACAGCTTCGCCCTCGATTCGATCAAGACTCTGTCGGCCGATTGCTGGGCCCTGTGCGGCGAAGCCGGCCGCTTCACCGATCCGCTCTACAGCCCGGGTGGCGACCTCATCTCCATCTACAACACGCTGATCACCGACGCCATCCTCACCCGTGACCGCGCCGAGCTGGAGTCCAAGGTGCCGCGCTACGAAGCCTTGCAGTGGGCGGTCTACGAAGCCTACGTCCCCAGCTTCGCGATCAGCTACGACACCCTGGGAGACCAGGAGGCGTTCTCCATGCGCTACGTGTGGGAGCTCGCCATCTACTTCGCCTTCTTCGTCTTCCCGATGATCAACGATCTGTTCACCAACCGCCACTTCGTGCCCGGCTTCCTGCGGCGCTTCGCCCGCCTCGGTCCGATGAACCACCGGATGCACAAGCTGCTGGCGAGCTTCTACCACTGGAAAAAGCAGCACATCACGGAAACGCCGCCGCAGATCTTCTTCGAGTTTTACGAGTGCTGGCAGCTCGCCGCGGCGGAAAAATGCTTCTACAAGGTCGGCGTTTCGGTCGAGGAGGCGCGGCGTATCCAGGAGGAGCAGCTGGAGAACCTGGAAGAGCTGGCGCGCCGGCACGCCGCCCACATCGCCGCCACCGTCCTCGGCGATCCGCGGGCTCTGACGCATCCCGATTTCGTCGGCAGTCTCGACCCGTCGACCGTCGAATTCGATCCGGAAGGCTGGCGCGAGCGCCTGGCCGCGTGCCGCGAGACGACGGAGACCTGGCCCTGGCGCTTCAGTCCCATCCCAGCCGACCGCTTTCGCCCGGGCTCGATGGACGCGATGGCCATGGAGGAAGAGGAGGTCCCGGTCACGATCGCGGGAGGTGCCAGGTGATCCTGGAGGAGAAGGCGGTCGATTTCGCGCCGGGGCTGGAGAAGGCCTTCTCCTTCGTGCCCCGGGAGCGTTCCGGTCCGGTGGCCGTCGAGGGAGATATTCCCTCCTTCCTGCGCGGGACCTATTACCTGAACGGTCCGGCCCGTTTCGAGCGGGGGAGCGTCCGCTATCGTCACTGGCTCGACGGCGACGGCATGGTCTGCGCCCTGAGCTTCGCCGAGGAGGGCGCGCATTTCGCCTGCCGCTTCGTGCGCAGCGGCAAATGGGCTGCGGAGGAGGAAGCGGGGCAGGCCCTCTTCCGCACCTTCGGGACCGCCTTTTCAGGCGACCGTCTGGTGCGCGGGATCGCACTGGAGTCGCCGGTGAACGTCAGCGTCTATCCCTGGGCCGGCAAGCTCCTGGCCCTGGGCGAGCAGGGCCTTCCCTGGGAGCTCGATCCGGTGACTTTGGAGACCCGGGGCGTCTGGACCTTCGGCGGCGCGCTCAACCCGGTGACGCCGTTCGGGGCGCACCCGAAGATCGACCCGGAGACCCACGAGCTGTTCAACTTCGGGATCTCCTTCGCCAGCGCGCAACCGGTCCTGAACGTCTACCGTTTCGCCCCCTCGGGCCGCCTGCTCTGGCGGCGCCGGCACCCGCTGGAGCACCCCTGCTCCGTCCACGACTTCCTGCTGGGGCCGCGCCACATCGTCTTCCATCTCGGCCCCTACGTGCTCGACATGGCCTCCCTCACCCAGGGGCGGACTCTGATGGAGTCGCTGCGTTGGGAGCCGGAGCGGGGAACGCGCCTCCTGGTGCTCGACCGCGAGACCGGCGAGGCCGTGACCTCGCTGTCCGTGGGCTGCGGCTACGCGCTCCACACCATCAACGCCTGGGAGGACGGCGGCCGCCTGGTCGTCGACGTGGTCGAGTTGGAGCGGCCGGTCTACGACCAGTACGAGCCGCTGCCGGACTTCTTCCCGACCGTGGGGCCGGGCGGACCGGTGCGCTACGTCCTCGACCTGGAGAAGGGAGAGGTGGTGGAGCGCCATGCCCTGGCCTACCGCGCGGCGCCGGACTTCCCGGCGATCGATCCCCGCCATTTCGGAAAGCCCTACGGCGACCTCTGGATGCTGGGCATGGCGCACGCCGGGAAGACCGGCCGCAAGTTCTTCGATCAGGTGGTCCACCTCGCCTGGGACGGCCGGGAAGACCTCTGGCAGGCGCCTCCGGGCTGTTACCTGGGAGGCGAGCCCGCCTTCGCCGGAGATCCGGACGGTCCGGGCGGAGCGGTGATCTGCCAGCAATTCGACACCGCGAACGACGAGACCGCCTTCCTGGTTTTCGACGCCTTCAACGTCGCCGCCGGCCCGCGGGCGGTGGTGCGGCTGGATGCGCCGGTGCACCTGGGGTTCCACGCCTTCTGGGCGGAAGCTCCATATCGAGGTTGACAGGGGCACCAGAAAAGCATAAGTAGAGCACCTTAGAGGCTTTAGAGGTTTGTTTCAGCCAGAGGTGCCATGACGACTCTCGAACACCTCCGCATACGCGGTTACCGCAGGTTGTACGATGTGGACCTGTCCATGAAGCCGTTCAGTGTGCTCATCGGCACCAACGGGTCGGGGAAGACCTCATTCTTGGAAGTGCTGTCTCTCCTCTCCGCGTCCTGCAATGCGCAAATGTCCGCCAGGGTCTCCGAGCTTGGTGGGATCGGAGATATCCTCACGCGAGACAAGGCGACGGCGATCGAGCTCAAGGTGTCTTCTCCCGTGCAGGGCCAGAAACCGCTCGACTATGAACTCCGCCTCGAGCCACGGGGGCAGGGTTACTGGATCCAGCATGAGGCGCTGACGCAGGCGCGTGGCCATCCGGCTCCCTTCAAGCACATCGAGGCGGAAAACGGAAACGTTCGATATTTCGACACCCGGGTGTCAAAACTCGCTCAGCCGGACTGGACCTTGAACCCCCTCGAGACGGCGCTTTCCCAGGTTCCCAAGATGTTTCATGAGCCTGAGGAGCTCCGGCAGACGCTCGCCGGGCCCGCGTTCTACGCATCGTTGAACGTCGGTCCCAGGTCACCCGTCCGTTTGCCTCAGCAGATGCGGCCGGCGAGCCTTCCGGGCTCTCAGGGCGAAGACCTGGTCTCGTGTCTTTACTCGCTCCGCGAGAACGATCCCGACCGCTTCGAAGTGCTGGAAGACACGCTCGCTTCCGCCTTTCCGGACTTCGAGCGGCTCGCTTTCCCGCCCGCGGCCGCCGGTATGCTGTCCATGACATGGAAGGACAGGAACTACTCCCGGTCCATGTACATGCATCAGCTCTCCGAGGGAACGCTGCGCTTCCTGTGGCTCGCGACCTTGCTGGGCAGCCGCGACCTCCCGCCCATTACTCTGCTCGACGAGCCCGAGGTGAGCCTGCATCCAGAGTTGCAGAGCCTTCTCGTCGAGCTGATGCGAGAGGCGTCGTCACGCAGCCAGATCATCGTCGCGACCCACTCGGATCGACTCGTGCGTTTTCTCACACCTGAGGAGCTCCTCGTCGTGGAGACGGAGGACGGGTCCGCCAGGCTCACGTGGGCGGACACGATGCAGATTGATGACTGGCTCGCGGACTATAGCCTGGATGAGCTCTGGCGGACGAGGCATCTCGGGGCGTTGGCGTGAAGATCACCGTTCTCGTCGAGGGTGATACCGAGCGAGTCTTTCTACCTTCCCTCCGGGACTTTATCTCTCGCCACCTTGCTGGCGGCAAGATGCCGAGCCTCTCCGTGCGGCCGTATGACGGACGGATCCCGAAAGCTGACAGACTGCGCCGGATTGTCGAGGACCTACTGACCAAGCGCCCGCCTTCCGATGCCGTCATCGCACTCACGGATGTGTATACCGGTACATCCGATTTCAAGGACGCCGCGGACGCGAAGGCGAAGATGACCGAGTGGGTTGGCGGCAACGAACGCTTCTATCCACACGTGGCCCAGTACGACTTCGAAGCTTGGCTCCTACCGTATTAGTGTCGCGACAGCTATGTGAAACCTCGGGACGCTCTTCGCATCCTGAAGGACAACGATCTCTCCGTCTCCATTGAGGTCTGCCCCGAGCTCAAAGCCTTCGTAAACACAATTCTCAGGCTCTCGGGCGGTGAGATACTGCCATAAGTCACGATGAGCGCGACCTGTCGCGAGCTGGTTGGCTGGCCTTCTGGGCGGAGAGGTGACGAGACCGTGGACATCCCGCGCTTCTGGGAAAAGCAGGTCGGACCGGCCGAGCATCCGGATGGTCATCGGCTCGAGCTGACCACCTGGGGTTGGTCGCAGAAAAGTGTTGCCGATGCCCGGGCGAAGGCTGGAGAGCTCCTGCAGCTCCTGCGGGCCCGGCTGCAGGCAGGGACGGCGCCCGGCCGCTATGCGTATGGGAGCCGGCCCGTGCGGGAGGAGATCCTGCGGGAGCTGCCGGGCGCGACGGATGGCCTGGCCGCGGTGGTGACGCGGAACGTCTACGGCTGCGAGGTCCTGAACACGGCGCAGGCCATGTTCGTCGACGTCGACCTGCCTCGCCCGAAGCCGGCGTGGAGCCTCGGGCGGCTGCTGGGGCGGCGGGCATTGGACCCGGTGGAAGAGCGCATCAACGAGCTGCGGCGGATTCTGGAGGCGGACGCCTGGAGCGCCGCGAGAGTCTACCGGACCGCGGCGGGTCTCCGGCTCCTGATCACCGACCGCCTCTTCGAGCCCGCCTCGGCGGAAGCCGAACGGCTCATGACCTCCTTCGGCGCCGACCCGGCCTTCGTGCTCCTGTGCCGGGTGCAGAAGAGCTTCCGTGCCCGGCTCACCCCCAAGCCCTGGCGCTGCGGTGCCGGCCGGCCGCCGGGACGCCATCCCCGGGAAGAACCGGCGATACAGGAGGCGTTCGAGCGCTGGCGGTCCATCTATGAGGCCGCAGCGTCGGCCTGGGCGACCTGCGATCTCGTCGCCGAGCTCGGCAGCGGCCGCGTGCACGACGAGGTCGCGCCGCTGCTTCAGCTGCACGACCAGGCCACCCGCTGCGGCACCGGGCTGCCTCTGGCGTGACCCTGACGCAACGACCGTTTCGAGGCGCCGGATGACGACCGCGGGCGCATCGCGAAAGATGGGGCGCAGCCCAGTCGTCTACACCTTCCTGGGGGAACCGTTCCCCCTCGAGGGATGACGTCTGCCCGGAA
>Ga0137375_10003824_pt1 | contig 17905 bp, 15 predicted proteins | sample SagtaG_24_FD_104936 | JGI IMG/M metagenome (GOLD analysis project Ga0137375, IMG submission 104936) | Vadose zone soil microbial communities from Sagehorn Ranch, Mendocino, California, USA - Sage1_R_113_16 metaG | ecosystem: Environmental > Terrestrial > Soil > Vadose zone | place: USA...
ATAGCACCGGCACGGTGTGACCGCGGAAGGAGGTACATTCGTATATCCACGCGCCGACGAGCACCGGGCGCCCTTCGATCGACACGCTTGCCCGTTCCGGCAGAGAGACGAGCCGATCGGAGGGAGACCACCGCACTGGTTCCTCGTGTTGGTCGCCATTGGCTCCGATGACCTGACGAAAGTAACCCTCTCGGCTGAGCTGGGTGATCGCGATGAAGGGAATTCCGAGGTCGGCAGCCGTGCGGACGGTGTCGCCGGCGAGGATGCCAAGACCGCCGCTGTACGTGGGAATGGCGGTGTCGATGGCGAGTTCCATCGAGAAGTAGGCCACCGGACGAAAGCTCTTGAGACGCTCCAAGCTACTCAGCATCGCGAGAGGACCTCATGAACGGGATCATCTCTACCACCTTCCGTTGTCGACGAGCACTCTCTCGTGCTCCGCGTCAGCCGTCGAGGATGCTACCGCTCGCGTGTGAAACCGAATGCGAGGCCGGCGTACAACGAGCGGACCTCGGAAGGAGGTGCGCCGGGCGTGGTGATGGCGTCGGTCACGGTGGCGCGTCCGTCGGCGCAGATCGCGAACGGACTGGCAATGACGCAAAGGGTGCCTTCCGCGACGCGGACCGGCGAGTCCAACCCGTCGTTGGTGGGCAGTCGCACTGCTTTCAATCCCAGGCGAACCCAGGGTACGTGCAGCGCCGCGTACGCGCCGATTTCGAGGCCCGCACCGAGACGTCGCGTCTCGGCTTCTCCTACCCGGTGACGACCCACGAGCACGGCGCCGCTGGTCATACCCAATTCGAGAACGGTTACGCCTTGCAGGTACTGGTAGCCGATCTCGATTTCGGGGAGCTCGAGCAACGAGGCGTAGAACGCGTTATTGCCGCGAAGGTATCCGAGAGCACCTGCGCGAAACACCGGACCATGGCGGTCGCCGACCGGGATGCGGAATCCGCCGGTCAAACCTCCGAGCAAGGTTCCTTCGAACCCCGCGCCGCCGCCGCCGATCGCCAGTCGGTGCAGCCCATGCGAGCTGAAAATCCCGCGGCGCACGAACTCTTCTCCTTCCTCCGAGAACATGATTCCCGAGCCCTCGTCAGCGGGCACGCCGCGCACGCCGATCGCACTGCCGCGGATGCCGAACACGCCGGAGCAGCCGGTCGACGTCACGAAGGCGCCGTCGGTGTCGGGATCGGCACAAGGGGGCAACCGTAGCGTTGTCCCGGAAGCGGATCGCGCCGCTTCCGAGGTTGCCGCCGGTGGACGGACGTCATCGGCGCGCGTGTTCGCGGCCCAGGTCACGACTGCGACGCACTCGACAGCAGCTATCCATCTCATGGGGCACTCGGCGGGCAATGCTCGTGCCCTGCCCGGCGCAGCATAGCGCCACCATGGAGGGTTGGCGAGCTACCGATCAACGCACCCAAAGCAGCTGCGTGATGCGCCTCGCTCTGAGGGGCGTATCGGTGTTGTTGAAGTTGCCCCACCCCTGGCCCTGGTGGTTTCCCGAACACTCGCGGCCACTCGTGGTGTAGTGACAACTGTTGACGCGCTGACCGAAGCGAGCTCCCCCGTCCCAGTCGCAGTGACGGCTCGTTCCTGATCCGAGCGAAGTGGAAGAACCGTCGTTGACGTGCAAGAGGGCGTGCTGGTTCAGGCCGACATGGATGAACTGATCGCAACCCCACTGGCGGTCGTCGGGATCCGCTCGCGCGTCGAAGTAATCGACAAGGGCGTCGGGACCGCTCGCGATCGGGATCCCGACCCCTTCGCCGCCGTTGGCTCCAAAGAGAGCGAGCGCGCTCGGTTGGGTGACCGCCGCGATGTAGCCGGCCTTGAGGTCGGCCAATTCGCTCGTGCGGATCTCGGTGAACGCCACTTCCAGATACGCGCGGTACTTCGACCTCGTGTGTTTCGTCTCGAAGTCGAACGATATCGCATTCTCGAGTGTCGAGTTCGACCAGAGCGGGTCGTAGTAGTCGAAATTCCAGTCGATGGCGCGCATGACGAGCGTCCATCCGCCTCCTTCGCTGCTCATGTCGCAGTAAGCGAGGTAAGCCGCCGTATCATTCGCGCGCAGCCAGTAAAAACCCGTGCGCAGCCCCTCCGGCGCTGATGCCAACAGATCCTTGCAACTCGCGAACCGCGCGTCGGCCGGCTTGGCGACGTAATCCGAGCAGTCGACGGTGCAGCTGCCGGGGGTGCCGTCGTTGAGCCCATCATCGCAAACTTCGTTGGCGGCGCGGTTCACCGTTCGGTCTCCGCACGCCACGTGCGTGCAATCAGCGTCGCACGTCGCCGACGCACCCTTCGTGTCGCACTCTTCCATTCCTTGTAGCGTCGCGTCGCCGCAGGATCCGATGATCATGCTGCAATTCTGGCAATAGGCGAGCGGGCCATCGCAAACCTCGGGCGGGGTCACCACGCCATCCGAGCACACGGCCGGGGCTGGCCCCGTGCAATCGTTCTTGCAGCCCCAGCCTGGTGTCGGGTTGGCATTGTCATCGCAAGACTCGTCTCGTTCGAGCTCACCATTTCCACAGACGGGCGAGGGACCCGCCTCGCCCGCGTCGTTCGTGCCGACGGCGGCAGTCCCCTCGATAATCGCATTGGCGACCGGGCTGCACGATAGGAGAATCGCCACCCCTAAGACCAAAACGAAAGACCTCGACGTCATTTTCTTACGCGCCGTCGCCACCAATTTACGTCAAGAGAAGCATCCTGGCGAGCCCGACCGCGACGCAGTAATGCTAAGCGATCTTCTGCGTGCTGCGAAGCTCTGAGGACAGATCGCGCTCAGGCATGACCGTTGCTCACGGAATCTCCCATGGAACCCAATCGAGAAAAATCGCGTCGCGCCAAGCCGAGGCGTCGACCGGGCTCGGCGAACAAGTCGCCATCGGCCGCACGGCCCGCCCGCGCGCCCGATCTGATGACCTCGAGCCCGGAGACGACCGCCGTCGGCACCATCGCGGGTGCGGCGGCAGGCGCCTCCGGTGGCCTCATCGCGGGCCCACCTGGCGTCGTGGCGGGGGCTCTCGTCGGAGCGGCCGTCGGCGCGATGGCGGGGGCTGCCCTTGGGGCAGATCAGCAAGAAAAAGTCGCGGCGGAAGAAGCGCTCGATCGCGAGATCGGCATCATCGGTGGCGATATTGGCGTAGCGCCTCCCGACCAACCCCCGCCGAAAGTAGGTGCGTACTCCGCGGGCATTGGACCTGCGCTTCGGCAGGGGGATGCCGAGCCCCCCGCGGAAGGACCTCTTCCGCCGACCGGACCCGACAAGCCGTAGCATTCGACCGATCAGTCGGTTGATGCGGTGCGGTGGGGCACCAGCAGAACAAGGGCCGCGCACCCCACCAGAGCGAAGAGCGCGCCGTAAAGAAAAGTGGCGTGCGGGCCGATCCTCGTCCACAGCTCTCCGGCGACCACGCTGGCCACGAGTCCGGAAACGCCCACGGTCGCGGTAAACCAACCGAGTCCACTCGCGTGCAGCTCCGGCGGGAGAAAGTCGGTGGCGAGCGCCTTGCCAACCGAGCGAAAGATCCCTTGGTAGAGGCCGTAGAGCGCGAAGAGAGCGCCGATGAGCACGATGTTCGAAACGAAACCGAACCCCGAGTAGACGAGCAGAAAAACGACGAACGAAATCAGGAGCACGCGCTTTCTGCCGATCGCATCGGAGAAGTAGCCGGCCGGATACGAGGCCAAGGCCGCGACCAGGTTGTAGAGAGCATAAATGAAGATCGTCGACGTGAGCGAGGCGCCCAGATTTTGCGTTCGCAGAATGAGAAACGAGTTGCTGGAATTTCCGAGCCCAAAGGCGGCGATCGCGGAGAGGTATCTCCAATAGCCTCTTGGAAAACGGCGGGCGGAGAGGTCGAGCTTCGCTTTTGCAGCGACGGCGATGGGCCGCTCGCGAACCAAGACGACCATCAGCGCAGCGAGCAATCCCGGAATGGCCGCCAGAAGGAAGATCGAACGCAAGCCCATTCGGAACGAAGTTAGAAGGACGATGGCGATCAGCGGTCCCACGAAGGCACCGAGGTTGTCGCCAAAGCCTTCCAGCCCGAACGCCTTGCCCCGATGCGCTTCGCTCGCGGATGCCGCAACGAGCGCGTCGCGAGGAGCCGACCGAGTGCCCGCGCCCAGCCTGTCGAGCGACCGGGCTGCGAAAACCGCGGTCCAGCCGGTGGCGAGGCCGATGAGCGGCTTGGAGATCGCGGCGAGCACATAGCCCGCGAGAGCGACCGGCTTGCGTCGCTGCAGCTTGTCGGAGAGCCAACCCGAGAAGCCCTGCACGACGTTCTGCAGCGCTTGGGCCACCCCCTCGATGAGACCGACGGCAGCGGCGCTCGCTCCCAGCGTCTGGGTCAAGAACACCGGCAGCACCGGGTAGAGCATCTCGGTCGAGATGTCGGAAAAGAGACTGGCCGCCGCCAGCAAGAACGTGTTCGCCGAGAGTCCCGAGAAGTACTTGGTCGGGGAGGAGCGTTTCATGCGTGGCGCAGCTTACGCTGGCGCCGGCGAACGAGCCTAGTTTCCCACGCCTTCCGTCGATACATCCGCCGCGAGGACGCGCAGTTCGCGAAGCAAGTCGACATAGCTCACGATCCCGATCAAGCCCCCTTCGGAATCGAGGACCGGGACGGCGCCAATCTTTTGGTCGATCATCAGATCGATGACGTCGCGCACGTCGGACTCGGGGTGAACTGCGAAGAGCACCGTGCACATGACGCGACAAACGGGTGTTTCGAGACGAGCCATCAGGTCGGGTCGTGTTTCGCTGCCTATGTCGGGCGACCAGAACATCCGCAAATCGCGATCGCTCAGGATGCCCACGAGCTCGCCGTGGCCGTCGACGATCGGCAGATGGCGGGCGTTGAGCGACTGCAATACGTCGATGGCTTCCCGAACGGGTGTGGTCGATCGAATGCTTGCCGGCCCTTCGGTCATCACGTCTTGTACTTTCATCGTAGCGTGGGTCCAGCATTCTTCGTGCCGACATCCCGCGACGCCGTGTTCCGCCTCAACTTTCGTCAGGTGAGGTCAGCAAGCGCGTGTCGTGCGTGCCGGATGCAGACTTTGCGCGGGTCGTCTCTCGGACGCCCACAGGGCCGAAACACGAATGAGCATCTGGACGCTATCGGACGGAGTAGCCCTGCGCTACGACGGCGAGGAAGGCACATGGTGATCTGGCACCTGACGTCGGACGCGCCGCGAGAGCCGGTGCGCGTCGTGGAGGGTGAGCGCGTCGAGATTCGCATTGGAACGTGGCCGATCGAGCAGGGGCAATCCGTTCGCGTGCGGCTCTTGGTCCAACATGCGCAAGGCGGCCAGAGCGACGCGACGGTGAACGCGGCTTGGGTCGAGAACAGGGGGCCCAACAGTTACTGGTCCGCGCAGCTCGGACCCTTCCAGCGCGGTGATCGGGTCTCGTACACACTGGAGGCTGCGTCGCCGAGTGCTCGCGCCGAGCATGCCGGCGCGTCGTTTCGGGTCGGGCCTCGGCTCTATTTGGCCCTTCTATGGCATCAGCATCAGCCTCTCTACAAAGACATGCTGGCCGCGCCTCGAGGTGCGTACCGTAGGCCGTTCGTGCGTCTGCACGCGCTGCGCGACTACTACGCGATGGCAGCCCGTGTGGCTGCGCACCCCCACGTGCACGTCACGTTCAACCTGACCGGTTCGCTCCTTTCGCAGATCGTGGATTACGCGGAAAACAGTGCGACCGACGAGGCGCTCGAGCTCACGCTCGCACCGGCCGAACGGCTCGACGACCGCCAGCGCGACGCCATTCTCAGCGGATTCTTCGATGCCGACTGGCACAACCAGATCCTTCGACATCCTCGCTATGCGGAGCTGTTTGCAAAACGCGGTGAGCGCCACGCGTTCGGCCCGGGCGATCTGCGCGACCTGCAGATGTGGTTCAACCTCGCCTGGTTCGCCGAAGAGTTTCGACTTGGCTCGGTCGAGCTACCGACCGGCGAAACCGCGTCGGTCGAGAAGTTCGTGGCGAAGGGCAGAGGCTTCTCCCTCGCCGACATCGAGGCAATGGTCGCCGAGCAGCTGAAGGTGCTGCGCGCGATCATTCCCATCCACCGCGCCCTTCAAGAACGCGGCCAGATCGAGATTGCGACGAGCCCTTTTTATCATCCCATCCTGCCTCTTCTCATCGACACCGATCGGGCGACCCTCGATCGCCCGGGCACCGCGCTCCCGCGGCGGTTCGCGCATCCGGAGGATGCGGAAGCGCAGGTGGCGCTCGCCGCCGAGCTCTACGCCAAGCTCTTTGGTCGACGACCGCGGGGAATGTGGCCCTCCGAAGGAGCGGTATCTGAGCTCGCGGTGCCCCTCTTCGCAGGGCACGGCGTTTCTTGGATCGCGAGCGATGAGGGTGTGCTGGCTCGATCGGGACGCGGATACCGCGTCGACGATCCGGATGTCCTTTGTCAACCGTACCGTCTGGCGTCATCGGAGGGGCGAACGAGCATTTTTTTTCGCGCGAGCCGCCCGTCCGATCGCATCGGATTCGAGCTCGGTCGCGAACCCGATCACGAAACGGCGGCGAACATGTTCTTGGAAGAGATGCGACGGGCGTACGCCCGGTCCGACGGCACGCGCGCCGACCGCATCCTCACGGTCGCCCTCGATGGAGAGAACGCCTGGGGCGCCTACCGCGAGGATGCCCGCCCCTTCCTCCATGCGCTGTATCGGTTGCTCGAAAATGATCCCGAGATCGAGACGGTGACGTTCTCCGAATACCTCGAGGGCAACGCGGCGCGCGTGCTCCCCGGCCACCCCGTGAGCGAGCAACCGGAACTGCTCGAACTCTTCACCGGCTCCTGGATCGACGAAAAGGGGTCCGCGCCAGGTGTCGACCTCGGCACCTGGATTGGCGAGCCGGAAGAGAACCGCGCTTGGGATCTTTTACGCGAAGCGCGCGACTGGGTGACGGAGGCGGGGCTCACTTATGCGCAAGCGCCCGAGGTTCATCATGCCCTCTATGCTGCCGAGGGGAGCGACTGGTTTTGGTGGTTCGGAGATGACCAAGACTCGGGTACCGACCAAGAATTCGACGATCTTTTCCGGTTGCGTCTGCGCAACGTGTACGAGCTCCTCGGTGTCGAGGTTCCGCGAACGTTGGACGTCCACATCGTTCCGCATTCGATCGTCTGGTCCAGCGCACATCGGGTGGGCAGCATGCAGCCAGGCGACCGTCTCGTCGTTCGCACGAACTGTCCGGGAAGACTTCACTGGCGCGTCGACGACCAGGCTGACGCCACGATCCCCATGCTCCCGGTCGGAGGAGCCATCGCCGGGCTCGGCCGATACGAAACGATTTTGGGGCCCTTCGCTGGGATGCCGCCGGACCGTATCAGTTTCCGCTTCGAATGCACCCATCGCGACTGCCCCCGAACCGATCCCTGCTGCCGAGGCGACGAGAATGTGATTCACGTCCGATGACCCTTTGCGGAGCTACGTCTGCAATTGCCCCAGTCAGTCATCGGCTTGGAGCAGAGCAAGAAACGCTTGCTTCACGGGAAAGTCCCCAGCAACTGTCTGTCGGCAAGTCTGGTGTTCTGTTTGAAGAAGGAGAACATCGTCGCGGCCGGGGTAAGGGCCGACGTCGAGGTGGAAATCGTTCGCAATGAATCACGCCGCCTTCGCATCGGAAAGGTCGACGTGACCCTCCACGCGAACCTGTCCCCCGGATCACCCGGCGCTGACGAGCTGCCTTCGTACTTTCGAGGATTTCTGCACCGTGACCCAGAGCATCCGACAGGGCGTCGAGGTGGCCGTTCGGGTGGAGAACGGGGTGTAGTCTGCTCACGCGCTTCGGTTCGGCATGATGGTTGCGAGTGCCTGGCGAGGAGGTCCGCCATGGTACGCGCAATCACCCAGCTTGGAGCGACCGAGCGATCGCGACCGACGATCGCGGCAGGCGTGGCCATCGCATCGGTCCTCATCTCCGCGTGCTTGCCGCGCGTGCCGCCCCCCCAGCCACCGAGGGACGAGCCGACAGCCGAACGCGCCTATGATTTTCGATCCAAGACCCGCGTCGGCGGCGAGATTCTGACCATCGACGATGTGCGCGCGAATGACGCCGCGTTCGGTGGTCTGCACGTCATGATGCCTGCCGAGTACGGCGTGATCTCGGTCGATCTGGGTCCGAAGGCGTTCTTCGACTCCAATGCCATCGCACTCAAGGTGGGAGACAAGCTCGACATCACCGGTATTCCAGCAACGTACCACGGAAACCCGACCCTCTTGGCCACAGCCATCAACCGAGGTGATCAAGCGTTGAAGCTACCCGAGCGAGCTCCGGAACAGCCAGATGGGGCAGCGGTCATCCGGTGACCGTCCGAAGGTCGCCAGCGGTGCGCAGGCGCAGGTCAACGCCAGCGCGGCGAGTGCGGAGCCTCCGTGTCGAGTGTGCCAAGGGTCGTCGCCCTCACACATGATTCGACACGGTGCCGGGCAGGCTCAAACCGGCGACGACGCGTTGTTCTTCGTAGCGCTTGTCCAAGGAGAAGCCGTTCTTGCGCGCCACTTGTTGCATTTCGACATTTTCGGGAAGAATGTCCGCGCCGAGCCCGCCGAGCCCCTCGTCCTTCGCGATCTGCACGATCGTACGCAGAAGCTCCGAACCGAGCCCTTGATTCTGCCACTGGTCGCTCACCAACACCGCGAACTCTCCGCGATGCTTGCCGGGGAGCTTGCTGAGGCGGCCGACTGCGATAATGTCGTGCTCGCCCTTGTCGTTGGGTCGCTCGAGCTCGGCTACGAGAGCGAGCTCGCGATCGTAATCGCCGAAGCAGATGCGCACGAGCCGTTCGTGTGCGACGCGCTCGGCGTATGCCAGCGGGTGGAAGTACCGCAAGAAAACGGTTCGCTCCGAAAGCATGCGGTGAAATCGAACCATCGCCGCCTCGTCTTCCGGTCGAATGATGCGGATGGTGACCGGCGTACCGTTCTTCAGCTTCCAGGAACGCGTGTACTGGAACGGGTAGGGGCGGATCGCCGAGCGCGGGAGGTCGCTTTCGGCGAGGGCTGGGTCGTGCAAGACGATGCGAGCATCGAGCGCCACAATCTCGTCGGCCGAAGCGACGAGCGGATTGATGTCGCACTCCGCGATCCGAGGCTCTTCGATCACGAGTTGACTCAAGCGCACGAGTACGCCGGCGAGCGCACCGAGGTCGACCGGCGGACGTCCTCGCACGCCCAGCAGAGCCCTGTGGATCCGGGTCTCGCTCATCATGCGGCGCGCCAGCGGATCGGTGAGCGGGGGAAGCGCGACGACGCTGTCTCGCAACGTCTCTACGAGCTCTCCCCCTTGCCCGAACAAGAGGACCGGCCCGAACTGCGGGTCGGGACTGCTGCCGACGATGAGCTCGTAACCCTTGTGCGCAACCATCGGCTGCACGGTGACCCCGAGAAATGGCTGCGACCCTTCGACCCGCTCGGCCGACAGCCGTATTCGCCGAAAAGCCGCCCGGACCATGGCCTCGTCATGTAAGTCGAGCGCAACGCCGCCGACGTCCGATTTGTGGGTGATGGTGAGGGACCGAATCTTGAGCACGACCGGGTAGCCGAGCTTGGCAGCTTCGGCGACCGCTTCGTCTTCGCTCGACGCGGCCACGGTCGGCACGGTCGCAATCGCATAGGCGGACAGTACCTCTTTGCTCTCCAGCTCATCGAGCAAGCGGCGGCCTTCGCCGCCGGCCCGCGCGATGATGGCGTGGGCCCGCTCGCGATCGATGGCGGCGTCGGTTGCCCCGCTGGGGACCGGTGTCTCGTAGAGCTGCTGGAGGTTGTGCGCGTAGCGCCACATCGCGGCAAAGGCTTTCGCGCCGGCATCGGGATAGCTGAAGGTCGGTATGCCCGCCCGATTGAGGATGTCCTCGCCAGCGCGCACCAGCGGTCCCCCCATCCAACTTGCGAGGATCGGGCGCTGGCCCAGCTGCGCGAAGTCTTTCAAACGCTCGGCGATGAGCGTGGGCTCGGTCATGTCCTGCGGCGTCAGAACGACGAGCATCCCGTCACTGTTCTTGTCGCTCGCGACGATCTCGACTGCCTTGGCGTACCGATCAGGCGTCGCATCCCCCAGGATGTCGATGGGGTTACCGTGACTCCACGCCTGGGGAAGGACATCGTTCAGTCGAGCCGTCGAAGTGGGGTCGAGTTCTGCCAGGACGCCCCCCGACTCGATGAGTGAATCCGTGGCCAGCACGCCGGGTCCGCCGGCGTTGGTGACGACCGAAAGGCGAGGTCCCCGCGGACGCGGTTGCTTCGACAAGACCTCTGCCATTTCGAACAGCTCGCTGATGGTATCGACGCGCAGGATGCCGGCTCGCTTGAACGCAGCGTCGAGCACCGCATCGCTTCCGACGAGCGACCCGGTGTGCGATGCCGCGGCTTTCGCCGCCGCCGCCGTCCGCCCGGCTTTGATGACGATAATCGGCTTGGTCTGTGCGACTTCGCGCGCCGCCGAGAGGAACGACCGCGAATCGCCGATGCTCTCCATGTACATGAGAATGGCTTGCGTTTTGGGATCGTCGCCGAGGTAGTCGATGACATCTCCCCAGTTGACGTCGAGCATCGATCCGAGCGACGCGAACGCGCTGAACCCCACCTGCTCGGCCGAGCTCCAATCGAGGATGGCCGTGCAGAGCGCGCCGCTCTGGCTGATGAACGCGATGCTCCCGGGCAGCGCCATCTCGCTCGCGAACGTGGCGTTGAGCCCGGACTTCGGGTTCATCACGCCGAGGCAATTCGGCCCGACGATCCGCATTCGGGTGAGTCGCGCACGCGCGAGCACCTGCTTTTCGAGCTCACGTCCCGCCGGCCCGACTTCGCGAAAACCCGCAGAAAGAACGATCGCATTCTTCACGCCCGCGTCCGCACACTGGCCGATGATTTCCGGCACCGTGCTCGCGGGCGTCGCCACGACGGCGAGGTCGACTGCATCGGGTACGTCCGCGATCGACGGGTACGTACGTATGCCGAGAACGCTCGCGTGCTTCGGATTGACGGGGTAGACGGTGCCCCCGAACGGGCTACTGACGAGGTTCCAAAGCAGCGTGCGGCCCACGCTGCCCGCCGCCTCGCTCGCGCCGATGACGGCGACGTTCTTCGGGTGGAAGATCCCGACGAGCGATCGGTGGACGTTTCGGAGCACATCGTGCGCCCTGTCCGTTTTGATTGTGGAATCCATGGCCATGGAGGCTCGCGCCGTTCCCGTCAGCTCGTTTGGCCGGCCGACAAGCGACGGGTGAGCGAGTCTGCCAGATCCTGTGGCAGTTGATTCGCCCATCGGTACAGAATCGCTTCCTCGCGGTGCGCGTGTCTGCGCAGCATGTCGATCAAGCGCCTCACGTGCTCTTCCCTGACGACGTGGAGCTCGAGCCGAACACCCATGTCCGCCAGCAGGTGACGAAGCGTTGCGTGCTCCTGGCGGATGCCTGCGACTTCGGAAGGATCCATTCGGTCGAAGCTCGGTAAGAGGAACACCTCCTCCGCGTCGATGTGATTCAAGAGCGCCTGCTCGAAGCGGCTCCAGGTCGCTTGGCAGGTAGCTGGGTCGCCCCCCTTGATGTCGCGAAGCAGCATGTCGAATAGGACATCGAGCGCGCGGTGATCCGAAAGTAGCCGGTCGCCGGGTGACGAGATCTTTCTGGTCGATGGCACGGGTTTGGTGGATTCCATGACGTGTGGAGCCTTCACGCTTCGTGCCAAGCGCCACAGCCTGCGCGGATCGTACCTGGCGGCGTTCGTTGATTCGGATCGCGCGGATTCTGCGGCCGTGTGCGCGCCTTGCGCGCTCATCCCGAGCTTGGTTTCTCGACGAGACGTCGAAGCTTCTCCACTTCCCCCGCTTCGCCGAAGACGACGAGGACGGATCCGGTCCGAAGCATCGAGCCGGGGGCAGGGTTGTAGCGAAATCGGTCCTGGTCTTTCAAAGCAAGTACGACGACATCCGCCACGGCCCGCGGAGGTAGCTCGCTCAACTGTTTTCCGGCGTAGGAGCTTGCGCCCTCGATGGGGATCTCTTGGAACCTCAGGTCCTGATGGTCGCGGGTGAGACTGTCGAAAAACGCCGCCACCTCGGGCCGCACGAGCTCAGTTGCCATGCGCCGGCCGCCAATCCTATTGGGACTGACGGTGACGTTCGCGCCGGCGCGCGACATCTTGGCGGCGGTCTCCGGCTCGATGACCCGCGCAACGATGCGTGCCGTCGGGTTCACGCTGCGAACCGACAGCGTGACGAAGAGATTGGCCTTGTCGTCGTTCAGCGTCGTCACGATTCCGCTGGCGCGCGCGACGCCGGCGTCGGCGAGAACATCGTCGTCGGTCGCATCACCGTGGATGTAGAGGAGCGTTCCGCCGAGCTCGGAGGAAACGCGCTCGAGGTGCTCGCGGCTGCGATCGATGGCCACGAGGGGCTTCGACATCGCCCGTAGCTCTTCGACCACGTGTCGGCCCGTCGAGCCAATCCCCGCGACGACGACGTGATCCGAGAGCGCTTCGATTTGTCTTTTCATGCGATTTCTCCGCCATGCGTGTCCGATCGTGCCTTCCACGAGAAACGCGGTGAGCGTCGATTGAAAGTAAGCGACGGCTCCCACGCCGCACACGATCACCGCGCCGGTCAACTCCCGCGCGCCGCCGACGTCGGCGAAGCGGGGAAGCTCGGCGAAGCCGACCGTCGACACGGTGATCACCGACATGTAAACGGCTTGCTCGAACGTCCAAAGGCCCTGTCCGAGCAGGTAGTAGCCCAGACCGCCGAGGAGCATCACCAAAATGAGAAGCCCGAGGGCCTGCAGAACGCGTCGGGCTTCCGGGGTGACGAGGGTGAGGAACATCCTGTCGGGCTCTGTCCCAGGCTACAACAGGATGCCGATGGGCATCGATCAGTCGCCGCACGAGCGCGGCATGACTAGGGTCGTACGAGCGAGGACGGGGGCAGATGCTTGATCGCGACGTAGGAGTCGACGATGAGCTGTCGCACGTACTTGGGATTGTGCACGCCGAGCGCTCCGCCGCGAGCAAGGATGAAGTAGTTGTAGAGTGCACCCGCTTGATCGGCCGTCAGCGTGGGGACGCCGCCATCTTGACCTCCGTCCGGGCGGGCGAGATCGCTCTTGAAGAGCCCGTCGGTGAGCTCGGCGCCCTGCAACGGCCCGTAGGGCGCCGCCTCGGCGCGAGTCAGGTAGCCCGCGTCGTTCAAGGCTTTCTGGAGCTCGAACATCCCCGCTTTGACTTGCGACTGGCCGCCGGCGATGTCGAACTTCGTCGCGTCGGAGTGACAAGTCTTACAGGCGGAGATCTGTGCGTAGAACGAGTGGTTCGCCGCCTCGCCGTTGTTGGGGGAATTCGGCATGTGACAGTCGACGCAGGTGAGCTTCTGCTCGTGCGTCGAGGTGCCGTACGTCATGCCCGCGAAATGGTACCCACCGGCCCCGCTGAAAACGTCGGACTGCGGCCCCTCGTGCGGTCCCCAGCGCGAGCTGGTGAGACGAACACTCGGGGTGATGTAGTTGGTCACGTCCTTGCGGGACTTGTGACAAGCGATGCAAGTGTTGGCCGTACCGCGCTTGCCGGCCGGACTCCCGCTGACGGCTTCCGTCGATGGGCTCTTTTCGATGTACACCTGATCGTCGGCACCGGCGGCGACCCGCAAGGGGAAGGAGCCCGCGGCGTAAGGGAGCCCGGTGCGATGGGGGTCCGTCTCGTTCGTCACTTGGTGGCAGGTCATACAGGTAACGGACGCGACCTTCGCCGTGCCGGCATAGGTCGATTCCGCCAGCGCGCCGCTCGTGGGAACGCGATATTCGAGATGGCCGTTCTTCACATTGCTCACACCGCCGTCGGCCTGCGTGCCGACATCGCCGGCCACACGGTGCTCGAGGGCGTCCGTCGCGTGACAGTTGCCGCATGCGCTTGCGCCGGTCCACGAGGTGACCTCCTCTCCACCGAGATTGGAGATGAATGCGGCGTAATGGGTGCTCGTTTTCCACTGCTCGACGATGCCGTTGAAACCGTGGCAAGGCGAAAGGCACGACGATGGGAGGCCGCCATCTGCCCCAGGGGTGCCCGGCATTCCGGCGGGGCCTGCAGGCCCGGCCGGTCCCTGCGTACCCACCTCGCCTTGCGGTCCCGTCGCACCCTGAGTTCCCTGCGCTCCCGCGGGTCCCTGCGGTCCCGAACACCTCAGCAGGAGAAAACCTGCTCCGGCGCATAGGGTGGAGACGACTCGAAAGTGGAACCTCGAAGACCTTGGCGGGGCGTGCATGTTTCTCCTCGGCGTAAGCGGTTGCGCTCGCCGTCAAAGCAAGCCGCAAGCCAGTCCTCAGATCGAGCCGCGCCCCTTGCGCACGCCAACATTTCCTGCACGGGGCGCACCTTCCGCGCCGCGCGCGCAAGTTTTGCAGTCGTCAGTCAGCGAGGTAGCGGCATCGCTGCGCTTTATATATTGAAGGCGCGGCCGATGCGGGCGGGAGGAGCTATGCGCTCTTCGACACGCGCGGCGGCATGGCTCATTCGATACGCGATGCTAACGCGCGACGAGGACGAGCGCGTCATCGTTGTCGCGGGCGAATCGTTCCACGAATTGATGGGCGATGATGATGGGGTGCTCGCGCAGAAGGTCGAGCTCCCCTCCGATATCGGCTCGCGTGAAGATTCCATCGCTGAAGAGAATGAGAGCGTCACGCATGCTGAGCGCATGGTCTTCGAGGGCGATTCTGGGTTGCCTTCCTCGAGCCCCAACGACGAAAGACGGGCCGGTCAGATGGTAACGCGCCCCTGGTCCATAGGCGTGCAGACTCACGTTGCCGATCGCGCCGGCTTGCATCGTGTCACTCGGCTCGGCGATGCGCGCCACGGCCATGACGGCGCCGCGGGTGTCCTGCAGCGCGTCGTGGCAATTCTCGAGAAGGCGCCCGACGCCGAGCGCCGTGGACTCGCGCAGTGTCTGCATGGCTGCCGACGAAGCTTCGCGCGCGGGCGGCCCGTGGCCGAGGCCGTCGGCTAGCCCGATGAGCAAGTCATCGTCGCTTCGCGCGAAATAACCGTCATCGCCGCTCGTATCTTCGCCCGGGCACGCTCGGCCGTACAAGCCAACCTGTCGTCGCCGCGCGACCGGTCGCGTAAACTTGCGCGCCCATACACACGAACCCTCGCCGATGCGAACATCGAAGTCGAGCTCGTCGGCGAGCTCGAGCACGGCGGCTAGACCAACCCCGAGGCTGCCGCGCGCCTTCGGCTGAGGATCGCTGCCTACGGCCCGAAGAGCATCGGTCGGTGCGGCGATTCCGTCGCCTCGGTCGGCCGCGATGATTTCGAGTCCCGGAGTTTCGCCGCGCGCGATGCGGCGAATCGCGATGCGCCCACCTCTCGCGTGGGCGAGCTGGTTGTGTCCGAGCTCGCTGGCGACATTGACGATACTGCCGAGCGCCGATGGTGAGAACCCCACCGCCGCGCCTTCGGCGCGAATGTGTTGGCGGACGACCGAGACCGACGCCTCGTCGAGCACGGCGATGCTCTCTAGGCCGGAAAGCCATTGGTCGATCAAAACGGTGTCCATTTGACGAAGGTAACCCGTGTCCCGCGGCCCGGTGCCGAATCGATGGAGAACTCGTCCACCAGACGACGGCTTCCCGAGAGGCCGAGTCCCATCGAATTGGCGGTACTGTAACCTCCGGCGAGCACCCGATCGAGGTCGGCTATTCCCGGCCCCTCGTCTCTGAACTCTACCCGAACACCTTGGCGGACATCGTCGGTCAACCGTTCGATGACGGCGACGCCGTGACCGGCGTGCACCCACACGTTGCGGGCGAGCTCCGAGGCAGCCGTGGTGACCGCTGCACCGAGAAAAATATCGAAGTGGCAGGTCGCGGCCAGATCGCGCACCTTGCGCCGAACGAGTGTGATGTCGTCTTCGGACTCGATGCGCATCTCGTGGCGCTCTTCGACGCTTTCGCTCACGAGGGCCTCATTCTTCTCGTGGCTTCTTCCGCAGCGCCGCCAGCCCCTCCTGCAAATTGAGGGCGGTCTGTACGCCCTCCATCGCATATCCCATGCGAACGAGCGTTGCCGCAATCTCCGGGCGCATCCCGACGAGAACCGTCTCCACGCCCATGAGCTTGGCCATGCGCCCGGTATCTGCCAGTACGCGGGCGACGTAGGTATCGACCGTCTCGAGACCGCTGATATCGATGACCAGACCTGCCATTGCTCCTCGCTCGAGCGCCAAGAGCACGTCCTGCTGAAACGCGTTGGCGACATTGTCACGCAACTCGGTCTGGATGGTGGCGAGCAGCACTCGACCGACCCGGAGGATGGGAATGGGGCCTGTCATCAGGTCCGCACCGTCTTGCGCTTGTTGCGACGCGTCGGCCGCCGGGCACTCGACTGAATCGATTTGCCGACGAGCGACAGCGCGAGCTCGATCCCTTCGGCGAGGCGGCTCAGGGTGTGCATGGCCGAGATATCGACGCCCAGCTGGATGATCGTGCGCGCCACCTGCGCGGTGATACCGGTCAGGATCGTTTCGGCGCCGAGCAGGCGAACCGCCGCCGTCGTTTTGACGAGATTGTCGGCGACCTTGGTGTCGACGACCGGCACACCGGCAATGTCGATGATGATGCACTTGGCTTGCGCCTCGCTGACCTTCAAGAGGACGTTGTCCATCACCTGATTGGCGCGGTGGCTGTCGATCGAGCCGACGAGTGGAAGAAGAAGGATGCGGTCGTGGACACGAATGACCGGCGTAGACAGCTCCCTAATGGCCGCTTGGTGTCGCTCGATCGCGTCGATGTTGGCGGCGAGGTACGTGTCGGTGGCGAGCACGACGTCGAAGTACACGAGCTTCTGGATGCTCGCGAATGCGTCGCGGACCTTGTCCTGATCGCGCAGCTCCTCGAACAGGTGATCGCAGATGAGCTGCATGTACTTGCGATAGGCGCCGAGATACCACTTGGTGGAAAGACCAATCCGCTGGTGCGCGGTTCCGACGCGCAGCCGATCTTCGACGTAGGCGAGATCGCACTTGCCATTGAAGAGACCCAAAAAGTAATCGCGTTGCGTTTTCTTGACCCGGCGGACGGTCGCCTCGTCGGGGAAGAACTTCTTCGTCTCGCGATGGCCGAGCAAGAGCTTGTAAAAGTCCTCGACGATGGCATCGGTGACCTTTTCGGCGAAGGGTCGCAGCGCGGCGAGCCGGCTCAGATCTTCGTCGGTAAGCTCGAAGAAGGCGCGGCGGCTCGCGACCTCGGCTTCGTCCAGTTTCAGCACCTTCATGTACCTACGATGATCCATGCTCGCTCCCTGGCGCCCAGCGCCTCCCGAGATTGACATAGGGACCCGCGTAAATACCATCGCCTCGTGCTTCGGAACAGCTCGTCCGAGGCGCGATCTGCTTGCGCGCCGATGCAAATCCTGCGCGGCAGAAACCGTTTTCGCCGGACGCTCGCGCCGGTCGCGCTCGGCCTGGCCTGTGCATGGTAGCGCTCATGATCATCATCCCCCCGACCGCGCACCGACGAGAGGACCGCCGTGACGTGCTGAAGCGGCGCCCACCCGCCGTTGGTGCCCAGCGTCCGCCCTCGCGGCCTCTCGACGTCCTCGTGGCCGAGGACGACAAGGCCTCACGCGAGGCGCTCGGAAGGGCGGTACGACTTCTCGGACACGAGTGTCGCACGGCCAAGGACGGCCTAGAAGCCTGGGAGATGCACAGCCAGGAAAGAGCGGACGTCATCCTCTGCGATTGGAAGATGCCTCAGATGGATGGGCTCGAGCTCTGCAAGCGGACGCGCGCGATCGAACAAGACGGATCCTACACGTACTTCATCTTCATGACGGCGTTCGACGATCGAGAGCATTTGCTCGAAGGCATGGCCGCCGG
>Ga0137375_10003829_pt1 | contig 17891 bp, 11 predicted proteins | sample SagtaG_24_FD_104936 | JGI IMG/M metagenome (GOLD analysis project Ga0137375, IMG submission 104936) | Vadose zone soil microbial communities from Sagehorn Ranch, Mendocino, California, USA - Sage1_R_113_16 metaG | ecosystem: Environmental > Terrestrial > Soil > Vadose zone | place: USA...
CGGTCCGGCGGCTCACCTGGCCGGCTGGCGCCCCGGATCGGCGGCAGCGGCGGTGCTCCTGCGGAGAACCAGCCGCGGGCTGATGATGTCTCTGCGCTGGATCCGCTCGCCGGCGTCGATCTGCTCCATGAGCAGCTGCAGGCTGCGGCGGCCGACCTGGTCGAACGGCTGGTGCACGGTGGTGAGCGGTGGGGTCAGGTACGCCGCCTCCGGGATGTCGTCGAAGCCGACGACGCTGACGTCCTCCGGCACCCTCCTGCCCTGCTCGTGCATGGCGCGCAGCAGCCCGACCGCCATCTGGTCGTTGGCGACGAAGACCGCGGTCACGTCGCGCCGTTGGGCGAGCGCGAGCCCGGCCCGGTACCCCGACGCCGGGCTCCAGTCGCCGGTCAGCAGCGGTTCGGGCGGCGCGATCCCGGCGGCATCCAGCGCCTCGCGCCAGCCCTGCACCCGCCCCTCGGCCTCCAGCCAGGTCTCCGGCCCGCGGACGTGCCAGACGGTGTGGTGACCCTGCCGCAGCAGGTGCTGTGTCAGCATGCGCGCACCCAGGGCCTGGTCCACGGCCACCACCGGGAAGTCGAGATGCGGGTCTCCCTCCACGGCGACGAGCGGTGTGTGCGGTGGGACCGCGCTGAGCGCGTCGAAGGTCGCCACCGTGGGCGCGACCACGACGATGCCGGCCACGGACTGGTCGCGAAGCCGCTCGATCGCGTCGAGCGCCGACGCCCGGTCGATCGACTTCAGCGTCGCCACGCTCACGGCGTACCGGACGGCGCGCGCCGCCTGCTCGATGCCGGACAGCGTCGAGGCGGGTCCGAACAGCGTGGTGTCGAAGCTGACCACGCCGAGCGTCTGGGACCGCCCGGTGACCAGGCTCTTCGCGGCCGGGTTGGGTCGGTAGTCGAGCTGGCGCATGGCGGCGAGCACCCGGGAGCGGGTGGCGGGGGAGACGCTCGAGGAGTCGTTGATCACCCGTGAGACGGTCTGGTGGGAGACGCCGGCCAGCCGCGCCACGTCGCCCATGTTGGCCGGACGCGGCACGGCCGTGCGGCCTCCCTCGCGCGCCGCGGGCCATGCCGCCAGGCCCTCGTCACCGCCGCTGCTCACAGGCCATTTCATCTCCGTGCGGGCGAACGTCTCGCCATGGGTGGGACCTCTGACCCCGTCCCGCGGGCCCTGCCCCGGTCGGGCCGGACAGGGACCGCGACGGGGCCACGCTGGCGCTCCAGTATGCCCGCTCGAGGGCCGCGGCGGCGGCTCGAGGCCCCACCCGATCCGAGCCGCCGCTCAGCTCCCGATCCTGGCTGGGCCGGCCATGGTGGCCGCCTGCTCACCGGTGCTGAGGCGGGACTCGACCTTCGCCTCGATGTCGGCCTTGCGGGTGCCGGAGGCGGCGGCCGGGCCGAACCTGGCCGCGGCGGCCGGGGCTGGCGCGGCGCACTGGCCGGTGGCCTGCCCGCGGATGCGGGTGCTCGATCCCACCGGGGCGGGGTTGTTGCCGGTGCAGACCAGCGCGCCGCGGATCACGTTGTCGCTGACGAAGCTGGGGGCGAGGTTGTCGGTCAGCGCGACGCTGGCGGCGAACACGTTGAAGCCCGCAACCGGTCAGCGGGGCGCTCGCGCCGACCTGCAGGATGCCGCCCGCCCCAGCGCCGCTGCCGCTGAACGAGGCGTTGCCGTCGATCTCGGAGACGCAGAGGACGCTGCCCATGCTGGCGGCGGTCACGCTGACGGTGCCCTGGACGACGCTGTTGTACACGTCGGTCAGCAGGTCACCCGCCGTGGTCAGGTTCCTGGACATGCGCACCGACTCCAGGTAGGTCTCCCCGTTGCTGGAGGTCACGGCTTGGAGCGAGGAGCCAAGGCTGTAGAAGAAGCCGGAGTCGGCGGCGACCACGTTCCCGCCGAAGGAACTGTTCTCGCTGAAGGCGCCGAAGGCGGTGTTCAGCCTGGTGGCCCCGGTCACCGTGGCGCCCGAGGCGCTGGCGAAGCCGTCAGCCTGGACCGTCAGGCTCCCGTTGAGGGTCGAGCCGGTCAGGAGCAGGTTGGCGCCAGCTCTCACGGTGGTGTTGCCGTTGACGACCACGCTGGTCAGCTCGCACGACCGACCGGCTGGGACGAACAGGTCGCCTGGGACGGTCACGTTCGACGCCGTTCCGGTGCAGGACGTCACCAGGTCGGCCTCGGACGGCTCCGCGGCGACGACGGAGCCGGTGGCGAGGGCGATGAGGGCGATGGTGGTGAGGACGATCCGCTGGTAGCGCATGTGCGCTCCTTTCCATGGCAGGCGCCGGGCACGGCGTGGGGATCCCGTCCTGGCGGGATCCCCACGCCGTGACGCCGGGCTGGGGTGGAGCTACTCCGGTCGGGACCTCAGAGGTCCGCGCGGGCCGCCGCGGTCAGCACGCTCTGACGCTCGACGCGCGTGAGCAGGCCGGTCTGGAGCCAGTCGGACGACACCGCCTCCACGGTGCGCACGAACGCTCCCTTGTCGGGGAAGGGCGCCTGGTCCCAGACGACGTCGAGAAACGTCAGGCCGTCGCCTCGCTGGCGGTTCGGTACTCCGGAGTCCACCGAGCCGAACACGATCTCGGGCTCGGACCGCCTGAAGTACGCGTGGTAGCGGTTGGTGTCGTTGACATAGAACGGCATCAGGGTGAAGCCGTTGGTGGTGAAGGTCATCGGCGCGCCGGTGGGCGTGATCGAGTTGGTGAGCTCCCCGTCCAGGGCGAGGTCCCTGTAGAAGCTGAGGTCCTGGTAGGCGGTGGCTGTGTGCCGGATGACCAGCGGGACCGGGCCGTAGGGGATGCTCTGCGTCGAGGGGATGTCGATGGCCCGCTCGACGCGCAGGCTGAACGGCATCGAGATGGCGACCGTATCGCCAGATGCCCACGTCCGGCCGAGCGTCGCATAGCCGCCCGGGGTCGTGTCGATCTGCTGCTCGACCCCGTTGACCTTCACCGTGTAGCCCTTCTCCACCCAGTAGGGCACCCGGAGCTTGATGTCCAGAGGGCCGTTGCCGTTCACCGTCAGGGTTGTCGTCCCGGAGGGGTCGGTCGGGTAACTCGTTTCCTGGGTGACGGTGAAGCCCCTCTCTGGCCAGCGCAGTGTGGAGGCCATGTAGAGGTTCACGTAGAGGGCCGACTCGTCGACCGAGCGGAAGTAGATCGAGTCCTGGAACTTGGTGTGGCTCTCCAGGCCGGTGCCGCCGCAGCAGGTGCCCAGGTTCCCGTAGCTGCGCCGGGCGCCAGGGTTCACCGGAACGAAATAGGTCAGCAGGGGGTTGGTGGTGCTGTCGACGTCCTGCCGGGTGGCGAGGATCTGACCGTAGAGCGCCCGCTCGTAGTACTGCATGTACTTGGGATCCGAGGTGTGGAAGAAGAGCTGCCTGCTCAGCTTGAGCATGTTGTAGCAGGGGCAGCTCTCGGCGTTGGAGGTCTGGATGTTCCCGGCGATGACGTCCCTCGGGCCGAAGAACTCCCCCGAACCGGCCATGCCACCGTCGGTGTAGACGCGGTGTGGGACGACCATGTACCAGAAATTCGCCGCGGCGGCGTAGTACCTGGGGTCGTTGCTCTCGTCGAAGATGTTCAGGTACCCGATGAACTGCGGGATGTGCTGGTTGGCGTGCTTGCCGTCGACCACGTCCTGGTTGCTGGCCGCCGCGTTCAGGAACGCGGTGTTGTCGAAGCATCTGGCCGTCACCAGATGGTCCTCATCGCCGGTCAGGGCGAAGAGGTCGGCCATGATGTTGTTCATCGCGTTGTACTCGCCGCCGATGTAGGTCTGCCACATCGTGTCGAGCTGTGCTCTGGGAAGGCGTGCGAGCCTGCCGTGGGCCCAGTCCGCCATCCCCAGCACGATCTCGAGCGCCTGCTCGTTGCCGGTCAGCTGGTAGGCGTCCAACAGCCCTCTCATGATCATGTGGTTGGTGTAGTAGGGCGCCCAGATGGCGCTGTAGGTGCAGAACTCCTCCAGCCTGATGAACTGCGTCTCGGGATACGCGGCCAGGAACCCGGGATGCCGCCGGCCGTCGGTGGGGGCGACGATGGCGGCGTCGCGTCCGTTGCCCGACGAGTCGACGGCGGTCGGGCCCTCGTTCTCGTCGAAGCGGTACGCGGCCACGTTGCCGCCGCCCGCCGTCCCCGTGGCCGAAGCGGTCAGCGACTGCACCTCCGCCGCGCTCAGGGCCCGGTCGTGGATGTGGAGCTCGTCGACGCTCGCGTTCAGGAACTCGACGGTGCGCTGGGGGAACTGGGACCTTCCGATCCAGTTGGCGGTGGTGGTGCCAAGGTCCGCCGGCCGCAGGGTCATGCCGGTGTTGGTGGCGACCGGCGCGCCGTTGACGTAGAGCGTGCCGACGCTCCCCGACAGGGTGACGGCGAGGTGCGTCCACTCGCCGACGGGAAGCTGCGACGTGCCGTTGATGCGCTGCTCGCCGCCGGTCCCGCTGGTGGTGATCCCGAACCTCGGGGCGCCAGCCTCGTTGGCCGTCAGGAACATGTGGACGTCGCTCGAGGTCCCGAAATCGAAGACCCTCGTCGAGTTGGTCCGCGCCGCCAGGTTGACCCAGGTCGCGATCGTGAAGTCGTGCAGGCCGCTGACGATGCCGTCGGGGAGCGAGATGTGCTCGGAGTGGCCGGTGTTGGCGGCCCCGCATCCCGTCAGCCTCACGGCGGTGCCGAACCTGCCCGCGACCCTGGGGGTCGGCAGGCTGGCGGCGGCGGCCAGGGCGTCCCGGCACTCGCGGAGCGCGGTGACCATGCCGTCGAGCCTGTCCTTGTAGACGGCGTCGCCGGAACCCGCGTACGCCAGGGCCAGCGCGCTCATGAAATGTCCCGTGTAGTGACCGCGCAGGTTGCCGTCCGGCGGCCTTCAGAAAGCCACGGCGATCGATCTGGCCTGGAGACACCCTTCCACCTCCTCTATTTAAAGGAGAAATTGGCGCTGCGGGTCGTGCCGTCGCTCAACCTGACGTCGAGCCGACCGCAGGTCCCCTTCCACTGCCTCTCGGTCGTCCAGACGTAGATGTACTGGTTGGTGGCGGGGTCGTAGCGGAGCCCGGGGGTTGCGGTGGTGGCGGTCGCCGGGCCGCTCGGCGTGCTGGTCCCGCAGAACACCGGCTGGAGCTTGGGGAACCCCGCGGCGAGGACCGAGAGCCCCTGGTCGCCGCCGAGGTCGAACTTGACGGGGAGGGTGGCGCCGGCGGTGACCGTGTTGACCGCCGGCGGGTTGGCGACCCGTTCGAAGAAGCCGTGCCAGTCGAAGGTGAACTGGGCCTGCAGCTCCTTCAGGCCGACGGCGAACCCGGACGCGCGCGTCATCAGCACCCGCACCTGCCGCGCGGTGACCGGCGCGAAGGTCACTTCGTTCAGGTTCGGCTGCGGCGTGGCGGGCGTCTTCACCTGCCCGGGAACGTCGACCCACGCCTGCCCGTCGTTGTACTGCACCGTATAGGAGGCCGGCTCCCTGTAGGTGTTGCCACCGGAGCCGAAGGCCTTGTTGCTGTAGAAGTACAGCTTGAGGCCGTTGAGCTTGGTGGGCGCGCCGAAGTCGACCTGGTACCAGTCCTGGGCGTTGGGGGAGCCCTGGTCCCCCCAGATCGGATTGGTGCCCACGTAGGCGCCCTGCGTCACGGGAAGGCCGCTCGTGGTGGACCCGTCGACGGCGTTGGCCGGGTCGGTCGCCAGCGGCGCCGGGCTGGTCGTGGTGAACGAGGCGGACGCGGCCTTGCCGAGCGCCAGGTTGACCGCTCCTCCCGTGGTCGACACGTCGACGCCGGCCTTCTGGAAGCTGTCGACGAGCCTGGGGCTGTCCGCGAGGCTCACCTGGTCGGCGGTCTTCAACGGCAGGCTGGTGTGGGCGAGCACGTGCGTGGCGCTGCCGTCCAGGACGCTGACGTTGCCTGTCCGCGAGTCCCAGGTCACGTGGGCGAGGTCGTCCACGGTGAACGCGCGCTTGCCGTCGACGTACAGGGAGTATCCGGCGGGCGCCAGCGGGTAGTGGGTGGTGCCGCCCGGCTTCTGCCAGACGATGGTCGCGGCGCTGCCGTGATAGGTCACGTTGTTGACGGTGAAATGGTCGAGTCCCATGTCGATCGGCCACAGCTCGACGACGTTGTCGAGGCGGGGCTGGAGGCCGGCGACGTCCTCGAAGAACATCCAGTTGTAGGAGCCGAGGACGTCGTGGTGGATGCCTGACCGGCCCAGCGTCTGGGTGTTCGGGTTCCAGTTGAAGAAGAACTCGTTGTTGTCGGGGAAGCGGTTGTCGCCGTTGATGTACTCGTTCCACGACAGCCACTCGATGAGCTGCCGGTACATGTCCGGCGTGACGTACTGCGACGGATAGTTTCGGATCGCGCTCGAGAAGAGCCGCGCCTGCAGCGTGGCGTTGATGTTCGAGAAGTTGTTGCTGCCGGCCCTCCCGAACGCGACGGCCGCCGCCTTGTCGGCCTGGTTCGCGGTGTAGGACGGCATGATCGGAAACTCCGTCCGGTCCGCGTAGTAACGCAACGCCTGCTTGAAGTTGTCGTCGTTGGGGGGAATGCGGTCGATGAAGGGCGCGAAGTTCTGCTGATCCTTCCAGCAGACAAGATCGCCGGACTGGATATCCCGCTGCAGGAAGACCTTGCCCGGGCAGGTGTTGGAGGCCGTCGGGGAAACGATCGTCGCGTTCCGCGCGTTGCTGGAGGAGTCGAGCACCTGCGCCCCGCTGGCCTCGTCGAAGCGGTACGAGGCGACGTCGCCGGCGCCCTGCTCGCCGCCGGCGAGCGCCTGCACCTCCGTCCCGCTCAGCGCCCGGCTGTAGATCTGGAAGTCGTCGACGGTGGCGTTCAGGGTCGGGTCACTGTACTGCGACCGTCCGATCCAGTTCTGGGTGGTGGCGCCCAGGTTGGACGGGCGCAGGGTGATGGCGCTGTTGGTCGCCACCGGCGTGCCGTTGACCCAGAGCGTCCCGGTGTTGCCCGTCAGCGTGACCGCAAGGTGCGACCAGGCGTTGGTGGGCAGCAGCCCGGTGCCGTTGATCTGCTGCTCGCCACCGCTGCCGCTGGTGGTGATCGCAAACCTCGGCGCGGCGCCGGCGCTCACGGTCAGGAACATGTTGGCGGTCGTGCCCGTGCCGAAGTCGAAGACCCTCGACCAGGTGGTGTTCGCCGCCGGGTTGACCCACGCGGAGATGGTGAAGTCGCCGCTCAGGCCGCTCGCGATCCCCGAGGGAAGGTTCACGTGCTCGCCGCTGCCGTTCAGCTTCACGGCGTTGCCGAGCTTCCCGGGGACCCGGGGGCCGGTCGCCGCGCCCCCGATGGTCTCGCCCTCGACCGGGCCGTCGGCCCACAGGTTGTCCAGGATGGCGCTCTTGATGCGGTCGGCGATGGAGCTCATCTCCGCCGCCTTGGCGTCGTTGCCGAGCAGGGCGTACTCCTGCGCTGCCGCCCTCGCGCCCGAGTACCAGAACGAGCTCTCGGTCCGGTCCTGCGGCCTGGTGCCGTAGAACCCGAACGCCACGGAGTCGGCGTCGTTGCCCGGCAGCGTGCCCGACGAGTACTGGATCAGGTTGTTGCCGTTGCTGTCGAATTTCGCCAGCGTCCCCTTGACGTCGCACTCGGCGTACTTCGCGAGATTGCTGACGATGGTCGCCGGGCCGCCGTGGACCATATAGCTCCGCCACGCCTGCTGGGCCGTCCACTGCTCGTAGGTGTTGTTCCAGTTCCCGGTGTTGCCGGGGTTGTCGTGGAATGCCTGGCACCCCGACTCCTCGCCCTGCGACAGCCAGGGGCCGTAGGAGTACAGCGGATCTCTCCAGTATTCGAGATCCTGGAGCCGCATCGGCACGGTCAGCGAGATCTGGTTGTTGTAGCCGAGGGCGCCTTCGAGGTCGACCGGGAACTGGTAGTCGTTCCCAGGGATGTTCCCGTCGAAGGAATTGAACCTGTTCTCCCACGTCCGGTAATAGGAGATCTTCTTGACGTTCTGATCGGGGATGTCGATGTAGGAGACGTTGTCCACCCAGAACCTGTTGTACTCGCGCATCTGCGTGCGCCACGCCGTGTCGGGGTCGTAGCCGCGGTAGCGCTGGTACTCGGTGGCCGAGTCGGGCAGCTCTCTCGCGATGGCGCCGAGCTGCAGCTTGAGGCTGGTCGACGCGCCGGGCTCGAGCGTGATGGCGCGAGCGAGGGAGGCGCCGCTGACGGTGAACCCGTCGCCGCTCATCCGCGGGAAGATGGTGGTCAGGCCGTAGCGCAGGTTGACGGTGCCGGTAAGCTCCGTTCCGTCCGCCGAGGGGGTGGTCGCGATGGGCGAGGTCGCCGTCAGCGTCGTCGTCGACGCCGCGTCGCCGGTATTTGTGATCGTCAGGTCGGTGACGGCGACGTTGTCGTAGGTGATGAACTTCTTCTCGGCAATGCTCAGGGCGCCAGCGGTGTAGACGCCGGAGAAATAGCTCGGGTACTGGACCCGCTGCGCCGTGGTCTCCGCCACGGTGGCGCCCGACACGGCGATCGTGTACAGGCTCTGCGGGCCGCCGGTCGTGGGCGGCTGCCGGTAGGCGTAGCCGCCACCGCCGTTCGCGCCGGTGCCGGCGCCGGCGAATCCGAGCGTCCCCGGTGCGTGCGTGTACATGTACAGGGCCCTGCCGCGCGTGAGCAATGTGGAGTCCGCGTTGCTCAGGAAGGGCCGCGCGAGGATCCTGTCGAACCAGAAGGAGGTGCCGCCGCTGGCCAGGTCGGCGTCGTAGATGGCCTGCATCATGTTCCTGGTCGGATCGAAGCCCGCGGGCTCGGCTGGAACCGGGTTGTCCAGTCCGCGGTAGATGGGGGTGCCTGGATCGATGTTCGGGGGCTCGCCCGGCTGGTAGACCGCGCTCGCCGGGCCGGACCCGAGCAGGAGGCTCACGACCAGCGCAAGGCTCGTAACGGCTGACCTCTGAGCAAGCCGCCTGCGCCTGCGGCCGCGCGCGATGTCCTGGTAGCCACGACTGGACAAGGTGGCGCTCCTTTCCGACATTCCTGGGAGACGTCCCGGCTACGAACCGCTGTCGGTGATGTTCGTGCTGATCAGCGCCGCCGACTCGAGGAGCTGCGCCGCCTGTGCCTCGGTGAGCTGGCTGCCTCGCAGGTCGTTGACCTGACCGACGAAGTCGTTGTTCAGCACACCGAGCGCGTCGGATCTCCTGCCGCCGCGCAGCAGCGCGAGCACCCTGGTCAGCTTCACGGTCAGGGAATTCCCGATGCCGTCGTTGAGGGACTGGCCCGCGATGTAGTCCTTGAGGCTGTTGATCTGACCGAAGACCACCAGGCTCCTGAGCTCCGACACGCCCAGGCCACGCTGATAGATGTGGAAGTCGTCGACCTGCCCGTTCAGGAACGGGTCGGCGGGGTTCTGGGAACGGCCGATCCAGTTGTTGGGCGTGTTCCCGAGCCGGGCGGGGTACAGGCCCAGGTTGGTGTTCTGGCCCACCCGCGCCGCGTTCACGTACAACGTGCCGACCAGAGCGGACTTCGTCACGGCCACGTGGGTCCAGATCCCCGCCGGCAATGCGACCGCTGCTTCGATCCGCTGCTCGCGGCTCGCGCCGCCGGTCGTGATGGCGAACCGGAGCGTGTTGGAGCCGCTCCGCGGCGTGAGGTACATGTTCACCGTCGTGCCGCTGCCGAAGTCGAAGACGTGCTCCGCGCCGCCGCTCGCGTTCAGCTTCACCCACCCGGCGATGGTGAAGTCGTACATGTTCCAGAGGATGCCGGTCGGCAGGCGCACATACTGGTTGCCGCCGTCGAGGCTGATGGCATTGCCGAGCACCCCTGCCACCCGTATCGGGCCGTTCTCCAGGGTCGCATGCCAGCCGTTGCCCGATGCATCGACGGCGGTCGCCCCATCGAGCTCGTCGAGCTTGTACCAGGCGACCGGCGTTCTCGCCTCGGCGCTCAGCGTCTGGACGACGGGCTGGATAGTGCCGTCGTCGTTGAAGGAGAGCTTGTCGATGCAGACCGACCGGCGGAACTCGCCCCCGCCCGGCAGCATGCCGTTGTGGTAGACGATGTACCACTGACCGTTGAACTGGACGATGGCGGAGTGGTTCGTCGTCGTGTTGGTGACGGTGTCGAGGATGCGGCCGCGGTAGGTCCAGGGGCCGAGCGGGCCGCTGGCTGTGGCGTAGTCGATGGTCGCCGGGTTGCCCCCCGTCCGCGGGTTGCCGCGCGCGTACGCCAGGTAATACACGCCGTCGCGCTTGAACAGGAAGGGAGCTTCCCAGTAGCCCACCAGACCCTGCGGGGTGATCACGTTCACGGGCGGGGAGACGATCGTCGCGTCCCTTCCGTTGCCCGAGGAATCGAGCGCGTCCGCCCCGCCGGCCTCGTCGAAGCGGTCGCCCGTCAGCGTGACGGCGACGTGCGTCCACGTGTTGGTGGGCAGCTGCCCCGAGCGGCTGAGCTGCTGCTCACCGCCGCTGCCGCTGGTGGTGATCGCGAACCGCGGGCCGCTCCCCGCGCTCACGGCCAGGAACATGTACGTGCCGGTGCCTGTGCCGAAGTCGAAGATCCGCGACCAGGTGGTGGTCGCCACCGGGTTGACCCACGCGGAGACGGTGAAGTCGCCGCTCAGGCTGCTCGCGATCCCCGGCGGCAGGTCCACGTAGTCGGCGGTCCCGTTCAATCGCACGGCGTTGCCGAGCTGTCCGGGCACCCGCGGTCCGGTCGCTCCGCCACCGCCGCCGGGGCCGTCGAGCTCGTCCAGCTCGATCATGCTGCTCTTGAGCTTGGCGGCGCGGGGTGAGGAGAACGAGCCCCAGTAGATGTAGGCCTGCCCGTCGTCGTCCACGAGCACCGTCGGGTCGATGTCGAATGCGCTGTGATTGGCGACGGTGTTGTCGATGAGCGGACGGCCGAGGGCATCCTTGAACGGTCCGAGCGGAGTGTCGCCGACCGCCACGCCGATCGACATGGAATTGGTCGACGCCTTGTTGACGGGGACGTACCAGTAGAACTTGCCGTTCCGCTGCACCATCTGCGGCGCCCAGGCATTCCTGTTCGCCCAGGCGAAATCGGTGAGCGCCATCCGGACGCCGTGATCGGTCCAGTGCACCGTGTCCGCCGTCGAATAGACGTGCCAATCTCTCATGACGAAATCGGTTGCGCCGAGCGGAGCCTCGTCGCGATCCGTGTCCAGATAGAGCCTGCCGTCGTGGACGAAGGCGTCCGGGTCCGCCGTATAGATGTCGGTGATGATCGGGTTGCCAGCGGACGTCGTCGCGGAGGCGTCGGGGACGGCCACCCCCGGCGCGACCCCGACCGAGGCCTCGGCCTCGGCCATGCTCCCGAGGTGTGCGGAGACCAGGACGCCGGCGATCGTCCCACCCGCGGTCTTGAGGAAGCCGCGCCGATCGAATTGCCGCCGCTCGGGCTGCTCTGGCGACACCCATCCACCTCCCTCGGTGGTTGCGGCGAGTGCCCCGGGTCCGCGTTGGGCCGTCCCGGGCAGCGGCCATCACGGGCCGGGTGGCGACCTGCTGATCAGACGACCCGAGGCCCGAGGCTCAAGGCTCGAGGTGATTCCGCCCGGCGATGTTAACGTTCACACCGGGAGATGTAACCGCAAATCTACGTACCCGTCAAGACCGGAGCAAGATAGGCGCTTCCCGCAGATACAGGGCGGATCGCAGCTCGAAGACGGCCGCTGACCTGCGGCGCTGGACGGTCCGGTCGCGCTCCAGTCGCTCCGTTGCCGCGCGGCGTGGGGTCCTTAGGACCTCCACCCGCGCGGCAACGGATCGGGCGGGTTCTCGCTGGAGGGCCCGATTTATGCCCTATCAGGTACAATCCACGCGGGCAACGGCTGCAAATGCGCGGCAGAGCACCACCTCAACCACAGCACGCGCGGCAGCGGGTGAGCTGGCGCGGCTTGCAGCTGGCAGGTAGGCCAGGATTCCGGCTGGCCGGAGGCGAGACCGGGCGCTGGCCGTGACGACACCACGCCGCTGCCGCGTGATCCTCGATGCCAGGGACGTCGCACGACGAGGTGCTCGCATGAGGGTACGAGGTCCACGGTCTCCCGGTCCTGCCAGAGGAATCAGCGGGCGGCGGCGCGGCGTGCTCCGGGTGGCGGCCGTCGTGGCCGCCACGGCGCTGCTCGGGGCGTGCGCCAGCGCCGATGGCGGCACCGGCGGCAGGCCAACGCTGAACTGGTACATCTACCACGAGCCGTCGGGCAGCTATCAGGCCGCGGCGGCCAACTGCTCGGCCGCGTCGGGCGGCGCCTACGACATCAAGATCCAGGAGCTCCCCGCGGCCGCGGACGGGCAGCGCCAGCAGCTCGTCCGGCGCAGCGCCGCAAAGGACAGCTCGCTGGACATCCTCGGCCTGGACGTGGTGTGGGAGGCCGAGTTCGCCGAGGCCGGCTGGGTCGAGAACTGGACCGGCGATCGCGAGCGGCAGGTCCGCCAGGACGCGGTGCGGGCCGCGCTGGACACCGCGACCTGGGAGGGCCACCTGGTTGCCGCGCCGTTCAACAGCAACACCCAGCTGCTCTGGTACCGCAAGGACCTGGTCCCTGACCCGCCGAAGACCTGGGACGAGATGATCCAGCAGGCCGAGACCCTCGCCAGCCAGGGCAAGCCGCACTACATCGAGATCCAGGGCAGCTCCTACGAGGGCTACACGGTCTGGATCAACGAGATGATCCTCTCGGCGGGCGGGCAGATCCTCTCCGACGACGGCCAGCGGGTCATCCTCGGCCCACGGGCCGCGCGCGCCGTCTCGGTCATCGGCAAGATGGCCCGGTCGACGGCGGCCGACCCGTCGCTGTCGGTGACGATGGAGGACCAGGCCCGGCTCGGGTTCGAGTCCGGCAACGCCGCCTTCGAGATCAACTACCCGTTCATCTACCCGTCCGCGCAGCAGAACGCGCCCGACCTGGCCAAGCAGATCGGCTGGGTGGAGTACCCGAAGGTCGACGCGGACAAGCCGTCGCGGCCGCCGGTCGGCGGCATCGACCTGGCGGTGAGCGCCTACTCCAAGCACAAGGACGAGGCGTTCGACGCGGTCCTGTGCCTGCGCAACAGGGAGAACCAGCTCCGCAACGCGATCAACGGTGGGCTGCCGCCGACGCTGGCGAGCCTGTACCAGGATCCGCGGCTGATCGGGGGTGGATACCCGTTCGCCGCGGAGATTCTGGACTCGCTGCAGCGCGGCGGGGTCCGGCCGAAGACCCCCGCCTACCAGTCGGTGTCCATCGCCATCCAGACCACCTTGCACCCGCCGTCCTCGGCGGGCCCCGGCAAGCTGAACGAGCTGAGCGGCAAGCTGCAGGACGCCATCGAATCAAGGGGGCTGATCCCATGACCGCCCGTCCAGACAGCCAACAGCGGCGGACCAGGACCGGGAGAGGGGGTCGGCCGTGACCGACGCCGCGCCGACCAGCCACGGCACGGCCGAGGTCCTCGAGGCGCCTCCCGAGGTACGACCGAGGCGCCGGCGGGCGAAGGCGCCGCTCTCGGAGGGCGCCCGCGCCGAGCGCCGGCTCGGCTGGCTGCTGTGCGCGCCAGCGGTCATCGTGATGGTGGCGGTGACCGCCTACCCCATCGGCTACGCCGTCTACCTGTCGCTGCAGCGCTACGACCTGCGGTTCCCAGCGGCCAAGGAATTCGTCGGGCTGGCGAACTACGCCACCGTCCTGACCGACAATCTGTGGTGGACGGCGTTCGCCATCACCATGGTCATCACGGTGGTCTCGGTCGTCATCGAGCTGGTCCTGGGGATGGGGCTGGCGCTGATCATGCGGTGGGCGCTGGTCGGCCGGGGGGCGGTGCGCACCGCGATCCTGATCCCCTACGGGATCGTCACCGTGGTCGCCGCCTACTCCTGGCAGTACGCCTGGACACCGAACACCGGCTACCTGGCCGGCCTGCTGCCGTCCGGCAGCGCGCCGCTGACCCAGCAGTGGCCGGCCATCGGCATCATCATCCTCGCCGAGATCTGGAAGACGACGCCGTTCATGGCCCTGCTGCTGCTCGCCGGCCTGTCGCTGGTGCCTGAGGAGCTGCTCAAGGCGGCGAAGGTCGACGGCGCCACCGCCTGGCAGCGCTTCACGCAGATCATGGTGCCGCTGATGAAGCCGGCGATCCTGGTCGCGCTGCTGTTCCGCACGCTGGACGCGTTCCGGATCTTCGACAACATCTTCATCATGACCGCCGGCGCCAACGACACCCGCTCGGTGTCGATCCTCGGCTACGACAACCTGTTCACCGCGCTGAACCTGGGGATCGGCTCCACGATCTCGGTGCTCATCTTCATCGCGGTGGGGATCATCGCCTTCATCTTCGTCAAGGGCTTCGGGACGGCAGCGCCCGGCCAGGAGGTGGCCCGCCGATGAACAGCGGCGCTCGCACGAGGACGCTCTGGGGGGTCAGCAACACGGTCGTCATCATCGTGGCGATCGTGCCGGTCCTGTGGATCGCCTCGCTCTCGTTCAAGGACCCCAGCACCATCACCGACGGGACCTTCCTCCCGCGCAAGTGGACGCTGGAGAACTACCGCGGGATCTTCGACACCTCGCTGTTCACCCGGGCGCTGGTCAACTCGATCGGCATCGCCCTGATCGCCACCGTGCTGGCCGTGGTGGTCGGGTCGATGGCCGCGTACGCGATCGCCCGGCTGCGCTTTCCCGGCAAGGGGCTCCTGGTGGCGGCGACCCTGCTGATCGCGATGTTCCCGCCCATCTCGCTGGTGAGCCCGCTGTTCAACCTGTGGCGCCAGATCGGCCTGTTCGACACCTGGCCGGGCCTGATCATCCCCTACCTGACGTTCTCGTTGCCCCTGGCGATCTACACCCTGTCGGCGTTCTTCCGCGAGATCCCCTGGGACCTGGAGAAGGCCGCCAGGGTCGACGGCGCCACCCCGTTCCAGGCCTTCATGCGGGTGATCGCGCCACTGGCCGCCCCCGGCATGGTGACCACCGCGATCCTGGTGTTCATCTTCTGCTGGAACGACTTCGTGTTCGCGATCTCGCTGACCTCGACCAACGCCTCCCGGACCGTGCCAGCGGCGATCGCCTTCTTCTCCGGCGCCTCGCAGTTCGAGACCCCGGTCGGCTCGATCGCCGCCGCCGGCGCGGTCATCACCATCCCCATCATCATCTTCGTGTTCTTCTTCCAGCGCCGGATCGTTGCCGGACTGACCTCCGGCGCGGTGAAGGGTTAGGAGCAGGCGGTGGCCGAAATCGTTCTCGACCATGTCACCAAACGGTTCCCGGACGGCACAACCGCGGTCGACGACGCCAATCTGCAGATCGGCGACGGCGAATTCATCATCCTCGTCGGCCCGTCGGGCTGCGGGAAGTCGACGTGCCTCAACATGATCGCCGGTCTCGAGGACATCTCCGAGGGCCAGTTGCGCATCGGCGGCCGGGTGGTCAACCAGCTGGCACCCAAGGACCGGGACATCGCCATGGTGTTCCAGAACTACGCTCTCTACCCGCACATGACGGTGCGGGACAACATGGCCTTCGCCCTCAAGCTCGCCAAGGTCGACCGCACCGAGATCGACCGGAAGGTCGATGAGGCGGCGCGGATGCTGGAGCTCACGGCGTTCCTGGACCGCAAGCCGGCCAACCTGTCCGGCGGCCAGCGGCAGCGGGTCGCCATGGGCCGGGCGATCGTCCGCAGCCCCCAGGCGTTCCTGATGGACGAGCCGCTGTCCAACCTGGACGCCAAGCTGCGCGTGCAGATGCGCACCACCGTGTCACGGATCCAGAACCAGCTTGGCACCACCATGGTCTACGTCACCCACGACCAGACCGAGGCGTTGACACTCGGCGACCGCGTCGCGGTCATGCGCGCCGGCGTCATCCAGCAGGTCGGCACCCCAGAGGAGCTGTACGAGCAACCGCGCAACCTGTTCGTCGCCGGCTTCATCGGCTCGCCGGCGATGAACTTCCTGCCGGCCACGCGGGAGAACGGCCAGCTGCGCACCCCGCTCGGCGATCTCGAGCTGCCCGCCGAGGTCCGCGCCAAGGTCGACCAGGCCGGCGCCGGCCGCAACCTGATCATGGGCCTGCGGCCAGAGCACTTCGAGGACGCCGCGCTGGTCGGCGACAAGAAGCCCCAGGGCCTCACCTTCTCCGCGAGCGTCGAGGTCCTGGAGTCGCTCGGGGCGGACAAGTACGTCTACTTCCACCTCCAGGGCGCCCGGGCCTCGGCGCGGGAGCTGGAGGAGCTGGCGGCCGACGCCGGCGCGACCGACGTGCCTGGCGGCGCCGACCAGGTCGTCGCCCGCCTCGACGCGGCCAGCAGGGCACGCGAGGGCGAGCAGCTCGAGCTGTGGTTCGACGCGCGCAAGCTCCACCTGTTCAACCCGGAGAACGGAGCGCACCTCACGCTGTGAGCAGCGGCGGCGCTTCAGGCGACCGGGAGGAGCTCGCCGAGCTCCGCCAGGATGGCGCGCTTGGGCACGGCGCCGATGAGCTTGCAGGGAGGGCGCCGCTCAGCCCAGAGCTCCACCAGCACCGGGCGTGGAGACCGCAGGACCTCGGCCTGGAAGGTGGCCTCGGTCACCTCGATGACGGTCGTGCGCATGGCCTTAGGCGGCGGCGACCCGTGCGCGGTCAGGCGTACTCCACGGCGGTGACGCCCGCGCGCTTGCTGGCCTCGAGCCGGCCGCTGTGGGGAGCGACGAAGGTGCCCGAGGTCGGCGCCACGTCGCCGTAGTCACGTCCGACCGCGACCACGATGTGCTCGGATCCCACCTGTCGCGCGTTGGTGGGATCGAGGCCGATCGCCACCAGGCCACCCGGGGACGCGGGGTCGGGCACGAGCACGTCGACCCATGCGTGCGTCCCGCCCTCGCCGAGCAGGTGACCGGAGACGTAGCGGGCCGGCAGTCCAGCCGCCCGGCAGACCGCCAGCATGACGTGCGCATAGTCCTGGCAGACGCCGTGGCCGTCGGCGAGCGCCTCGGCGGCCGTGGTCGACACGGTCGTGGAGCCGAACCCGTAGGCGAGCGCGCTGTGCGTCCAGTCGGCGACCCGTTCCGCGAGGGCGAGTCCGCCCGGTCCCGCCGCGCGCAGCTCCTCGGCCGCCGCTCGCAGGGCGGCGTCGGGCGCGGCCAGGGGGGAGGGCGCGCGCAGCTCGAGCGCGGCTGCCCGGCGCGCCGTCAGGCGTGGAGGATCGCAGCAGGCGCGTCGCTGCACGGCGGCCCACGTCTCGAAGGCGATGACCGCCTCCACCCGGTCCGCGCGGATCTCGACCACCACGTTGCCGAACCGGTCCGTCCGCTCGGCGACACACGCCGGCGCGCCGGTCACCTCCATCCGGTGGACGATGCGCCGCTGCGCGCCGAGCCGGGCGGGCGGGACGACCACGAGCCGGTGGTGGAGCCGCGTGATGGGGCCGGAGTAGGTGTAGCGCAGCAGGTGGTGGATCAGGTACGTCGTCGTGGAGACGCGGGGCCAGTCGACCGCGTCGTGGTCGAGCACCTCCAGCGTGGCGAGGCTCGACTCGTCGAAGCCAGCGGGGCGATGGCGTTCACAGGCGATCATCCGCTGCCCTCTGGAGTCTCCGTGGGTCCGTGGCCGCCGGTTCGGCAACGACCTCCATGCCCGTCAGCTCGACCCTACCGTAGGTGGTGACCATGGCGACATCGAGCGCGTCACGCCCGCGGCCGATCACCACGCGTCCCCGTCTGGGCATGGTGTCGTTGTTGCGGGGGTCGAAGGTCCACCAGCGCTCACCGAGGTACACCTCCATCCAGGCGCAGAAGTCCATCGGGTCCTTGGACGGCGGAACGTCGATGTCAGGTATGTACCCGAAAACATAGCGCGCCGGGATGTTGAGCGCGCGGCAGAAGGTGATCCCGAGGTGGGCGAAGTCACGGCAGACACCCTCGCCGTCGCGATAGACGTCGA